>Ga0129311_1000825_pt1 | contig 24706 bp, 27 predicted proteins | sample Go1ome_FD_94435 | JGI IMG/M metagenome (GOLD analysis project Ga0129311, IMG submission 94435) | Western lowland gorrila individual fecal microbial communities from Wisconsin, USA - Go1022B metagenome | ecosystem: Host-associated > Mammals > Digestive system > Large intestine > Fecal | place... | reverse complement strand
GCGGTGTTGATCGTGATTCCACGTGCCTTCTCTTCCGGCGCCTTGTCGATCTCGTCGTAACGCATTGCCTGCGCTTCGCCGAAGGTAGACAGAACCATCGTGATGGCAGCGGTCAGGGTCGTTTTGCCGTGGTCAACATGGCCGATTGTGCCGATGTTTACGTGCGGCTTGGTGCGCTCAAACTTTTGCTTCGCCATTTGATTTTCCTCCATGTGCCCGAACATGCCGGGCATAGATTATTGGGAAATAGCTTCCCGCGTATTCCGCACGGGAAGCCTGAAAGATTTACTTCGCCGCCTTGGCGCCGCAAACCTTCTCCTGAATGGACTTCGGAACCGGCTCATAGTGCTCCGGCTGCATGGTGTACACACCACGGCCCTGCGTACGGGAACGCAGCGCGGTGGAGTAACCAAACATCTCGGAGAGCGGAACCATCGCGTGGATCTCTTCGGTCGTGCCGTTGTGATCCATGCCTTCGATGCGGCCACGGCGGCTGTTCAGGTCGCCGATAACGTCGCCCATGTACTCTTCCGGAACCGTAACGTCAACCTTCATGATCGGCTCAAGCAGCACCGGATCGGCCTTGGCGATAGCAGCCTTGAAAGCCATAGAACCGGCGATCTTAAACGCGACTTCAGAGGAGTCAACATCGTGGTAAGAACCGTCGTACACGGAAACGTGGAAGTCAACGACTTCGTAGCCACCCAGCGGGCCGTTCTTGGCAGCCTCGCGGATACCGGCGTCGATAGGCGCGATGAATTCCTTCGGAATGGAGCCGCCGACGGTGTCGTTGCTGAAGGAGTAGCCTTCGCCGGCCTCGACCGGGGAGATCTCGATCCAGCAGTGACCGTACTGACCGTTACCACCCGTCTGACGGACGTAGCGGCCTTCAGCCTTGGAAGCCTTGCGGATGGTCTCACGATAGGCAACCTGCGGCGCACCGACGGTCGCTTCTACCTTGAACTCACGCAGCAGGCGGTCAACAATGATCTCCAGATGGAGCTCGCCCATGCCGGCGATGATCGTCTGACCGGTTTCCTGGTTGGTGTAGGTCTTGAAGGTCGGGTCTTCTTCAGCCAGACGCAGCAGACCGAGGATCATCTTTTCCTGACCAGCCTTGGTCTTCGGCTCGATGGCGACCTGGATAACCGGCTCCGGGAACTCCATCTTCTCGAGGATGATCTGGTTCTTATCGTCGCACAGGGTGTCGCCGGTCGTGGTGTCCTTGAAGCCGACAACGCCGCAGATTTCACCGGTATAGACCTCGGTGATTTCCTTACGCTCGTTGGCGTGCATCTGGAGCAGACGGCCGATGCGCTCGCGCTTGCCCTTCGTGGAGTTGAGCACGTAGCTGCCCGAGCCGATATGGCCGGAGTAGACACGGATGAAGCTCAGCTTGCCGACGAACGGGTCGGTCATGATCTTGAACGCCAGTGCGGAGAAGGGCGCTTCATCGCTGACCGGACGCTCGATTTCCTCGTCGGTGTGCGGGTCGAAGCCCTTGACCGGCGGGATGTCCAGCGGAGACGGCATGTAATCGACAACGGCGTCGAGCAGCAGCTGAACGCCCTTGTTGCGGTAAGAAGTACCGCACAGCACGGCGAAGAAGCTGCAGTCGATGGTGCCCTTGCGGATGGCAGCCTTCATTTCTTCGATGGTCGGCTCTTCGCCTTCCATGAACTTCTCCATGATGCCGTCGTCCACGTCGGCAAGCGCTTCGATCAGCTGCTCACGATAGAGCTTCGCGTCATCGAGCATCTCCTCCGGGATCGGCTCATCACGGTAGTCCTTGCCCAGGTCATCATAGTAGACCTCGGCACGCATGGTCAGCAGGTCGATGATGCCGCGGAAATCGCTCTCCGCGCCGATCGGCAGCTGAATCGGATGCGCATTCGCGTGCAGACGCTCGTGGAGCATATCCACCACGCGATAGAAGTTCGCACCCATGATGTCCATCTTGTTGACGTACACCATGCGCGGAACATGATAATGCTCAGCCTGACGCCAAACGGTCTCAGACTGCGGCTCGACGCCGCCCTTCGCGCAGAACACGGCAACGGAGCCGTCCAGAACGCGCAGGGAACGCTCAACCTCAACGGTAAAGTCGACGTGACCGGGAGTGTCGATGATGTTCAGACGATAGTCCTTCCAGTAGCAGGTCGTTGCAGCAGACGTAATGGTGATGCCGCGCTCCTGCTCCTGAGCCATCCAGTCCATGGTCGCGGTGCCTTCATGCGTTTCGCCGATCTTGCGGTTCTTGCCCGTATAGAACAGAATACGCTCGGTCGTCGTCGTCTTGCCGGCATCGATATGCGCCATGATACCGATGTTGCGAACCATCTTCAATTCATGGTCTCTGGGCATGTTTAATCTCCTTTTTATTCAGGCAGCCATGACCTGTGTCATGCCGCCTCGCACGATCGGACGGAAATTACCAGCGGTAGTGAGCGAACGCCTTGTTGGCTTCCGCCATACGGTGCATTTCTTCCTTACGCTTGACAGCCGCGCCGGTGTTGTTGCTCGCGTCGATGATCTCGGCGCACAGGCGCTCAGCCATGGTCTTCTCGCCGCGCTTGCGGGAGAACTCGACCAGCCAGCGCAGAGCCAGGGTCTGACGGCGCTCCGGGCGGATCTCGATCGGGACCTGATAGGTCGCGCCGCCAACGCGGCGGGCCTTAACTTCCAGGCTCGGCAGAATGTTCTGCATGCCGGCGGTGAACACTTCCATCGCGTCCTTGCCCGTCTTGTCGGCGAGCATGGTGAACGCGTCATAGCAGACGGACTGCGCGATGCCGCGCTTGCCGTCGAGCATGATCTGATTGATCAGCTTGGTAACGATGGTGTTGCCGTATACCGGATCCGGCAGCACTTCGCGCTTGGGTACAAAACCACGTCTTGGCATGGGTTTAACCTCCTGAGTTGTCAGGAAGCGAAAATTTCTTCTCGCTTCGGTTTTCTTGCAGCATGACCCGAACGGCCAGCAGATTCTCCGCCTCAGCAAAAGCGGCTCTCTCTGCCGGATCTAGCACACAGCCCTGCCCGCGGGGAACATACGCGCTGTTCCAAATACGCGCATCTTCTGCCCGCTTCGCGGCCGGCCACCCGTTTCAGATCGACGACACCTCCGATACTGGGAGGGCGCCACTTCCTTCGTTTACCCCGAAGTATGAACCCTAAGAATTACTTCTTCGGGCGCTTTGCGCCGTACTTGGAGCGAGCCTGCATACGCTTGGCTACGCCCGCAGCATCCAGCGCGCCGCGGATGATGTGGTAACGAACGCCAGGAAGGTCACGAACACGGCCGCCGCGGATAAGCACAACAGAGTGCTCCTGCAGGTTATGACCGATGCCGGGGATGTAGCAGGTACCTTCGACTCCGTTCGTCAGGCGAACACGAGCAATCTTACGCAGCGCAGAGTTCGGCTTCTTCGGCGTCGTGGTCTTAACAGACAGGCACACGCCGCGCTTCTGCGGGCACTTCTGCAGGATAGGCGCGGTCGGCTTTGCAGCGATCGCTTTTCTTCCGTTGCGGATCAACTGGTTGATCGTAGGCATGGAAGCACCTCCTATGTTTCTTCTTTAAAATTCTGGAACACTTGCTTGCTGATTCATCTATATGAACCCGGGATTCCGGGGTCATAGCCTGCGCTTACGCGCCAAAAGAGCCGGCGTGCCGCAAAGCAGCCGGTCAAAGTTCAGGCAGCTTCTCCCGCGCTCTTATTTGAGCAGACCGGCAGCGGCAGCCTTGACGTCGATGCCGCATGCGCGTCCGAGCTTCTCCATGGATTCAACCTGCGTGCAGGGAATGTCCATATCATAGCAGCGATCCACAACGCGCTTGGTCAGCAGCAGATCTGCGTCCTGAGCCACATAGGCGCGGGCAATCTTGCCCTCATCCAGTGCACGCAGCACCTGCTTGGTTCCGACTACTCGTCGGTCAACATCGGCGAGACCTTCATGCATAAACAATTTCTTCCTTTCATTGTCCTCTGCGCATACCGCCCCCGCGGACGGCTTGCACAGCAAACATGATTATGATATCATCTTATGTCCGGAATGTCAATTGAAATTTTTCGATTTTCCCTTATTTTACAACTGTTTTCTCTGTTCTAAGCCGAAACTTCTCCCCTTTTTCGGCGGAATCGTCTTATAACTCCGGCGCGACGCCTTTCGTCTCGTAATTGGTTTTTGTCAAAAACACCGGCGTTTCATCCGGGTTTTGCAAAATCCAGTCAAAAACCGCGTCCATCGCCGCAAAACGGTCGAAAATGAACTCCAGAATCTGCATGCCGTCCGCTTCATAGTCCACGTTCTGCCAGCATTCCGCTTCCCGAGCCATCGCCCCGGACGCGTTCAGCTCATAGGCGTATCGCTCCAGCTTTTCGCTCAGCCGCTCTGTGTCCAGCACCGTTTTCCGCATGTCCTGCCATCTCTCAGCCGTCTGCGTGCGGACATCACGATCCAGCGCCATCCAGCGGTCTACGGTCGGATAGCACATCCAGTTTTCATAGTTCTCTCCGACATCCTCCCGCTTCTTGCCCCATGACAGATCCATGTCCCACGGGATATAGTGATAGAGCCAACCCGTGCTCGTCTGTTCCGCCCAAATATAGAGGTTGTTGAATACGTTGTCCGACATGCCGCCCGCCTGAAACAGCAGCTGCGTCATGATCGCGCTGTTCAAATCCACCCGAGCCGCGGCTTTCTGCAAAAAGCGCTCGTCGTCCTCTTCCTAAACCCAATCCAGATAGTCCGCCAGCGGCGCAAACTCATCCTCCTGCCCGAGCGGCGCATAGTGCAGCTCATACGCCATGCCCTCCCGATAGGGATTCTGAACCTGCTTTCGATCGGATAAATACCCGACGCATGTGCGATATAATCCATCTCGCAGCGCGTGTCCCGTACCGGCAGCGTTGATCTCAGCCTTTTTTCTGAATGGAACCAGCATCAGATACACGCCCTGATAGCTTCCGTTGACGAATACCTCCGTGTAAAACGATTGGCGTGCGCTAAACCGGGTCAGTTCCGGCGTCATGTCCCCGTATACGTCCCAGCTCAGCCTGTCACACATCAGCGTCCGGTCAAAGACCATCGGCAGCAGGATGATGCTGTCTGTCTCTCCGAGCAGCGGCGTCTGCCGCACGGTCTTCTTCCGCCCATCCGCATAGCGCGTGTATTCGATCTTGTAACCGCTTTTGCTCTGCCCCATCGTCAGACCGCCTCTGTAATGCACCCGCGCATCGGATTCCACGCCGTCTTCGCCAAAGGCGCTGACCGTAACGCTCGCCGGCGTATCCTCCCGGCTGATCTCCGAATCCGTGTGGATGCTGATGAGCGGCAATCCCGTAAAGATGATTTCAAAATATGCATACTGCTTCCGCGTATAAGCCATCACCTGATAGGAATAGCCGCGCCGGATTGCCTCATCGCAGTCGTCATAGCTGTAATCATCCGAAAAGCAGAGGTTCAGCTTCTGTCCGAGCGTTTCGGGCGCCGTGATGCGCATGTCCGGCCATTCCGTTCCGTTTTCAAGCCCCAGCGAGCAGTAAAACACGTTGTTTTCCGCATCATAGGGCATCGGAACCCCGTTGCACCAAAGCGCCGTCACCAGCGGCTCTTCGCTCTCCTCCCGCTCATCCTCCAGCGCCCAAATCTCCTCGATGTCACGCACAGGCTCGATCACCGGCTGATGAGGCGAACCAAGCCCCACCGCAAGCGCCGCCACCAGCGCCAGCGCGGCAATCATCCCCAATAGTTTCAGTCTTTTCACAACGTCTTCTCCAAATATACGTTCTATATTCTTGTATTATATCACGTTGTATGCATCTTGAACAGAAATAGTATCGGGGTATTTTTTTCTTCATCGCTTCAAAGGCTGCATCATCTTGCAGCCTTACGCATATGCCTTCGATCTCCGTTTCCGACGCATGATACCAGTCCTTTCGACTGTAGACAAAAAGCTATTCTCCCCCGAAGGGGAAGAATAGCTTTTTCCGCAAATGAAAGAATGGCTGAACTTCCTGTTTTTGTTCTTCAAGCCAGGTTTACTTATGTCAACAAGCTGAAAGGACTGTTTCCAGTCCTTTCAGACTGTAGACAAAAAGCTATTCTCCCCCGAAAGGGGGAGAATAGCCCTTTCCGCAAATGAAAGAATAGCTGAATTTCTTGATTTTGTTCTTCAAGCCAAGGTTGCTTATGTCAACAAGCTGAAAGGACTGTTTCCAGTCCTTTTTGGGCATATTGAAAACTGCGCAAAGCCATGGCGGAAGCGGCGGCGGGCTCATCCCGCTTAAAGCTCCCGCAGCGCATCCACCAGCGCCGTCTTGCTCTCCGTTTGATCGTCCTTCATCTTGATGATGCGTGCCGGAACACCCGCAACCACCGCGTTTTCCGGCACATCCTGCGTGACGACCGCGCCCGCCGCGATGACCGCGCCGTTGCCGACCGTCGTGCCCTCGATAATGACCGCGTTCGCGCCGATCAGCACGTTGTCGCCAACCGTCACCGGCTTCGCGCTCGGCGGCTCAACCACACCCGCCAGCACGGCGCCCGCGCCGACATGGCTGTGCTTGCCGACGATGGCGCGTCCGCCGAGAACGGCGCCCATGTCGATCATCGTGCCTTCTCCGATGACCGCGCCGATGTTGATGATCGCGCCCATCATAATCACCGCGCCGTCGCCGATTTCCACCCTGTCGCGGATGATCGCGCCCGGCTCGATGCGTGCGTTGACCGTCTTGAAGTCCAGCAGCGGCAGCGCACTGTTGCGGCGGTCGTTTTCGATCACCACGTCCTCAATGGCGTCGCTGTTGCGCTCGATGACCGGCGCAATGTCCTCATAGTCGCCGATGACCACCGTGTCCGCGCCCGTGAACACATGGCAGTTTTCAAAGTGCAGCGGACGGCTTGCCTTGATATAGGCTTTCACCGGCGTCTTTTTCTTTGCCGTGCGAATCGCTTCGATGATTTCGTTTGCGTCCATCAGTGCCCTCCGAATAAAATGTCTTCCATGTTATACAGCCCCGGCTTCGCCTGAATCGCGAAAGCCGCCGCTTTCAATGCGCCGCGGGCAAAGATTTCGCGGCTGTCCGCACGATGATGCAGCTCGATTTCTTCCATCTGTCCAAAGAAATGCACGCTGTGTTCGCCCGCAACCGTGCCGCCGCGCACCGCATGCACGCCGATTTCATGCCCGCGCTTGCCCGGACGCCCCTCGCGCCCGCAGACAATTCGATAATCGTGTTCCGGATCGATGTAGGAAAGCAGCTGTTTCGCCGTTCCGCTCGGCGCATCCTCTTTCAGCCTGTGATGCGTCTCGACGATTTCGATGTCGAAATCATCGCCCAGCGACTGCGCCGCCAGCCTCGCCAGTCGGCAAAGCACCGTCACGCCCGCGGAAAAGTTGTCCGCCCAAACGATGGGAATTTCCCTGCTCGCTTTGCGGATGGCTTCGCCCTGTTCTTCGCTCAGCCCTGTCGTGCCGATGACCAGCGGAATCTTCTTCGCCACAGCGCACGCCAGCAGGCTCTCAAGATTGCCGGGATACGAAAAATCCAGCGCGACATCCACCTGTTCCATGTCAGCCAGAGAAGCATAGCCCGTTCTGCCGACAAATCCCGCCACATGCAGCCCGTCATCCTTTTCGCAAAGGCTTTCGAGCATGCGACCCATTTTTCCGCTTCCGATCAGTGCAATATTCATCCGAGAACCTCCAGTGCGCGGTGAACGCGCTCACGCCCCGCAGGCGAAATTTCACACAGCGGCAGACGGTAACCGCCCACCTCCATGCCCATTTGATTCATCGCTTCCTTGACGGGAATCGGGTTGACCTCGCAGAAGAGCGCGTCAATCAGCTCCAGATACTTCAGCTGAATCTCCCGCGCTTTGGCAATCTCGCCCGATGCAAACGCACTCGTCAGCGCATGAACTTCCTTCGGGCAGATGTTTGCCCATACCGAGATGACGCCGCATCCGCCAAGGCTCATGATCGGCACGATCATGTCGTCGTTGCCGGAAAACAGGCAGAAGTCGTCGCCGACCAGCTTTGCAATCCGCGCCGTATAGCCGATGTTGCCGCTCGCTTCCTTGATGCCCGCGATGTTCGGATGCGCCGCCAGCCGCGCACAGCATGCCGGAGAGATCGAACAGCCCGTCCGCCCCGGCACATTGTACAGAATGATCGGCGTATCCACCGTATCCGCAACCGACGCAAAATGGCGGTACATACCCTCGTCGTTCGCCTTGTTGTAGTACGGCGTAATGAGCAGCAGCCCATCCGCGCCCATATCGTGATAACGGCGGCTCTTTTCAAGCTGTGTCTGCGTGCTGTTCGAGCCTGCGCCGCAAATGACCGGAATGCGCCCGTTCACCGTTTCGATGACCGCCCGCGCAACGGCGTCGTCCTCTTCGTGGCTCATCGTGCTGGATTCGCCCGTCGTGCCAAGGGCGACGATGCCGTCCGTCCCCTGCTGCACATGCCACTCGACCAGCTCTCTGAGCTTTTCAAAATTCACGCTGCCGTCCGCATGGAACGGCGTGACCAGCGCAACATAGCTTCCCGAAAAACGCATTTCGTATATCCTCCCGTCGGTTGAATGGCGTTTGCCCTTATGGTAACCTCTTTGTTCCATTCTAACAGAAGCCCTCACTCGGCGCAATACGGATTTGTATTTTTCACTTCTCTATGCAATATGAATTGTGTAATTTACAAAGCATAGTATTCAGAGCCATGCTTTTCCGTAAAAAATCCTATCCATTCAGGTTCTTATGGATTACATATCCCGGCTGCCGATATCCCTGCGCATATGTGCGCCCTCGAAATGGATTTTCTCCGCTGCGGCATACGCGCTGTGAACCGCGTCCGCCAGCGTATCGCCCAGCGCCGTAACACCCAGCACACGTCCGCCCGCCGTCACATAGCCCGCGTCCGTTTTCTTCGTTCCCGCGTGGTATACCGTCGCGCCCGCCGCTTCCGCGTCTTCCAAGCCGGAAATGAGCTTGCCGCTTTCGTATTTTCCCGGATAGCCGCCGCTCGCCAGCACGATGCACGCCGCCGATTCCTTCTTCCAGCAGATATCCGTTTCGGCAAGCCGTCCCTCTCGAACGGCACGCATGATGGCAAACAGGTCGCTTTCCAGCAGCGGCAGAACCGCCTGCGTTTCCGGATCGCCAAAGCGTGCATTGTATTCCACAACCTTCGGGCCGTCCTTCGTCAGCATCAAGCCGACATACAGCACGCCCTTGAACGTAAAGCCCTCCGAATTCATCGCGTTCAGCGTCGGAATCAGGATCTCCTTTTCCGTCCGCTCGGCGATTTCCTCCGTATACAGCGGACTCGGCGCAAACGCGCCCATGCCGCCGGTATTCGGACCCTTGTCCCCGTCAAATACGCGCTTGTGATCCTGACTCGCAGGCATCGGACGGATCGTCTTTCCGTCGCAGAAGCACAGCACCGTCACCTCGCGCCCGACCATGCATTCTTCAATCAGCACTCGTGCGCCGCTCTCGCCGAACTTGCCGCCCTCCATCATTTCGATGACGGCGTTCTTCGCTTCCTCAATCGTTGCCGCAACGACGACGCCCTTGCCCAGCGCCAATCCGTCCGCCTTGACGACAATCGGCGCTTCCTGCGTGTCCAAATACGCCAGTGCCTTGTCCATTTCCGTAAAGATTTCGCATTTCGCCGTCGGGATGCCGTACTTGCGCATCAGGTTTTTGGAAAAGATTTTGCTTGCCTCCATCTGCGCCGCGTATGCCGTGGGGCCGAACGCCGGAATGCCCTCTTCCTCCAGACGATCCACGCAGCCCAGCGCCAGCGGATCATCCGGCGTCACGCAGACAAAGTCCACCTTCTCGCTTTTCGCCAGCGCCACAATGCCTTCTACATCCGTCGCCTTCACCTCGGGAATGCAGCGTGCCACCTGCGCAATGCCCGCGTTGCCCGGTGCGCAGAGGATCTCCGTCGCGTCTTTCGATTCGCTCAGTTTTTTGCAGACGGCATGTTCGCGCCCGCCGCCGCCGATCACCAAAATCTTCATATCTTCTCTCCTTGTTTAAAATCGCTTGTTCAAACCGCCGCTCAGTTTCCTATGGGTTAAAAAAGCAGCGCCCCTTTCCGCCCGCTCGGGGCGACCCGAAGGGACGCTGCTGTTTCGTGCTTAGTGTTTGAAATGGCGCATGCCGGTAAAGACCATCGCAATGCCGTACTTGTCGCAGGCGTCGATGGAGTCCTGATCGCGGATGCTTCCGCCCGGCTGAATGATGCAGGAAATACCCGCTTCCGCGCACGCCTTCACGCAGTCGTCAAACGGGAAGAACGCATCGCTGGCAAGCGCCGCGCCGCGCACCTTTTCGCCGCTGCGCTCAATCGCCATCTGCGTGCTCCAAATACGATTGACCTGTCCCGGCCCGATGCCCAGACTCTGGTTGTCCTTGGCGATGGCAATGCCGTTGGACTTTGCGTGCTTGACGATCTTCCACGCCAGCATCAGGTCTTCCATCTGCTTTTCCGTCGGCGCAAGCTTCGTCACGACCTTCAGCTCCCCGTCTTCCGGAAGCAGCTTGTCGTCGATCTCCTGAACGAGCATGCCGCCGGCGACCTTGCGCATCACCATCTCGTTCTTGGGATAGCTGCGGATGGTCGTATCCAGCTCCAGCAGGCGCAGGTTCTTTTTCTTCGTCAGAATCGCCATCGCCTCATCGGTGAATTTCGGCGCGACGATGATCTCAAGGAAGATCTTGCTCATCTGCTCGGCTGTCGCCGCGTCCACCGTGCCGTTGGTCACGACAATGCCGCCGAATACGCTGACCGGATCGGCTTCATATGCCAGACGATAGGCTTCGCTGACCTCGTTTGCCACGCCGACGCCGCAGGGGTTGCCATGCTTGACGGCGACAACCGCCGTCGTATCGAACTCGCGCAGAAGCTCCAGCGCACCGTTCGTATCGTTGATGTTGTTGTAAGAGAGTTCCTTGCCGTGCAGCTGCTTCGCCGCCGGAAGCGTTCCCGCGATATCGCCCAGATCACGATAGAAAGCCGCCTTCTGATGCGGGTTCTCGCCGTAGCGCATATCCTGAACCTTTTCAAACGTGACGGTCAGGTTCTGCGGGAATTCGGGCGCGTCCTCCAGCTGATTGCGCAGATACTGCTGGATCATGCAGTCATACTGCGCGGTATGCTCAAAGACCTTGTATTGCAGATAGCGCTTGGTCTTGAGCGACACATCGCCGGTCTGCTCCAGTTCGTCCATCACGCGGTCATAGTCCGCCGGATCGATGATGACGACGACATCCTGCGCGTTCTTCGCCGCCGCACGGAGCATCGTCGGGCCGCCGATGTCGATATTCTCGACCGCTTCCTCAAAGGTCACGCCGGGCTTTTCGATGGTGGCGCGAAACGGATACAGGTTGATGACAACCATGTCGATCGGCTCGACGCCGAGCTGCTCGAGCTGCTTCATATGTTCGGGATTATCACGCACAGCGAGCAGACCCGCGTGAATCATCGGGTGCAGCGTCTTCACGCGCCCATCCAGACACTCCGGGAAACCCGTCACATCGCTGACGCCGGTCACCGGGATACCCGCGTCGGCAATTGCCTTCATCGTTCCGCCGGTGGAAAGCAGGGTCACGCCCCGATCCGCCAGACGACGAGCCAGCTGTGTAATGCCGGTCTTATCCGACACGCTCAGAATCGCACGCTTAATCATCTTTTTCTCTCCTTTGCACATGACAAGGGATGGGGCATGCCGGGGCTGTTGCCCCAATCCCCACCTGAGGAAATTTCTCCCTCAGACTCCCTCTTTTGCTTCGCAGCAGTCTGAATATGCTTATCCGCCATAGATCGCAAAGCGATAAACGAAGTAGGAAAATCCAAGAACCCCATGTTCCGAACAGGGCTTGCGTTCCAAATGTTTTCCAAAGAGAGCTTTACATGTCCCGACCGAGGAGATATTCCTCCGTGCGCACCCACTGAAATCCGCTGCGCTTGAAGAACTTCATCGCGCTGGTGTTTCTGCGAACCGCACGCGCCGTCATATGCGGCACCTGCTGCTGCGCCAGCTGCGTCAGCGCTTCATCCACCAGAGCGCTGGCAACGCCGCGCCCGCGCCACTTCGGCTCTACGCAGACCATTTCCAGCGTCGCCTCGTTCTGCGTTCCGGTCACCAGCATCTGCCCCACGAAATCGCTTCCGTAGTACATCGCCTTTGCCATGAATACAGGACCGCGCATGCGCTCCTCCAGCCACTCGCTCGCATGCTCGACACAGCCGAACTCCTTCAGCCCGAGCAGGAACTCCTCGCGCCGCGTCCGGGTGCGCAGGTCGATATCAATGGATTTTGTGCCGACGGGGCTGTAATTGCGCCTGCGTGCCGACAGATCCTGCGGCACGGGCAGCACAAAAAGCTCCTCGCCGTCGAAATCATCAAAGCCCATTCGGGTAAAATACTCGTGGCGTTCCGCGTCATCGATGGCACAGCGGGTATACAGCCGCGCCGGCAGACCGCCCTCTTCATCCTTGATGCGCTCCGCTCTTGCGCTGAGTGCGCCGAAGAGCGTGTCGCTCGCCGCGGGATGCGCGTTCATGGTCATCTCAATATCCAGCGGTCTGTCGGGCAGCATCTTTTTCAGCACCCGATATTCCAAACCGCCCTGACCGATCTCCACACCCGCGTCGTCGATGATGACAAAACTGTTTTCCCGCAACGCGCCGCCAACGCCGCGCACGGGCTGATAAATTCTCATAGTAGGAAGACACCCTTCATAGAACCGGCTTTAGCGGCTCCAGATCGAGCCGCCCGCCGTAATTGCACATGTGAACACTTTATTATAGCACATGTACCTGTCTTCCATCTACCCCCAGTTTTCCCGCACAGAACAGCTTTACGCTCTCCGGCAAGATCTGATGTTCAACGGTCAATACGCGTGCGGCGAGCGTATCCGGGGTATCGCCTTCCAGAACGGGCACGCTCCTTTGCATGATGATGCCGCCGTGATCGACCTGCTCATCCACAAAATGCGTCGTCGCGCCGGAAATCTTCGCGCCGTAAGCCAGCACGGCTTCGTGAACATGATGCCCATACATGCCGAATCCGCAGAACGCGGGGATGAGCGCCGGATGGATATTGATGATCCGATGCTCGTAAGCCCGAACAACCTGCCTGCCCAAAATCGGCAGATAGCCCGCCAGCACGACCAGCTCAACCTGCGCATCCTTCAGCTTTTGCAGGATGATATCGTTGAATGCCTCGTCGCTTCCCGCCTGCTTTTTGCTGACGAACTCCGCCGGAATGCCGTGCTTTCTCGCCCGCTCCAGCGCGAATGCCTTGGAAGCGTTCGCCAGCACCAGCACGATCTGCCCGTCGATTTCGCCCGCTTCCACCGCGTCGATCAGCGCCTGCAGGTTGGTTCCGCCGCCCGAGCAGAGAACCGCAATTCTCTTGCTCACAGCAGAACCAGCCTTTCGCCGTCCTCGCCGGTTTTGGCGACCTGTCCGATGCGGTACGCCTTTTCGCCGCTCTCTTCAAGCGTCGCCACCAGCTTGTCGGCTTCTTCCGGCGCAACCGCAAAGACCATGCCGATGCCCATGTTGAACGTGTTGTATGCCTGTCTGTCTTCCAGACCGCCGAGCTTGATCAGCTCCGTGAAGACCGGCAGCACGTCCCATGTGCCGCGCTTGATCTGTGCGCTCAGCCCATCCGGCAGGATACGCGGGATATTCTCGATAAATCCGCCGCCCGTGATGTGCGCAATGCCATGCACATCGCAAGCCTTGCACGCCGCCAGCGCGGACTTGACGTAGATTTTGGTCGGAGCCAGCAGCGTCTCGCCCCAGCTCTTTCCGCCGAAAGCCTCAACCGGCGCGGTGATATCGCGCTCTTCCGTCAGCACCAGCTTGCGCACGAGCGAATAGCCGTTGGAATGAACACCGGAAGACGCAATGCCGACCAGCACATCGCCTTCGCGAACGCGCTCGCCGGAAATGGACTGTTCCCGTCCGACCAGACCGACCGTAAAGCCCGCAAGGTCATATTCGCCCGCCGGGTAGAAATCCGGCATTTCCGCCGTCTCACCGCCGATGAGCGCACATCCTGCCTGACGGCAGCCTTCTGCCACGCCCGAAACGATCTGCTCGACCTTCTGCGGGTCAAGGTAACCGGTTGCAATGTAATCCAGGAAGATGAGCGGACGCGCACCCTGGCAGACCACGTCGTTGACGCACATCGCCACGCAGTCAATGCCGACCGTGTCGTGCTTGTCCATCAGGAACGCCAGCTTGAGCTTGGTGCCTACGCCGTCCGTTCCCGCGACCAGCACGGGCTTGTCCACACCCGCGTTCTCAATCGAATAGAATCCGCCAAAAGAGCCCAAGCCGCCCAGCACGTTCTCATCAAACGTTGTCGCAACATGCTGCTTCATTCTGCGCACGGCTTCATAGCCGCGCTCCACATCCACGCCCGCGTCTTTGTAGGTAACCATGGTCAGCCTCCTATTTTCGTTTCAGGGTCGGGGTTACGCTGGGCTGCCGCCCAGACCTGCCTTCTTCGCTTCGCACCGGTTTTCGTCTTCTTCAGCATACGACGCGCATGCGCATCGTTCAGGAAAGACGATTTAATCCGCCGCGAAACGAAACAAGGGTGCAGGGAGCAATGTTTTCCCTCGTTACTCCTCTACGTCCTTCATCTCGCCCGTCACCGGGTCGATGGGGTAATCTCCGTCAAAGCATCCCGTGCAGAATTGGCATCCCGAACCCGCAACCGTCTTGAGCAGATCCGGCAGGGACAGGAATTTCAGGCTGTCCGCGCCAATGAAACGGCAAATCTCCTGCACGCTGTGTCCGTGACCGATCAGCTCTTCGCTCGTCGCGGTATCAATGCCGAAATAGCAGGGATTCAGCACCGACGGGGACGAAATGCGCATATGAACCTCTTTCGCGCCTGCCGTCCGCAGCATCTCGACGATCTTTCGGCTCGTCGTTCCGCGGACGATGGAGTCGTCCACCAGAATCAGCCGCTTGCCGCGAACATTGCGCGTCAGCGCATTCAGCTTTGTCCGCACGCCCAGCTCGCGCATGCCCTGCTCCGGCTGGATAAACGTGCGCCCGACATAGCGGTTTTTGGCGAGTCCGTCGCCGTAGGGAATGCCGCTCTGCTGCGCGTAGCCCATCGCGGCGGCAAGTGCGCTGTCCGGCACGCCGATGACCATATCCGCTTTCACGTCATCGTCCATCGCCAGGCGCTTGCCCGCCTCCACGCGGGACTGATAGACGTTGATGCCGTCGATCACCGAGTCCGGACGCGCAAAATAAACAAATTCAAACAGGCAAAGACGGCTGCGTATCGGCGTCTTAACACGCGTAGAATGGATGCCCTCTTCGTCGATCACCACGATTTCACCCGGCTGCACATCACGCACGAATTCCGCGCCGACCGCGTCGAGCGCACAGCTCTCGCTCGCCAGCACAAAGCTGTTTCCGACCCTGCCCAAGCAGAGCGGGCGGATGCCGTACGGGTCACGGATGCCGATGAGCTTATCCTTCGTCAGCAGAACGAGCGCGTAGCTGCCGCGAACGACATTCATCATCGAGCGAATCGCTTCGACAAGCCCTTTGCTGCTCTCCCTTGCAATCAGGCTCAGGATGACTTCCGTATCGACCGTCGTCTGGAAGATGGCGCCGTCCTCCTCCATCTGCGAACGCAGGGCGTCCGCATTGACGAGGTTGCCGTTATGCGCCACCGCAAGCATGCCGATCTTGCAGCGGGCAACCAGCGGCTGTGCGTTGATGACGTCTTTGCCTCCGAAGGTCGAATAGCGCACATGACCGATCGAGATCTTTCCCTTCAGCCCGCTGAGAATCTCTTCATCGAATACCTCCGGCACAAGTCCGAGGTTGCGATAGTGCTTGATGCCCTTGCCGTCCGCGACCGCGATGCCTGCGCTCTCCTGACCGCGGTGCTGCAAGGCGAACAGCCCGTAATAAGTGGCTTCCGCCGCGTTGATATGCTCATCCTGCGCGTAAATACCGAATACGCCGCAGTCCTCTTCCATCTGATCTCCGCGTTCCTTGATATCCGTCATGCTGCCTCCTGCGCCGTCAATCCGCACATTCTTTGGCGATCTGCCTGTCGTCCTCTTCAATAGCCTTTGCCATCTTTTCACGGTGAGCCAGCAGCTTCTCCGCGATCATCGGATACTTAATGGAAAGGATCTGCGCCGCCAGATATGCCGCATTGTCTCCGCCGCCAACGGCAACCGTCGCCACCGGAATACCCGTCGGCATCTGTACGATTGAAAGCAGGGAATCCAGTCCATCCATAAACGAGGACTTGACCGGAATACCGATGACCGGCAGCGTCGTATGTCCGGCGATCACGCCCGCCAGATGCGCTGCCTTTCCCGCCGCAGCGATGATGACCTCAAAGCCGTTTTCACGTGCATTCGCCGCGAAGGACGCAACCTTCTCCGGCGTTCTGTGCGCACTCGCCACATGAACCTCGACCTCGATCTCCATTCCATGCAGAACATCCACGCATCCCTTCAGGGACTGCCAATCGCTCTTTGAACCCATAATCAACGCAACCTTTGGCATGAAAGACACACCTCCAAATCAAACTCATCCTTAGTATAGCAAGACTTCTCCCTGTTTTCAATTAAATTAGGGAACTTATTTTTCGTTTTTTTATTTATCGTTCGTGTTTTAGTTCAATTACACATCTTTACAGCCCTTAAAATGCCGGATTACGGCAAATTCTCCGCACTTTTCAATTCCATGCAGTCAAAACCTTTCGCCTCATTCCGCAGCGGCTTTAGCAAATGGTTTTCAAACGAGAGCCATATAAAAAGCGGGCTGAGCCCGCCTTCACCTCCGCCAAAGTCTGCCACGCATCAAAGTCTTGCTCACGCGGGCGATTCTGTTCAATTTCCTATACGTTAAAAAAGCGGGCTGAGCCCGCCTTCACCTCCGCCGAAGTCTGCCACGCATCAGAGTCCTGCTCACGCGGACGATTCTGTGCAATTTCCTATACGTTAAAAGAAAAAGCCTCCCTCAAAGAAGGAGACTTGAAGAAATCAGCAAACCGATATTCCGTTACTGGAACGTTTCTTTTCCGACCGACGTCGGCGTCTGGTCATAGAATACCCTGCGCACCGTCGGCGTCTGTTCCAAAATGCGCTCAACCGTGCGCTCAATCAGATCATACGGCAAACGCGCAGGCACAAGCGTCGCGCCGGATACATTGACCGCCCGCAGGACGATCACGCAGCCGCCCATCAGCTGTTCCGAATCCGCCAGAATCGGGAAAAACTTGTAGAGCTTCTTGTCCAGCCCGACCGCACGAATTTCTTCGGCAAAGATGGCGTCCGCCGCACGCAGTGCGCAGAGCCGCTCCTCGGTCACTTCGCCAATCACATGAGCGCCTAAACCCATCATGGGGAACGGCTTGCGCTGAACGATGGATCGATCCAGCCCCAGCGTCTCCGCGATCGAGCGAACTTCCTTTCTGAAAAGGAACTCCAACGGCTCAATCACCGTCATGCCGCATCCGCACCATGCCGCGTCGGTTGAACCGCCCAAGAGGTCGCTGTAATTGGTGCCCATCACCAGCGTCTTTTTGCCTTCCATCGCTTTTGCCTGACGGATAATTTCATCATGCAGGCAGTCAAAAACCACCTGATGCTTTTCGCGCATGGTCTGCTTGCCCTTCAGCGCCGCCAGAATCATCTGAGAATGATCGACGATCTTCAGCGGAATGCCCAGGTTTTCAAACATCTCCTGCACGCAGACGCTCTCGCCCTCGCGCATCAGCCCGGTTTCCACATAGATTGCCGTCATGCGCTCGCCAAATGCCTGATGCGCAAGCACAGCCGCGACGGTCGAATCCACGCCGCCGCTCACACCGCAGACAGCATATCCACCTTCGATGGACGCATCCGACAGCTTTTGGCGTGCCTGTGCCAGCGCCGCGTCCATCGTAAACCACGGGGAGCAGCCGCAGATATCCCGCGCAAAATTTTTGAGCATGGTCGAGCTGTCCGGATCGTTCCGTTCCAGCTCAAACTGCACGCCATAAAGTCTGCGTCGGCTGTCTTCAAAGGCGATGGTGCATCCGCCTGCACTCGCCGTCACCTGCACATCGGCAGGCAGCATCAGGGTCAGCGTCTCTTCAAGATAGCGTTCTCCGCCCTCCATATCGGCAAAGAGCTGCGTAGGTTCATATTGAATCGCAGCTTTGCGCTCGCTGATGGCAACGCCTGCGCACGCGCCGCCCATCGCGGCAATCAGCATATGCGCCGCATGCCCCAGCGCCAGCACGGGAATGCCCAAAGAAAGAATCTGCGCATCGAAAACGCCCTTGGCGCTCTGCGTTTCTCCGCACAGGATGATGCCCTTCGGCGCAATCTCGCGAATCTGCTCTGCCGTGGTCATTCCGCTGATGATCTTGCTGAACACCTGCTCGCCGCGCAGCCTTCTCGCCGCCTCAGCGGCAAATTCATCCGAGTAATTGAGGATCAGGATCATGTCGTTCATGCTTCGTTCCCTCCCACAGGGTGCGCGTCATCTGTCCGCCTATTCCAAAAGAAGCTGCTCCGCATTGTGGCGAAACAGCTTCTTTGGTAACAAAGGGGATTAGATCAGCTCGAGAATGACCATCTCGGCGGCGTCGCCGCGGCGCGGGCCCTTCTTGAGAATGCGAGTGTAACCACCGGCGCAGTTCTTCTCGGCGTTGCGAGCCTTATACTTCGGCGCGATTTCGCGGAAGAGCTTCTCGACGCACGGATACTTCACGTCCTTGGTACGCTCCGCATAAGCCTTCTTGGACTCGTCATCCAGCTTCGGCTCCTTCACGTCGTACAGATAAGCCATGATCTGACGACGGGCATGCAGCTTGCTCGGGGCGTCGTTCTGCACGGTGACGGTGACAGACTGTCCCTTATCGTTGTTGAAAGTCTTCTCAACAGAGACGTTGTTGTCGCACTCGCGGATCGCGAGGGTGATCAGGTGCTCGGCAACGCTGCGAACTTCCTTGGCACGAGCGAGAGTGGTCTCGATACGGCCATACCAAATGAGGTTGGTCACCTGATTGCGCAGAAGCGCCTTGCGCTGAGCGGCCGTACGGCCAAGTTTACGCTGATAAGCCATTTTGTTTATCCTCCTATTACAGCCCGCCTCCTGCAAATACAGTTCTTCACGCGGCACGCAAGAAGCCTGCTCCACTATTCATGGATCAGGCTCTGCCCGCCGCGCCCATATTTCCCTTAGGCGCGACCTTGATAGCCCTTTTCGGGCAAATATTTATCGTAAGCCGGGTATTCCGGATTACTCGTCGTTGGCACGCAGGGCAAGTCCCAGAGCGGCGAGCTTCTGCTCGACCTCTTCCAAAGACTTCTTGCCCAAGTTGCGAACCTTCATCATGTCTTCCTGATTGCGCTGCACAAGCTCGGCAACAGTGTTGATGCCGGCGCGCTTGAGGCAGTTGTAAGCACGGACGGACAGATCGAGCTCCTCGATGGTCATCTCCAGCACTTTCTCGCGGTGATCGTCTTCCTTCTCGTTGAAGCCGATGGTCACCACCTGATCGGTCAGATCCATGAACAGCTTCAGATGGCCGTTCAGAATCTTCGCCGCGGTGCTGATGGCTTCATCCGGCTGGATGCTGCCGTCGGTCCAGACCTCGAGGGTCAGGCGATCGTAATCGGTCTCCTGACCAACGCGGGTGTTTTCGACGGTGTAGTTCACCTTGCGGATCGGCGTAAAGATGGAATCCGTCGGGATGACCCCGATGGGCGTATTGGGATTCTTGTTGTTCGCTGCGCTCACATAGCCGCGGCCCTTTTCCAGGGTCAGGTGCATGATGAGGTCGGCGTCCTCGTTGAGGGTGGCGATGTGCAGATCGCGGTTCACAACCTCGATCTGATCGTCCACCGCGAGGGCAGCCGCAGTCAGCTCACAGGGACCCTTGACGTTGATAGACACCGTCTTGGGACCATCGCAATACAGCTTAGCGGAAAGCTCTTTCAGGTTGAGGATGATCTCTGCAACGTCCTCTTTCACGCCGGGAACGGCGGAAAACTCATGCTGGATGCCCTCAATGCGGATGCTGGAAACGGCAACGCCCGGCAGAGAGCTCAGCAGCACGCGACGCAGGGAATTTCCCAGCGTCTGGCCAAAGCCATGCTCAAGCGGCTCTACGACAAACTTGCCGTAGCTGTCGCTGGCTTCCACACGTTCGATGCGGGGCTTTTCGATTTCGATCATTGGGCAGATTCCTCCTCACAGTTACCGTGAACAGCCATGGATTAACGAGAATAGAGCTCGACGATGAGGTGCTCTTCGATCGGGCAATCGATGTCCTCGCGGGCAGGCATCGCAGCCACGGTGCCGGTGAGATTCTGCGCGTCAAAGGTGAGCCACTTCGGGGTCACAACGCTAGTGCCCTCGCGCAGCGCCTTGAAGGCGGCCTGCTCACGGGAACGCTCGCGCAGGGTAATCACGTCGCCAACCTTCACGGAGTAGGAGGGGATGTCCACCTTCTTGCCGTTGACCAGGATGTGACCATGCACGATGATCTGACGCGCCATGCGGCGGGTCTTGGCGATGCCAAGGCGATAGATCACGTTGTCAAGGCGCAGCTCGAGGAGCTTCAGCAGGTTTTCACCGGTGATGCCCTTCGTGTTGGCAGCCTTGAGGTAGTAACGGTGGAACTGCTTCTCCAGCACACCGTAAACAAACTTGACCTTCTGCTTCTCTTTGAGCTGCATGCCGTACTCGGAAACCTTCTTGCGCTTGTTGCCGCCCGGGTTGCGAGTAGACTTCTTGTTGCCGTAGCCCATGACCGCCGGAGAGATATCCAGGCTCCGGCACTTCTTGGCGATCGGCTCTTTATTGTTAGCCATGTACTTTCGTCCTCCTTACCAAACCTTACACGCGACGGCGCTTCGGCGGACGGCAGCCGTTATGGGGGATCGGCGTCACGTCCTTGATCATGTTGACCTCCAGGCCGGCAGCCTGCAGGGAACGGATGGCGGCCTCACGTCCGGAGCCCGGGCCCTTGACGTAGACCTCAACGGTCTTCAGACCGTATTCCATAGCAGCCTTCGCGGCGGTTTCCGCAGCGGTCTGCGCGGCGAACGGCGTGGACTTCTTGCTGCCGCGGAAACCAAGTCCGCCGGCGGAAGCCCAGCTCAGCGCGTTGCCCTGGGTATCGGTCAGGGTCACGATGGTGTTGTTAAAGGAGGAGCGGATATGCGCCGCACCGCGCTCCACGACCTTGCGCTCGCGGCGCTTGCGGACGACTTTCTTCAGCTTCTGCTTAGGTGCCATTGTCAATCACTCCTCTATTATCTGGTTGCCTTCTTCTTGCCGGCGATAGTCTTCTTCGGGCCCTTACGGGTACGAGCATTCTGCTTGGTGTTCTGACCGCGAACGGGCAGACCCTTACGATGACGAACGCCGCGATAGCAGCCGATCTCCATCATGCGCTTGATGTCCAGAGAAACATCGCGGCGCAGATCGCCCTCAACCTTGAGGTTGTGCTCGATGTATTCACGGATCTTGTTGACATCCTGCTCGGTCAGGTCCTTCACGCGGGTGTCAGGGTTGACGCCGGTAGCGGCGAGAATCTCCTGAGAGGTTTTCACGCCGATGCCGAAGATGTACGTCAGTCCGATTTCGACCCGCTTCTCACGAGGCAGGTCAACGCCAGAAATACGTGCCATTATTTACCTCCGATATCCAATTACGGTAATGTGTTCTGCTGGATTTCTTTTATGAAAAGCCGCATGGTTCGCAAACAGAGTTTGCGCAGCCGCCCAAGCGATCCTTCCTGTCTTGATCCTAGTTGATCGTTACGATCAGGGGCTTAGCCCTGCTTCTGCTTGTGCTTGGGATTCTCGCAGATGACCATGATGCGGCCCTTGCGCTTGATGATCTTGCACTTTTCGCAGATAGGCTTGACAGACGGTCTTACCTTCATATGTCCGTTCCTCCTCGAATTTGTTTTCTCAACCCTTGCTGCGCCAGGTGATGCGTCCCCTGGTGAGATCATAGGGAGAAATTTCGACTTTGACTTTATCGCCCGGATAGATGCGGATGAAGTTCATACGGATCTTGCCGGAGATCTGAGCCATGATTTTATGCCCGCCGGCCAGCTCGACGCGGAAATTCGCGTTCGGCAGCGCCTCGACGACGACGCCTTCTACCTCGATATTGTCGCTCTTGGGCAAGTTTTAACCCTCCTTACGCGGCAACAAAGCCTCTTGATAGCCGATAGCATCTAGTTTATTTCGCACTTCAGAGTCAAAAATCCTCTTTTTTGCAAAAATTTTTTCTCGAATTTCCTCAAGAACTTCGGGTTTGGCAACCAGATGCTTGATCTTCTTCTTTTTGGGATTGTCTACCTTTCGCTGACAACCGTTTGCGATGGCAACGTGGTCCTTATCAAGGACGGCCACGACCACGAAGTAATGCCCCGCGTCGCGTCCGGCTTTGGAAAAGACCACCCGGCCAACTTCCATAGGGAACGAGCTCATCGCTTCTCCTCCTTATGATATCCGGGCAGCGAAAGCAATTCGGGTTCGCCATCCGTGATGAGGATGGTGTGTTCGTAATGTGAGCAGAGGCTGCCGTCGCTGGTGACTACCGTCCAGCCATCGCGGAGCGTTTTCACATTATATCCCCCCGCGGCGATCATCGGCTCAATGCAGATGGTCATTCCCCGGCGAAGCCGTACACCATGCCCGGGCGTGCCGTAGTTCGGCACGCTTGGATCCTCGTGCATCTCGCGCCCGATTCCATGCCCGCAAAGGTCGCGGACCGCGGAATAACCGCGCTCCTCGACATATTGCTGAACGGCATGACCGATATCGCTTACGCGATATCCCTCTCGCGCCACTTGAAGGGCGGCGAAAAAGCTCTGCTCCGTCACGTCAATCAGGCGCTGAGCCTCGGGGCTGATCAGCCCGACGCCCATGGTAAAGGCGCTGTCGGACTGCCAGCCGTCAAGGATCAGACCCGAATCAATCGAGATAATCTGACCTTCGCGCAGCACCGTGGAATCGCTCGGGATGCCATGCACCACCTGAGAATCCACTGATGCGCAAATCGAGGCAGGATACCCCTCATAGTTCAGGAAGGAAGGGACGGCGCCGTAACCGCGAATGAGCTTTTCCGCATAGCGGTCAAGCTCTTTCGTGGTGATACCGGGCTCGATCTTCCCTTTCAGCTGCTCAAGAACCTCGTGCAGCAAGGCGCCGGCCTCGCGCATCTTAGCTATTTGAGAAGCATTTTTGATGGTGATCATTTCTTTTCACCCAGCGCGGCAAGGATCGCGTTGAAGCAATCCTCCATCGGTTGAGCGCCGTCTACACGGCGCAACAGACCGCGCTGCTCATAATACTCGATCAGCGGAGCCGTCTGCTTGTGGTAAACGTTCAGTCGGCTGAGTACCGTTTCGGCTCTGTCGTCGTCGCGCTGGATCAGCTCCGCGCCGCAGCGTTCGCAGTTCGTGCGTCCATCAAGATGGGCGACGTGATACGTTCCACCGCAGGCAGGGCAGACTCGGCGGCCGGACAGACGTTCGATCAGCTTTTCATCGCTGACGTCAATGTCCACCACGGCGTCCATGTTGGCGAAGCCGGCAAGCGCCTCCGCCTGCGGCACGGTGCGCGGAAAGCCATCCAGGACATAGCCCTTCTGGCAATCCGGCTGAGCGAGCCGCTCACGAACGATATCAATGACGACGGAATCCGGCACAAGCGCACCGGCGTCAATATAGGCTTTGGCAGCCAGACCGGTCGGCGTTTGTTCCTTGATGGCGCGGCGAAGGATATCGCCCGTGGAAATCTGCGGGATACCCAGCTGCTCGCAGATGCGAACAGCCTGAGTGCCCTTGCCCGCACCAGGCGGGCCAAGAAAAATCACGTTCATGCTCAAGTACCTCCGCTGACCGCATCATCAACCAAGGAAGCCCTTGTGATGACGCATGACCATCTGCGCCTCGATCTGACGGATCGTCTCGATGCCGACGGAAACCGCGATCAGCACGCTGCTCGCTCCGAACGGAGCGCTGATGCCGAAGATGCGGGTCAGCATGGTCGGGATGGTCGCCAGAACCGCGAGGAACAGAGCGCTGAACAGCGTCAGACGGCTGGATACACGAGAGAGATAATCGCTCGTCGCACGACCCTGGCGGATGCCCGGGATGATGCCGCCGTTCTGCTGCATGTTCTTGCTGATGTCAACCGGGTTGAAGGTGATGCTGGTGTAGAAGTACGTGAAAGCGATGATCAGCACCGCCAGCACGACCTGATACCAGAGGCTGCTCTGGAAGGACTGCCATCCCATGTTAACGCCGCTCGTCGGGAAGAACGCAAAGATCGTCGCCGGGAACTGCAGAATGGCAAAGCCAAAGATCAGCGGCATCACGCCGGTAGAGTTAATTTTCATCGGGATGTAGGTGGACTGACCGCCATACATCTTGCGACCCACCACGCGCTTGGCGTACTGGATCGGGACGCGGCGCTCGCCCATGTCTACAAAGGTGATGGCGACAATCATCGCCAGCAGAGCAACCACGATAACGATAACCGCCAGCGGGTTGACTCTGCCTTCCGCCATGCCAACCACGGCCTGACGGCCCCAGTTGAACATGTTGGAAACGATACCTGCCATAATCAGCAGGGAAACGCCGTTGCCGATGCGGCTCTCGGT
>Ga0129311_1000824_pt1 | contig 24715 bp, 27 predicted proteins | sample Go1ome_FD_94435 | JGI IMG/M metagenome (GOLD analysis project Ga0129311, IMG submission 94435) | Western lowland gorrila individual fecal microbial communities from Wisconsin, USA - Go1022B metagenome | ecosystem: Host-associated > Mammals > Digestive system > Large intestine > Fecal | place... | reverse complement strand
TGGAAGCAACCGCCGGAGCAGCCTTGACCGTCAAGGTCTGCTGCATCAGATTCATAGTAGACTCCGCAACGCCCTCCAGTTCGCCGACTTCCTTTTCAATTTTTGCGGAGCAGTTCGGGCAATTCAAGCCTTTTAGCAGGAAGGCTTTCGTGACAGTAGCAGTGAGTTTTTCCGACACTTCTACATCCGGCTCGTGACTATGGACGATGGTTGTGACGGTAACCCTCCCTTTCTAATAATCCCATTTTACTCCTTCAAAACAAAATGCACAGAGGGGTGATTGGGTACGCAAACGCTATCCTTTTTCACAGCATCCGTCATATAGAGTGCACATTTTCTGGCCCGAATTGCCTCTATCGCAATGGAGGAGGGGCAGTCATCCGTACGTGTATTGGACACAGAGATCACCGCGTGCTGCGGAGCCAGCATATCCAGCAGTTTTGGTGTAATGGAATCCTTATGACCATGGTGGGGCAGCTTCATGATGGTGCAAGGCGAGAGGTCATGTTTCTCCCAGCAGGCCGCATAAACATCTCCCGGCAGCTCCACAGAGGTATCCCCACAATTCAGGCGCATCCGGATGCTGGTGTTGTTGATGAAATGGTCCAGCTCATCCAGCTCCTTGTCACTGGGGTTTCCCTCCAACACGCTTTGCCAGATCTCCGACTGACGCCGGAACAGCTCCCGGTCCTCCAGGTAGACCTCTGTGCCAAGGGAAGCTGTTAAACCAGCCGACGGAAGGGACTGTTCAATCAGGCGGATTGCCGTATTTTGCGCTTCCAAGGTCTTCAATGCCAACAGGTAGATATTCAGAGATTCCAACAGACACCGCGAACCGGCGGAAAAGCCTTTCTCCACCCTCACACGGCCGCCCCAGTGTTCATGCGGCGGCAGATAGCTGCACCAGAACTCCCGGACATTGACGGTCCTCAGCAATTCCGTCAGTCCTCCACTGTGATCCCGGTGCAAATGGGTCAGCACCAGCAGATCCAAGGTATGAATGCCCTCCCGCCGGAGAAATTCCGCCGCGGAGATACGCTTGGACTCCGGGCCACCGTCGCCTACGGTGATGTCTCCGCAGTCCACCAGCATGGAAAACGCCGCACCGGTGTCCCGAATCAAAATGGCATCTCCATAACCGACATTGATAAAATCAAGAGTCAGCATCGGTACCACCGTCCTTCAAAATGTGGAGCTTATGCGTAAGGCCTCCATATCTTCACTATCCACAAGAATATCGACATGTGGTCTGCCGGGTCCTCGCCCGGAGTTTCCGGAGTCTCACCCGGGGTCTCCGGATTTCCGTCCGGCACCGCCGGAAGCTCCTCCGGCAGCTCTTCCTCTATCTCCACTGGGACCATTTGCCCTATCTTCGCCAAGGGCTTTTTCTCGGATGAATCCATGAAGATCGGCGGCGAGGACTACTGCTTTATCAGTGAAAAGGTACCTTCCGTTTTCATGATCGTTGGGTCTTCCGACGGTACCCCGCGTACCCAATTCCCTGTTCACAATCCTTACTTTGATTTGGATGAAACCGTGATCGAAAAAGGATCGGCTGCTTTTGCATCGATCGCCATGGATTATCTGAACGGAAAATACAGCGAATAAAGATCAAGGTGTCGGAGCGTTGCTCCGGCACCTTGACTGTTTGATTGGCGGTCCCGCCGCTGCATGGCTTTTTATATCAGGGAAACCGCTCCCCAAGCGCAAGGCCGGTATTTCCCCTGTTCCATTGCGGAGGGATGCGTGGTATACTTGGTTCAAAAGCAGCCTGCCGCCGCGGCAGGATCGGGCATAGGAGGCACAAGATTATGTACGACGAGCTGACAGAGGTAGATATTAAAAAAATGCAGGAGGAGATCGACCACCGGGTACGGGTGCTGCGTCCCCAGTTGATTGAGGAAGTCCAGACAGCCAGGGCTTTTGGCGACCTCAGTGAGAACTACGAGTATAAATGCGCCAAGCAGGCCAAAAACCGCAATGAAAGCCGCATCCGCTATCTGGAGCGGATGATCCGCACCGCCAAGGTCATCCAAGTAAAGCCCCAGGAGGACGCTGTGGGCCTGTTTGACAAGGTGACGATCTACAACGAAATGGTGAAAAAGGAGATGGACATCCGCATCGTCACCACGCTGCGCCAGGACGCCCTGAAAGGTCTTATCAGCAAGGAATCTCCGGTGGGCAAAGCCCTCATGGGCCGCAAGGTGGGCGACCGGGTCCAGGTGGAAGTGAATCCCACCCTGAAATATTTCGTGGTGATCCGGGCCATCGAAAAAGGAACGGATGACGAAAGCCTGGATATCAGCATGTATTAAGCGCATCCCCCCGGCTTGTCCGGGGGGATATTTTGCCGTCTTCCCGCTTGACGCCGGCAGCAGATGCCGCTATTCTGAAGGTACGGAGATAAAAACACAGTCCGGTTGGTAGTCCGGGCGTCCCCTTTTAGGATCAGTAACCTGCCTCCTTGGTTGTCCCTTCTCCGAATAGCCCGATTTTAAGGAGGATACGCACATGGAAAAGGGATATGCGGTATTGACCGTCTTGTTTGAGGACCCCTTTTGGGTGGGTCTTTACGAGCGGGGAGGGTCCGGGACCTACCAGGTCTGCAAGATCACCTTCGGCGCCGAGCCGAAGGATCACGAGGTGTACGCCTTCCTGTTGGAACACTGGCGGCAGCTGCCATTCAGTCCCTCCATGGAAGGTGCGGTGCCGGAGGAACGGCGGATCAATCCCAAGCGGATGCAGCGGCAGATCCAGCGGTCGCTGCAAAACACAGGCATTGGCACGAAAGCCCAGCAGGCATTGCAGCTTCAGCGGGAGCAGGACAAAGCCGTCCGCTCACGCCGCTCACGGGAGGGCCGGGAGGCAGAGTCGGACCGGCAGTTTGCCCTGCGCCAGGAAAAACGGCGGGAAAAACACAAGGGCCATTAAGCCGGTGCCCCGGAACGCGCATTGCGTTCCGGGGCGTTTTCCGCGTCTGCGCCACGTTTGGGGCTTTTCACCGGTGGGGAATCCTGTTATACTGGTTGCATCTGAACGGCGGGAGGCGAGGTCTGTGCACGAAATTCTGGCAAAAAGCATTCTCTCCTCCCGCAACGGCATCAACGTGTACCGGGGCTGCACCCACGGCTGCATCTATTGTGACTCCCGCAGCACCTGCTACCAAATGGACCATGCCTTTGAAGATGTGGCGGTGAAGGTCAACGCGGCGGAACTGCTGGAGGATGCCCTGCGCCGGAAGCGGCGCCCCTGCATGGTAGGCACCGGCTCCATGTGCGACCCTTATCTGCCACTGGAGGCGGAGACCCGGCTGACCAGGCGGTGCTTGGAGGCCATTTACCGACAGGGCTGCGGTGTGTCCGTGCTGACCAAATCCAACCTCATTCTCCAGGATATAGGGCTGCTGGCGGCCATCAATACTCAGGCCAAAGCGGTGGTATGCACCACCCTCACCACCTACGACGAAGCGTTGTGCCGCATTCTGGAGCCCAACGTCTGCACCACCCGGCGGCGGTTTGAGATGCTGCGGACCATGCGCGCCCACGGTATCCACACCGGCGTATGGCTCTGCCCCATTCTCCCGTTTCTGAACGACACGGAGGAAAACCTCCGGGGACTGCTGGGGTACTGCTTTGACGCGGGCGTGGAGGTCATCGTGAACTTCGGCATGGGCGTCACCTTGCGGGACGGGGACCGGCAGTATTTTTACCGGCAGTTGGACCGCCATTTCCCCGGTATGCGGCAGCGGTACATCCGCACCTTTGGAGATGCCTACCAGTGTCCAAGCCCCCGGGCAAAAGAGCTTTCCGCCATTTTGCAGGAGGAATGTAAAAAGCGCAACGTCATCTGCGAGCCGGAGGCGGCCATGGCATATCTCTCCACCCTGGAGGACCGCCAGATGAATTTGTTTACATAATGTAAGGAGGCGCCATCATGCTATTTCTTTGCTACCCTAAATGCACCACCTGCCAGAAGGCGGAGGCCTGGCTGGACAGCCGGGGCATTCCCTATACTCCGCGGGACATCAAGCTGGACAATCCCACCACCGAGGAGCTTCGTCAGTGGTGGCAGGCCAGCGGTCTGCCCCTAAAGCGATTTTTCAACACCAGCGGCCTCCAGTACAAGGCTCTGGGGCTGAAGGACAAGCTGTCCGCCATGAGCGAGGAGGAGCAGCTGAGCTTGCTGGCCACCGATGGGATGCTGGTGAAGCGGCCCATTCTGGTGGGGGACGGCTTCGTGCTGGCGGGCTTCCGCCAGGCAGAGTGGGAAGAAGCCCTGAAATGATCCAGCGCATTGATTTCGCGCCGCTGGACGGCATTACCCGGGCGGTATACCGCAGGGTGTGGCACAAGTATTTCGGCGGAGTGGACCGATACTTCATCCCCTTCTTCTCCCCCACGGACCAGCACATTCTGACAAACCGAGACCGCCGGGAGATAGGGCCGGAAAACAACGCCGGTCTTCCCGCTGTCCCCCAGGTGATGACCTGCCGGGCAGAGGACTTCCTGTGGGCGGCGGAGCTGGTGGCGGACATGGGCTATTCCGAGGTCAACCTGAACCTGGGCTGCCCCTCCGGCACTGTCACCGCCAAGGGCAAGGGCTCCGGCTTTCTGGCAAAGCCAGAGGAGCTGGACCGCTTTTTTGACCAGGTGTTTTCCCGGGTAACGCTGCCGGTGTCTGTCAAGACCCGGCTGGGCATTGCCGACCCGGCGGAATTTGAGCCGCTGATGGACATCTATGACCGCTACCCCATCACTTGTCTCACCATCCATCCCCGGGTGCAGAAAGAGAAGTACCGGGGGCAGGTGCACCTGGAGGAATTTGCCCGGGCTCTGGCACGGAGCCGGAACCCCGTCTGCTACAACGGAGACCTGCGGACGGTGGAGGAAGTCCGGGCTCTGGAGGCCCGCTTCTCGGCAGTGGAATCCGTCATGATCGGCCGGGGCGCTGTGGCGGACCCAGCGCTGCCCCGGAAGCTGCGGGGCGGAAGCGCTGCCACCCGTGAGGAATTGCAGTCCTTCATGCAGGAGCTGTACCGGGAGTATCAGTCCTTTTACGGTCAGGTGGGCACCGCCGCCCAACGGATGCGGGAGGTCTGGTTCTACCTCATCCACCTGTTCGAGGACGCGGAGCGGCTAAATAAAAAGCTGCGGCGGTTCAAAAGCCCCGGGGAATACGAGGCCATCGAAGCAGCCATTTTCCAGGAGCTGACACTGCGGGACCACGCGGAAGGCGACTTAATTTGAATTGGGCAAAAGCCGCAGAATTTTTTCAATCAGAAACGGCAGGGAAAGCACCTAAAGGTGCCCCCCTGCCGTTTTTTGTGTAATACAGTAAAACAGGGCCGGCTTTCAGCCGGCCCTGTTCACAGCAAAAACGAATAATGTGGAGCTTACTTTTCAGCCGCAGCAATGCTGGCCTTCTTTTCCGCCACCTTGGACTCGGGGCAATCATACTCCCAGTTCCAGGGATCCTTGCGGCATGCACTGTCGGCGAAGGGGACGAACACAGAGATGACCGCGAACACGCCCAGCAGCACGGGATACCACAGATAGGGAATGATATCCACGGGCGTGATGCTCAGGCCATACGTGGCGGCCAGAGTGCAGGCCAGCAGCGTCTGGCCTCCGTGGGGCAGAATGCCCTGCACCACGCAGGACCACAGGTCCAGCAAAGAAGCGGTACGGCGGGGGTCAATATTGTAGTCCCGGCTCACATCATTGGCGATGGGGTTGGCAATGATGATGGCCACCGTATTGTTGGTGGTGGCGGCATCCAGCACGCCCACCAGACCGGCAATACCGAACTGCGCGGACTTGTTGCTCTTCATGACCTTCTGCAGCTTCTGCACCAGCCATTCCAAGCCGCCCTGATCTTTGATGATCGCGGTCATACCGCCGATCAGAAGGGCCAGGTAGAAGCTCTGGTCCATGTCGATGACGCCGACCCAGACCGCCTCGGCGAACTCAATGATGGTGATGGAGCCGGTGGCGACGCCCACCAGGGCGGCGGAGGCAATGCCCAGCGCCATCACGAGCATCACGTCCATGCCGATGAGGGCCAATGCCAAAACGACCACATAGGGAATGACTTTGACAAGGCTGTAAGACAGCTCGCCCATATCCAGCGCGGTATCCGGACGGCCGAGGATGCACAGCAGCACCAGCGTGATGATGGCGGCAGGCAATGCGATCAGGAAGTTCAGACGGAACTTATCCTTCATTTCCACGTTCTGGCCACGGGCGGCGGCGATAGTGGTATCAGAGATGAAGGACAGGTTATCGCCGAACATGGCACCGCCGACCACAGCGCCCAGCAGCATGACCATGTTCAAGTTGGCCTTTTCCGCAACGCCGACGGCGATGGGAGTGATGGCAGCGATGGTGCCCATGGAGGTGCCGCAGGCGGTGGACATCAGCATGGCGATGATGAACACGCCGCCCAGCAGGAACTGGGTGGGGACCAGAGACAGGCCCAGGTTCACGACGGCGTCACGGCCGCCCATGGCCTTGGCCACGGAGGAGAATGCGCCGGACAGGGAGAAGATCATCAGCATGATCAAAACACCCTCGTCACCAGCGCCTTTCGCAAAGGCAGAGAATCGCTCGCTCATTTTTCCCTTTGCAAAGGCAAAGGTCAGGGCAACCGCGCACAAGCACGCCGTCACCATGGGGAAGCCGCACAGGAACAAGGCCATCATTACGATGAAGGGGATCAGGGTCCAGCCATTTACTTTCTTGGTTTCCATGCATTTCTCCTTCTTTCTATATATACTCCGGGTATTTGCTGACAAGTGTGATCCTCTGCCCCACGCAGAATCGGTCCCGCGTTCCGCGGGTCAGCCCTCAAATTCTCCCATGACCGTGACCTGACTGCTGTCCACACCGGCCAGCCGCAGCGGGGCGGCCACAACTGTTTTCAGTTTCCTGTCTGTTTGAAACAGCGGTCTGAGGTCCATGTCCTCTATGGCGGGGATAAACTTTCCGTTGTGACATCCAAACAGGATCTGGTGCGCCTGTCTGGAAAGGCTGTTGGCCGGTGTGCCCACTGAGAGAAAATCCAGGCCGATACATTTCAAGTCAGGAAAGGTTTCCACAAGGTAGCGGCAGACCTCCGGCGAAAGATACGGTCCTTCGCTTTCATAGACCCGGGGCTGTGTACTGCGGAGCATACAAAATCCGGTCTTTAAAAGCAAAAGGTCCGCGTTCTGGATGGCTGCCTCATAGGGCCGCAGATCATCGGGCAACACGGCTTCCCCCCTTTTTTGGGGATATCCACCGCCGCCACACGGTCAAACCAGAAATAGGAAATGGGCAGGTCGTTCAGCTTTGGACCGTTGGGATTGAAATGGTCAGGTCCGTCGCAGTGCGTTCCGTGGTGGTTGGGCAGGATGGTCTTGCAGGAATTGTACCCGTCCCGCTCGATGGTGGTGAATGGTTCGATGTGAACAGTGGGCTCCCCCGGCCAAACGACATCTCCGTCCCCCAGCAAATAGGAAAGGAATACCCGCGATACAGCGCACCTCCTCACTTACCCTTTCCATCCACGCTTTGGCGCAGCCGCCGTCTGTATCGTGGATTTCAGCAGTCGATATCTGATATCATATGTCATATTTTATACGAAACAGCCTTCCTTATCAATCGTTATTATGGTGAAATAGCACAATGTATCCGCCATTGGCATACGTCACAAGGCAGGCTGCCCGCTTTTCTCTCACAGGACGGCAAACGCCTGGTCAAAGTCGGCAATGAGATCTTCCACATTTTCAAGGCCCACAGAGAAGCGCAGCATACCGTCTGTAATGCCGACCTCCTCCCGGACCTCCTTGGGAACCCGCACATGGGTCATGGAGGCAGGATGCTGGATCAGCGTGTCGGGATCGCCCAAGGAGACGGCGATGGCGGGAATTTTCAGGTTGTCCATCAGTTTTTTACTGGCGTCAAAGGCGGACATGCCCTTGATGCCGTCCTTCAGGACAAAGGAGATCATGGCGCCGTACAGGCCGTTCATCTGCTTTTTCGCCACCTCATGGTCCTTCCCCATGGACTCCAGGCCAGGGTAATACACCTTTTCAATGTAGGGAGACTTTTCCAGGTACTGGGCAATGGCCATGGCGTTGGCGCAGTGCTGCCGGACCCGCATTCCCAGCGTCTTCATGCCGCGAATGATGAGATAGGCGCAGAAGGGCGTCAGCGGTGTGCCGGTGATCTTGCCCATGGCGCGCCCACGGATGACGGCGATATCCTCCTTGCTTCCCACCACGACGCCGCCAATCACATCGCCATGGCCGTTGATGTACTTTGTAACGGAGTGGACCACCACATCGGCGCCCAGCTTCAGGGGATACTGCACCGGAGGCGGCGCGAAGGTATTGTCCACCACGATGCGGATGCCAGGGTGTCTCGCCTTCAGCGCGGCCAGCGCGGCAATGTCGGTGACATGCAGCGTGGGGTTGGCCGGGGTCTCAAAATAGATCATTTTGGTGTTGCCCTGAATAGCAGCCTCCACAGCGGAGGCGTCAGCGGAATCCACAAAGGTGGCCGTGATGCCCAGCGTGGGCAGGATCTCACGCATGACCACATCGGTGCAGCCATAGACCGTGTTGCCGCAGACAATATGGTCTCCCGTCTGAAGCAGGCCCAGCAGGACGGAGCTGATGGCACCCATGCCGGAGGATGCCGCCACAGCGTCCTCGCCGCCCTCCAGCTGGGCGATCTTCTCCTCGAATACCCGCACGGTGGGGTTCCCGGCGCGGGTGTAATCATAGCCGGGGATCTCCCCGCTGAATACGCCCATGGCATGGTCAGCGCTGGTAAAGGTAAAGGTGGAGGTCTGGTAAATGGGAGTTGCCAGAGCGCCGAAGTCGGAATCCCTGTGATAGCCGGCATGGATGCTCTGCGTGTCAAAGCCAACCGTATTCAGATCAATCTTGCTCATTGTATACTCCTCCAATCAAAATCTGCCGCAATCTGTATGATGCAAAAATAATAAAAGCAAGAACCATGCCAACCATTTTTCTTGTGAAAAGCTCCCAATTCTTAATGTTTTTCAAAACAAGTTCCCTCAAGCAAAAACAGGTCAAAATAGGCGTCTGCCTATTTTGACCTGTTTTTGCACTCCTGCAAGCCCATATCTGTCAGGCGGGAGCCTCCCCGGCCTGTACCGGAAGTGATCCATCCCCGGGCCTTCATCTGTTCCAATTCTCTGCGCAGCTGACTCTCGGAAACGGAGAGGCCCCGCTTGGCGAGGATATGCTGCAGCTGTTTGCGTCCGCAATTTTCTTCTGCCAAAGCACGCAGCAGCGCGTTCTGCAAGCGCTGGGAGCCGCTCTCATCCGGTCCGTGGGCGGAGGCGGCGCGGCGAATGGTGTAGGGCAGGTTTTCCGGTTCGATGACCGGTAGGTTCTGACATCCCAAATACTCCACGCAGTTGCGCAGCTCCCGGATATTTCCCGGCCAGCTGTACCGCAGCAAAAGGGCCTTCGTCTCCTCTGTCAGCACGAAGGTGAGCCGAAGGGTACTTTTGAATTCCTCAATCAGCGTGAGGATATCCTCCCGGCGGCGGCGCAGGGGCGGCAGGTCCAGCGGCAGGGTGCTGACCCGGTAAAACAGGTCGCTGCGAAACCGTCCCTCCTCCATCATGGCGGTCAGGTCCTGATTGGAGGCACTGATGATCCGCACATCAATGGGGATGACCCGGTCGCCGCCCACCCGCATCATCTCCCGCTCCTGGATGACCCGCAGCAGCTTCAGCTGCGTGCTGGGGGCCATGCCCTCGATCTCGTCCAGAAATATGGAGCCGGAACTGGCCAGCTCAAAAAGGCCCGCCTTGCCGCCTTTTCTGGCGCCGGTGAAGGCGCCGTCTTCATAGCCGAACAGCTCGCTCTCCAACAGGCTGTCCGGCAGGGCGGCGCAGTTGATGGCCACAAACGGCACCGCCGCCCGGGGAGAGCTGTTGTGAATGGCATGGGCAAACAGCTCTTTTCCGGTGCCGCTCTCCCCTGTGATGAGAATGGAGGACTCTGTCCGTGCCATTTTCCGGGCCAGCTCCACCGTCTGCCTGATCCGGGCGCTGCCGCCGCAAATATCAGAAAACCGGTATTTCGCTACATGCCCCTTGCCGGAGGCGGGCTTGGCCCGCGGCGGGCTATCCGGTTCCGGCAGGGAAAACAGGACGTAGGCGCCCAGATACTGGGTCCCCTGGGTGATCGGCGTCATACGGACCGTATAGGTGCCGCCGGGAAAGGAAATGACTCGGGAAATGGGTGTTTGCTGTGTGCGGCAGTGTTCCGCTAGCTCCGGCGGCAGCAGCTCCGGCAACCGGGAGCGCAGCAGCTGGCCCCGCGGCTTTTTCAAAATATCGGCTGCCTGAAAATTACACTCCAAAATTTCTCCGTCGGCATTGATGCCCAGCAGGCCCTCATCCGACAGCTGCACCAAGGCGCCCAAGCGCCGCTCCAGCGTCTGGTTTTCCTCCACCAGGATGGAAACGCCCGCGGAGGTGTTGTGCTGCTTTTCAAAATAGCTGAAAAAGCGGCGGGTCTTCAAAACGTATTCGCATTGCAGCTCCTCCGCCAACTCCACCATGGTCACGATATCAATGCAGCGGGGGCCAAGGTCGATGCACTCCGTCACCCAGTCCGGCACGGAGCCAGTCTCGCCCGGGGTCACCGCCAGCGGGAGCTTCGGACCTGTATAACCGGGGTAGCAGGGTTGGAAGGTGATATAGCTGTATCCGGCCTGGTACAGCTGGAAGATGGTCTCCTCCGCCATCATTTTGGACAGGTTCACCAGCAGCGCCTGCGTCCCTTTTGGATAGGCGTTCAGCTGCAAAAGGCTCTTTCGCTGGAGGCTGAGATTGATGGGTATCCACTTTTTTCCACGGAAATGCACCTTTTTGATCTCTGAAAAATCCGCGGCGGAGCTGGCGGAGGTCAAAATGGCATCCTCCCTCTGGTCAGCATAGGCAGCGGGGTCGTCAATGGTAAAGGCCCGGACCGTGACCGCGTCCCCAAACACGCTGTACAGCTGCGCGGTATACTCCGGAATACAGCTCTTGTTCTCCACGATCAGTTTGACCAGCTTTTTCACGCCTTCCGCCTCCCACACCATGTTGGTGCGTATTATTGTATCATATTCGACATAACAGCGCAACACGCGTCAGACTTCGTCGAAAGGGACACGCACAAAGCATTTTTTAGTCGCCAAGAAGGAAAAATTTATGATACAATGGTAGAAGCGATCTGCGTTGCCGGCCGCAGGGAACGTTTCACCGGGTAAGAGCGAGCCGGCGGTGCGCAAAACGGAAACTGCAAAAGGGAGAGTGAAACATGGATAGCACCGCAAATACAGAGAATCAGTCTGCACAGTCCGGCAAAGCCAGCGCCGTCCCAGTTCCCCCTAGGCACCGTGGGCAGCCAGGCCGCACAGACATTTGGGCAAGCCGGACATTCAGACATATTCTGATTGCCCCTAACAACGAAACGCTGAAACAAGGAGAGATACAATGGACTATTCCATCATTTTCGTCTGTCTGATGGGAATGGGAACGGTGTTTTTCGGTCTGGTCTGTCTGATCGTATTGACAACGCTCCTGGGCCGTGTCTGTGGGCGGGACCATCCGTCTGCCGCGCCGACGGCCGCTGTCCCGGAAGCAGCAACGGCGGTAGACCAACAGGAATTGATCGCCGCCATTTCTGCCGCCATTGCGGAGGAGCTGGGCACCGATATCACCGGTATCCGCATTTTGTCCATCAAAAAACTGTAAATGGATAAGGAGAAGACACCTATGAAAAAATACAGAGTGACCGTCAACGGCACCGTTTATGAAATTGAGCTGGAGGAACTGACCGGGGCCGTCCCCGCTGCCGCTGCTCCCGCCGCCCCCGCTGCCGCTTCCACTGAAGGCGAGCAAGTGACCTCCCCCATGCCCGGCACCATTCTGGCCGTCAATGTCGCCGTGGGGGATACTGTGAAGCGGGGCCAGGTACTGATGATCCTGGAGGCCATGAAGATGGAAAATGAGATCATGTGCCCCCGCGACGGTAAAATTGCCTCCGTCAACACCTCCAAGGGCTCCTCCGTGGAGTCCGGTACGCTGCTGTGCGTCATCCAGTGACAGACTGGAGGCGCATATGGAAGCTATCCTGAATTTTATCAACGATACCGGCTTCGTCCTATTTTTCCAGGATGGCGGCTGGAAAAACCTGGTGATGTTGGCCATTGCCTGCTTCCTGCTGTACCTGGGCATCGGCAAAAAGTTTGAGCCTCTGCTGATGTGCACCATCGCCTTCGGTATGCTGGTGACCAATCTGCCCGGCGCCGGCATGTTCCACGAAATTTTCTTTGCCGGCGGCCACATCCACTGGGACCTGATGGGCGGAAGCCCCGTCACCGCGGAATTCCTGGCGGAGATGCAGGAGCTGGGGGTATCGCAAAATGTCCTTGCCCCATATGTGGAACAGTTGATGGCCGCGGCACAATCCGCCTTCTCGCCGGAAATCATGGAAAGCGTGATGTCGGAGATCTCCGCCGCCGCCAGTGGTACCCTGAGTGCCTTTGAGGTGCAGCTCCAGGCGCTGGTCCAGGTGGAGCAGGCCGCCGCTTATTACGGTGTGGAGCTGTCCAATGTCACCGTCAGCACCGGCCTTATCGACATTTTGTACTTAGGCGTAAAGCTGGGTATTTATCCCTGCCTCATCTTTATGGGCGTGGGCGCTATGACCGACTTCGGTCCCCTCATCGCCAACCCCAAGAGCCTGCTGCTGGGCGCCGCCGCCCAGGTGGGCATTTTCCTGACCTACGCCGGCTGCCGCCTCATGGGCTTTACCGGTGCGGAGGCCAGTTCCATCGGCATCATCGGCGGTGCCGACGGCCCCACCGCCATCTTCGTCACCGCCATGCTGGCTCCGGCCCTGCTGGGCCCCATCGCCGTGGCAGCTTACTCCTACATGGCCCTGGTGCCTGTGATCCAGCCGCCCATCATGAAGCTGCTGACCACTGAAAAGGAACGGCAGATCGTCATGAAGCCCCTGCGGCAGGTCTCTAAGAAGGAAAAGATCATCTTCCCCATCGTGGTGACCATTTTTGTGGCACTGCTGGTGCCCTCCGCCGGTCCCCTCATTGCCTGCCTGATGCTGGGCAACTTGTTCCGGGAGTGCGGCGTCACGGAGCGTCTCAGCAAAACCGTGCAGAACGAGCTTATCAACATCGTCACCATCTTCCTGGGTGTCTCCGTGGGCGCCACCGCCACCGGCGCCACCTTCCTGTCCCTCCAGACCATCAAGATCATGGTCATGGGCATCGTGGCCTTCGGCTGCGGTACTGCCGGCGGCGTGCTGCTTGCCAAGTTCATGAACCTGTTCCTGAAGGAGAAGATCAATCCCCTCATCGGTTCCGCCGGCGTATCCGCCGTACCTATGGCGGCCCGGGTATCCCAGAAGGTGGGCCAGGAGGCCAACCCCGGCAACTTCCTGCTGATGCACGCCATGGGTCCCAACGTGGCCGGTGTCATCGGCTCCGCCATCGCCGCGGGCGTCCTCATCTCCCTCTTTGGCTGATAGGAGGTAACACTGTATGGAATTTTTAAGTAACAAGCCTCTTTATATCACGGATACCATTCTCCGGGACGCCCACCAGTCCCAGGCTGCCACCCGAATGCGGGTGGAGGATATGCTCCCCGCCTGCGAGGTACTGGACTCCATCGGCTACTGGTCTTTGGAGTGCTGGGGCGGCGCCACCTTCGACGCCTGTATGCGCTTCCTCAATGAAGACCCCTGGGAGCGCCTGCGCAAGCTCCGCAAGGCCCTGCCCCACACGAAGCTCCAGATGCTGTTCCGGGGCCAGAACATCCTGGGCTACAAGCACTACGCCGATGACGTGGTGGACGCCTTCTGCCGCAAGTCCATCGAAAACGGCATTGATATCATCCGTATTTTCGACGCCTTGAACGATGTCCGTAACCTGGAGCAGGCCATCAAGTCCACCAAGAAATACGGCGGTATGGTGGAGGCCGCTATGAGCTACACCATCTCCCCCATTCATAACGAGGAGTACTTTGTGAAGCTGGCCAAGGAGCTGGAGCAGATGGGCGCTGACGTCATCTGCGTCAAGGACATGGCAAACCTCCTGCTGCCCATGGACGCCTATTCCCTGGTGAAGCGTCTGAAGGAGACGGTCTCCGTCCCCATTCACCTGCACACCCACAACACCACCGGCACCGGCGACATGGTGTACCTGATGGCCGCCATGGCCGGTGTGGACATTGTGGACACTGCCCTCTCTCCCCTTGCCAACGGCACCTCCCAGCCCGCCACGGAGTCCCTGGTGTCCACGCTCCAGGGCTCCGCCCGGGACACTGGATTGGACCTGAACAAGATGAGCGAGGCCGCCGCCTATTTCCGAAAAGTGGCCCAGAAGCTGAAGGACCAGGGAAGCCTGGACCCCAAGGTTTTGAATGTGGACACCAACACCCTTTTGTACCAGGTACCCGGCGGTATGCTTTCCAACCTCATCTCCCAGCTGAAGCAGGCTGGGAAAGAGGACAAATACTATGACGTGCTGGCGGAGATTCCCCGTGTCCGGGCGGACTACGGCTACCCCCCGCTGGTGACGCCCTCCAGCCAGATCGTGGGCACCCAGTCGGTGATGAACGTCATCATGGGAGAGCGGTACAAGACCTTCACCAAGGAGTCCAAGGCCATGCTGCGGGGTGAATACGGCCAGCTGCCCGGCAAGGTCAATGAAGAAGTTCGGGCCAAGGCCGGCATCAAACCGGAGGATGTCATCACCTGCCGTCCAGCAGACCTGCTGGAGCCGGAGGTGGAAAAGTACCGGGAGGAGTTCAAGGATATTGCCAAGACCGACGAGGATGTCCTCTCCCTTGCTCTGTTCCCCCAGGTGGCGTCCAAATTCCTGGCCTGGCGGGACGGCCCTCATGACGAGCCCGCTCCCGAATCCAAGCCCGCCGAAGCCCCAAAAGCAGCTCCTGCCGACCCCAACGCGGTCCGGGAGCTGTACGTGGAGTACAAGGGATAATCCGCGCTTCCCTCCGCGAAAAAGCCACGCCCTCTTGAATGTACAAGAGGGCGTGGCTTGTCATTTGCTTCGCGCCGTTTTCTCTCCCGGGTCAGCTCTCCAGTCCAAGCAGGGCCTTCGTTGCTCTCAATTCCTCCTCCAGGGCGGCGATGCGCTCTTCAGGCGTCGGCTCCAGGCTAAGCTGTCCCGCCGTACGCTCCCAGGCAGCGACCTCCTCAGGCGTGGCGTCACGGTAGACGCCGCAATCATAAACTCGCATGTCATACCCTCCCGTATACTTTCAGGACCGTTCCGGCTGCGAAAGGTTGTGAGTGGCCACGAACTGTTCCAACTGTAAATGGCCCGCTAGTTAATTTTTCTGTAGATGAACCGTGAAACTCGCTACAAACGCTAGAACCCGAATACGCATAGTACACGCCATGGAAAAACGGATAATCTCCATTCTGGCCGACCCGGATAATATGCCAGACGAAAAGGCCCTGCTCACCGGCTATCGGCATGGCATCTTTGAGAGAAGCCGTAGGATTTGTGCCAACGCCATAAAGCAGATACGACCTTGATGTCGTATCTCCGGCGCATATAGGATAGCACGCCACAAGAAACTCACTGTAGGCTGTATCCAGCGGAAACGTGATACGTTGTACATCCTCCGCCAAATTGACCTCAAACAACAGCGGCATCCCCGCATTGCCCCCCGGCGCCGTCCATAGACCGCCAGCATCGTCAACACCGACCGCCTGTGTCATATCGTCCGTCTTTGCGGACGGCTGCACGCCGCCAAGATGAGCGGGCTCAGCTACCGGCAGCACATAGGCGTCAGGGATCTCCTTTGCAAGCTTTTCCGCAAACTCCCCCTCCGTACCAGTATATCCGCCGTCCCGGGCATATTGATAGGCGCTTTTCCCGTCCGCTCCGGCGGGACCGGGTGCGCCTTCAGCGCCTGGCTGCCCATTCCTTCCGTTCAAAACCGCGGCGCTCCTGGTACCATCCCAGTCGGTGACATCAATGCGCACGCCTTCTTCTGTCTCTGTCAGGCTCACTGTTGGGCTAAAGCCTGCCGGGCCGGGTGGACCCACGGAAACATCCGGCAGGGCCAGCTGGCTTTCCACATACTCGCCACGGCCCTCGTCCCACACCAGCCAGCAGCCGCCGCTGCCGGGGACGGGCGGGTGTCCGTACAGCTCCAGAATCCGCGCCTCCGCCTGGGCAAACTCCGTGGGCACCTCCGGCCAGGTCCCCAGGCCCGTCAGGCTCTGAGGCACATAGACACTGATAATGTTGGTGTGCCGCTTCGTGGCAGTATCGGCTGCCAGTGTGCCCCGCAGCTGCAAATAATAATTCCCCGCCTGGGAGAGGTTGTCTGCTGTCAAAACGGTGCCCACGCCCTTCTGCGTGGGTGTCAGCAGGATGGTGTCGGCATTGTCCCTGCACTGCACCAGCAGCTGCCAAGTATATCCCTCCGGCAGGTCGCCCTCCACATCGATACGCCGGGAACCGTCATCATACTGCTGGGCAAGCGGCTCCGTTTCCGAAAGCATCCGAATCGTCCAGTTATCAAAAAGAATCAATGTATCCCTCCCTTTTGTACTTCCCTCCGTACCCGGCCCTCCGCCGGGTCAGAAAGGCATCCTATCCTCTGCTTCTCTTTCGCATCCCCTAGCTTGAATCCATACTCTTTCGCCGCGCTTCTCCGTATCTCACCGCTGCCCTCCTCTCTTGATTTTGGAAATCGCATATGCTATGCTTGCTATGTGCTTTCCTGATATATTTAGTTTAATTCTGATTTTTACGTTTGTCAATCGTAAAATTTGGAATTCCCCTCTTTTGTGCAAGTTGTATAATTCTTGTTTTTACGTTTTTGGAGGTGATTCCGATGGATACTGTCGACCGGATCTTTGACTTGGTGGACCAGCAGTATAAGGAGCAGAGGGACTTTGCCCGCGCCATCGGCGTAACACCGTCCATCGTCAGCGAGTGGCGGCGGAGAAAATCCGCCTCCTTCCACAAGCGCCTTCCCCAGATCGCCGCGACACTTGGCACCACCGCGGAATACCTGCTCACCGGGCAGGAGCCTGTCCCCGCATCAGAAGCACCGGAGCATACCGCATCCCCGGAGACCCCTGGCCGCCCTGCACTGGCACCGGAGGACCGGGAGCTTTTGCAGCTGATCCATGATAAGCCGGGGCTTCGGATCATGTTTGACGCTTCCAAAAAAGCCACCAACGAAGATATTTTAAAGGCTGTAGAGATCATCAAAGCCTTTTATGGCATCAAGGAGGACGATTGATGTGCCTCTGACGCCTCTCGGCAACGCGTACCGCCTGCGCACCATCAGCTTTCCACCGTCCATCCTGGCCGCCTGCGTCATGCTGGAGGATGGGAGCTATGATGTTTTTGTCAACGACTGCCTGTCTCTGGAGCTGGCCAGAAAGGCCTTGGAGCATGAGACCCGCCACATCGACGGCGGCCATTTGACCAATGACATCCTGACCGTTCACGATTTGGAGCGGGCCGCCGACGGCCTGCCGCCGGAGCAGCTGCCAGATGTGTTTTTGGACCATCCCCCTGGCACGCTTCCCTGTTTTTCCAGCTTGGAGGCCTTTTACAGCTATATGCTGGCCGCTGGTGAGCAAAAAAAGCACGATCGAGGCTCCATCTAATGGCAACGGTCCAAGATGTCTATGGCCCCGGCGTTCCGGCTTCGGGCGGAATCGGTAATCCGCATGAAGTCTCTGTCTCACTCTAGGTGATCTCTTGCAAAAAACTAACAGGAGCACACCGGCTTTTGCCGGTGTGCTCCTGTTTTCTTTCAATCGTTTTCGTGCCGTTTACGCCTGGGTCTCGATCAGTTCCTTGAACACCGGCAGACTGCGCTGAATCATATCATAGGAAACGCAGGTGCAGATACGGAAAAACTCGGGACAGCCAAAGTCATCGCCGGGAACCAGCAGGAGGTTTTTCTCCTTGGCCCGCTGGGAAAAGGCCCGGGAATCACCGCCCGGTGCCTTGACGAACATATAGAAGGCACCCTGGGGCTTGGGGCAATGGTAGCCGTAGGAGGTCAGGGCGTCATACAGCAGGTTCCGGTTGCGGTCATAGGCCTCCAGGTCCGGCCGCAGGTCCGTGCAGGCGGCCACCACCCGCTGCTGCAAGGAGGGCGCGCACACATGGCCCAGAACCCGGGCGGCGCCCGCCACGGCGGCAAACACCTGCTGGCTGTCCTCCACCTGGTCGGGTACGCACACATAACCAATGCGCTCACCGGGCAGGGACAGGGACTTGGAATAGGAATAGCAGACGATGGTGTTGGCATAAATCGTGGGGATAAAGGGCACCTCCACGCCGTCGTACACCAGCTCCCGGTAAGGCTCGTCAGCGATAATGTAAATGGGATGGCCGTACTCTGCGCCCTTCCTGGTCAGCAGGGCCCCCACCTTTTCCAGTGTTTCCCGGGTGTACACCATACCGGAGGGGTTATTGGGAGAGTTGACAATGATGGCTTGGGTGTGGGGCGTCAGCTGCGCCTCCAAAGCCTCCAGAGAGATTTGGAAGGTCTCTGTATCCGCCGGGACCATGCGGAACGTGGCGCCGCAGCCCTCCACGAAGGGGCGGTATTCCGGGAAGAAGGGCGCGATGGCCAGGATCTCGGCGTCCTCCACCGTCAGCGCCCGGATCACGGACAGCAGGGCGGGAGCCGCGCCGCAGGTGAAGAAAATGTTCTCTCCCCGGATAGCCGTGCCAAAGCGGCGGTTCAGGTCCTCCGCCACGGCCTTTCGGGCCTCCATGCCGCCGGTGGCCGGCGTGTAGCTGTGGACTGCCAGACTGTCCATGTCCCGGACGATGGAGATAAAGGTCTCATTCACCTTGGCGGGAGCGGGGATGGAGGGATTGCCCAGGGAATAGTCATACACATTTTCGCTGCCCACCACAGCCGCCTGCCGCAGGCCATATTCAAACAGCTCCCGGATGCAGGAGTGGGCGGTCCCCAATTCCAAACATTTTTCAGATACCATAGTTCTTCTGTCCTTTCTCGTGTGTCCGCGGGGGTGCACATTGGTATTTACTGTTTAATTTTACACGCTGTTGCGGCAAAGTGGAAGTAGAAAATCAAAATAATTTTTATCAGCTCCGCTGATGCCGGCTGTGGAAATTCTCCACAGCCTGTGCTATGCTGTTTCCAGAGACCGTCAACACACAAGCGGTCAGGCGCCCCCTGGACCGGAAAGGAGTTTTGTCCATGTATACCCCCGCGTTTTTGGAGACCCTACAGCAGCTGGAGGAAACGCTCCAGTTCCCCGTCTTTGACCTGGAAGGCGCCTATGCCCTGGGCACCCGCCTGCGGGAAGCCGGCACCCAAGAGCCGGAGCCCATCGCTGTGCGCATTGTGCTGGATGACCTCATCGTCTATCAGCGCTTCCTGCCCGGCACCGGAAAGGACAATAACTGGTGGATGGATAAGAAATACGCCACGGTCAAGCGGACCCACCACTCCTCCCTGCGGGCTGCCGCGGAACGGGAGCTGTCCGGCATCCAGGAGGACTGGCAGTCTGATGAGGAGCATTACGCCTTTTGCGGCGGCGGCTTCCCCATCGTGGTAAATGGAGAATTCCGGGGTGCTGCCATTGTGCCCGGCCTTCCCCATCTGGACGACCACCGCTGCCTGACGGAGACTATTGCCGCCTATTTGGGCAAAAGCATCTGACTCCTCCTATATTGACAAAGCACCGCCCCCTTGGGAGTTCCCAACGGAGCGGTGCTTTATTTACATATCATACATGGAGTCCACGATCTTCCGCAGGTCCTCCCGGGGAAGCTCTCCGCCGATGCTGCACTCCGTGATATCGTCCAGCATCCAGGTCACTGATTCAAACCCTTCGTTGGACAGGAAATAGTAGAGCGTCCCGTCCCGCTCGTAAACTTCCACCGGTGTGTCATCCTTTTCGTGGATGGAAACACCGCCGCTGCTGCCCGGGTGATCCCGGCAATAGCGGAATCGGATAAAGCTCTCTTCCCCCGGTATCGTGTAATACACATACATGGCGGAAAATCCCGCCATGTGCCGGACCTCCGCGCTTTCCAGCGCATAGCCCTCCGGCAGCCAGGCGGGGATCAAATGCCCCTCCAGGCCCAATTCTTCCACTGCGTCCTCAAGAGAATCATAGGAAATGGGTTCACTGCTTTCCGATAGGAGATTTTGCGGCGGATTCGCCGTTTCTGACTCCTTCTCCTCTACCGGCAGCAGGTCCGTCTGTCCAAACGTGAACCGCTCCGTGGTCCAGCGGGCAAACCTGGTCACCGGGTCGGAGCCTCCGGCCTGGACCGCCAGCAGCCCCACAGCCAGGGCCAATGCCGCAGCCAGAGACACTGCCCGCAGCCAAATCCGTTTCCGCTTTTTGACAGGATATTCCGCTTCTCCGCTGTACAGCGGTGCCTCTAAAGGCAGATACGGCAGCGCCTTCGAGCAGTCCCTTGCAAACACTTCCACGCTTATTGACACCAACGTGACGGACATGGACGCCCTGAAGGGCAAGATGCTGGACATGTCCGACAGTACCGGCCTTGCCGCCGACGAACTGAACAATGCTCTGTATTCCGCCCTGTCCGCAGGAATTCCGGCAACAGAGGATATGTCGGAGGCTCTTTCCTTCCTGGAAAGCTCCGCAAAGCTGGCGAAGTCTGGCTTTACCGACATCAACACCGCCGTAGAAGCATCCGCAAAGGTGCTCAACGCCTACCGCATGGGCACCGAAGAGACAGACCGTGTGCAGAAGGTCATGATGCAGACACAGAACCTCGGTATTGTGACCGTCGGTGAGCTGGGCTCTGTCCTGGCCAGGTCACGCCCACCGCCGCGGCTTTCGGCGTGTCCTTCGAGCAGGTTGGTGCATCCCTCGCCACTATGACGGCCCAGGGCACACCGGCCGCACAGGCAACAACACAGCTCAACGGAATCCTCTCGGAACTCGGAAAGAGCGGAACAGCCGCATCGAAGAATCTGGAAGCGGCGGCGGAGAACAGCGAATACGCCGGAATGTCGTTCCAGCAGATGATGGAGCAGGGCACTCCGCTGAACGAAATTCTCGACATGATGAGCGACTATGCAGAGGAAAACGGAAAGTCCCTGCTGGATATGTTCTCCAGTGTGGAAGCTGGACGCGGCGCCCTGTCTATTGCCGGTGAATCCTCTGGTATCTTCGCGGACAACCTGGCCGCAATGTCAACGGAAACCGATGTTGTCGGAGAGGCGCTTGAAAAGGTCACAGATACCTCCGGCGCAAAATTTGAAAAGCTGATGAACAGCCTGAAAAATACCGCTATCCGGCTGTTTGAAGCATTTTCACCCGTAATTGATGAACTTCTACCGATTCTCACAGATCTTCTGGAGGAGTTAACGCCCATCCTTGAGCCGGTCGTGGATATCGTCGTGGCGCTTGCAAAAGCGATCATGGCAGTACTCGGCCCCGCAATCCAATTTATTACCCCCCTGCTGCAAGCGCTGGCCGAGGTAGCTGAGAAGGTCGCCGGAGCTGTTGAAAAAGTTGTTTCGAAGATTACAGGTGTTGAAAGCTCACACGTAATCAAGACAGCTTCAGACAGCGGAGCATTTTCCGGCGGAGGAGACAGGACGGCCAGACGGCACAAGTCCGGCGAGGACTTTGTCATGGCGGACTGGACACCTGCGTTTCTGGACTGTGGTGAGCGGGTTCTTACCAGGGAAGAAAATTTCCACTTTAACGCTCTTGGCGGCCTGCAAGGAATGGAGCGGATGGCATCCAGTGGAAGCACAGCGCAGACGAACGGAGGTGGAGGCGGCAGCAGCGGCGGAGCTTCCGTCCCCACCAAGGTGGAGCTGGGCTTGAAGGTCTATCCCCGCGAGATGGCCCACGCCATCACGCCGTATGTTATCGACGAGCTGCAGGCAATGGGCCAGTGGGAGGACATGAAATGAAAGGCAGGCGGTTTCTTTGAGTGTGACAATCAAGACAGACCGTGCAAGGATAGCCGCCCGCATCAACGCGGGAATAGCATCCGCAATCCCAGCAGTAGCAGAACAGGCGCTTGCCGACTGCAACGAGTATTGCCGCGTAGATCAGGGACAGCTCAAAGAATCTTCACAGACCGCAAGCGATGTAAAGGCTGGAAAACTGGCGTGGAATACTCCTTATGCGCGCCGTGTTTATTATACCGGAACGCCAAGCAAGGACCAGAATCCGAACGCCTCCCTGATGTGGTGCGAGACCGCCCATGACGCCCACGGCAAAGAATGGAATAAGATCGCACAGAAGGAATTTGAAAAAGGGATGGGAAAATAATTTCTGCATCACGCAAAAAATCATTACATAAAGGAGATTTATTATGAACACTTACGTTTCCAAGATGAAGGATGTCCTTTCCGGCTTTTATCCCCAGATGAAGCGGAAGCGCGAAGAAAAGGCGGCGGCCAAAGAGCGGTACAGCGCCGATGTCGCGGCACAGGAAATCGACCGCATCGACAGAGAAGCGGCCGCGCTTCGGAATGCCACGCTGGACAAACTCCAGCAGCTGCAAGATGAAGGAGTGGCCCAGGCCCAACGGTGGGGTAATCTGGACGGCTCCATGATCACTGATGATATTAAGCTGCTGAAAGGCGGCTTCGACCTGAACCGGCAGCAGGTTGAGAACCTGGTGGAGCGCTACCGCAGCAACGGCACCATGATGACCGCTATTGCATCCTACGCAGGCAGCCATGGGATGGTTGGCATGAACATTCCCACCGTTGATGAAAAAGTGAAAGCGTGGGGAGTTGTTATGCGCAACGCAAAGGATATCATGGATATGTGCATTTCCGGGACTGTCGGCTGGATGGGCTGTGAAAGTGCAGACAAGTCCATCCGGGATATGATTGACCGCTTCGGAACGAGCCAGAACCCCGACAGCGGGCTTGACATTGCGTATAAGATGCTGGAGCAGTGAGTTCCTGACTTGCAATTTGACTTGTACGTTTCGAAAAAACAGCCTGATTTTTCCGATTTTTCTACATGTAAGTCAAAACATTTTGAATATGAAAAATCCCTGTATCTGCTGAAATAACAGCGATACAGGGATTTTTTCTTGGTGACCCGGCGGGGATTCGAACCCCGGACCCACTGCTTAAAAGGCAGTTGCTCTGCCGACTGAGCTACCGGGTCATGGCCTTATGCAGCGCCGCAATCACGGCGCGGATTGTTTGGCTGGGACGGCTGGACTCGAACCAGCGGATGAGGGAGTCAAAGTCCCTTGCCTTACCACTTGGCGACGCCCCAATGTGGAAGGAAATAGGGGACCGGGGTGACCCCGATCCCCTACTTTGTCTGGGGTGGGAGATGGGACTCGAACCCACGACACCCGGAACCACAATCCGGTGCTCTAACCAACTGAGCTACACCCACCACATATAAACATGGGAAATACTGACTATCGCTCCAAAGAAGAGCTGGTACGCCAGAAGGGACTCGAACCCCTGGCCCACTGCTTAGAAGGCAGTTGCTCTATCCAGCTGAGCTACTGGCGCGAATGTGTTGGAGCAGGTGACGAGAATCGAACTCGCATCCCCAGCTTGGAAGGCTGGTGCCCTGACCATTGTGCTACACCTGCGTATGCCCTCCATGGAAATCGTCAGCTTGGATATATTAACATATCTGCATCGGAATGTCAACCCATTTACCTGCATTTTTTTGTGGCACACTGGCATCTTTTCAGAAAAGCCTGAAACAACAGGTCGCCGTCAGCCGCCCCCCTTTTCGCAAAGCTGCCTCTCAGCCGCTCCGGGTGCCACTGGACGCACCATACCGGCAAACACTCGTGTTCCATGGCCTCCACTGTTCCATCCGGCGCCCACTGGACCGGCCGCAGCTGGTCAGCGGGAAGCTCCACCGCCTGATGATGAGCGCTGTTGACGATCACGGAACTTCCATATAATTCTGTCAAAAAAGAAGGGACGCCCCACGCATGGTGAAGGCGGTCCGCCCCTTCCGCACGGCTGTGACCGGGCAAATCCTGCTGCAGCGTCCCGCCCAGAGCAGCATTGATGACCTGTGCTCCCCGGCAAATGCCAAGGATTGGTACGCCAGCCGTCAAAGACCGTTCCAACACGGCAAATTCCAATGCGTCCCGCCGGGAATCCATGTCCCGGGAGGCCGTATTCTCCATACCGTAACGCCAAGGCTCCACATCCCCGCCGCCGGGCAGCAGCAGCCCGTCAAAGCTTGGAAGACGCGCCGGCTCCTCTGAAAATACCACCTGGCCGCCGACCGCTTCCACCGCACTGGAATAGTTGGCAAAGGACTCTTTCCGCCCGGGAATCAAAATAACTGTCGCCATGGTACGTCTCCTTTATCAAGCCCTATGGGTATTGTATGCCCTTTCCGGGAAAATGGCAACCTGGGACTTGCAAGAAGTCGGGAAATATGGCATAATACAATCCGCAGATGACTTGCGGTACGTTGTCGAAGCGTCCGCAGCGCGTTTGATGGGAAGCCAGCTCCACAAAATTTGCATATCTTGATACGGAGATGTACCCAAGTGGCTGAAGGGTCCGCACTCGAAATCGTGTCGGTCGCTTTCCGGGGTGACCTCGCAAACCCTTGATACTTCGGGCTTCTTCCGCTTTTCTACACTTTTTCAAAACTGAATATCTACGGTTTTTCTACGCTTTGTCTACG
>Ga0129311_1000823_pt1 | contig 24740 bp, 19 predicted proteins | sample Go1ome_FD_94435 | JGI IMG/M metagenome (GOLD analysis project Ga0129311, IMG submission 94435) | Western lowland gorrila individual fecal microbial communities from Wisconsin, USA - Go1022B metagenome | ecosystem: Host-associated > Mammals > Digestive system > Large intestine > Fecal | place... | reverse complement strand
TTCGGCGTAGCCGACGTAAATGTCTCCCCAACGACCGACATGGCCGGCATTCGACTCCCGACGCATTTTTTCTCTGCTCTCAGGATCCTGAATCCGGTCGAAAAGCGCCTCCATACCGCCTTCAAACGCCCATGCCGGCAGATTGCTGTCGAGGGTTGTGGAAGAAGCACAGTACGGATACTGATCCGCCTTGACGTCCAGTCCCCTGCGCCTTGCCTGATCGATGAGCGCGATCGTCGTTTTGCAGTGTACCTGCCAGACTGATTTTTTGATCACCTTGTGGTGTGAAATTTCAAGCGGCGCGCCGGAACGTTCGCAGATTTCGATTGCCTCCTTGACCGCTTCGACGACCTGTTCACCTTCCTCTCGCATATGGGTGGCGTAAAACGCGCCGTAAGGCACGAGCTCTTTGCAAAGTTCCGCCAGCTCTTCCGTATCCGCATAGCACCCCGGCGGATAGATCAGACCGCTCGACATCGCAAACGCGCCGTCCTCCAGCGCTTCGCGAAGAAGCGCACGCATCGTTTCCATTTCCCCGGAGGTCGGTTTGCGGTTTTCAAATCCCATGGCGGCCACACGAATGCTTCCATGCCCGACTTCTGTTCCGAAATTCACACTGATCGGCGCTTGCTCCATTTTATCAAGGAATTCGCCGACCGTGTTCCATTCATAACTTAAATCTCCGACATAAGCGCGGAGCATTTCTTTTTTTGCAGGATCATGGCTGACCGGCGCGGTTGACAGACCGCAGTTTCCTCCGATCTCGGTGGTAATCCCCTGCAGGATTCTGCTTTCCGCCTGCGGATATTCCATCAAAGTCGTGTCGCTATGCGAGTGAATGTCGATAAAGCCCGGCGCTGCGTACAAATCCCCGCCGTCAACGGTGTTTTCTTCTTGTGCGATACATCCGATTTTACGGATGCGGCCGTCTTGGATGCCGATATCTCCGCGATACCACGGTGCGGCGCTTCCGTCGATGATTCTCACATTTTTGATTACTTTGTCAAACATTTTCGTTTTCTCCTAATGATGAAAACGGAGCTGCCGCTTTTCGCGCGGGTATTGCCTCGCGGACGACAGCTCCAAATTTTTTATAAATATTCCCGCAGCCCGTGAACCGTCTTGCCGCGTATGCCGGTCATGGCATCCGCGTGATATAGGGCGCTGACAATCGCTTCTTCCACGGTTTCCGCTGTCGCCTCAAAGACATTGTCCATTTTGTCCTCATGCAGATAAGCCGCGGTCAGAATCTTCTGCGCGCTGTAATGTGGAATCAGATTCCCGTTGGAAAACGCGATTGCGATATCGCCGCTGCCGGTCCCCAAATACGAACCCACTCTGCCCAGACTCACAGTAGAACGTTTGGCCATACGCCGAAGCTGTCGGTCGCTCAGCGGCAGATCCGTTCCGATCAGCATAATAATAGATCCCTTTTCCGGTCCGGACGGCGTGTTGATTTCGGTTCCGACCAGTTTTCCGTCAATCCGCAGATTGCCAAAGAAGCCGAAGTTGGACATGACAATCGCACCGATCGTAAAGGTTTTTTCATCAAACGTCAGGGTACGTGAAGCGGAACCGATCCCGCCTTTCATGCCCATGCAGATCATCCCGGTGCCGCCGCCGACAGCGCCTTCCTCAAATTCTAATCCTGCAGTCTCCAGTGCGACGCGCACATCGGCTTCCGTCAGATGCATCCCGCGAATATCGTTCAGCTCACCGTCATTGCACTCCGTCACCACACCGTTCACGGTGCAGGTCGTCACGCCAATATCCTCGTTCTGTTCCAACATGTATTTGGTCAGAGCGTTCAGCGCAGTTCCCACGCCGAACGTATTGGTCATCAGAACCGGCGTTTCGATATTGCCGAGTTCCTCGATCTGAATCAGTCCGGTACTTTTGCCGAATCCGTTGATTACGGAAACGGCTGCCGGAACCTTTTCGCGGAAGAGATTCCCCGCATGCGGGAAGACCGCTGTCACGCCCGTATGAATGTCTCTCGCATCGTCTTCAATCGTAACATGTCCGACTTTCACGCCGGGAACATCCGTAATCAGGTTCCGTTCTCCTTTTTCGTATTTGTGTTGCAGTTCTGTTTTACATTCTTTCGGTAATCCCATATTTTCTTCTCCAGCCATATTTTTAAGTGGTTTGCCAGCTTGGTTTTCTCTCTAGTTTCCCTGATTCTGTGTTTCTTTTTTCAATCTCTTGTCGAACAGGAACCACGTAAGAACGCCCAGTGCCGGAACGACCAGACCGATGCATGCTGTTACCGGATCCTCCACCAACGTATTGATCATCAATGCCGCGAACAGAATGACCGCGATAATAACGGTTACCGGATATCCCCATGCCTTGTAAGGACGATCGATGTCCGGGAATTTCTTTCTGTAAATGATAACTGCCACGATGACCAGCACATTGTACACCATACCTGCGAAAACGACCAGAGATGTCAGCTGATCCAAGTCTCTCAGCAGGACTAAGATAATGGAGATCACTGCCTGAGAGATCAGCGCGTTCTGCGGTACCGCGTACTTTTTGGAAAGCTGCGCGTGGTTTTTGAAGAAATGTCCGTCTACCGCCATTTCGTAATAGTAGCGAGGGAAAGCGATAATCATTCCGTTCAAAGAACCAAAGATCGCGATCAGCTGCGTTGCCAGAATCAGACCGCCGCCCGCGCCGCCAAACAATGTTTTCGCTACTGTAGTTCCAAGATACAGATCATCGTTTTCAATCAGAGAAACAACCTGATCGTGCGGAAGTACTTTATAAATCGCGAAGTTGAACAAGGCGTACAGCACTGTGATCGACGTGATGCCGATAATCAAAGCACGCGGCAAATCTCTGCCCGGGTTTTTCATTTCTTCCGCTACCGGATTCAGGTTGGTCCAGCCCTCATACGCCCAAAGTGTCGCTACCGTCGCGAAGGCGATCATGCCGATCATGCCGCCGAAGGATACATCAGTCCCCTCAGGAATCAGGGACAGGTCCGGATGCTGTTTGCCCATAAACAGACCCGCGAACAGAATGATCGCGATCGGGATCATTTTTGCGACCATCGAAACATTCTGCAGAATGGAGCCCATCTTGATACCAAGGCAGTTATACGCCGTCAAGGCGATAATCAGCACGATCGCGATGAGCTTGACCTGCATGCCGGACAGATCCACAAAGTTATTCAAAGCGGTCGCAAGCGCGATTGCCAGCGCCGCAATCGAGCCGGAACCGCTGACAAGCCAGCTTGTGAATCCAAAGGAATAACCGACTGCCGGGTGATAAGCTTTGTTCATGTAAACAACCATGCCGCCCGATTTTGGATCGCTGGCCCCCAGCTCTGCGAAACAAAGTCCGTCGAGCAGTGATATCGCACCGCCGATGACCCAGCACAACAGCGCGAGTCCCATACTCATATCGGTCCTCTGCAGCACATAAGATCCCAGATAGAAGATGCCGGAACCGATCATAATGCCGCCGATAATACTTACGCCTCCAAAGACGCCGATTTCTTTTTTGAAACTGGTTTCTTGCGGCGCCTTATTGTTATTTGTACTCATATTTACCTCCTGTGTTAAAATTAATGAATCAAAAAATAGTACATTAACCTTTCACACAGCAAGAAGTATGCCAATCAGAATACTGACGCAGATAATCGAACCCGGATTTCGTGATACAAGTTCCCTTTCTCCCCCGATTTACTTCTATCATTCCCTCGTTCTGCAGCTCTTCCAGAAGTTTACGCAGCCGGATATCACTGAGGCGGATGCCCTTTTCCTGCAGCCGTTCGTACAAAACCGCTCTGCCCAGTCCTTGTCCTTCCGCCGTTCTATCTCTCAGCAGCGCCAGTATATGCCGTTTCAATGCTTCATGGCTGTCCTCACATCCCAGCAGACTTTCCTTTGCGCCTGTCTTTTCAATCGTCTCCGGCAGTCTCCCCATCGTTTTGTAGTACAGCGCGCAATTCTCAAGTTCACGTATATTCCCCGGCCATTGATATTTTTTCAGATACTCCTTTTCCTCTTTCGAGAAGCAGTCGTAATCGTCCTTGAGAAAATATTCCAGAAGGACAGCGATGTCTTCTTTTCGCGCGCGCAGCGGCGGCATTTTAATCTGCAGCACGTTCAGACGGTAATACAAGTCCTCCCGAAAGCGCTCTTTTTCAACAGCTTCCAAAAGATTCTTATTCGTCGCCGCGATGATCCGCACATCCAGATCGATCACCCGATCGCTGCCAACACGCATGATCTGCCGCTCCTGAATGACGCGCAGCAGCTTCGCCTGCATAGCCGGAGAAACATCTCCGATCTCGTCCAAAAAAATCGTCCCGTGATTCGCCCGTTCAAAATAACCGATTTTCCCGTTTTTGTCCGCTCCGGTAAACGCGCCGCCGACATAGCCGAAGAGCTCGGATTCCAACAGATTTTCGGGGATCGCTGCACAGTTCACGCCGACAAACGGTCGGTTCTTACGCTGTGAATCATTATGAATCGCCTGCGCGATCAACTCTTTGCCGGTTCCGCTTTCTCCAGTGATCAAGACCGTGTACTCTGTCGCGGCAGCCGCTTTCGCGTGTTGGATACAGTCCTCCATAGCCTTGGAGCGATGTTTGATATCCCGAAACGAGTGTTTCGCAAACAGGCCTTTTTCAACCAGTTTTTTGTTCAGACTACGTTCCATCGCCGTAATTTCTGTCTCGTCTTTGAGCACAACATAAAAGCCGACCTTGACATCACCGAGTTTCAGCTCAAATTTATCTGCCATGAAATTATGCCGGTCGATTGTGAGCAGCTGCTGTGAAAACTCCGGCTTTTCGAGCAGTTTCGCCAGCTGCGGATCCAGCGCATACGCGTTTCCTTTGTCTCCGCTGATTTTTTCGCCAAAAAACCGCTTTGCCTCATGGTTGCAATACAGCAGCCTTCCTTCTTTATCCGCGAGCAGAATCGCGAACGAAGAGTCGCTGACATAAGTGTTCAGCATTTGGCTCTTGAGGAATCCATCCAGATAACTCGTCTGAAACTCCCGCATCGGCGTAACCACGCTGTCGCTGTAAACGATCATTTTTTCGGTTACTTTCCATGCTTCCTGCGGCTCCAACGCCAGCCATTCCGCGATCTTCGAGATTGCGTCGAAACTGAGCATACGATATCCGGTATTGATCACGTTTTGAATGTGCGCTGGTACGAAAGGCATCTCATCCGGCGTAATGGCGTAATTGATATCCGCGTAGGTATCCGGCTGTGACGGCGCGTAAGGAATCAGCTGCAGATGACCGATCCCCAGCTCGTACAGCATATAGACCATTTCCTCCGCGTTCTCTTCGGTGTCGTTGACGACTAAAACACGGCTGTTTTTTGGGATCGCGAGCACATCTTTCAGTTTGGTCTTGCTGATGCTTCTCTCCATCATCACCACATTTTTGAGTTCATCCGTGTGATTACGCAGGAGCGGCAGTAGTTTCCGGTCAATAACCAGATACACATCCGCACAAAGTCTGGAGGTATCCGTAAGCCTGTTCGCGTAGCATGTTTCCACTTCGGCATATCCATAAAAAATATCTTCGACAACATGATTCAGCTTGCGGATGACCGCTTCATTCTGCTCATCGCGATATACGATTTCAATTTTTTTCATCATTTCCCCTGTACTTTCTATCATTGTAAGCGTTTTTTTATGCATGACATGTGTGCACAGAAATTTTTATTTCGTTATACGTACTTTTGTCTTTCCAGTACAATTCTAACACAATTTTAGCGCGGAATAAATAGGTTTTAATTATTTTCATCTCATTGTATCCTTTTATCTACACATTCTTTCCTGCCCCGAGGAAACAGCCTGCAGATGATCCTAAGATGATCCGCAAATGTTCTCATGCGAACGGACAAGGATGGACACCATAACGAAAAAAGAGAGCTCTTGCTCCCTTTTTTTCCTGTCGCGCAGAACGCGCGGCACAAGTATTAAATTTCCGTCATAAACATTTTAGCGATCATCAGTTCCATAACATCTTTGGCGACATAGCGCACGTGCGTGGTGTCTATCCGTTCCGCGCCCGGATACCATGCTGCCGCTCTGGCCGCTCTGTGTTCTTTGAAATACAGATCCATCTTGTATTCCGGCTTGATCAGTTCCCGCGGTTCGATCAGCGAAATCTTCTGCAAGGACTCTTTCACGCCCGCTTTGATCGCGGATACAGCGTCCTGCGGATGCATGCTCCAGGTAGAGCTCCCCGTTCCCTCCTTCACCGGGAGTGTGGTAATATGCGGGCAGCGCTGCGCCGCGTGCTCACAAACCGCTTTGTCTCCTGCAATAAATACCGACGGTACGCCAAAGTTCGCGGCGTACAACGCGTTTAACGTAAACTCGGACTCCAGCTGATCGTTCAGTATCAGCTTCATAAACCATTCATGCTCAATCGTATGCGCGAGAGGGCTTCCATCTGTTCCCTCCGGCGCGTGATAACCGATATAGATGGCTGCCGCGAATGTATCGTCCAAACCGCCCATCATACCTGCCGGCGAAGTGCGCCAGCCCCGAATTAGCTGTGTCCCGCGCGGAAGACCCCATGGGTCAATATTTCTCGCGTTTCCGTGCCCGTCCTTGACAACCGGCGTATAACCCATTTCAATCGCCACCTCACAAGCCGCCGCCGTCTCAAGCGTCATCTGCCTGCACGCGCTTTCATAACCTTCCTGTCCGGATTCCGTCTCACACCAGGCTGTAACATCCGCACAGCCTTCAATATCAGCACTGATATATACTTTCATTCCTTACCTCCTGCTTTCTGATTGCGACTCGCGATCTCCCAAGCTCACAATCTCCGCTTTTCTCACTGCTTGTTTAGAATATAAAAAAGCAAGAATCGTACCATGCTTTTTTATTCTGCACCCTGCCACAATGAGAAATTTCCTGCATCACCTTGTATTTGCGGTGGAACCCCGTATTCGCAGAAAAAGACCCGCGGCGCGCGCAGCTTGACTATGCCGCCGCTTCCGCAGGTCTGGGGATCGCCTGGATCATCATTTCTTTCTTTGTCTTATCCAACGAGGCCCTGCCGATGCTTCTCATCAGCCTGCCGTTCGTGGTCTGGATGGGTTTGCGCGCAAAACAGAGGTAATGCCGTTGTGCAGCCGCTTTGTCCTCCTTTTCACACCGCGTACTTCTTTTCGAGCATCCAAACGTTGAGTTTGATAAAGACAAACATGCCGACAAGCTGCAGTGCGGTCAGGAGCGCAAGCAGAACTGCTTTGGACAGAGGCACGAAGCGCCACAGCAGAACATACATACCGGCACAGAGCAGCAGTAAAATGATCTCATAGACGCTGCCAGCCAGCAGGCTCGGTCTGCGAGTAAGGGCATCACGCCACAGGTTGCCGAAACTCACGCTGAACATCACGATACCGCTGCACAATGCGGCTCCCGTCAGAAGCGCGCAGTTCAGCAACAGGAAACAGAGGACCGCCGCATCGAAGCGCGTCGGCGGCATGCGATGGCTGAATATCAAAAATACACAGTACCCGTTGACCGCAAGCAGCATCAGCGGCGCGATACGCCTGCATCCGCACTGCATGTGCAGCAGGACCTTTTGCCGCGCAGACAGCGGAAACAACTGATAGAACGGTGCATTCTCTCCGTACAGCATCGTATTGTCTGCCTCATACTGCAGGCGCGCACCGGTACCGACAATCAGGATCGGGATCAAATACGCAGGCAGCTCCTGCACAACAAAGATGACGACCAGCATCAGTGTCCAGAGGCATTGCTGCAGCACATCGCCTGCGCCGCATTGCCGCAGAAGCCACGTGTACATCTGCGCAGGTGTTTTGCTTTGCGGCAGGATACTCGTCCTTGCAGTCTTTGGTCCGCCGCGATGCGAACCGCGATATTCTACAGTACCCCAATCAAACGTCCGGTAAGCGCCCCGCACCAGTAGCGGCGTCAGGACTGCAAGCACGAGCGTGATCAGCAGCAGCGGTTTCAGCGCAGCACCGACAGAGGTATGATATTCCGGCACCAGCAGCGGCAGCTGCAGAACCAAAAACGGCAGGAGCAGAAAGTTGACCTCCGTCCAAGTGGCCATGGACACCGTATGATTTTCTTCCCCACGCTGATATGTCAGCGCCATGGCGATGCTGTACAAGGCGGCCGCGCAGAGAGAAAGCAGCATGAGTGTCAGCAGAATCAACGGACTGCACATTGTAATAGTTCGCCAATTGAAGGAGGAGGATTCAAAATCACGCGCGATGCCGATCTGCGTGATTCCCAAAAAGAGGAATAAGAAAAAAGCAATCAGGCTCCCCGTCAAAATTTTTCCCGCAAACAATTCCTTTTCGGAAAGCGGCAGTGCGCGAACAAAATCTCCCGCAGCTTCATAGCTTGCCTCGCCGAAGATGATCCGGCAGGCTCGCGCAAAAAAACATAGCGCGCCTAAAAGCAAAAATATTCCCAGTAGCAGCAAAAGCATGACGCCCCCCGCGACAGCCGTCAAAGCCATCATCCCCGCGCAGACAAGGCAAATCCCGATCTGATTCTCCGCGAGCTTGGCGTGCAGCCTGCAGCATTTCCGGACATTCCGCATTTTCATGGTTTTCACCCCTTTCTCTCGATCTACCGCGCCGCTTCCTCACGAAACATCGCTTTGAGCGCTTCCTCCAGAGAACCGCCGTACTGCGCGCGCAGACTGTCACTAGCTGTAAACGTCTCTACGCGACCCTCCTTCAACACAATGACGTCATCGAACAGCCGCTCGATATCGTGAATCAAATGCGTCACGATCAGCATCGTCCCCTTGGGGTTGAAGTTTTCCAGAATCAAATCCAGCACGTGCTCTCTGGCCTCTACATCGACACCGCCAATCGGCTCATCCAAAAGATACAGGCGCGCCCTGCGTGCCATGACAAGTGAGATCTGCAATTTATCAATCATCCCTTTTGACATTTCCTCCGGCGTCTTGCTCAGTCCGATCGCAAAGGCTGCAAGCAGTTCCCGGCACTTTTCGGCATCGAAATCCGCAAAGAAAATCTCATAGAGCCTCACAATATCGCTGACTAGCATCTTCTCCGGCAGGCAGCTGCTGTCCGGCAGATACGCGACGCATGCCTTTGTCTTTGCGCCGGGCCGCAGGCCGTCGATACTCACGCTGCCCTCATACTCCGTATAAAGTCCCGCAAGGATTTTGAGCATCGTCGTCTTGCCGCTCCCGTTCGGCCCCAGCAGCCCGATGATGCGCCCCTCCGGGATCGCAAGACTGACATGATCCAGCGCCCGGATTCGGTCAAACTGCTTGCTGACATCCGACAGGCAGACGAGCGGCGTCGTTACCAGTTTTAAGTTTCTTTCAGCATCATAGCTGCGGCGTTCTTTCATGTTCCCCTTCCTTTCTGCGGTCTGTGACCGCCGTCCGCATCACGCGCGGCTTGGCGCTGCCGACCGCACTGCGCAATCCATATGCACCGCGCGCCGCCTTACGCGGACCTCCCGCGCGACGTGCCCTACGCGCCCCGCACAGCGTCATCCGCACTTACACGAAAAAACGCCAGCATCTCCGCCTCGCTGAATCCCAGCGTCTGCATTTCTCTGCGAAACCGCGCCGCGGCCTCCTCCGCAAGCTGGCGCCGCATCGCGTCGATCTGCGCGCTATCCTTCGTCACAAACCGCCCGCTGGTGCGCTCGGATACCAAGAGTCCCTCGCGCTCCAGCTCGTTCAGTGCCCGCTGCATGGTATTCGGATTCACGGCAAACGCGCCGGCAAGCTCCCGCACCGACGCGATGCGCGTTCCCGGCACGAGCTCGCCGGACGCGATCGCCTCCCTGACTTTTTGCATGATCTGCATGTAGATCGGCATATTTTCCTGCAGCTGTTTATCCATTTTTCCCGCTTCCTCCTTCTCTGCGCATGCCCCGCGCGAAGGCTCTGCACATGCGCTCATTTTTAAGTTTTCGCTTCAGAATTTCCAATTTCAGATCTCATATTTTCGCGCTTTTTGCTCATACTATGCTTAGACTCGGAAACTTTAAAATCTCTTTGAAACAATGCGCCGTTTTGATCTTGTGTATTATTGTACTATTTAACTAATACAATAATGCATGCAAGCCAATTTGTCAAGCAGAAATTTTTGCGCGATACATACCGAAGGTAACTTCAGTTGATAAAGGAGACTTTTTGATGAATGAACAAAATCCGGCTCAGGCACAGAACCATTCCCTGAGCTTCACCAAGCTGACCGCCATGATCATCGGCTCGACCATCGGCGGCGGCATTTTTACAACGGCAGGCGATATGGCTGCAAGCGGCGCGCATACCGGCAGTGTCCTCATCGGCTGGGCCATCTGCGGCATCGGCATGTTCTGCCTGATGATGTGCTTCTTCGGCCTCAACCGCGTGCGCCCCGACCTGACCAACGGCATCTACAGCTACGCCAAGGAGGGGTTCGGCGAATTTGTCGGCTTCAACTCCGCCTGGGGCTATTGGGTCAGCGCACTCCTGTGCAATGTTTCTTATACAACTTTGCTGTTTGGCGCGATCGGGCATTTCTTCCCGATCTTCGGCGATGGCAACAATCTGCTCTCGATCGTCTGTGCCTCTGTTATCATCTGGCTGCTCAACGCTCTGATCCTGCGGGGCGTGCAGGAGGCAGCCGCGCTCAACGTCATTACCACCATCGCCAAGCTGATCCCGATCCTGCTTTTCGTCATCGCCGTCATCTTTTTCGGCGCGTTCCGTCCTGCTGTTTTTATGGAGAACTTTTGGGGCGCGGACACGTCCGGCGCGCCGGATATCTCCACGCAGATCAAAGCAACCACCTCCGCAACCGTCTGGTCCTTCATCGGCGTGGAGGGCGCGGTCGTACTCTCCGCGCGCGCCAAGCATTCCGCAGACGTCGGCAAGGCCTCGCTGACCGGATTCCTCGGCATCTTCGCGATCTATGTGCTCGTTGCCATTCTCAGTATGGGCGTGCTCACCACCGAAGAGCTCGCCAGCCTCAAAAGTCCGCAGATGGCAGGTATCCTGCAGGCGGTCATCGGCCCCTGGGGCGCCGCCATCGTCAACATTGGCGTGATTCTTTCGCTGGCGGGTGCGCTGCTCGGCTGGACGATCCTGGCCGCCGACTGTCCGTACTCCGCCGCGCGGCAGGGCGTGTTCCTCAAGGCTTTCGCGCGTGCCAACCCAAACGGCTCACCGTCATTCGCCCTCTATCTGACCAACGGACTGGTGCAGCTGTTTCTGATCGTCATCTTTTTCAGCGCCTCCACCTATCAGGTCTTTTACACGTTCAGCACGACGATGATCATGATTCCGTACTTCCTGAGCGCGCTGTACTATCTGAAGGTCACGCTGCGCGGCGAAGGCTTTCCCCGCGGAGCAAAATCTCCTGCCCCCGGTTCTGACTCCGATGCGAACATCGCCGCACGCGGCGGTTCGCTGGCAGCCGCTCGTTTCTTCGCGATCATCGGCACCGCCTACGGCATCTGGATGCTCTACTCGTCCGGATTGGAGCTGACTTTCATCGCCTGCATCCTCTATGCGCCGGGCATTCTCGTCTATGCCCTCGGCAAAAAAGAAAGAGGACGTCCGGTCTTCGAACGTCCTTATGAAATGGTCCTTGCAATCGCTTTGCTCGTGCTCGCGCTGATCGCGATCTTCATGATCGCCACAGGCCGCATCCGACCATTTTAAGCTTTCGTCCCGCATCAACAAGGTATCTGCTGCTATCGGTTGATGCCCTGTGTCTGCCTGCTTTGTGTGCATCGCCTATCCGCAATACACGCTTCTTTCAACCAGCGGCGGCTAGTCTGTTTCTGCACCGGCCTCCGCTGTGCTTTCTTCTTTCGGCACATGCGCGCGCGGCGCTGCGGATTCTGTCTCATCCGGTCCCGGCCGCGGTTCCTGTACACATCTGCGTAGGTCAAACAGCGCTTTGATCAGACAGAATGCCAGAATCAAATAAACCACTGCCATGGTCGTAAAAAGATATCCCACCAGCGTAGGCTCCTGAGGCAGCAATTCTGTCACGATGGTGATCACCGTCAAGATGACTGTCTGCCACGTCCGATACTTGAGCATCTTTCCATGCAGATCATCCTCCTCCGTCTGATATTTCTCCGCAATCGCCGCCAGATTGGTTACAAACTGAAATTGAAAGTAGATATTCATCACACTGATCAAAATATCCGCCAATAACCATTTCCCCTCGATTTCGACAGATACCCAGCTCATCGCCCAAATGAAGGCATGCCACAAGGCCAGGATCACGCCGAGCGTCTTCAGCAGAGACAGCTCCCGTTCCTCTTCTTTCAAGCCTTCGATCGCCGAAAGAAAAAGCAGATATCCTACGAAAACCGGAAGCAGGTTGACCTGCCCGATGTTAAGATTGATATATAAGAATACATACCCCAAGATTACTTTTGAAAGACTGCGCTGCAGCTTCTGATAGTCTGTCCTCATTTCGTATCCTCCTGTAACCGCAGCTCCAGTTCCGCCGCGCCTTTCCCGTTCAAATACAGCTCTGCCGCGTAGTACGCCGGAATTCTGACTTCTTCCTCTGAAGAAAGGCTTGTTCCGCCGCCGCCTAAATCGATCGACGGTCCCCAGCCCTTCCTTGTTTCCCGGCTGTACCAAATGCGTCCGTCGCTGTCACTTCCGTTATACCCTGTATACCCTGCCGCTGCTACCGGAAGATTCTGCGGTCTTTTTTCTCCTGCAAACGCCGGAGCCGCAGATAAGCCGATCTGCTTGATTGCATCTCTTTGCTCCGCATTTCCCAAATGTGTGCAGCTTACATTCTGCATGTATGTGATTTTTGTAAATTTCGCATGCGGCTTCGGCGTCGTATCAAAATAACCCTGCGCTCCCCACATGACATCCCAGTCGGTCTCGATTCTACTGTCAACCTCATACATATACTGCACGCTGATCTGCGCCCGCATATCACAGGCTTCGCCGGTATAGATCAGTCCCGGCAGCTCGGTGCAGCCCCAGCTCAGATCAAATTCCGGCACGTCTATATAGCGAAAATCTTCCTGCGGGATCACCACCCAGCGTGCTGCTTCTCTTTGGACACGCAGTTCCTGCACGCCGAGATACATGGTCTGCTCCTCGGCAGCCCGGCCATCCGGCGGATAACGCAGGTATACAACGAGCAGTCCGTCATAACGCTCGTCTCCGCTTTGCGTCAGATTATAAATGCAATAACCCTGCTGCGCGTCGGCAGGCACTTCCAGACCGCTGTCCCAATCCGGAGAAAATCCATGATGCCGGTTTTCTTTGATCTCCTGCAATAGCTCGGCCTGCATGGCAATCGGCGCGCACATCGCCCGATAGACGCCGCTCTGCTCCAATATGGCCTTTGCATAAGCATCGAGCGCACCCGCATAAGTCGTACATGGGATGCTTCTGGCTGATGCCAGATTCAGCTGCGTAAAACTCCCCTTGGCGTATGCCTTGGCCGGACTGGTCCCGACCGCCAGAGAAACTGCGAGGATGATCACAATACAAACGGAGACCAGCCCCATGCCCTGCGGATATTTTTTGAATCTGGCGATTGCCTCGATGCGGCGGCGGATATTGCTGCCGCCGTTGTTGATACAGGTGCCGCCCGGTGTCCGGGCAAATTTTTCGTTTGCCATAGCTAGCAGGATTCTCCCGTAATCGCGCCGCGCCTCACCCTCCAGATGCTCCAGCACATACTGATCGCAGCGTGACTCCATATCATTCAGCGCGCGGTCGGCGCAGTAAGCCAGCAGCGGGTTGCACCAGTGGATGCAGCGCAGCAGACAGATCAGCGCGCTCCAAAAGGTATCCCGATGCTTCAAATGAAACAGCTCGTGCAGCAGCACCTTTTCGTCCATCGCATCGGTGCTTTCTCCGCGCTCTGCCGCATATACCTTGTCTTGGTTGGTGCTGTTCACCTCCGCCCTTGCCGGAATGACCAGCACCGGACGCAAGATGCCGCATACGAACGCGCTCGGCAAATCGCTGACCTCCACAACGCGGCAAAGCTTCAGATCATGTGCGTCCGCGATCTTTTCGATGTGCGCGAGACGTTCCCCCTGCACCGTCCGTCCGCGGCGCAGAAGCTGCCGCAGGCTTATATAGGAAAGCATGTATTTCGCCGCGAAAAAAATCACGCCGGCGGTGTACAGCACAAAGAGCCAGCCGCTCACCGTCGTCGGGATTGCCTTGACAAACGGCAAGGGGAAAGCAACCTGTGTAAAGCCGAAATCTCCGCACCATGCCTTGAGCATCTCAATCGGGACCTGCCAGTGAACGAGCACATAGCGTCCATGATAGCCCGCCGGGAGCACCAGCATCAGCGCGAGCACGCTCCAAACGGCAAACTGCCACTTCGGCGGCAGTTTATCCTGAAACAGCGCTTTGAGCAGGAGTAGAAGCGCGGCTACGCCGGAGGCGGTCAGGGTTTGCAGTAAAAACGCCCATAAATCAAACATCCGCTACACCTCCATCTCATCCAGCAGTCTGCGCAGACGTTCCCGCTCTGCAGGCGTGATCTTCTCTTCTTTCAAAAAAGCCGCGATCAAATCCCCCGTCGCACCGCTGTAGACCCGCTCCACGAAGCTCTTTCGTTCCTGCTCTCGGCAGCTTTCCTGATCCGGCACCGCGCGGTATTGATGCGGCGTAAGCGTCTTGTCGATTGCCACCAGACCCTTGCTTTCCATGCGTGTCAAATAGGTCAGCACCGTATTGCGGCTCCATCCGGTCTCCGGCTGCAGCCGCTGTACCAGCGTCCCCAGCTCCGCACCGCCCGTCTCCCAGAGCGCGCGCAGCACCATCCATTCCCGTTCCGATAAGTTCATCTCTCATCCTCCTACAAGTGTAGTACCGCTTGCCTATATACTACAACTGTAGTACGCATTTGTCAATCCCCTTTTCATCTGTGTTAGGATAGTTTTAGCTTCCTTTTAAAATTATTTAGATGAGATTGCTCGGAATAAAGCAGTTATCTGCATCAATCGGTATCGGCTCCTCACACATACAGATGATGCCGCCGTTGCCGCGCTTTAAAGAAGCCTTGTCAATCACGCTGTACTTTTTGATCTCCCGCCGGTCGGGTGCTGCGCTCTTTTTGATTTCGAGCGGATGAATGACATTGTTTTCCTCAACGAACACATCGATTTCTTTTGCATTGGAATCCCGGAAGTAGGTCAGGTTCACCTTGGACTTTGCGTAGGCGTAGTTCTTGACCAGCTCCATCACAACATAGTTCTCGTAGTAATGACCGCTTGCAGCGCCGTTTCGCAGCGTATCCGGTGTCAGCCACATGGAAAGATACGCACAAAGCCCTGTATCGCAGAAATACAGCTTCGGTGTTTTGCTGAGTCGTTTGAGTTCATTGTTGGAATAGGGGGCTAACAAATAGATGATATGCAAGCCAACGAGAATTTTCAGCCACTCTTTTGCGGTGCTCGGCGCAATATCTGCGGATTCAGCCAGCGTTGAATAATTGAGCTGCTCCGACACAAGGGAGGCGCAGCCTACAAGAAACTTGCGAAAGCGCACAGCGTCGGTGATACCGCCCGCCTCGGCAGCATCACGCATCAGATAGGTGTCGATATAAGAATTGAAATATTCCTGTCTGAGTTCGTCATCCACGCCCTGTACCTGTGGCATACCGCCCTCCCAAATGTGATGAAATACTTGTACCACATCGTTTTTTGGGAGTTTGCGTTGTCTTGCCTGCAAGGCAGCGAGTGAGAAGTCCAAATCTGTGTCGAATACAAGTCCTGCTTTTTCTCTTGCGGATAAGCTATACAGCTCTAAGATGCCAATTCTTCCGGCAAGCGTTTCCCGCACATTTTTCATCATATTGTACTGCTGCGAGCCGGTCAGCCAGATAAGCCCTTTTTCATCGCTCTCATCGCAAATGATTTTAATTTGTTCAAACAGTTCTGGTGCCTTCTGCACCTCGTCAATCAGGATGGGCGGCTTATAGGTTTGAAAGAACAGCACAGGGTCAGACTGTGCAAGCGCTCTTGCCATTGTATTGTCCATCGTGACATAGGTTCTGTCACTCCCCGCAAGGTGCTTTAACATCGTCGTTTTGCCGACCTGCCTTGCACCCGTAACAAGAAGCACCTTAAAAAAATCATTGAGTTTTAAAAACTTGCGTTCAAGCTCTCGTGTAATATAGGTCATAACGCACCTCCGTATTTTTACGAAAATCTATGATTGATCATATTTTATCATAATATTCCCACTTCCTCAAGCACGTATACGCATGATGGCTTTTTACTTTTCTGTGAACGCTCAAAAACGACGATGAGCGCGGTTTTATTCTGATCATTGACGCTTTATTTGTCAAAATCGGAATACAGCCCCAACTTCTCATCGTCAGCATCGGGCATCGCGGCGCGTTGAAGCAGCACGCAGCCGGTCAGTCCGCGGCATGTGATTTCATCGTCAGCGCCAGCGCCCCTTTCGGGCAGTTTTCCGCGCACTTCATGCAGAGGATACATTCGGTGCGGTTGGTGCGCAAAGCGAACGGTTGATCCGGCGCCACGTTCATCGGGCAGACCTTGCGGCACTTGCCGCAGGATACGCATTTTTTAGGGTCTGCTTCTACGCGCATCAGCGAAAACCGGCTCGATGCCTTGAGGAAGATCGTAATCGGGCACAAATATTTGCAGAACGCGCGATTGTCGCGAAACGCAAAGGCCAGGGCGATGCCGACCGCATAATACACTGCGTTGCCGATCAAAAAGCTGTACCACATGATGCGCTCTTTGCCTTCGACGTCAAAAATAAACAACGATGCGACAAACACCGGCGCGAGCGCAAAGGTCAGCCAGCGAAGTTTTCCTAAGCCCTCTTTGCGCGGTGCCTGCGGCGTCCGGTACGGCAGGAGGTCGAGCACCATCGCCGTCCAGCAGGCATAGCCGCACCAGCCGCGCCCGAACAGCAGCGGTCCGAAAATCTTGGCTACCGCGTAGTGGATCGTCGCTGCCTCGAATACTCCGAGGAACAAATAGTACCAAAAGCCTTCGATCTGCATATTCTCACCGCAGATAATGCCCAGATAGACCAGCATGTAGCTGCCGACGAGAAACTGCACGATATGGCGCGCATAGGGCTTTTGCTGCGCGAAGAGCGTCAGCCCCAGCGCCAGACTGCAGCCGATATAGCTGAAATTAAACAGATAGAAGAGATTGTCCTTGACCAGCCACAGGCTGACCGCAATGGTTTCAAAGATCGCCAGCATCAAAAGCGGCGCGGTATATTTTTTCAAATCTCTGCCTCCTTACCAAGACGTTTTTCTTTATTCTAATGCAGGCGGCGGGATATCGCAACCAAAAAAATACAAAAAACAGGTCGAAGGATTGTCAAAATTCGACCTGTCTTTGGAGGCGTGCTTTCGCTGATTCGTTTTTAGAATAATTTCACAATGATAAACACTAAAATCATATTTGTTGCGATTTTCAAAAATTTTTCGAGACGCTTAGTGGTTGCCGCAGCCGCCATGTCCGCCGCAGCTGTGTCCCTGTCCTTCTCCATGGTGGCCGCAGCTGTGTCCTGCCTCCCCATGTCCGTGTCCTTCCCCATGGTGGTTACATTGTACATTTGGATTGTACGCGAGGCTGCCGTCCAAAAGTGCCTGCACAGCCGCGTCCGCGCTGCCGCTGACACCGCCGTAGAGTTTTACGCCTGCTTCCGCGAGCGCGGTCTGCGCACCGCCGCCGATGCCGCCGCAGATCAGCACATCCACGCCGCCCTCCGCCAAAAGGCCTGCCAACGCGCCATGCCCGGTTCCGTTCGTTCCGACTACGCGGCTGTCCCTGACCTTGCCGTCCTCGACATCATATACCTTAAATTCCTCCGTATGTCCGAAATGCTGAAAAATATTTCCGTTTTCGTAAGTCACTGCAATTCTCATGTGATTCCATCCTTTCCGCGGCAATGCCGCCTTTCCGTCAAATACTTCGACACAGCTCCCGCGGTCGCAGCAGGGCATCTGCGCTTTACAGCGTCTTGCCGCTTCCTCTGCGCTGCACGCGGACTGCGTCCCCTCGCAGAGCTGATAATGACCGCCCTCGATCAGCAGATTCTTGCCGTTGACGATACTGTCCGCGAGCTTAAAGCGCGCGCTTTCGTAAATCTCCGTCACAGTGGTCCGCGAAACCTGCATCTGCCGCGCGGTTTCCTCATGCGTCTGTTTCTCCAGATCTACCAGCCGAATCGTTTCAAACTCATCCACCGTCAGAACGACAGCCTCCGCCGGAGGAATACCGTCCGCGCGAAAACAGATATAGTCCGGTTCTCTGCATACGATTCTTTTTCGCTTCGGTCTCGGCATGATGTTCCCTCCTTCTTTCGCAAAGCGACTGCGTCCGCAAGCCGTATGGTTGATACCATTTGTTTGTTTCCGTCATATGTCGATTATACCACTGATTTCAAAAAAAGCAAGCAAATCTTACGATTCTTTCAGCATTCTTTTGCAAGGATTTTTGACTTCTGTCTTAAAATTGAAGTTTTTTCATTTCTCGAAACCGCTTCGCCGTACTTATTATACTGTTTATACTGTCTGCGAATAGTGTATGCAAGATGCCGCTTTCAAAAATACAAAATTTTTTATTTTTTGAAAGCGGCAACTATGTAAAGGCAGCCTAAGGACTGCCGCAGGCAGCAAGCCTATTGCAGTACTATAATAAGATTGTAACGGGAATGGCGAATCATTTTGTTCTCTCAATTCATGCTTTGCAGCAAAAAAGGCGAAACAAAGCGATCTGCGCAAATTGAGGAGTGTGCTTGCTCCATTCGCGTGCTTGTCGAATTTTGTCGGAAATTTTTTCTCCATATTTTCCACATTATCCCTTGCATTTTCTCCTTGTTTGTTTTAGAATAGTTTTACAGATTCTGTATTCATTAGAGCTTGCGCGCGGCTCGGAAACAGGAGGAAACTTTATGACTAAATACAAATTCAGCAACAAGCTGATGTTTGCGCTCGTCATGCAGGACGAGGAAATTTGCGCGGAATTCATTCAGCGCCTCTTCCCGGGAAAGAAGGTCCGTTCGCTCAGTTTTCCGAACGATATCCACATCACACCTGAAAAGACCATCGTCACCGGGGTATTATCACGCTCGGTACGACTCGATGTTTTGTTTGAGGGTGAGGACGAATACTATGACATTGAGATGCAGGTCGAAACAGACGCGGATTTAGCGAAGCGGATTCGCTATTACCACACCAGTATGGATACGCTTTTTTTGAAAAAAAGCAAGCCATACAGTGACCTTAAGCCAACCTACGTCATCTTTATCTGTCTGCACGACCCTTTTGCCATGGGCGAACCAATCTATCAATTTGAGCGATTTGATAAAAATTTACAGTTGCAATTGCGTGATGAAACCTATACAATAATCTTAGCAATTGATTGCCCAAAGGGCAAGATTCCAAAAGAACTAGAGACGTTCTTTACCTATGTGGGCAGCGGCGAAGTCGATGAAAACGATGCTTTCGTCAAACGCATCCACAAGCGGGTCGAGGAAGTCAACCGGGATTCGGAGGTGCTCGAAATTATGACGATAGAAGAAGAAATGAATGTACGCGCAGATTACGCTTACAAACAAGGCGCCGCACAGGAAAAACGCGAAATCGCAAAAAACCTTAAGCAACTTGGGCTAGAATACGAGCAAATTCGCCAAGCTACCGGCTTGACTATAGAAGAAATCGAGAACCTGTAGACACACAGGAATGGCATGAACATCTCACAACAGCCATTCCTGTTTTTTGTTGCACATATTCATGTAAGTTTGCAGGATCAGCCTCTGACAAGCGCTCCGCGCAGGATAAAGGAGTCATAGCGACAGGAACTACAGCACCTCGTCCCCTAGCCGCACCCCGCAGATAGTATAGTCACTGTCCATCTCTTTCCAGCCCTTTCTCGTTCGTTGTATTGATACCTTTAGTATAGCATAGCCCTGCCCGACTCTCGCCAAACGCAGCGTGGAGTCTGCAAAATCTCTCCAAACAAAAGAGGAATCGCTCACGATTCCTCCCTCATACGCTATTTACTGCTCTAAATCCTTATTCATGCAGCAGTTCTTATACTTCTTGCCGCTGCCGCATGGACACGGGTCGTTCCTGCCGACCTTCGGCATCTCGCGCCGGTAGGTTTCCGGCTTGCGCGCGTCCTCCGGCTTCGGTGCTGCCTGCGGCATTTGTCCGGCACCGCCTCCGACCATCGGCCCTCTGCGAACCGTTGGCCTTGCAGCCTCATCCTGATAATCGTCCTTGCGGCCCTCGCCGCCCGCGATGACCTTCTTTCTCTCGGAAGAGGTATTGACCGTCACATTGAAGCAGAAACGCACAGTTTCCTCCCGAATGTCCCCGATCATTTCCTCGAACATATCGTAGCCCTCGTTGGAATAAGCGAGCGCCGGATCGATTTGTCCCAAAGAGCGCAGGCCGATGCCCTGTTTCAGCTCGTCCATCGCGTCGATATGATCCATCCAGCGGTTATCAACCACGCGCAGCAGGATCATCTTTTCGACCTCACGCATGTGCGCGGCGCCGATTTCCGCTTCCTTTTCGTCGTACAGATGTCTGAATGCCTCAACAACATCTGCTTCCAGTTTCTCGGCATCCAAACGCTGCAGTTCCTCCTTCGTATAGTGCATGCCGCCGAAACGGTCGGTCAGTCGCGCGAGATTCTTGTTAAGCAGCTCAAAATCCCATTCCTCCGCGAACTTGCTGTCCACCGTAATCGGTACAACAATATTATGAATGAGCTCTTCCATCATTTCCATGATGGATTCCTTCAGATCCTCACCAAACAGAACCTTGCGGCGCTGATCGTAAATGACCTCTCTCTGCTTGTTCATGACATTATCGTACTGCAGAACGTATTTACGAATCTCAAAGTTGCGGCTCTCGACCTTCTTCTGCGCGTTCTCGATCGTCTTGGAAAGCATCCCCGCGGCAATCGGTTCATCCTGCATGCCGAATTTTTCCATAATCCCTTGCACGCGTTCTCCGCCGAACAGACGCATCAGATCGTCCTCCAGCGAGATGAAGAACTGCGTCTGTCCCGGGTCTCCCTGACGACCGGAACGACCGCGCAGCTGGTTGTCGATACGACGCGACTCGTGCCGCTCGGTACCGATGATACACAGGCCGCCGAGTGCTCTAACCTGCTCTTGCTCCTCCGCGCGTTCTTCCTTATATTTTTCCAAAAGTTCCTTGAAGACTTCTCTCGCATGCAGCAGCTCCGGATCATCACTCGCCACGAAGCTGGTCGCGAACGAAATCTGCTCGTCGGTAAACTCCTTGGCCTTCATTTCGCGTTTCGCCTCAAATTCCGGATTGCCGCCCAGGATAATATCAGTACCACGACCCGCCATATTGGTCGCGATCGTGACGGCACCCAAACGACCCGCTTCGGAAACGATCTCAGCTTCCTTTTCATGCTGCTTGGCGTTGAGGACATTATGCTTGATGCCGCGTTTCTTGAGCATCGCGCTCAGTTTTTCGGAAATCTCGATGGAAATCGTGCCGACCAGCACAGGCTGTCCGGTCTCATGTACCTCCGCGATGCGTTCCACGATCGCGTGGAACTTCGCGGGCTCCTTCGCAAAGATCGCGTCGTCAAGATCCTCTCTGATGACCGGCTTGTTGGTCGGGATCACCACAACGTCCATGTTATAGATATCGCGGAATTCGTCCTCTTCCGTCTTCGCCGTACCGGTCATACCTGCCAGCTTGTTGTACATTCTAAAATAGTTCTGCAGCGTGATGGTCGCCAGCGTCTTGGACTCGGAGCGCACCAGTACGCCCTCCTTTGCCTCGATCGCCTGATGCAGACCGTTGCTGTAGCGTCTGCCGAACATCAGACGGCCCGTAAACTCATCGACGATGACGATTTCTCCGTCCTTGACGATATAGTCGACATCCCGCTTCATGATTGCCTTTGCCTTGAGTGCCTCGACCACATGGTGGTTGATCTCCATGTTTTCCGGATCGCCGAAATTCTCGATCTTAAAGAACTGCTCCGCCTTGGAGACACCTTGATCGGTCAGACTGACGCGTTTTTCCTTTTCCTCGATCGTATAATCGGCATTCTCACCCTCATACAGCGTATTGACGAATTTATTTGCGATCCGATACAAGTCGGTTGATTCATCACCCTGTCCGGAAATGATCAGCGGCGTTCGCGCCTCATCGATGAGGATCGAGTCCACTTCGTCGATAATCGCGTAGTTCAACTCTCTCTGCGTCAATTGGTCTTGATAAATCACCATATTGTCGCGCAGATAGTCGAAACCGAATTCATTATTCGTTCCGTAGGTAATATCCGCGCGGTAAGCGGCCTTGCGGGTCTTGTCTGAGATGCCGTGAATCACGCAGCCGACGCTCAGCCCCAGGAACGTGTAGATCTTACCCATCCATTCCGCGTCACGCTTTGCCAGATAATCATTGACCGTAATCACGTGAACGCCCTTGCCCTCGAGCGCATTCAGATAGGTCGGCAGCGTCGCGACCAGCGTCTTTCCTTCACCGGTTTTCATCTCGGCGATGCGGCCCTGATGCAGAACGATACCGCCGATGACCTGCACCTTGAAGTGCTTCATGCCAACGCTTCTCCACGCCGCCTCACGGCAGACCGCAAACGCCTCCGGCAAAAGGTCATCCAGCGTTTCGCCGCTTGCGAGACGCTCCTTGAACTCCGGCGTCTTGGCCTTCAGTTCTTCATCGGTCAGTGCTGCCATCTGATCCTCCAGCGCCATAACCTGATCTGCGATTTTTTCTACTTTTTTTACCTCTTTGGTATTGAGATCACCAAAGATCTTTTCCATAAATCCCATTTCGGTTTCCAATCCCCTTTCTACTCATCTCTCGGCAGCTCTGTCACGACCATATTGATCTCCAGCGCCTTGCGGCTGTCTGCCTTGGTTACCTTTACTTCAAAACGCTTGTAGTCTGCCTCATAGACAAAGCTGTCCCCCACACTCGGAAGCTTGTCAAGCTGCAGCACCACCCAGCCGTTGACCGTTGTCGCGTCAACATCTTCTTCCACGTCGAAATAGTCGAACATCTTATCCAGATTCGTGCCGCAAAGCACGCGGTAAGAGCCGTCCTGCTGCTGCACGATGTCCTGCAGCCGCACCGCGTCGTGCTCGTCATAGATCTCGCCGACCAGCTCCTCGATGATATCCTCCATCGTCACCAGTCCCGAAGTCCCGCCGTACTCGTCCACAATGATCGCGATATGCGTTTTGCCAAGCTGCAGCTTCTTGAGCAGCTGCGAAATCTTCATGGAACCCGCCACGAAGATGACCGGCTTGACATAGGAGGATATCGGAACGTCCGTACCTTTAATATAATTATGAAAATCTTTTTGATTCAGCACGCCGACGATATTGTCAAGGTCGTCCTCATAGACCGGCAGTCTCGAAAATCCGGTGCTCAAAAAAAGCGCCGCGATCTCGTCCTTGCCCTCATCAATCTCAATGGCTTTGATATCCACGCGCGGCGTCAGCACGTCCCAGGCTTCCAAGTCGTTGAACTCGATCGCGTTCTGAATCAGCTCGCTCTGCTGCCCGTCGATGCCGCCCTCGGTCTCTGCCTCCTCCACCAGCGTCAGCAGCTCATCCTCGGTAATCGGTTTGCTGTCTCCGGTACGAAAGAGCAAAGCCAGCAGCTTCTTCCAGCAGCCAAACAGCCAGTTGATCGGCGCAAGAATGACCATAAAAAACTTGAGCAGCGGCGCGGAAAACATCGAGAATTTCTCAGGGCTTTCCTTTGCCAGACTCTTCGGTGAAATCTCGCCGAAGATCAGCACTACAATCGTCGTCGCGATGGTCGATACCGTCGCGCCGTAGACCGGATACAGCTCCAGACACAGCACTGTCGCCAGCGAGGTCAACGCGATATTGACAATGTTATTTCCCACCAGCAGCGTCGAAAGCACTGTGTCGAACTGCTCGGAAAGCTCGAACACATCGCGCGCCCGCCGATTGCCGTCATTCGCCAGATTTTTGATCCTGATGCGGTTGACAGAGGTAAAGGCGGTTTCCGTTGCCGAGAAATAGGCAGAAAAGCCCAGCAGCACGACAATCCAAATGATTTTTGTTATCATATTTTTTCATTTCCTTTCACGCGAGGCAGGCAAAGGCGTTGTCTGTATCCCCACGCAGTAATTATCTTACCACAAATTACATCGAAATTAAAGTGAAAAGCGTGTGAATTGCCTGTCTTAGCGCTTTCTTTTTCTCTCTGGCCCGCCCCGGGTCCGCCTTGAAGCTTCTCGCGCCGCTGTTTCCGTCACTCGTTTCCGGAGCGGCTTCTGTATGACTCATCTTCCGCTTGTCACCTTTATCATTTTTTATGGTTGACAATCGTTTGCGCATGCGGTATACTCTTGTCATGGTCATGGGATCATTTGATCGTTCGCCTCGCGATGCTCCGTCTGACGAAGGACGGCCGCAAGGCGCGGGAAAGGAGTAGCATCGATGTCGACCAAAACGGAATTACTCGCCCTGCTTGCACAAAAGGAAGGGCGCTATGCCTCCGGGCAGGAGCTTGCAGACACCCTCGGCGTGTCCAGAAACGCGATCTGGAAAGCGGTCAAAGCGCTGCAGGAGCAGGGCTACGCAATCGAAAGTCTGCCGAGCACCGGCTATCGGCTGCGCCAAAAAGCGGATATTTTGACGCGGGAAGCGATCTGCGAGGCCCTGCACGTTCCGCTCAAACTCCACCTTCTCGACAAGGTGGACTCCACGAATAATTATGCCA
>Ga0129311_1000822_pt1 | contig 24747 bp, 25 predicted proteins | sample Go1ome_FD_94435 | JGI IMG/M metagenome (GOLD analysis project Ga0129311, IMG submission 94435) | Western lowland gorrila individual fecal microbial communities from Wisconsin, USA - Go1022B metagenome | ecosystem: Host-associated > Mammals > Digestive system > Large intestine > Fecal | place... | reverse complement strand
TGCAGCGAGTAACCGCTCATTGCCATCTGTGTACTTCCGTCGGCAGCCGCAAGCAGAACATAGGTTCCCAATACGGCAAGTGTTCCCCAGAAACGTCCGAGAGCCGGATTGGTGTAATCCGAGATCATTCCTCCTCCGGGAAGCATTGCGCTCAACTCTGAGAAAGCAAGTGCCGCGCAAAGTATCGGGATCAATCCGATAAGAGAGGTAAGCCATACCTGATAACTGGCTTGTCCGGCAACCTGAGTTACCGAGAACATTGCGGTTCCTGATACAACAAGTCCCATTGCCGCACCGTAGGTTGCCCCGAATCCCAATACTCTTTTCAGTTTAGCATTGTTTTCATTCATAATAAAAACTCCTTTCTTGTATAAACACCCTCATGTTTATATTCAATTATCGATCTGCGGCTCTTAAATACATAAATATTCATTTTACGAAACAAAAACCGCAGCAATAATTTTCAAAAATCAGCCGCCGTACTTCATGCGAAGCACAGCCTTATCAAGAACATGTCCCTCAATACTGTTTCTAAGATCAGCGTAATAGAATCCCTCTTTAAGTTCGGGCTTATAATCAAGCGCATATATTACAAGCTCATAGGTATGACATCTGCCGGGAGCAGGCCCGCCGTAACCAATCTTGTATTTGTCGGAAATATCAAGATACGGTCCGTAAGGAAGAGACCAGCTGTTATGTCCGTGGATCAGCTCTGCTTTTCTTGCTCCATCCTCAGGCAGGTCGTGCATATCGGCAGCAATTCCGGCAGCTATCCAGTGTATCCATATAACGCCTTCATCCTCCGCATTGTCGTAGTCCATATACTCTATGGCATACGACTTGGTTCCTTCCGGTTCACCGTCCCATTCAAACGGAAATGATACCTGAGGAATGCCTTCTTCTATCATTGCCTGCTCCGTCGAATCGATCCCGTATTTTACATCCAAACGTCCTTCCTTGACTGCGCTGCTGCTGAGTCTGAACATAGCCTTCCTCCGAATATCTGTGTAGTCTGTTTTTGTGCATTTTGATAAAATTTTTGTTCAAATGTGTCTGTTTTTTATTTATTATTATACATGATAGCCCGACTTAAAGTAAACCTGATAACCTAACAGCAGCGAATAAATATGCACAAAAAAGCCGAGGATTATGTGGGCATTATGGTTAAACGCCTATTACGAAGCTGAACAAAATTCAGTTAAACGGCGGCAAATACGTCCACTCTTTGCATCCGGTATTAAATAAATTTAATCTAGCATATCTGCGTGAACTTGCGTTTTCGTGCAAATTCCGTGATTATGAACTTGCGTTTTCGTGATTTAAAAGAAAAAAATACAAGCTTTCTTCACTCGGTAAACAAGCTCATTTCAGAAGCTTCGAAGATTCCTTTGTATGGCTGAATGAAGCTATGATAGTTAATACCTGTTTCAACTCTACGGATCCGCATGTAGGACTTGCACTCAGCGCAGACAATGCTACTCAAAAATTGCTCCTATAGAAGTCAAATCCGGCAACTACCGCTCACACTCTTCTTTGGATAAATTCAGAAAGCATTTTTCATCCGTCATATGTAATTCCTATATCCTATATACCAAGGATGTAATGATCAAAGACGGAATAATCCATCTGCCGCTGTACATGGCAGAATTGCTGTAATATCACAGGACTGCCGCAGCAACGGCAGTCCTGTTTTATCCTACTGAGCAAGAGATAACTGCTATTGTCATTTAGCTGATGATAAATAAGCAATAGTATCTGCGAAACTATCCTTTATTAGCCATACACGTATATAATGACTCAGCAATTTGAGTCACCAATGGCACTACAACCGTATTGCCGCACTGTTTATATTTACTTTCAAGCTTAATATCGGGAAATTTAAAAGAATCCGGGAATCCCTGCAGAGCTAAACATTCTTCAGGTGTTATTACTCTTATACCAAACTTATCCTGTATAATCGGTATGCGATTTTTCCATGTACCCATATTGGCCTTTAATGTAAATGAAATTCCATCGTTGCCACTTTGGATTCCATAGTCTGAAAACCTATATATTTGATTTGGATCTTTGATATATTGTTTTAATATCTTGAATTCGTCTGAATCAGGTTGAATATAAAATTTATCTTCTGCTTTTTTGGATTTTTCTATTAGATCAAAGATATGTTTATCAAGCTTTTTCTTCTTAGGAAAACCGAATAACTGTGCAACTTCTAAATTTTTAAATGCTACAATGTATATTCTTGTTCGATGTTGCGGTACTCCGTAATTACATGCATCTGCTATCAAATATTTTATATAATACTTTCGTTTTAGCAGTTCTTTTTTAATAATATCAAAAGTTCTTCCTGCATCATGATTTACTATATTTGCAACATTTTCCAAAAAGATGATTTTAGGAATTTTTGCATCTGCAATTCTCAAAATTTCAAAGAAAAGATTTCCTCTGTAATCTAAGAAGCCTCTTTGTTTTCCGCACACAGAAAAAGGTTGACACGGAAAGCCTGCCGTTATTATATCAACATCACTTATATCAGTCTTTTCAATTTCCCTAATATCAGCCCTAATCAAATACGTATCAGGAAAATTATATGCATAGGTTAAAGCTGCATCATTGTCCATTTCCACAGCCCATTCCGATTTAAATCCGACATTTTGAAATGCCAAATCTATCCCGCCTATCCCTGCAAATAAGCTACCAATCTTGATTTCACCACTCATTTACACTCCGATATTCTTTCTTTTGTAATAATACTTGACGCTGTTATAATCTGTATACTTCCGGGAGTTATTAATTCATAGCTTTTCAATTTATCTATAAAATCATTAAAAGCATCAGAAGTAACCAATATTGCCTTATCCAATCCTAAAAATTGTCCGTTTTTAATCTTTTCATTGACAGAGTCTGCTTTCGATTTATCCATTGTCAGTAAGTAATTTTGTGACTTTCTATGAACATACTTTAATGCTACTGCTTCTAAATCTGCCTGTTTGTATCTTTCACGCAAACTTGTTTTTAAGCTTAGACTAATCGGTCCGTTTTCTTTTGTATATATTACCGCATCAAATATTATATTTGGTACAAAAGCAATTTCCGCTTGCAAGTGCAAAGGTGCGATCCCCTCCTTCACCAATAATGAGTATATTATCAACTCGAATATTTTACCATTCAGTGAGTTATTGCTATTTTTATAATTTTTCTTATACTTTTCCCAGCAGTTCTTTACATAATCTTTCGGTTGACTTTTATCATCCAAAAAATCCGAACCTATACACTCATTAAAAACCTTATAACTTTTGTTTTTGCTTTTCACGATTCCTAACTTTTTTAACATGTTTTCCTCCGGATTATTTTATAAATCGAACCTGCAAATTTAATTTCAGAAAGTATTCCCCATTTGTTTTATAAATTGATCCGAAATCATGACGAGATGTACTTCCTGTCTCAAATTTTGTGTTATCAATTAAGTATCCTTCAAATTCATTCCTGTTAAACAAATGATAACATAATACTTCACCATCCTCTCTGACTATTATATATCCTCCTGTTGCATCCGCTGTTCCGTCCCACACCTTTGACGGAAGCATACCCAACGCACATTCGGATAACAACTTTTTGAACTTATATTCGTAAAACGGATGCCCTTTTGATAAATCATATTTCATCGGGTTGCTTTCATATAATGCATCTAAAGATTCTCTTATTAAGCGTACTCCTGCCGAATAATAAAGTTTTAACATCTCAGCACATATTTTTGGCAAGTCTCCGTCAATAAGAAGCAAATTACTCTCAAACATTTCATTTTCCATTGAATAATATTCAATATCGCATTTTTTTTCTTTCATAACCTTAAATTTCTTTGAAAAGTTTTTTGAACAAGTATTAAAATCATTCATAACAGCATCATCGGCTGCACCAATAATCTTAAAAATAAAATTTGTTGTTTTTCCTGCATTAATAAGTGTTGACGGACTTCCCAGCCTTGACTTTATACTAAATCCCTGAACAGATTCGTATCCGGTATTTATATCATGTATTCTTATCCTTATATCGGCTTTATCGGTAGATTTTGCTTTCAGACCGGAAACGCTGATTTCTTCAAGAAAATCGGATATACGCGGTAATTCAAACGAAGATGTTGATGCAGCGATTATCTCTCTGTATAAATCATCTGCAGCTTCCCTGAATTTTTCTGACTCAAGAGTAATAATCTCTTTATTAATGTCGGTATTGTATACAGTTATGGTATCTTGGGAATTATCTATTCTGAATTCAAGTTTGCCGATCGGCTCTGTTCGAATTATATTGATGATTTTATAGAAAGTATCATCAATTTTATTTAGATGAGAATCTGCCGCAAAAAGCTTTTTAATTTCAAGGAGACGGAGAAAGGTATAAATCTCACTCCACTCTCCTTTATTACCGGATAGCTTAGGCATTGTCAAGCACCTCCTTGATTTTTATCGCTATTGCTTCAATAACATTTACAGTGACGCTGTTTCCAAATTGCTTGTATAAATGCACATCTGCCAACGGAAGAATATAAGAATCCGGAAATCCCTGTAATCGCGCCCATTCTCTCGGAGTCATCTTCCTTATTCCTTCCTTATTAATTTCACCTTTTATATGTGTAGTAGGGACTAAATTCTTTTGTCTTTTATCAATCAGTAGGTTTCTTTCTCGCCCCATTCCACCGCATACAATTGCACCTGCTATTCCATCCCATTCACGTATTTCGTAACCAAAACCATTTCCTTTGGCTTCATGACGTGCTTTATGGCGTCTCAACGTATCTACATATACATCACTTAAGTAATATTTAGCAGGCACCGGATTCTCTTCAATAATATTTCTTAATACTTTTTTGCTGTCTGTAGGTGATGGAAATTCAAATTTCTCGGGAGCAATATCATTTCTAAATGCAACTATATAAATTCTCTCACGATTTTGAGGAACACCGTAATCCTTACTGTTAAGAACTTGACTAAACACCTTGTATCCAAGGTTTTCAAAAGTCTTTGTTATTATTTCAAATGTACGTCCTCTGTCATGGATTTTTAACCCCTTTACATTCTCACAAAATATAACCTTTGGAGCATGTTTCTCACAGATTCTTGCCACATCTAAAAATAATGTTCCTCTGCAAAGTCCCTTATAATTATCATCAAATCCCTGTCTCTTGCCGGCAAGACTAAAGGCCTGGCACGGAAATCCGGCTAAACATATATCAAAAGCAGGTACATCCTTTTCATCTATCTGTGTTATATCACCTGCAATATCAAAATCATCATGAAAATTTGCTTTATATGTTTTTTGGGCGTTTTTATCCCACTCACTGACAAAAACAGTTTCTATTTCGTCTCCGAATGCTCTGTCAAATCCAAGCCTGATTCCACCGATTCCCGCAAATAGATCAATTGATTTATACTTTACCACTTTTGTCTTTAACCGCCTTTTCAATAGTATCCGCACAAGACATCAAATTCTTCTTTATGTCTTTCCCCCAAAACCTCAGAACAGTCCATCCTGCTTGTTTCAGTTGTTCATTAACTTCATTATCCCTACTTATATTTCTTTCTATTTTTGGAATCCAAAAATCTTGGTGTGATTTGAAATCCTTTTTTCTATTATCCCAATCATATCCATGCCAAAATTCACTATCACAAAAAACGGCGATTTTCTTCCCAATAAAAGCAATATCCGGCTTACCGGTTATTGCTTTTACATTCTTTCTGTAATGCAATCCTCTCCTCCATAGTTCTTTTCTAAGCAAAAGCTCTATATCCGAATCCTTGCATTTGACCATTTTCATGTTGTAACTGATTTGTTCTTTTGTTTTCTGCACTTCAGATTCCAATGTATGAAACAGCAAATTAATCGTTGTCTCTTTAAAATGATTGTCTTATGCATAACTGTAATTAATCTTGCTTAACCTCTGCATAAATACCGTCAAAAAGTATCTTCTTTTTTACTTTTAAGAATTAAGTATATCACATTAAGGCATATTTTTTCGATGGATTTTCATAATCATATTCTTTTTAAGCATATTGATATCAGCTCCTTCTTTAGTGCCATGAGGTCGTCGTAGTTCACAGAAGTATCAAAGGCGTTATTGTAGAACTGACGGCTCTTTAAAAGCTCCGGTCTGATATTGTTTTTCGATCTTTAAAAATTCATTTTGAAGAGAAAGATATAATGCTATAACTGCCTCTTTGGAAAAATTATTCAGTTTTTCTTACGATAGATTCATGTATCCAATGGTATCTAGTGTTTGTCAGGAAGAGAAATACATAGTTCTTTTCATTTTTAATTTTGATGCCCTAATACAACTGCAACATAATCCTCTGCTTTAAGAGCACTGCCTTCGCCTCTAGATTTCGATTCTAATCGCATAAGATGCCGATACTCTTCTGCACCTAAACAGGCATATATCGTTTCTAATGATCCATACCCTTTTTCAACATATTGAATTATTGTGTCAATAAGACAATCTGTATAATAATGCAAATTTTGAAGAATCAGATCTATGTATGGAAAATGTGAGCCATCATGAACTATCATGTTCCTATTTCTATAAATTCTCATGATCTGCCACTCTAACCTTCTTCTATGCGTAGCAAGATATGTTTTCAATTCTTGTCCAGATGAAAAAACATGAGAATAGTGTCGCAAACGATACGCAAGCAATGGATATCTAGCTAGACAAGTCACTAAACCATCCAATTTGTCTGAATATTCCTTAAGTACCAGAAGAGCTATCGCCTTTTCAACACGATCATTTCCGCATGTAATTTCATCTAATATTTCATTAATACCACAGTCGCTAAGTTCTAGATCGAAAATTAATTGTTCCATTAGAGATCTGATGTAATTTCGATTAAGTACAGTCGTTAGCGTGTTGCTAATCTGAGTAATTTTGCTATAGCTATTTCGTTTATCAATTTCTACCAATACTTCTACAATTGTCCATAGGTTCAATAACTGATTACTATCATTACGAGACTCCATAGCAGAAGTATGAAGATTAATAACACTGATCATTTTATCTCCTAGTACAGGAAACGTCGTAACCAATTCCCCAACACGAGTAAACGCCTGTTGTTCTGATTGATTTGTACGTCGTGACATCAACTTCACAGGCTTGCTTGTCGGATATTCTGTACCTGTTACGGCATCTCTAACAATAGCCTGTGTTGCATAGTAAGCTTTACTAATATGACTGCTATATTGTTTTAATGCTGCAAACAGACAAATCAAAGATGTAGCATCTTCTCTAGCCTTTTCCGGTTCCAGTGCATCAATATCAACTTCCACAACCCATCTACATGAATTTCCGAAATATGAATTAGTGTTATTCTTTACACGTATATTTTTAAAATGCTCTAGCAGTTTCTTATTTTCTGCCTTTTTCACCGGCAGAATAACGTTATACTTCTTGTTCTTGAAATCAAACCAGTTCCATATATACGCAGTTTCGTCATTGATATCTTGGATCGTATGACTTGTACTGTAATATCTTTTTGTAATGCATGTATAGATATATTCTTGAGAATATCCCCTATTAACTAGTTCTGTTAAGAGTAACCTACTTAATGCTAATAATTTACGCTGTTGCTCATCATTGAACCTTTCAGCCTGGTTCAATATATTTTCAATTAACTGTTTTAGCGTGCCCAAGTACTTATCATCAATCGACATATCTTCGAGTAGAAATGATAATGTTCTTTGAATTATCTTGATTGAATGTTCCTCACCAGGATGCTTCCGTAAATTTGAGATATCTCTGGTATACTCACCTTTTTCATTTTTTCCATAAAACAATGAACCAAAATCTGTTCCATACAGTTCTTGTGCAACGAAGTCATTTTGATACATTGCCTCTAGTTCTTCAAACAAAGGTTTCATATTGCCTTTATCAACAATTTCCTGCTCAATTTTTTTTATACTCGACAAAACCTCAATACAAAGAAAATGAAAGTTTAGGGTCGGAATCTTATATGAATCATGCCCATAATGAAATAACATTTCTTCCATGCTTTGTATCCAAAACAAAAGCGGACGAGTTGTATTATTAAGATCCCAATTATCAAACTTCGATGCTTTCATTTTCATCCTCCTTTTCCATTCATCGAATATTTCTGTAATCTTCTAACAGTAGCATTCGGCTGCCTTGAAAATTAAATAATGCTAAATTTTCCTACATTTTTTCATCACTACAAACCTGAATCTCACCATCATCGAAATGAACCTTTATATCACCAAACTCAAAACCATCCGCACACTTGCTATTCTCAAGCGCATCACCAGTCCTACGTTTAAACTCTATGTAAAAGCTATACCCTTCTTCCGTTTTCAGTAGAAACTCAAGAACATATTCGGATTTTTCTGCCAAAATATATTTGTAACCGTATCTCTTTTTTCAATTCTGAAAACATCTGAGGTTCATGCACAGCTCCGGTAAATAATGAGCTTTGAGATATAGAAGTCTCCGGTCTGACCGTGTCTGAAGCTTTCTTTCCTACCACAATTGACGGATCGTTACTTCTAAGAACAGCAAAAAGCTGTTCTGCCTTGAGATCAACATTCATCTCAGCAAAATCAGCTTCTTTCGTACTATCCTTTATTTCATTCACAATACGGTTAACCAGCTCTATCTGGTCAACCACTCCACCGCCGTTATCAGCAATATTGTCCAATCCTTTTTGTACAATATCTGTCATGTACTGAGCAAGGATTTTTGATGCTTCCGCCTTATCTATAGATGATACGGCTTTGCATGCATCCGCTATCTTATTCAGCTCATTGTCTATCTCTTTATTTATGACCTGCTCATACAAGCCCGGAACAAGTTTCATGTCAATTCCTCAAAGTTTAACCACAATATACTGCATTTATAAGAGTATATCATACTCATGTACTAAACTTGAATTATTCACCACAGTGCGGTTTAGTGCGGCTGAAAGCCGCATATTTACTGCTTTTAAACTGAATTTACTTTTTCAATTCACTATAAATTTTAATGGTGGCGATTTATCCTCTGATGCAGGCCTTACTATCATCAAAGAATTTGTCGCAAAGGCAGTCCGTTCAGCAAGATATATAACATTCAAGTTGTGCAGCGGTTGTCCGTATAAGCCCGAGTTCTATAGCATTCTCCAATCCTATGCGAATACTACTTTATTCGATATCTGCGATCCTTTGTTGTACCAAGGCTCTCTATTTTCTCCAGCTCAACCAGTTCGTTCAATATTTGTCTGGTTCTTGGTCCTTTTAATCCAATCACTCCGGCTATAGCTTCCGTAGTATATTCCCTGCCATCTTCCATTATGGTCAGGATTTCCTTCTGTCTACCAGTAAGTCTGCTCATATTATCCGCTGATTTTTTATCCAAATCTGCTGATTTATTCGCTGATTTTTTGCTTGAATCCGCTGATTTTCCTGTTGCTTCGATGCTAATTTTCAACTCTTCTGAAACTAACGCAGCCAGTTTTCTTGCATTTTCACCGGCAGGCTGAACCATTTTACTTATTTCAGCGAATCGAGACACAGCCTCATACAGCCCTGAGAAATCAATCTGATTAACTGTCTTCATCGCATTTGAAATAGCAGTAGCAACCTGAGTCATATTTGCATGTACCTCCGGAGATATACCCAGATTATAAATGGACAACGCATTCTTCATCGCTGTCATGCTTTCCTCAGATATATTCGGCAGATACACAATACTATTCTGTAATTCGTCAACTGACTCAGTCCAGGTTGCTAATGTCTTCAGTGTAAGCGTCACCTGATTCAAATGCGTATCCTCAAATAAGTCCGGTTCAACCCAATCTGCCTGTTTCCACGCATTAAGTATCGTCGGGATACCTGATCCGGCATTGTCTCCGAACCCAATCATTCGAAGCATTAACTGCATATTTGGATTTCTTGACTTTGAGTTCCCGCCCTTAAAAATCTCTTCGACGGAGAGCTTTAAGCTTCCTGGATTTGTAAATATGAATTCATCCTTTTTTTTAATTATCTTAAGAGTCCCCGCATCCAGCAAGTAGTCAGAATGAATTATCATATTAACAAAAGCTTCCCTGATAGCCTTATGTATCGGTGTATCATCCACACGTTGCTGATTATCAAGGACAAAGGGTTTCTTCAGGTCAGAAGCTAACTTTGGAGACACCTTCATGAAGAAATTAAAAAGGTTGTTCTCCCACGTACCGTCATATGTTACTCGATCGCCCCATCTCATTTCAGCTGTAGCTTGACTTTCATCTCTATAATCCATCATCAAATTAGAGAATCTCTCTCTGATCGATATTCCTTTCCCAAACATAAGCAGACCGGCAATAGTAAGCCCCTCGATGCCCTTGCTGCGATCCTTTTTATATCCTCCAAGCATTGTAAGGAATTGTTTGTTGTCTTCCTGATTCCAGACATGATCAGGATTGTTATTTTGGAACATGGTTCTATAACGGCTCAGCGTTTCAGAATCGACATCATCCATACCATAATGCTCCAATACTATGCAGTCATTTCCTTCAGATTTCTGATCACGCAACATAGCGTTTACTTCGTCTTCAGAGGCATGATAGTCACCCTCATGGTTTCTTTTAAATGTTCCCTTGTACGGATTTCCATTTATAAAAACCGGTCTGTTATTATAATCTGCCCTTGGCACATGAATCGAAACAACAGCCAGTATTGTTGATGGGATTCTGAAAATCTGAACATCTTCATCCCGCAAGATGTTCTTATTAACCTTGTCGCTATTAATGGTATCCCAGAAGGTTTTAACCTGAGCATCAAAATTCTTTATGCCCTGAATCTGAAACCTTTCCTCAGGCAGTTTCTTTTTCTTATCTTCTTTAATTCCCAAAAATATATAGCCACCATTGGTATTAGCAAAAGAAGAATACGTATCCCATATGGACTTGGAAAGATTACTGTCAGACTCTTTACACTCAATGTCCACCTTTTCGCCCTTATCAAGGAGTTCTTTAACCTCTGAAATATCCATCCAACTCTCCTTAACTGAAAAATCCAAAATCATCTGCCGCAAAATAGGTATTGTAAACAGCCTTCTCTCTATTTCCGCTCACGGCATCCTTCTGATAGAAGTTCAATTACAATATACTGCATTTATAAAAGTATATCATACTCATATACTAATAGTATCCATCTAATATTTTTGCCGTTTACGGCATTTTTGTAACATGCATCACGTTTCATAACAAATTCCTATGACTGTCATAACAAACTCTTTACTTTAAAATTATGGAGAAGCCTTGCATCATAAGCTATAATATGTAACGGAAGACACATTTTCCTTTGCCGGATGCCTATATAGCGCTAGTCACAGGTCGGCAAGGTTAATGTCGCAAACATATGATAAAACTTCATTTTCTATACAGGAGGTAAGAAACAATGTTTCATAAAATCGATGTTAAAGAATTAAAGCAGAATGTATTCAATGAGTATGAGAATAACTGGATGATATTGAGTGCCAAGGATCCGGCAGGTAAGATCAACGGTATGACCGTAAGCTGGGGCGCACTCGGACGTTTCTGGGAGAAAGATACTGTTACCGCCTATATCCGTCAGTCAAGATATACCAAGGAATTCGTTGACTCTCAGGATTATTTCACAATAAGCATGTTTGACGGACATAAAAAGGAGCTCGGCATCTACGGTTCAAAGTCAGGCCGTGACTGTGACAAGCTTGCTGAGTCGGGTATGCATCTTGTTGAGCTTGACGGACAGCCGGCTTACGAAGAGAGCAAGTGCGTATTCATATGCAAAAAGCTCTATCAGGATGACATCAAGCTTGATGATATTACAGACGAGCAGAGAAAGGCATACTATGCCGACGGTGACTTCCACACAATGTATATCGGAGAGATCACTGCCTGCTACATTAACGACTGATACCTGCTTCATTCACATTTAGAAACTGATACATAACAATACATACCAAATATAAAACAGGCTCGGATACATCGGCTCATCGATGTTCCTGCCTGTTTTATAACTATTATTTTTTGTCTGCTGAGTGCGCATATGATCAGCTCAGCCTTATCCGTCTATAGCCACAACCCTTATGCTCAGATGTTTGCACCCCACCAGGCACTTTCATCTTCCATCCAGTTGCTGTCTACTCTCTCATTGGTCTCTGCTACACCTGAAGAGCTGTATACAAGCTCCTGAGCCTTGGCTGCCACTCTCGAACCCGGCTTGACGGATTCGGTTATGAAGGTGTTGCCTCCTATTACCGAATCATGTCCCACTACGGTATCTCCTCCGAGTATGGATGCTCCTGAATAAATAGTCACATTATCCTCTATAGTCGGATGTCTGCGCTTATTGCGGAGACTCTGTCCGCCTCTGGTCGAGAGCGCTCCGAGCGTAACTCCCTGATAGAGCTTGACATTATCGCCTATCAGACAGGTTTCTCCTACTACTATGCCTGTGCCGTGGTCAATAAAGAAATAACGTCCTATGGTTGCACCGGGATGAATATCTATTCCGGTAGTGCTGTGTGCATACTCCGTCATTATACGCGGGATGATCGGCACCTTGAGCAGATACAGCTCATGTGCCATACGATATATGGATATGGCCCTGATACCCGGATATGCATATATGATCTCATCCTTGCATGTTGCTGCCGGATCGCCGTCAAAGCCTGCGCTCAGATCCGTATCAAGTAAGGCTCTGATCTTTGGTATGGTCTTGAGAAAGCTGAGCGTTATCTCCTCCGCATGATCATTAAGCTCCTCAAAACTATGTCCTGCATATGCTTCATCATATTTGAGTGCTCTCGTTATCTGCTTATGCAGATTGTAGACCACATCCTCGGTGAGTGCAGCAAGGCTGTTTCCGATATTATATATCTTATATACCTTCTCCCTGAAAAAACCGGGAAATAATATCCTCTGCAGCTTCTTGGTGATCTCAACTATCACTTCCTGATCGGGCTGATTGAAATCAGTCACCCTGTCAACGTCTCTGCCCTGCTTGTAATCATCAAGTATCTCGTCTACTATATTGCCTATTTCTTGTTGGATCTTGCTGTTTTCCACTTATCTTAGTATCCTTCCCGTCACATCGCCGCCCATCAGCTTCTCAACATCAGCTATTCCGACTCTGTTATAATCTCCCGATATACTGTGCTTGAGACATGATGCCGCTACCGCAAACTCAAGTACCTGCTGCTTATCCCCATATGCCTGAAGTCCGTATATCAGTCCTGCCGCAAAGCTGTCTCCGCCGCCTACACGATCGAATATATCACGTATCTCATACTTCTTTGATACGTAAAATGTCTCCCTGTCATTTAAGCATCCCGACCAGCTGTTCCAATCGGCACTGTGACTTTCTCTCATTGTAATAGCTATCATCTTAAGATCCGGATATGCTTCAAGCACACGATTACTCAGATCCTTGTATTTATTATCATCTAACTTTTCGCATGCTATATTTATATCTGTATTGATGCCTAATGATTTCTGTACATCCTCTTCATTTGCGACAGCCACATCCACATACTTCATGAGCTCTGTCATTACCTCAGGTGCCGTCTTGCCGTAACGCCAGAGATTCTTGCGGAAATTAAGATCGCATGAAACAGTGATGCCGCGTGCCTTGGCCTCTCTTACGCTGTCAAGGCTGAGTCTCATGGCACTCTCGGATATAGCAGGTGTGATACCTGTGATATGAAACCACTCAACTCCGTCAAATATATGCTCCCAGTCCATGCTGTCCGGATCCGCTATGGCAATAGATGAACCTGCTCTGTCATATATGACCTTGGAAGCCAGCTGATTGGTGCCTCCCTCAAGGAAATAAATGCCCATACGGCCCTTGTCTGTCCTGATGATACGCGAAGTATCAACTCCGAAGCCTCTGAGCTCTCTGATACATGCATCGGCAATGGCATGCTTTGGTAAAAATGTTACATATCCTACATCGAGTCCGTAATTTGCAAGCGATACCGCTACATTTGCTTCACCGCCTCCGAAGGTCGCCTCAAGACTCGGTGACTGGAACAATCGCTCAAGACCGGGACTCTTGAGCCTCATCATTATTTCCCCGAATGTTAAATATTTCATAGAGGTACTCCTTTATTTCTGCAGCAAATGTACCGCAAATCCTCCGAATTCATCCTTAAGATATACTGCTGTCATTCTGTCGTTCTTGAACTTGGCTGTTGTTTCGTCAACCTCGTAGCCCTTTGACTTAAGCTCTTCTATCGCTCTCGGGATGTAGTTGGTGCGTACAGCCATATGTCCGTTCTTGCCGAGATACATGGATCTCATGACCTCGATAGACTCACTTGCAAAGTTGGAGCTTACTCCGGCACGTACCTTGAATCCGAAGGCATCGTTAAGCTTGCCGGCAACATCAAGTGACTGCTCAGGTCCCTCTGTATTCACGCCTATATGAGCTATCTCAAATCCGAGTGCGGTTGCTCTTGCTGCTTTGGCAAGCTCTGTTATCTTATCGAAATTGTGTGCCGCAATATCGGCTGAAGTGCAGAGCCAGCTTCCTCCTACCGCATGGATAACGGTAGATGCACCCATGTACTCTGAGAGATTATCTGCGTTCACTCCGCCTGTAGGTACAAACTTCACTCCGCGGAATGCAGACTGAAGAGCCTTCATAGCACTAAGTCCGCCGTATGCATTTGCAGGAAAATACTTTACCGTATTTATTCCGCATGCAAGTGCCTGCATGATCTCGGTAGGTGTAACGCATCCCGGGATCACAGCTATATCATGCTCTGTGCAGTATTCCACGACCGCTTTGTCAAAGCCCGGGCTTACTATAAATTTGGCTCCTGCCTCGAGTGCTTTTTTACACTGTTCGAGATTGAGCACAGTGCCTGCTCCCACTGTCATATCCGGACACTCAGCCGCAACAGCCGCTATGGAATCCTGTGCTGCTGCCGTACGGAAGGTTATCTCCATTACATCGATACCGCCTGCAAGCAAAGCCTTGGCTGCAGGAACTGCGTCCTTACTGTCTTCGATTACTGCAACCGGTATTACTCCGCATAACCCAAGCTTATCAATAGTCTTCATTCTAACTCCTTATCTCGTACCGGTTCATGCCTGTAAACTGCCGCATTTTCCCGACACGCTCTATCCTTTATCAACTAATTTTATCATAATACCACAGTATCGCCTAACAAAAAAGCCTGAGCTTTTTATGTATTCTCTGGCTCCAAATCGCTTCTTGAAAGACTCGTCGATTGCCAATATAATATATTTAATTGCAGGCTTTGCCTGAGACTTATAAAGGGGATAAATAATATATGCCGATACGTGTGCAAAACGATCTTCCTGCCAAGGAAATACTGGAGAGAGAAAACATATTTGTAATGGATGAGACAAGAGCGACTCATCAGGACATAAGACCGCTTAAGATAGGTCTGCTCAATCTTATGCCGCTCAAGGAGGCTACCGAACTTGATATACTTCGTTCGCTTTCAAACACACCTCTGCAGGTTGATGTCACCTTTGTTGCCGTGTCTTCACATATATCCAAGAATACTTCGGCAAACCACTTGAACAGATTCTATGAGACCTTTGAGGAGATCAAGGATCAGCGTTTCGACGGTTTTATTATTACAGGTGCTCCGATAGAGCTGATGGAGTTCGAGGAAGTCGATTTCTGGCCGGAGATGGTTGAGATCATGGACTGGACCAAGACTCATGTAACAAGTACCCTTCACCTTTGCTGGGGTGCTCAGGCGGGTCTCTATCATCACTACGGTATAAATAAGTATCTTCTGGATGAGAAGCTTTTCGGTGTATATAACCACAAGGTCATGAACCGAAAGGTTCCTATAGTAAGAGGCTTTGATGATGAATTCCTTATGCCTCACTCAAGGCATACCGACGTCCCGATTGAAAAGGTACGCGCCGATAAGAGACTTACCATACTTGCCGAATCCGATGAAGCCGGACTCTTCCTTGTCATGGCAAATGAGGGCAGAGAGCTGTATATGATGGGGCATCCGGAGTATGATCGTATGACTCTCGATAAGGAGTATAAGCGTGATCTTGCAAAGGGTCTGCCTATACATATTCCGGAGCATTATTATCCGGGCGATGATCCTGCCAATAAGCCGCTCTTAAGCTGGAGAGCTCATGCCAACAATATCTACACCAATTGGCTGAACTATTATGTATATCAGGTGACTCCGTACAATCTCTACGGTGCTCCTACAACATTTTTCGGCAGCAACTAAAAAGATTATATGCGTGCGTCCTTAGGCCTTTCAGGCCTTGTCCGCGCACTCATATCCGGCACGCATATCTCCAAATTGCTTCGCAATTCCTCGATATGAGCGTCCTTAGGCCTTTCAGGCCTTGTCCGCATAAAAAACAGCACAGCATACAGATCTGCAAGCAGTCTGTAGCTGTGCTGTTTTTTATGTGCCGGATTTATTATATATTATACATTTACAGCGTCGAGTGCCTGTGAGATATCGGCGATCAGATCTTCTGCATCCTCAAGTCCGCAGGAATATCTGATGAGATCCGGATATACTCCGCATGCCTCAAGCTCTGCATCATTCATCTGTCTGTGGGTTGCGCTTGCCGGGTGCAGACAGCAGGTACGTGCATCCGCAACATGAGTCTCGATAGCTCCTAACTTCATGTGCTTCATAAACTCCTCAGCTGCCTTTCTTCCGCCCTTGATTCTGAAGGATACAACTCCGCAGGTTCCGTCAGGCATCTCACGCTTTGCAAGCTCATAATACTTGTCTCCCTCAAGTCCCGGATAATTGACCGAATTTACCTTGTCATGTGCCTTAAGGAACTTAGCAACCGCAAGTCCGTTCTCGCAATGCTTCTTGATTCTTACATGCAGTGACTCAAGTCCGAGATTAAGTATAAATGCATTCTGAGGTGACTGTATGGATCCAAAGTCACGCATAAGCTGTGCCGTGCATTTTGTTATAAATGCTCCGCCGAGTCCGAATTTCTCCGCATAGGTTATTCCGTGATAGCTCTCATCCGGTGTTGTAAGTCCCGGGAATTTATCTGCATATGCCATCCAGTCAAATACACCGTGATCTACTATACATCCTCCGACACCTGCTCCGTGTCCGTCCATATACTTGGTAGTTGAATGAGTAACTATATCTGCTCCGAATTCGAAAGGTCTGCAGTTGACCGGAGTTGCAAATGTATTGTCTATAATAAGCGGAACTCCGTGTGCATGTGCGGCATCCGCAAATTTCTTGATGTCAAGCACCGTAAGTGCAGGGTTTGCTATAGTCTCTCCGAACACTGCCTTGGTGTTAGGCTTAAATGCCGCATTGAGTTCTTCCTCGCTGCAATCCGGATCTACAAAAGTAAAATCAATACCCATTTTCTTCATTGTAACAGCAAAAAGATTGTAGGTACCTCCGTAGATAGTACTTGAAGAAACCACATGATCTCCGCAGCTTGCAATATTAAATACAGCATAGAAGGAAGCAGCCTGACCCGAAGATGTGAGCATTGCTGCGCTTCCGCCCTCCATATCACATATCTTGGCAGCTACCATATCATTGGTAGGGTTCTGCAATCTTGTGTAAAAATATCCGGAAGCCTCAAGATCAAAAAGCTTGCCCATATCCTCACTTGTTGCATATTTGAATGTCGTGCTCTGGATTATCGGTATCTGTCTCGGTTCTCCGTTGCCCGGCTGATAACCGCCCTGTACGCACTTTGTTCCCATCTTGTAATCTGACATATATTAATTTCCTCCCCTATTTTAACTGAGGTCTGCATATCAACAGCCTCATACCACACACAGTATAAAGATAATCTATTTTTCTTTTCACGTAAAGTATTTCATTTACTGTAGGCAGCCCCTGTCTTTTCTTAATTATAAAAACCGGTCAGAACACATCCCGATAGATTCTGCTTTTTTATAGGAACACATAGTAATCCTATTGACAAGATAGGCATTGATATTTATACTTGCAATCACTTTAATCCGATAGGATTTGTATGTTTTAAAAGGAGGAGCCGACATGAGCCGAATGTACTGTATTAATCGTTGCTGTATGTGTAAGCATATGTACATACATTTATACCCGTGTATGCGTTCCAAGATAGCCCGACAAATATGCGTATTATGCGCATAAACCGGTTTGGCGGAAAGCATATGCTTTCCGCCTTTTTTTGTCGAAAGGAGTTCTCTCTCGTGAAGCATTTTATCAAATCACTGCCGATCTTCTCTATTCTGGCAGCGCTTGCCTGCGATATCCTGCTGCCTGATTCCGCGCAGCATCCTGTCGCAGCACATTCCTATTTTACATGGGCGCTGCTCATAGCTTTAGCCGTATATGCAGCTGCTCTGCTTATATCCCTCAACAATAAAAAAGTACGCGATAAGCTTTCATACAGTGCATTATTCTATGCCGGTGCTGTGCTGGTGCTTAATATCATTAATCTGCTGACAGCCAAGTTTGCTGTCCTTCCTGTACTGTACTTTCCATCACTTGACCGTGTATTCGGAGTCCTCGTTGAGGACAGCGCATTCCTTGCAAAATGTCTTGCATATTCCGCACGTCTGCTGATCTTCGGCTGGCTCGGCGGAGCGATAGTAGGGATGCTTACCGGTATAGGCATAGGTTTTAATAAGACCTTTGCATACTGGGTTCAGCCATTGGTACGAGTACTTGGTCCGATTCCGTCTACAGCATGGATACCGCTTGTGCTCATTGCCTTCCCTAATGCGGTATCCGCCAGCGCATTTCTTATTGCTCTGGCTGTATGGTTCCCGACAACGGTACTCACAAGCAGCGGTATTGCTTCCATCCCAAATTCATACTTTGAGGTATCCTCAACACTTGGCGCAGACAGCTTTTATCGAATTACCAAGGTCGGCTTACCTGCTGCCATGCCTCATATGTTCCTCGGTCTGTTCAACGGTACCTGTGCATCATTCATCACACTTGTTACAGCCGAGATGCTCGGTGCCAAATACGGTATTGGTTGGTACATCAACTGGCAGAAGGAAATGATGGCGTATGCCAATGTATATGCAGGACTGATCATAATCGCAGTAAGCTTCTTCATACTTATAACACTGCTGTTCAAGCTGCGTGATCACGTCCTCTCATGGCAGAAAGGAGTTATTAAATGGTAGGAAATATTTCAATTTCAGGCGTATCCAAACATTTTGTCAATCCCAACAGAGAGCACATCACCGCACTGGACAATGTCACGCTTGATATTCCCTCAGGATCGTTCGTATCTCTTATCGGTCCTTCCGGCTGCGGCAAAAGTACACTGCTTCGTATGATCTCGGGACTCATTACTATGGACAGCGGCAGTTTGAGCCTGGACGATGCTCCGATTACAGCCCCGGGTGCCGACCGTGGTTTTATGTTTCAGGAACATACTCTGTTCCCATGGTTGTCTATCTATGACAATATCGCATTCGGTCTTCGTGCACGCGGCATTTACAAACAGGAAAAGGATCGTGTAGACGAATTTATCGATATGGTCGGTCTCAAAGGCTTCGAGCACTCATATCCGCATCAGCTTTCCGGAGGTATGTGTCAGCGTGCCTCTCTTGCAAGAGCTTTGGTCGGAAAGCCCAAGGTCCTGCTGCTTGATGAACCGCTCGGAGCACTTGATGCCTTTACACGTATGAACATGCAGGATGAAATACTGCGTATCTGGAAAGAGACCGGAATGACTGCCATCATGGTAACTCATGATGTAGACGAGGCCGTATATCTATCCGATAAGGTCGTTGTTATGACACCCCGTCCGGGACGCATCACCGGCATACTTGATATAAAGCTCTCACGCCCGAGAGCACGAAGCTCCGAAGATTTCCTGCATTATCGTGCAGAGATCCTCAGAAAGCTGCATTACGGCGGTACCATAAAGGAACCGAGCTACTACATCTAAGCTTATATAAAAGCTGAACTTCATTTCACGATATACATTGAAAGGACAAAAACAATGAAAAAGAACAGTATTTTACTTAGAACAGCAAGCGGACTTCTCGCAGCTGCTTTGGCATTTTCACTCTCTGCCTGCGGTGGTTCCGACACAAGTACCGAAACTTCAGCTGCTGCAGATTCATCCTCTGCTGCGACTTCGACTGCATCTAATGCTTCAGCCGATTCCGGCAAGACGCATCTACGCCTTATCTATTCTCCTTCACTCTGTGCCGCACCTATGTACATTGCCATCGAGAACGGATATTTTGAGGAAGAAGGACTGGATATCGAGCAGGTGACGATTGATGCGGCACACGTTTCCGAGGCTATAGGTGCAGATCAGGTAGACGTAGGTATGGGTCTTGTCGGCAAACTGCTCCAGCCGCTTGAAAACGGTCTTCCTATCAAATTCACCACAGGTATACACACAGGCTGCATTAAGCTGCTTGTTCCGGGTGACAGCGATATCAAGAGCATTGAAGACCTCAAGGGTAAAAAAATCGGCGTACCGGGTCTTGCCGATGCCGCAACTGTCATTGCAAAGCGTTCGTTAAGCGAAGTAGGAATCGGAGTGACCGAACAGAATATGGAAGTAGAATTTTCTGTATACTCACGTAATGATCTCGCACAGGCTCTGGAAAACGGCGCAGTAGATGCAATCGGTCTCGGTGATCCGGCTGCTTCAATTGCAGAGGAGCAATATGGTCTTGTTCCGATTATCGACACCGCAAGTGATCCTGAGTATAAGGATGAGTATTGCTGCGATGCATTTGTAACAAACAAGCTTGCTTCCGAAAACCCTGAGGCTGCCGCAGCATTTACCCGTGCGGTACAGAAGGCTTCTCAGTGGGTACAGGATAATCCTGATGAGACTGCCAAGATAATCACAGATAAGCAGTATATCTCAGGTGACGTTGATTTCTGCGCTGAGCTCCTCAAGACCTACAACTACAAGCCTTCGGTTCAGGGCGGCTATGATGCACTCAAGCTGAATGCCGAGGAGCTGACAAAAATCGGTATCCTGAAGGAAGGTACTGATGCCACTAAGTTTGCAGATAATGCATATATCTTTTTTGATGATGTTCCGGACTCACCCGAGACCGAGACTGCTGCAGCGACAACAAGCGCGTCGACAAACGGTACCACAGTAAGCTTCGGTACAGCAACAGCAGAAGCTGAGGATGACTGCTGCAGCGGAAAAATAGTCAGACCTGTCCCTAACAACAAGACTCAGGATGCTCCGTCACAGAACACAGTACCTGCGGCATAAACATCAATTCAAGAGGGAGTAAAAGAAAATGTCCGAACAAAAATGTACACACAGCTGCTCAGATTGCAGCAGACTCGGCTGCCGAACAGCAAGCGAAGATCAATACCCACCGTTCTGCCTGACTACAAATGCAGACGAGGGATTACTTAAAGAAACTCTGGATATATATAGAAATGATCCCGAACAGGGACTTATCGCACGAACATCCGCATGTATTGAAGGTGAGTTTTACGGTCGTCTGACACGAGTTGAGGAAACAATAGAGTTCATAAAGCGTATGGGCTACAAGAAGATAGGAATTGCATCCTGTGTAGGCTTAATGCGTGAAGCATCCATATTCTCACGCATTCTTAAAGCAGAAGGAATCGAGTATTTCACAGTAGGCTGCAAGGTCGGCGCACAGGACAAAACCGAGATCGGTGTACCTAATGAAAAGAAGCTTAACAAGGGATGCGGTCATGAATCCATGTGCAATCCGATCATGCAGGCCAAGACACTTGCGGCGCACGGCTGTGATTTCAACATTGTGATCGGTCTATGTGTAGGACACGATACACTGTTTCTTCGCCACAGCAAGGTTCCTACAACAGTAATGATAGTCAAGGACCGCGTGCTTCAGCATAATCCTGTGGCTGCCTTGTACGGTGTGCAGTCAATGTACTCTCGCTTTAAAGATTTGGGATTGTGATCATTTACGTTAAAAAAAGCAACTAAATTTGCTCATCCTCATGGTTCCAATACCGTTTATACTCTGAAAGAAGGCGTGTGAAAAATGAACTTTCATTCTTCACACGCCCTTTCCTTTAATTTCTTATTTTTCTTCTATATGCTCCATGCCGCATTCTATGATAGTACGCACATGATCGTCATCGAGTGAATACAATGCCTGCTTGCCTTCCCTTCGGCTCTTGATAAGTTTGGAGGACTTAAGTATCCTCAGCTGATGAGATATTGCCGAGACCGTCATATCCAGATCCTCTGCAATATCCCCTACGCTTACCTCGTCACGCTGGAAAAGCTCGAACAGTATCCTGATCCTCGTAGAATCACCGAATATCTTAAACAGCTCGGCTATATCATAAAGCTCGGTTTCGCTTACGCTTCGATTCATTTCTTTCATTCCGACCCACCTGTCCGTAATATCAAAGCTTTTTAACATACAATGCTCTGATGGCATTAAGTACAGCTATCACCATTACTCCTACATCCGCAAATATAGCCGCCCACATATTGGCTATACCGAAAGCACCGAGTACAAGGCAGAGAACCTTGATTCCTATCGCAAAATAGATATTCTCGTATACTATACGCATACATTTTCTGGCTATCCTTATTGCCTTAGGTATCTTGATCGGATCGTCATCCATTAGAACTATATCCGCAGCCTCTATAGCAGCATCCGAACCGAGAGCGCCCATAGCTATGCCTATATCGGCACGTGAGAGGACCGGCGCGTCATTTATTCCGTCTCCTGTAAATGCCGTCCTCGCACCTTTTCCCTGCTTTGCAATAATTTCTTCTATCTTAGTGACCTTGTCTCCCGGAAGAAGCTCGCTGTAGACCTCATCAAGCCCAAGCTCCTTTGCAACCGAATCTGCGGTATTCTTAACATCTCCGGTAAGCATTACCGTCCTGATACCGAGAGCTTTAAGTTCCTTGACAGCCTTGGCTGAAGTTTTCTTGATCCTGTCGGATATAAGTATGCATCCTGCAAATGCTCCGTCTGCCGCAACATACACTGCGGTTCCCGGTTTAACGGTTCGTGTATAGCTTATGCCCATCTCATCCATAAGCTTGGCATTACCGACAGCAAGCCTAACTCCGTCAACATTTGCTTCAATTCCGTGACCGCTCATCTCTCTGACATCGGAAACTCTCCCGTTGTCGATCTCGGTCCCGTAAGCCTTTCTGATACTTATACTGATAGGATGTGTCGAATAACTCTCGGCATAAGCAGCAAGCTCAAGCAGTCTGTCCTTATTCACACTTCCTTCGATAATATCCGTAACCTCGAATACACCTTCTGTCAAAGTTCCGGTCTTATCGCACACAACATTTTTAACGTCTGCGAGTCCTTCGAGATAGACAGATCCCTTAACCAGCACTCCTGCATTGCTTGCACCGCCGATTCCGGCAAAAAATGTAAGCGGTATGCTGATGACAAGTGCGCACGGACAGCTGATTACAAGGAAGGTCAAGGCTCTGTATACCCAGGTTTCCCATGCAGCCGGATTTCCCATAAGCATATTGAAGAGAGGAACGACTATTGCCAATAACAACGCCAGTATACATACTGTAGGGGTATATACTCTTGCGAATTTCGATATGAAATTCTCCGAACGGGATTTCTTGGAGCTCGCATTTTCCACAAGCTCAAGTATCTTGGATGCTGTCGATTCACCAAATTCCTTTTCCGTCCTGATCTTAAGTATGCCCGACATATTGATGCAGCCGCTCTGCACTCTGTCTCCGGTCTTGATATCACGCGGTACACTCTCACCGGTCAAGGCACTTGTATCAAGTGAACTTGATCCTTCCTCCACCACACCGTCGATCGGTATCTTTTCTCCCGGTCTTACTACGATAATACTGCCGACTTCCACCTCATCCGGATCTACAGACTCAAGCTCTCCGTTTTCACCCTCTATAAATGCATGATCGGGGCGAATATCCATGAGCTCACTTATATTTCTGCGGCTCTTGCCTACGGCATAGCTTTGGAACAGCTCTCCTATCTGATAGAAAAGCATAACTGAAACACCTTCCGAATACTGTCCGAGAGCAATAGCGCCGACTGTGGCCACAGCCATAAGGAAGTTCTCATCACATGGCTGCAATGATGCTATTCCGTGAACAGCCTTCTTGAGTACATCATATCCGATGATAAGATACGGTATCATATAGAAAACGAATCTCAAGACAGCGTTATCTATATCGACAAAATGCAGTATTATCATGATAAGTGCCGATGCTATTATGCGATACAGCACTTTTTTTTGTTTCTTATTCATTAATAAGCCTCACAAATCAGAAGAAGATCTCGCAATCGCTTTCAACCTTCTTACAGTTGCTGAGTACGTCCTCCATAACAGACTTTGCATCTGCTCCGTCCTCGAACTCAACATTCATCTTAAGTGTCATGAAATTGACAACACAATCCTTAACACCTGCGGTATTCTTGGCAGCATTCTCCATCTTGTTTGCACAATTCGCACAATCAACATCGATCTTGTAGCTCTTCTTCATGGTAATATCTCCTTAATGTAGAAATACATTTGAACAAATGTTCAACTGTTAGTTCTATAATAACATCTTTTATTCAGCTGTCAATGGGCAATAAAGAAATACATGAAGAAAGAGCCACACACCTTGCGATGTATGGCTCTTAAGACTTCTCATTTATATTCATGTTAATCAAGCGCCCCAACCAGGACTTGAACCTGGGACCCCCTGATTAACAGTCAGATGCTCTAACCAACTGAGCTATTGAGGCTTAAACACCATAAAAACCAAATACCGATCA
>Ga0129311_1000820_pt1 | contig 24770 bp, 39 predicted proteins | sample Go1ome_FD_94435 | JGI IMG/M metagenome (GOLD analysis project Ga0129311, IMG submission 94435) | Western lowland gorrila individual fecal microbial communities from Wisconsin, USA - Go1022B metagenome | ecosystem: Host-associated > Mammals > Digestive system > Large intestine > Fecal | place... | reverse complement strand
TACAAAAGTATTAAATCTAACCAAATCCCGCCGCGCCTTGAAAACACTGAAAAACCCTTGCGCCGCAAGGCTTTGCGGCTTGTCCGACAATGTGCCCAAATGTGTCCTACTGCGTCATCAAATGACGCAAAAATGACGCAGTAGGAATTCATGACCGGCGGTCAAATGACGCACGAAAGTAAAATTACTTTACAGCGTCTTTGCCATCGCGTTCTTCCGCCCTCATTGCAAGATAAGCGTTGACCCGCTCGGCTCCGCTTACGTGCTTCCGCGCGCGCAGCTCGGTATAGACCCCCGTCGTTACCGCTTCCGTGTCGCCGATGAATGCCGCCGTTGTCTTTGCGTCAAGCCCGGCTTCATAACATATCGTTGTGAAACTGTGCCGGAAGCAATGCGGGGTAATCGGATACGTCGGCACCGGCTTGCCGTCCTCGGTGTAGATGTACTCTGCAAGTCCGGCGTTCCGGCAATAGGTCTGCCAGCGGACGCGCAGTTGTGCGCTTGTCAGCGGTCCGCCGTCCTCATTGTGGAAGATCAGCCCGATTCGCCTTTTCGGCAGCACGTCGGCCAAAGGGGAGAGCAGGGGAATCACGCGCCCGCTGCCGTTGTTGTTCTCGCTGTTGCTGTTTTTCAGATGGTGTTCCAGGTGCGGCGTGTTGCCGAACGCATAGTTGAGCTTTTTGTTGATCGTGATTGTCCCAGCCTTGCGGTCGATGTCCTGCCAATGCAGGGCCAGCAGCTCGCCCCGGCGGCAGCCGGTATAGAGAAGCATCATTCCGAACAGGAAATCGTCTCCCCGGTATGTTTCCACCTTGCGTTCTTCTTCCTCCGTCAGGGCATGGCGCGTTTTCTTCGGTAGGTTCCGGCTTTTGTGCACTTCTTTCGCCGGGCTTACGTCGATGTCGCCTTGCAGGACCGCATAGGAGAATATCTGCTTGATGACCCCCAGCTCGATTTGGACCGTGTCGCGGGCATAGCCCTGCTTTTCAAACGCCGAGATATAGCGCTTGATGTCCAGCGGCTGCACGTCCCCTGCGGGACCCTTGAATTCAGCCTTGACCCGCTCGACGGCGTAATTATACACGCGGTATGTGCTCATCGACAGATCCGGTTCCCGCGAAGCGAGCCATTCGTCCGCAATCACAGGGACCTTGCGCCCGCGCTTTTTCTCCTCGTTGTAAGCGAGGATCTTCCGATCGACCTCCGCACAGGTCTTGCCGCGAAAATACACTCTTTTCCCGTTGATCGTCCGGCTGGTCTCAAATACCCCGTCCTTTCTTTGCGAATAACGATTTTTCTTTGCCATGGTAGTTACCTCCTCAAATTTTGCTTGTCAGAATCCGGAAGGCGTGCTACACTGTGTCATGAGCCGCACAGCTTATGCCACCCCTGTGTCATCTGTGCCGCTGTAGGGCATGCCCTCCCGATATTTCCTGCTTCGTCGTGGTTGCTGGGGATAAAAATAGGGCCTTGCGTCCCGCGTTGCCGCGCGGGGCGCTTTTTATATGTCGCGGCGGAGGATTGTCCGCCATTCTTCAGGAAAACCCACACCAGATAAATTGATATCCGGCTCAAATTCTGTCAGTAACTGTTCAATTTCAATTAGAATATAGTTATTCCATTCAACGGCATTGGAATACATACAGGCAATCGTGTATATTTGATCAAAAATCATGTGGCTTGACCCTGTGTATTTGGAGTGCCGTTTGCATTTCAGGGGAGTGCGCCCAAAATTGAAATTGTAAATACGCATATAGTGCGCAAGATGATTTCGTGTATAGGTCAGATTCTCAATCCAACTTGAAAGCTGTCTCGGGCCTGTCCCATAAAGCGACGCCAGCGCTTTTTGGTATTTTCCCGCAAGGTTTTCATACATTGCATGGAGATTTCCCATTGTAAATAGCTCAACTGCTACCCACATTGGGAAGTGCCCGCCGTATTGCTCATTGTGGTGGCGTACAAATGGGAGCTTCCTATTGTTATCGACTTCTTTTTCAAAAAAAGAAAGGAACTTGATGTACGACGGGTACTCCCTATACACATTAGGTCGAAGATATATTTCAGGATCTTCTTTGTGCGCAGTTGTTAGAACCAGAGACATTCTTGTCTTTAGCGTTTCTTCTATATCTTCAAGGGCAAACATAAGGATTCTTGTAAATCTTCGGTCGAAATCGTAAATACGAAGAAGCCGTTCCCATGTCAAGCCTTTGATATAGAGATCTTCCCCCGGCTGCTTAAAATCGTGCAGATACCCGGACAGGCGATAATAGTTCGTGTTGCACAGGGTTTTCTCGGCAGACTTGGTGTCAGTAATAATAAGTCCTCTCGTTTGCATCAAGGCAACAAGCTGCTGAGGTGACATATGTTTCTTTAATTCTTTCATAATCTACCCCGAAAAAGAGTTCGACCCCGCCATGGTACGCATCGTTGAGAGGCGTGGCGGGGTCTGTATCATATAGCTATTATATGCAGGCTCCGCGAAAAAGTCAATCGCATGATATTGCGTAACAATTGCAAGGGGCACCACACGATATAGTGGCTTCCCTCGCCGTACTGGTCCATATTGATACTTTGTCAGACGTTTTCGGACTTGCCGCTTTCGCGGCCTTCTTTGCGTCCCGCTCGCAATCGCTCACGGGCTGCTCGTTGTAAAAATGGTCGTGCGTAATGTGCCATACCTCGTGTTCCAGACATTCGCGCTGGTGGGCTTCCGGGTGCAGCACATTGATGTAGATATCGAAAGTCCCGTCATCGTTGGGGACTGTAACGCCATCCACTTTGAGCGGCAGTTCAACATATCGCACGAAGTATTCAGGCGTCCACATGCTTATTTCGATTCCTCCGTTTTCCGCAGTGCTTCAATGATGGCAACCGCCTTTTCTACGTCCGCCTTCGTCGCGTCCTTTGCGACGGAGAACAGCATCCGGCATTCGGGCCGGGAGCGCAGCATTTCCAAATATTCCGCAAGACCGTCGTCCTCCGGGGCGGCGGGTTTTTCTTCGTCAATCAGCTCCGACACCGGTACTTCGAACAACGCTGCCATTGCTTTGATCTTCGAGGTCGGAATATCTTCGACCCTGCCGCATTCCCATTTGCTCACGGCATTAGTCTTTACGCCGAGCCTTTCACCGAGTTCTGTCTGGGTTAGCCCCAACGCTTTACGGTAGCGTTTAATCTTCTCGCCTATCGTCACGGTCCATATCTCCTTTAATATTGGATTATCTTCATATTAACATATTTTTTTCAAAAGTCAACAAAAATATCTTGACAAGGTGAAAATAATGGATATAATAAAATTATCTTCAAAAGATGAAAAACGAAACGAGGTGAACATATGAATGCCGCCATGCTGAAAGGGAAGCTCCGCGAAAAATCCATGACCCAGCGCGACGCTGCAATCAGTATCGGAATCAGCCTTTCCTGCTTTAATGCAAAGCTGAACGAGAATCACGCAGAATTCTCACTGGGCGAGGTTCGCGCTCTCAAAAAGCTTTTAGGGCTTGACAGCGCGCAGGTGGAAGAAATTTTTTTCACCTAAAATTATCTTGAAAAGGTGAATTTTGCAACAAGAATGCACCGAGGGCACTCCAAGCCAATCACTTCATCAGCTTAGAAAACTCTCGATTCGGCAAGCGGTACAGCTTACCGAAAATCCGGATGAAACGGACGATCAAGATGTTACCCTCCTTTCCTCTGGGATCCCCCTTGATCCCCCAGCGAAAAGAGCCGTTGCCCTCGGTGCTTTCTTATATTATCGCAAAATTATCGCAGTTTCAAGGCAACCGTTCCGAACCGGAACAAAATCCCAATCCAGAAAGGAGCCTATATGCCCAGATACCCAAACCTTGCCGCAGAGATCGCCAAACGCGGCATTAAGAAATGGGCGATCGCAGAGCGCATCGGCATCAGCCCGCGCGCCCTGTCAAACAAGCTGCGCGGTGCATCGCCGTTCACGCTGGAAGAAGCCTTTGCCATCTGCCGGGCCTTTTTCCCCGACGTGACCATCGACACGCTGTTCAGCACAGACCCCTGACCTTGCAGGAAGGAGACACGAATGCGTTTTATCATCAGCACCAACGACCTGAAAAACGACCCCGAATTCAAGCGGCTGCTCGGCGAGTACTCCGTCGCAAAGATGAAGCTCGTCGCGTACTTCAACCGGATCGCCAGCGAGGACCTTTCCAACACCCCGGTCGAAGAACAGCTCCGCAATGTAAAAGACGGGGAGTGATTCACTCCCCGCCGCACTCGGCGATTTTCCTGTCGATGATTTCAAGGATCATCGCGGACACCTCAAAGGCTTTGGTATCGGAAGCGTTGTACCGCTTCATCATCTCTCCGGCTATCGCTTCCTTCAACTCCGCCAATGCCTGTTCAGCATTCATCTAAGCACCTTCTTTCTTTGATGCGCAAAATTATACCGCATTTAAAGAAGAACGACAACAACCCGGCAAATTTTAGCCAATTTGCTTATGAGAAAATCCGAAAGAAGGTGAATCCATGCCCCCCTGCATTTCCTACCCCGCCCCGGACAGCGCTGCACCGTCCAATTTCCTGATCTATGCGAAGGGCACGCTGGAAGGGCTTCGAAACTTCGCGATCCGCTCCGGGCTTGTCGAAACGGGCTGTGAAGATTGTGCCGGAAAGACCATCGCCCCGGAAACGCCGGTATATCTTTCCTGCCGCTGCGGATACGTCGATGCACTGTCCATTGCCATTTCGTGCATTGATGACGTGCTTTCCCGCCGCGCCCCCGGAGAAAACGAATCCGGGGCGATCCCGGTCACTCTTCACGCGCCGCCCGAGCCTTGACAGCTTCGCGGCAGTCCGCGCATGCGGTGCTTCCGTCCATGTCCTCGCAGCCGTTGCTCTTTACATCCAGCACAGCGCCGCCGCGGACAAGAACGCTTGCATAGCACGTCCGGTCCGGTTGTTCCGCATCCCTCGGGCATCGGACTTTGACGGCTCTCTCCGCGATCTCGACCTTATCACCGCTTAACCCCTGCATCCCTGCACCCCCTTTCTCATTGATGAGAAAAGCATATCGCACTTTAAGCAAAACCGCAATCCCCAGCAACCACGACTACCCATATCACACCATCACACCACCGAAAGGAGCATTTTCCCATGTCCCGCGAAAAAGCAACCTACCGCGAAAACCTCGCGGATATCCTCGAATTCTCCGGCGGCAAGCGCCTGCTCTCCATCAAGGAGGTCAAGGCCTATACCGGCTTTGTCGATGAGCGCTCGCTCAAGCGGCGCTACCCCTTCCAGCAGGGCTACATTTCCGCATGCACCCTCGCGTCCTGCCTTGCAGGCGGGGAGGTCGCGCAATGAATACTGTCAAGTGCATCTGCATGGAGTGCCAGACCGTTTTCCATGCCGAGTTCCGCAAGGAGCTTGCCTGCCCCGCGTGCGAGAGCACCGAGGTCGTTCCCTCCGATGTCTGCCCCAGGTGCGGCGGGGCCATGCGCCCGAAGGACTGGCTCTGCCGCACCTGCCGCCGCCGTCTGCTGAAGGCCGTCACCGCCTTTTTCGATGACCTGACGGTCGAGGAAGAAGCCCAGTTTGATGAATGGATGGACGGCGATTCCATCACGGACCGCCGCCGCTGGGAAAGGAGAGAGGAACTGTGACCCCATTGACCTACATCATGATCCTGCTCGGCGCGGTCGAGCTTGCCCGCATCCTTGACCGGATGATCGACATATTGGAGGGCCGCTATGCTTGATGTGACCTTTGACCCCGCCGCGCACACCTACACCGTGGACGGCAAGGCCGTCCCCAGCGTGACGCAGCTCGTCGCCCCGCTCGGCGCGGACTATGATGATCCGGAGGATGATTTCTTCGAGCTGGCCGTCGAAGCCGCCGCCGATCGCGGCACGGCCATGCACGCCTACCTTGCGCACCGTCTGACCGGCGGTGCGCCGGAGGACTTCGAGCTTCCGGACGCTTACGCCCCCTATGCTGCCGCCGTCGAGCTGTTTTTGTCCGAGCACCGCATCGAGCCGTTCGTCATCGAGCAGCCCATGGGCGCGCCGACCTACGCCGGAACGCCCGACCTGGTCGCCGACTTCGACGGCACGCTCGCCATCCTCGATTATAAGTTCGTTTCCCAGGTGGCAAAGAGCCGCGTCTCCGCCCAGCTCGGCGGCTATGCGCTCCTCTGCGGCGAGAACATGCTCTATCCCGACGTGCTCTATGCCGTCCAGTTTTTACGGGACGGGACCTACCGCCTGTATCCCGTTGACGTGGGGCAGGCCCTCGCCGCCTTCCACGTCTGCAAGACGTTGTATGAGATCAAAACAAAGAAGCATCCGCGCGGGCGGATTGCCTGATAGGAGTACCGAATGGAAAACGAATATCCCACCATTTACGACAAACTGCTCGAAATGCAGCGCCGCGTCGATAAGGTCGTGCGCGACGGCAAGAACACCTCGGATAAGTACGATTTCGCGTCCGATGAGAACGTGCTCGATACCTTCCGTCCCATCATGGACGAGCTGGGCCTGCTGCTCATCCCCGCCATCACCGCCGCCGCCCTGCACGAAGGCACGACCCGTTCCGGCACGGCCCGCTACCTCACCGAGGTCACGTTCTCGATGATCTGGCACGATGTGCAGAGCGGCGAGGAGCTGACCGTCCCGTGGTACGCGCAGGGCGTGGACCTCGCGGGTGAAAAGGGCGTCGGCAAAGCCGCTACATACGCGGAAAAATACTTCCTCTTGAAGTTTTTTCACGTCGCCACGAAGAAGGATGACCCCGACGCGGATAAGCGTACCGGCGCGGGCGAAAAGGACCAGCTCGGCACGCAGGCCAATAAGGAAATGCAGATCTACCAGCGCACCGCCATTTCCCAGATGCTCTCTGAGCTGTACGCGGGCGACGCCGAGAAGATCAAGAGCGGCCTTGTCGCCATCACGAAGTCCGATAAGCGCGGCTTTGCCGGTGTGGACAGCGTGGACAAGCTTTCGCCCGCGTCGCTCCCCGTTGCCTATGCCAAGGTCAAAAAGGCCTACGAAAGCCGCACCGGCCACGCCTTTGAGCTGAAGGAAGGTGACGAATAATGGCCCTCGTCAAAATCGGCTCCACCAGCTATAACGGGCGCGAGAAGCCCGTCTATCTCGTCTGCGGCAACATCGTCCGCGACGCCGAAGCCCCCCAGGCAGAGAACGCCCCCTCCAAAGCCACCGTCGCCGCAAAGGAGCTTCAGGACGGCTCCACGCTCTTCATCCGGCTCAATGGCTGGCGCAATCGATCGCGCGACGTTGCGCAGCTCCGCAAGATGGACTGCGTTCTCGCTGTCGGCCCGCTTTCCATCTCCGAGTACAACGGCAAGCAGTTTTACGATATCGACGTGGACTTCATTGCCGTCTCCGGCGTCCGCCACACGGGCGCGCAGAGCGAAGCCGTCCCCGCCGGTTTCGAACCCGTGGACGCCATCGACGAAGAAGATGGCGAACTCCCGTTCTAAGGCGGTGAGACCGTGGAGAGGAAGCAATTCACCTGGTATCGCAGCTATTATGAAGCGCTCCGCACCCTGCCGCCGGAGGACTTCAAAGCCGCCGTTCTCGCCGTCTGCGCCTACGCGCTGGACGGGGACCTTCCGTCTCTTTCCGGCGTCCCCAGCGCCATCTTTACCTTGATCCGCCCCACGCTCGACAGTGGGCGGAACAAAGCGGAGAACCGCCTGAACAAATCGGAACAAACCGAAATCAAACCGCAACAAACCAAAAACAAATCGGAACAAACCGATAACAAACCGAAAACAAATCAACAACAAACCAACAACAAACCGGAACAAACCGGTAACGAGAAAGAGAAAGAGAAAGAGGAAGAGAGAGAGAAAGAGAGTGAGAGTGAGAACGATAGTTATTATTCTCCCCCCACCCCCTCACAGCCGAAGCGCTTTGTCCCTCCCACACTCGCAGAGGTTCAGTCCTACGTGGCTGAACGCCATTCCGCCGTAGACCCGCAGGCGTTTATCGACTTCTACGCTTCGAAGGGCTGGATGGTCGGCAAGACCCCCATGAAAGACTGGAAAGCGGCTTGCAGAAATGCGGAAAAGTGGGATCGCTGGGCGCAGCGCGCACCGACCTCTTCGGCAAAACAGGTCCAGCCGTCCGGCGGAACCAGCTGGATGAAAGACTATCTCACGGGAGGAAATGCCCCATGAAATGCACCTTCACCGTCCCCGGCAAGCCCGTCCCGAAGGGCAGACCCCGCGTCACCCGTCACGGGACGTATACCCCGAAGTCCACGCAGGCCTTTGAAGCCGCCGTCCGCCAGGCATGGCAGGAAGCCGGGGCCGTGCAGTTCCCGGCGGGTGCGCCGCTCGACGTCATCGTCAGCGCGTATTTCCCCATCCCGCAGAGCGCGAGCAAGAAGCGCCGCGCCGAGCTGTCCGGGGCCTACCACACCGCCGCGCGCGGCGACCTTGACAACATCGTCAAGGCGGTCATGGACGCACTCAACGGCTGCGCGTACCCCGACGATTCCGCCGTCTGCCGCATCTTTGCGGAGAAGCGTTATTCCGACACGCCCCGCACCTTCGTGTTCATCAGCTCTGTCGATGATCCCGTTTGAACATTGCCACGGCTGCAAGCCGCCCGAGCGCCATCCGGGCTGTCACAGCGTCTGCCCCTATTACCTCGCCGACGTTGAGCGCCACCGCTCCGAGCTTGCGGCAAACGCCGTCGCGTCCCGGCAGAAGGACGATTTTCTGACTGCGCGGGAGTTTAAATCCCGGCGCCTGCGCTCCATGCGCAAAAAGTAAGGAGGAATTGCATCATGTTAACATCCCAGCAGATCGGCGCGAATATCCGCCGTCTGCGTATGCGGCGCGGCATGTCCTGCGTCGCCCTCGCGGAACGGACCGGCCTGTCCGCCGATACCATCCGCAAGACCGAGCAGGGCAAGGTCAGCAGCTATCTCATCACCTACCAGCTCATCGCCGCCGCCCTGTGCACCACCGTCTCCGCCCTCCTCGGCGAAGAGAAGGAGAACCGCCGCTTATGAAGCACCTCGGAGATATCACGAAGATCAACGGCGCGGAGATCGAACCGGTGGACGTCATCACGGGCGGCTCACCGTGTCAGGACCTCAGCGTCGCGGGCAAGCGCGCAGGGCTTGCGGGCGCGCGCAGCGGCCTTTTTATGGAGCAGATACGCATTGTGAAGGAGATGAGAAAAGCAGATGAGCTTGCAGGAAGAACAGGTGAATTTATTCGACCGCGATATATGGTCTGGGAAAACGTCCCCGGAGCCTTCAGCAGCAACAAAGGCCGCGACTTCGCGGCGGTCCTCGAAGAGATCATCCGCATCGTCGAGCCGGAAGCCCCCAGTGTTGAAGTGCCTGAAAAGGGATGGCCGACCTGGGGAGGGTTCCACGACTGCGTGGGCGGACGATGGAGCGTGGCTTGGCGAGTGCATGACGCGCAATACTGGGGAGTGCCCCAACGCCGCCGTCGGAGCTCGCTTGTCGCAGATTTTGGAGGAGACACCGCCGGAGAAATATCGTTTGAGCGCAAAAGCGTGCCAGGGTATCCTGCGCCGCGCGGAGCGGCGGGGGAAGGACCTGCCCCAGACGCTGAAAACGACGCTTCGTATGCAGTCCGGATCAGGGGGGGGCTGTGACGGAGGAGGAAAAGGAGCCTTAGTCCAGACGGAGAAAAGTGGGACGTTAGGCTGCGGTAACGACCAGACGATATTCTGCGCCGCTTTCAAGGCGGGGCAGGGGGCAAAGGCCGGAGGGATCGGTTTTGCCGAGGAGCTGTCTCCTACGCTGTGCAGTACACCGAGCGGGATCAATCAATGCCCGTCGGTATTGCTGGATATGTCCCACGCAAACGATGTGAGCCGCGAATGCGGCGAGATCGCGCCGAGCTTGCAGGCGCGTATGGGCACAGGCGGGAATCAAGTGCCGCTGACATACCAGATGCAGGGTTTCGGCGATTACCGCGAGGGCGATACCGCGAGCAGCTGCAAACAGCGGGATTTTAAGGACAGCACCGATTTAGTGGTCAGCAGTGTTGATTGCCGCAACTTCGCCGAGGGCGGCGAGACCAACGGGACGTTGCAAGCCAAAGAGAGCCGCGGGCAGAGTTTGAATCTGAATAACACCGTCCGAACCGGGATGGTCGTGCGGCGGCTCACGCCCCTGGAATGTGAGCGGCTGCAAGGCTTCCCGGACGGCTGGACAGACATCGGCGAATGGCGCGACAGCAAGGGCAAACTCCACAAAGAAGCCGACGCGCCGCGCTATAAGGCCTGCGGCAACTCGATCGCGCTGCCGTTCTGGCTATTTCTGGCAAAGCGTATCAGCGCGCAATATTTGCGTCCTGTTACGATGGGCAGCCTGTTTGACGGCATCGGCGGCTTTCCGCTGGTGTTCGAGCGGTGCAACGGCAAAGGCACGGCGCGCTGGGCGAGCGAGATCGAAGAGTTTCCCATCGCCGTGACAACAGAAAGATTTAAGGAGGAATTTTAAATGAACCGTGGAGAAATTTATTTCGTTTCCATCCCCTACAACACCGGCCACGAGATCGCAAAGGACCACCCCGCCGTCATCGTCGGCGTCCCGCAGAGCGCCTATGAAAAGTGCGTTGTGCAGGTCGTGTTCTGCACGGCGGCGGAGAAGCCGGACCTGCCCGAGTTCATCCCCATCACGGGCACTGCCCGCCCCTCGGTCGCCATGTGCCGCCATGTCTACACCGTCGATATCTCGCGTCTGGGCTACTGCATTGGTCACTGCACCCCGGACGAGCTTGCTGCCATCGATCGCGAGCTTGCCGTCACCTTCGGCCTTGCAAATCCCGCCGAGCCGAACGCCGCCGCAGAACCGGTCCCGCAGCCCCCGGCAATGGACTATAAGACCCTGTACGAGGACCTGCTGGACCGCATCCTCGGCCGCAAGGGGGCGTGACCCATGTACATCGGAGAACCCTTTACCTGGCAGCCCGCCGCTTTTGAGGGCGTGAGCGGCATTATGAGCCTGGGCAGCAAAGTCAACACCCTGCATGGCCGCGTGGTCTATATCAACGCCGCCCACCGCTATTTCACGGTGGCGGCGGAGGTCCACGGCCACATCCTGCGCGAGAGCTTCCAGATCGGCCAGGAACCGGCCCCGCCGCCTGAACCGAGGGAGAAGCGCGGCTACCACCGCACCCGCGTCCTGCGTGTCGGAGGTGCGGAATGAGTGAGTACAGATTATCTCCTGACGAGATCGCGGTTATCCGCGCTTATGCCGATACCAACATGAACCGCTGCGCGGCGGCACGCAAGGTGTACAAGTCCCGCAGCACACTCGTGTACTGGCTCGCCCAGATCAAGAAGCACACCGGGCTTGACCCGAAAAATTTTTACGACCTCGCCCAGCTCGTGCAGCTGGCAGGGAAGGAGGACCCTCCATGCTGACCATTACGATCAAAGCCAACGTCCCCGCCGCCGACGCGCAGGGCCTGAAAGAGCGTATCGCAATGGACATCGAGCGGTATGGCGATTGCAAGGTCGTGAGCATCACGTCAGACCGGGGCAGGGGAGAGCAGTTAAGGATGGGTACGCCATGATCCGCCGTCCGATCTACATGCTGATAGACCGCAAGCACGCAGACCTGCCGGTCTATATCGCCGATACCCCCACCGAGCTTGCCCAGATCTGCGGCTCCACGCTTACCGCCGTTTCGCACGCCCTGTCCCGCACGCGCCGCAACCCGAATTTTCAGTCCAAATATGTCTGCGTCTGGACAGAGTGGACCGAAGAAGAGTTCCGCGCCACCTACGACCGCGCAATATAAGAAAAGAGCAGGGCCTTCCGGCTCTGCTCTTTTTCGTTGACTTTTATCGGGAAATATATTATTCTATAAACATGAACATAGGCGTCGCGCCGAGCAAGCGGATACCCCTTTCGGGGGGACTTGCTGCTTGACGAAGCGATAAGATTAGGTGGTGCATTTTCCCGAGGGTTCGGGTAGAAATGTCCCCTCCCATTTTTACATACGTTCCCCCGGAGACCATAGGGAAGGGGGAGTGTCAATGACGAACTACGAAGCCGTTATGCTCCTTTTGGCCGTGGCTGGAATCTGCATCGGCATCCTGAGTGTCAGAAAGTAAAAAATGAGAGACCACCTATAGCCAGTAGGTGATCTCTTTTTTCTGATCCCACATCAGAAACTTGACAAACTGATAGGCACCGCCTAACGGCTCCTATGTTCATATTTATAATATAGCATACCCGATTTAAAGTCAAGTTTTTTGATGCACTTTATTTGCATGATCGTGTCGAATATTGTCGCATAGTGGCCTTGAATCGCATAAGAAAAGCGCACCCCCTCGGGTGCGCTTTTTCTCTTCTTACGCTGCCGGGCACAGCAGGCGGAACGTCTCCCGCCCCTTCGGCGTCACAAGCGTCTGCGTGCCGCTCCACTTCGTCTTTTCGTTGTAGGTCTCCTTGACCTCGAAAAGCCCGTCGTTCTTGCTCTCATACGGCAGCAGCTTCCCCCTCTGGTCGCGGTAGATGTACTTCCGGTCGATCAGGAACTGCACGAATTTCTTCGGCGCAATGCCCAGCTCCTTCGCCGTCTCGCGGAAGTTCGTCAGTGTGTTGCGCTCCACCAGCTCGTCGAAGTATTCCGCTTTTGGCGCAAGGATGGCGTTCTGTACCGTCAGCGCAGAAATGCGCGCTTCCCGGTCGGCCAGCGTCTTTTGCGCCACCACCAGCGCCCGTGCCATCAGCTCGTCCGCGCTCATCGTCTCCTGTCCCATGAGATACCCGCCGTTCCTGCGCACCGACGGGATCACCTCGTCGAAGATCCACCGCTCGAAGGCGTCCGCTCCCGGCAGCTTCGACCGCGCCGCCAGCCGGTAGATATCGCCCTCGGTGATAAAAACAGCTTCCTGTGTTCTTCCGAGGGCATCAACGATGGGGTAACGTTTCGTTACCCCACCCCTGCAATGATCCGAAAGCGCCTTGCTGGTGTTGGTGTAACCGAGTGCCTTTGCAACATCGCTCCCGCAGAACAGCACCGCACCGTTTTCCTCCACCGTGCGCACCTCGCCAAAGTCCGGCGAGCGGAAGATCTGCATCTCGTTCATGCGCGCACCGCCTTTGCCTGCGCCACTTCCGCGCTGACCTTATCCACGTCGAATGCTTCGCACCACTTCTGTTCCAGTTCCTTGTGCAGCGCAAGCAAACGCTGCTCCACTGAGAACAGGACCGTTTCCACGATCTCGTCCCCGCCGTCCATGGATGTGAGCGCGCAGTCCAGAATGGCGACCTGCGTATACAAAACGTCCATGACGTTTTCCTTGAATTCCAGAATACCCATAAAAATATTTCCTCCGTTCAATTTTGTCTTGTGCGGAGGTCTGCCCTGTGGTAGAATGGATTTACCGACGAGGGCAACCTCCGAGGGATGAACAGAAGTAACTCGTGCATTTGGTCGTGGGCGGGTTACTTCTATTTTTGTGTCAAAAGCAGTTGAACCCCACGTCTTAACGCTTCAGTTCTCGAAATGTTGTGTTCCTCACAATATGCAATCAGCTTTTCGTGAGTTTCTTTATCGAACCGAACTTTAACGTCAATGTCCTTTGGGTTCTCCGACTTTGGCCTGCCAGTTCTCGGAGACATGTCACACCTCACTTTCTGTGTTCCGATAAATCGAATATAATTCATGGAACACAAAAAGTCAACCCCCAAAATGACGCAGTACGCAAATTTTTTTCCACAGCGGCGGGATTTGATGTTAATAGACAGTTAAATACATAAAGAGGGGGCGGCAAAATGCCGCCCCTTTTCTCAATACGGATTCTTCCAGTTCTGCCCGCCCTTGTAGGCGTCGAATAGCGTGCGCCACTGCTCTTTGGGGAAGTGTGCTTCGATGTAGCTCGTCAGCTCGTCCTTCTTCACGCTGCCGTTCTGGTCCGCGTCCACGCTCTCGCGCATCTTCGCCCAGTCCGCAAGGGAAAGCCCCGCGTCCAGCATCCGCTTCGTCTTGTCAAAGCCCGTCCCGCTCATCATGCCGGAGCCGTACTGCTCAAGGCTCGCCAGGTATTCCGCCGTGCTCATGTGCAGTTCGCTTTGCGCCTTGCGCGCGTGCTTGACCCATGCGTCCACCGCATCGTCGCCCAGCACTCCGGCCTTCGCTTCCTCGTAGCTGTACAGGCGGCAGCGCTCCAAAAGCGCGGCCTTTGTCGCGCTGTCTGCGGCCTTGTAGCGCTGTGTCTCCATCATGGCGGCGGTATAGGCCATCTGCCCGCTCGCGCACGCCGCCTGGAATTTCTGCTTCTGGTCGTAGTCGAGCGTTACGGTGTGTTCGGTCCCGCTCTTGTCCTTGTAACTTAGCTCGTCCGGCTTGCGCGTCGTGGGGTAAAAGCTCGTGTCGCCCGTTTCCCCGCGCACGCGCTCCATTTCCTTCGATACCTCACTCTGCGTGTACTGGTTCACGCCGATGGGGCTGATTAACGCGCGGGTCAGCCGCTCGGCAAGGCTTCCGGCGTTGTCCTTCTCCTCGCCCAGTGTATTCACGGTCGTGGGCAGCGTCTCGCGCAGGCCGGGAATGCGGCTTTTCAGCGTGTCGATGAGCACGTCTGTCGTGCTGTCCCCGCTGTACACGTTGCGTTGCTTGTCATCCATGCCCTTTGCAATGGCCGCAAGCACATTCGGCGTGACGGACGAGACCGCCGTCTTGCCGAGCGCTTCAATAAGGGCCTGCTCGGGCGGCGTGCCGTATTTGAATACGTCCTTTGCAAAGTCTCCTGCGGTTTGCAGCACGGGCAGGTCGCCCGCGGCGGAAAGAATGCTGTTCTTCGTCGCCGTAAACGGGGTGAGGATCGAGCCGCTGTTGTCCTGCGCCATTTCCGCGCCGAGACTGACCATGAAGTTCAGCGGCTCCAGGTTGCTCAGATCCACCAGTGTGTCGCCGTACTGCCATTCGCCGGTTTCGTCGCCGCCGAGCCAGCGCTTCGCCGCCGAAAGGTTGATTTGCGCGCCGGTCATGCCCTCAGTCTTGTTCAGCTCGGCAACGTCCTTGTTGTCCTCGTCCTCCGCCCGCTTCAAAAGCCCCACCTTTGCCAGCTCCATGAAGCCGTAGGCAATGGCTGTGCCGGTCATGCCGCGTGCAAAGTCGCTCACGGCCTTTGCCTGCTTGCCGGGGTTCGCGCCGTTTTTCGCCGCGTCGGCAATGGCGCTCACGATCTCCACCGCGCCCTTCGCCGCGTTCACGGGGCTGTAGTCCAGCCCCACGCCCGCAAGGTTGCCCGCAACGCGCGTGAACGGGACCGCGAGGTCGCCCAGGCCGAAGCTGTGGACGGTCTGCCCCTTGACCTTCTTCCCGCTGTCGCCCACGCCGACCATGTTGAGCACGTCGTGGATCGTCTGGATCGCTGCCGCCGTCTTGCTGTCGTTCTGGAACGTGCGGTATTTTGCCAGCGCGTCCGCCTGCGTCTTGGCGTAATCCTGCGGGGCGTTTTTGATCTTGCCGCTGTCGATCAGCGCCTGCGTGCCCTTCGCCGTGCTGCGCGCCGCGCCCTTGTAGGCTTCGTCCGTGGTGGTCAGCAGATACCCCATGTTCCGCTCGCAGGCGGACAGCACCCGCTCGGCAAGGCTTCCGCTCGCTTTGAACGTGCGGTTGCCGGTTTGCTCGTAGCGGCCCGTCGCGCCCATGTCCACGTCCAGCGTGATCTCCGCCGCCGACATGCGGATCGCCTTCATGATCGCGTCCCGGCTCTCGCGGCTCATGGCCGACTGCTCAAAGGCAACGCTGCGCGTGCCCGTCAGCTTGGAAAGCGCCATGTCCAGCACCGCCGCTCCGCGCATGCTCATCGCGTCGATGCCGTAGAACGTCGTGTTGCCCGCAAGGTTCTTCATGGCCGTCTTGGGGTTCGAAAGCATGTTGAGCACCTGCACGGTTTTCAGCTTCTGCCCCGCGTTGCTGCCCCATGCGTCGGTCGAGAGGGCCGCGCTGGATTCGTAGGCGAACTGTTTGAGCTGGGAGAAGTCCATGCTGCCGAGCGCCGATTCCGCCGCCTTGCGCAGAGACGCGCTCTGCCGTCCGGTAATGCCGTTCAGTGTTCCTCGCTCGTCCGCAATGTTCAGGATGATCTCCCGCAGGGCTTCCGGGGTCTCGGCCTGTTCGATGCTCTTGTCAAACATCAGGATGCTGCGGAAGCGCTCTGTGCGCTCCGCATCGCCGAGCTTGCTTTTCTGAAGGTTCTCCCACGCAGAAAGCTCACTCGACTGTCCGCCCTCGTTGCCTTCCCGGCTGTACTTCGCCCATGCCTGCGTGCCGCGTCCCGTTTCCGTCGCGTGCTCGCGCATGACCGTGAGCCAGTGCGTATACTCGTCCTCGGTGATATCCATTCGGATACTGCGCTCCTGCAGCTCGTTCTTGATCTGCATTGCCGCGTCCACCATCTGCGCGTTCCAGGCCGGGGCATACTCGAGCGAGCGCGTCAGGTCCTCGTAGGCGGCGGGGTCCGCGTCTTTGAGGAACTGCCGCTGTCCGTCCCGCTCGATGTACACAAGATCGTCTGCCTTGGCAAGGCTTTCTGCTTCGCTCTGTCCTCTGTAGCGAAACAGGTCGTTGTACTCTTCGCGGCTGCGCGCCGTTGCTTCGCCTTCAGCGGTCGAATAGCGCGCCGCGCTGTCTGCAAGACGGCTCGTGCGCTCCACCGGCTCAACGTTCGGGGCCTGGAACCCCGCATTCGCCGCGCCGATGCTGCCCGGCAGGTCGGCAGGGGAGGGCGGCGCATAATTTTCTCCGCGCTGCATATCCTTTCCCTTGACACCGCTGTTTTCCTGTGTTACAGTGGGGTCAAGAGGACCTGATACAGTCGAAGAAGCCGCAGGTGCTGGACCTGCCAAGCTGGCTTCCGCTGGTGTCAGGTCCATTTTTACGATTTGATGCGTTCGATAGTTGTTCGCGCCGGGGAGGACTTCTACATCAAACTTCGCAACAAAATCGGCGCCGCCAATCGTTACGGGGGTCTCAAAATAATCGTACCGGATAACCGGACGTTTTGTGCGGCTGTGGGCAACATATTCACCGCTGCCGACATATTCCCCATTTCGGACTACCTCGGAAAGATTGTCCAGCAGTGCGAGCTTTTCGGGGGTTAAATTCGCGTCGTTGATGACCTTCCCCGGAACTCCACTGTTAATGTCCACCGTGTACTGTTTCCCTGCGAAGGAAACCCCATCAACCGGAACCCCCTTGGCAGGTGAAAACCTACTCTTGTAAAATGCCTTCAGGCTGGATTTAAACCCCTGCCCCGGAACACTTGTTTCCAAACTTTGCGCACCGCTGATGCCATTTTGGGCCCGCTGTAGGCTTTCATCCGAAATACTGATACGGCGCATTCCGCTCTGCTGAATCTGCTGCGGGGTCTCCCCCTGATAGGGAACCTTGATCGTCGTTGCGCGTCCAACATTAACAGATGCCGTCCCCTCTGTGGGGGCGGCATTTTTCGTGCCCTGCGTGCCCTCTGCGCGCACGCTCTGCGCGGGGGTGGAATTACCCTCGCTCGCCGTTTCCTGCACGCCTGCGCGCTCCTGCTGCGTCCCCGCGCCGCTCCTGCGCTGCATGATCTCCGCGCCGCTGCCGATAAGGCCCAGCGCGCCGCCCACAAGGCCGTCGTACAGCACGTCGGAAAGCTCCACTTCGCTATAGTTCTGCCCGATGCTCTTGCCGTTGTAGATGCTTTTGAGCACCGGCTGCACCAGGTCCTCGAGCACTTCCTCGCCGCCCTCGGATAAAAACGAAAGCGCCGCTTTGCCCGCCGCGCTGCCGTTCATCTTCGTCATGGCGCGGTCAATGGCCTTGTCCAGCACGCCGCCGCCGAACATCTGCCGGAAGGGAGCCGCCGCATTGGCGATTTTCTCCGTCGCCACGCTCAAAGCGCCGCTCGCAAGTCCATAGTTGACCTGCTGGGTGTGTGTCGCGCCTTCGCTTCTTGCTTCCTGTGCGCTGCCGCCCGCGCTGCGAACGAACATCGGGGCAAGCGCACCGCCGCCGGTCGCCGCGCCGAGCGCCGCGTCGCCGAGCATCTGCGCACTCGCCGCGCCCACGTCAACCGCCAGCCGCCCGACCTTGCCGAGACCCTTCTTCGCGCTCTGGATATCCTTTGCGCCGCTGCTTGCGAGCTTGTCCGCCGTATCGTACACAGCTCCTGCGGTCTTGTCTCCGCTGCGCACCGCGCCGGAATAAATGCCGAGCTGCTTTTCCGCGTTGGCAATGGCTTCGCGCGTTTCCGTGATGTCCTTTGCGGTCATCGTCGGGTCGCTCAACGTCTTTTTCAGGGCTGCGATCTGCTGTTCCAGCGTTTCCGCCTGCTTGCGGTAGACCTCGCTCATGCCCGTGCCGCCCACGCTCTCGGCGACCGTGCCGCTCGCGTTGACAAAGCCCGCCGCATACGATTTCCCCGCGCCCTTGACCGTATCGCTGGCGCGCTGGGAAAGCGTCGGCTTTTTGATCTCCTTCGCGTGCTTTTCGAGCGCTTCCTTGCTCTGGTAGTTTTTCGCGGCCTGCTGCTGAAGCGCTCCTTTGGAAAGCGACTGCGCGATCGCGTTCTGCGGCTTTGCCGTCACGGCCTTTTTCTGCGTCGCCACAATGGCCGAGATCAGCGCGTCGTTTTTCTCGCTGCTCTCCTTGACCGGTGAGGTCTTAAAGAAGCTGGCAGCCGTCGAGGTCCCGGTCTGCACCAGCTTTCCGCGCTTCCCCTGCGCCACGACCGGCGCAGAGGTTTCTTTATCCTTGGTGTTGTTCAGCGCTACCAGCTTTCCCATGTCAGCCCTCCATATATGTAAGCCCGTATTTCTTCAGCAGTTTTCGCACCTGGTCCTTCTGCTCGTCGTTCAGCTTGCCCCAGAAGGAATCAATGCCGCTCACGGCAAGGTCGGTCTTGCCCTGGTTCAGCGTCGCGTTCAGGCTGCTCATCGCCGCGTTAAAATAGCTCGGGTTGTAGCCGCTGGAAGCGGAGCTGCCGCTCGTTGCCGTGCTGCCCGTGCTCTGCTTTCCGCTGCCCGAGCTTCCGGAACTTCTCGTCCCACTCGTCCCGCCCGTGCTGCCGCTCGTGGCTCCGCCGGAGGAGCTGCCGCCGATGCCGTAATAATACTGCATCGCCGTCAGTCTCCGGCGTTACGCTGTCGCCCGTCAGGTCGAGTAGCGTCTCTCCGCCGTAAACCACTTTGTTGACCATGCCTTACCCTCCGATCGTCACCGTCGTGCCGCCTGCCGCATTTTCCGCTTCGGTGTAAGGGATCGCCGCCACAGTAACGCCGGTCAGATAGTCGTAGCCGCTGTCCGGCTGGACTACCTGCTGCGTCGTTTTCGGTGTGACTGTCTTTGCCTGTACCTTAACGGATTCTCCGCCGTAAGCGCCCGCCACGCCGAGGATCGTCACGCCCTTTTTGATGTTGTTCGCAATGATCTTTGCCTTTTCGGCGGCGGAAAGGCCAACCTTGCCGCTGCCGTCGTGGAAGCCCAGCGGCACGGTGTACTGCCCGTCCTTCGTCGTGATCTCACCCGCCACCGCGCCGTTGTTCGGCATGGTGCCGGTCAGCTTCGTCCCGCGCGCATAGGCCGTCTTGCCCAGCAGAATCTCCGCGACTGCCGCCGTTGCGTCCTGTGTGTCGCTGTCGTACTCGCACGCGCCCGTGATGGCTTCGCCGTCCTTGCCATGGGCCGTAATGCCTTTGAGCAGCTTGTCCGCCGTTACGCTGTCGCCCGACAGGTCGATGAGCACTTTCTCACCGAAAATGATTTTATTGTAGCCCAATGTCTGTTCCTCCTATGACTACGGTTTGTCCTGTGCCGTTGCTGAACTCGTGGAAGGGGATACCCTGCACCGTCAGGTCATCGCTCATGGTTTTCAGCTTCGTCGGCAGAACCTGCGCTTCGATCTCTGGGCGGACGGAGTATTCCCCGCCGTAAAAGCCCTGCCCGGAATGCACGATCGTCACCTTTTCGAGTGTAAAGCGTTCTGCCTTGCGCTCTGCGGTAAAGGTCACGGAAGAGCCGGACGCGACCGTGAACTTAATCGCCATAGCCTGTCTCCTTCAGCAGATCGTCCACCAGCACCGATACGATGTCGCTTGCGTCCGGCACGCCGTTCGCGTCCGTAAAGGCGAATTGCAGCTTCACGTCCGCCTTTCGGGTGAGCTGACTTGCGTCGGCCTTGGGGATGTCTACCAGCAGGTGTGTCGCATATAGAGCGTCAGGCCGGTGTCCGGGACGAGGTTGTCGCCCATCTTGCCCTTGAGGTCCATGATGTCGCCGACGATCGTGCTCTTGGTGGGGGCGGCGGTCATCTGCTTGAGCGTCGCCGCGCCCATGCACCACTTCTTCAGGCGGTACTTGTCCATCGTCGGGGTCACGCGCTCGTCAAGCTCCATGCGCAAAAACTTACCGGCGGCGGTCTCCACGGCGATGTCGCTGCCGTCCAGCGCTTCCAGGTGCTTGGTGAACGCCTTGGCCTGCGTGCACAGCATGCTCATGTCCTCGCTCCTTCGTCATTCCTGCTCAAATCCGGTCCTGCCGTTCACGGCGTACCGCATGATGTTCTCAAAGCCTTCGTCGATGGGGTCCGGCGCCTGCTTCCGCAGCTCGTGCTCCACCTTTTCGTCGGCCTTCTTCGTCTTTTCCTTGCGGAACTCGCGGGTGAACAGGGCAACGTGCATCGCCGTTTCCACGGTTTCCACCACCAGCAGAATCCCCATCATCACAAGAAGAATCGCTGTGACCATGCCTGTGCCCCTTTCTCACTTGAAGTCGCTCTCATCCACGCTTTCGCCGTGGAGAATGCGCACCGTCGTGTCGTTCTTCTGCTCGATCCTGTCCTGATATCCGCCGAGACGGCTCTGCTTTTGAAGGAAAATGCCCCTCGTCACCATGCCCTTCTCGCGGTATACCGCGCTGGTCTCGATCTCGTTCTGAATGCGCAGATACGCCATCTGCACGGCGTCCTGCAAATGCGGACACCGCTCGCCGTCGTACCATCTGCGCAGCGTCGTGAGCGTCACAGCGGCCTGCTTGCGGTTATGCTCGGAGAGGTAGAGCGCAAGCCCCGCTTCACCGTACAGCACCCCGCGTTCGTCGCAATCGTCAAAATAGCCGTCTGCGGCGCGCTGGAATTCCTCAACGGTCGGGAAAATGGAAGTGACCTCTGCCGCGGCCTTGTGCGCCGCTTCGGTGGTCCGGTTTTCGAGATAGCCCGGCTCGCCCTTCTTCTTCGCAAACGCCGGATTCCCGCGCTTGCGCTTGATCGGCTCCTCCGCCATCTTCCATTCCCCCTTTCGTCGTTTGTTGGCGCAGAACGGAGGACACGAACCCCAGCCCTCACGGGCCGAAACGGTTTAGCAAACCGCCGCCGAACCTCTCGGCTTCATTCTGCATGGATGCTCCGACTGGCCACCAGTTATTCCCCGGGTAGGGTGGCTCCGCGCTACAGTTTCCTGTTTCGAGACGTGACCCTCTCATCAGGCGCTTTGATCCCGGGCCAGATGCCTGCTGCACATCGGAGCGTTGCAGGCCCACGCTGGCGGGAGTGGCTGGACTTGAACCAGCGACTTCGCGGTTAACAGCCGCGCGTTCTTGCCATCTGAACTACGCTCCCGTGGTTTGCCGCACTTTATGGCGGGCGCTATGCCCATTGCCAAAGGCTGCGGCCTTCCTCTTTCGGCACGGCTGGCAGGGTTTGAACCTGCATCTTTCTCCTGGCGCGTTGCTCTGCCGATTGAGCTACAGCCGTATATGCCCCCGCTGGGCCACATCGTCGAGAGGTGCGCGGGGTCCTGTTGGGACGAACAGGTTTGGTGCAGACGGCGGGAATCGGACCCGCGACATACCGGCTCACTCCGTCCGGCGCTCTTCCAACTGAGCTGCGTCTGCATGTTGGGACGCCCCGAGTGCGGTCGGAGCGCCCCCCGTGAGGAGGTTCTGCAATGAGAAAAAGCACGTTTCCATCGGTCCCATTCCCATTTATGCACCGAATGCGGATAAAGTCAACGTGATTATGTTCCGGCCCACCAGCGCCATACAGCGCCGCCCATTCACACCTGTAAAATAATTTGCCGACCACCCTTTGAAAACCCCTGCCGCCGCTTTTTCCGCCACCCCCACGCCGCCCCGCTCCGTCTCCCGCCATCCCGCCACGCCCCCACGCTGCATGGAAAGCTCGCTAAAAGAGCGGAGAGGATGTGTGACAATACCCATACACCCGTCCCCGCGAACCCCAGCCGTTTTTCCGCTACCCCTCCCCATAGTTGCCTATCGGACCGCATGCCCCATCCCTGCACCGCCGCGCCGCCGTCCATCCCTGCGCGCCGCCGCCGAACCGGAATCGCCCCAGGCTGCACCGCCGCCAAATGACGCAGTAACCGCGCACCACAGCCCGCGAGCCATTGGAAACACAGCGAAAATCGTTAATAGCCCCTTAAAAGCTGCTTACAAGTACTTGCAAGTAACTTTCAAGTGCCATCATCCATCGCCAGCACCAACCGCCGCCCATCCTCGCGCGTTTTTTGCCCTCTGTCCGTCTCTCATTTGTCAACCGCGGCGCAAAACACGGTTTACAATTGCCGCCGCACGGGTTACAGCGACATAAACAACGCCCATCGCCGCGCCGTCAAATCACACCGCAAAACAACGGTCAAAAACGGTGGGTGAGTTTTGGGGAAGGGGGGATTATAGGGGGGATGGGGGTGTGAGGGTTAAAGGGAGAGAGGGGGAAGGGGGGAACAAAGGGGGGAAGCCCTTTTACCGCCTGTTATCCTGGCTGTCTGCGGGCATGAGAAACGCCCGGAGCTGCTGCCCCGGGCGCTGGTGCTATATCTTGTCTCTGATCGCGTCGAGTATCCAGGCGTTGACGCTCTGGCCGCACTGCTCGGCGGCGTGGCGGATCTGGTCTTTGCTGGGGAAGTCCCCCTTCCTCCACTTGATCGTGATTTTCTCGGCGTTTTCCTGTTCCCATTTGTGCGACGCGCGGCGGCGTGCTTCCGTGGTCTTTAATCCCTTGCGCTGCATGGCGTTCCGCCCCCTTCCGTACCTGTATTTTATCATGTGTTCGCGTGTAAGTCCGCCATCCCTGCAAAATTTTTTCAGGAAAGGGGCTTGACATACGCTTTCGTATGCACTATAATCGCATCAGCAAGGGCGACCGGGGCCAGCTCCGAAAGGAGGACAGCCCATGAGCCTAACGGAAGTCATCGCACTACTTATGCTTGTGCTTGCGGCTGTTTCTCTGGGAAACCAGATAAAGAAATAACCGCCCCCCGACAATAGCGAGAAGCGGCAATTTCAAGCTCTAAACTTGACAAGTTGGCCAGCTTCCCGACTGCAACTCGAGGAGACCGGCGCCCTTGCTCATGATTATAACCCGAGAGGGGGCGGAAGTCAATAGCAACCCGAAAGCAAAAAGCATCCGAGCACACAAGCTATGAAGTCCGGCGGCGCTGGGACATGGAGAACCAGAAAATCTATTCCGTGCGTCTCCGAAAGAAAGACGATGCTGATTTGATTGCCTGGATTGAGGAGAGAAAGCAAACGATCGGCACTTCTCAGTTATTCCGCGAAGCATTAGAAAAGTACATGAAAGAGGACGTCTGATCCTCTTTCATTAAATACATACGTTTACGTATAAAAATCATCAAATTTCAGGAGGTTCCCACCATGAAAGCCTATTTTGAGAGCGTCAAAACCCTCGACGAGCTGAAGCGCGAATACAAGCGCCTTGCAAAGCTCCATCACCCCGACGTGGGCGGCGATACCGCCACCATGCAGCAGATCAACGCCGAGTTCGACCGGCTCTTCCCGATGTTTAAGCTCCGCAGCAACGACAGCGGCGAAGCCCCTGTGACCCACGAGACCGCCGAGAGCGTCCGCAGCGAGTTCTATACCGCGAACGGCTGGGCGGGCTGCAACTACGACCCCGCCCGCAGCCTGAAGGACATTGCCGCCAATGTCCGCCGCTACATCAAGGCCAACTACCCCGACTATAAATTCAGCGTGCGCACGAAATATGCGAGCATGTGCCAGGAACTTCTGGTGACGATGAAGGAAGCCCCCGTCGAGATCTTCAAGACCTTCGACCAGCTCACCGACGCGGACCGGGAACAGATACTTCGCCGCGCCGAACACAACTTCGTGTGGAAGCTCACCAGCTGGAACCGCGACGAAGAGCGCGCCGAGATCCTGCGCATCTGGGAATCCTTCGGCGCATGGTACAAGATCCCTTCCGACGAGATCCGCGCCGTCTCCGCTGACGTTGACGATTATGTGAAGTCCTTCAACTATGAGGACTGCGACGGGATGATCGACTATTTCGACGTGAACTTCTATTACTTCGGGTGCCTGGAGGATAACGGGCGCGGCGTGAAGTATGTCCCCCGCGAAAGCAATCGCCGCCCGCAGCTCACCGGTGAAGCGGCACAGCCGGACGAACCGGCCCCCGCTGCGCTGCGCGTGGCCTTCTGCCCCGAGCATGACGGCGTAGAGGTCTATTTCTCCGGCAAACCGTCCGCCGCCGTGCGCGAAGCCCTCAAGGCGGACGGCTGGCGCTGGCACAGCGCGAAAAAGTGCTGGTATAACCGCAACACCGAGCAGCACTTGCAGGCCCTCCGCGCCGCAACAGAACCCGACGCGCTCCCGGCCTGACCGGCTCCCCCAAATAGCGAAGAGCGCCCCCACCGGGGACGCTCTTTTTCATATGACACAGTAATGGTGCAGCACGCCTATTTTGCATTGATATTGCAGGGAATGAATCTACAAAAGTATTAAAT
>Ga0129311_1000819_pt1 | contig 24781 bp, 18 predicted proteins | sample Go1ome_FD_94435 | JGI IMG/M metagenome (GOLD analysis project Ga0129311, IMG submission 94435) | Western lowland gorrila individual fecal microbial communities from Wisconsin, USA - Go1022B metagenome | ecosystem: Host-associated > Mammals > Digestive system > Large intestine > Fecal | place... | reverse complement strand
GAATAATTCTCAATCCCTGAGCAGTAGCCCATTTCCTGAATCATTTCCAAATCATAATTTACTCGCTGTTCAATACGCTGGGCCTCAATCAATTTATTTTCTGATTTAAAGAATTTGACCTGTTCCTCCATTTCCTGTCGAATGGTGGACATGGCGTATTCCAAATCCTCCCGATTGGTAACATAATGGGAGGCTGGGAAAATCATGGAATGAAGTCGTTCCCCAATAACCTTGCCGGTAAGCACCTCAAATTCCAGAATCCTATCTACTTCATCCCCAAAAAGTTCTATCCTCACTGCTTTGTTGCTATAACCAGCTGGAAATACCTCAATAACATCTCCCCGCACCCTAAAAGTGCCACGCTCCAGTACCAAATCATTTCGCTCATATTGAATGGCCACCAGCCGACGGAGAATTGCATCCCTATCAGTTTCCTGCCCCTTGTGCAGGGACAAAACCATTTCATGATAGCTTTCTGGAGAACCCAAACCATAAATGCAGGAAACACTGGCCACAATAATAACATCCCGCCGCTCAAAAAGGGAGCAGGTGGCAGAATGCCGCAGTTCATCTATTTCGTCATTGATGGAAGCGTCCTTCTCTATATAGGTATCTGTAGAGGCAATATAGGCCTCTGGCTGATAATAATCATAATAGCTGACAAAATAGCCTACATAATTATCTGGAAAAAAAGCTTTGAACTCGCTGGCCAGCTGGGCTGCCAAGGTCTTGTTGTGGGCAATCACCAAGGTGGGCCGCTGCACCTTCTCAATAAGCTTGGCTATGGTAAAGGTTTTGCCTGTACCAGTAGCTCCCAGCAGCACCTGAGCCTCCTGACCATTTTCAATACCGGCCGCCAATGCTTCTATAGCCTCCGGCTGATCCCCCATAGGCTCAAAGGGAGCTACCACATGAAAAGGCGTAGCCTTGTCTTCATTAAATTCTACATTATTCAGCTTAGGCAGCATGGACAAACCTCCTCAAAAAAAATCAGCTTGCGTGATTAGAACACACAAACTGATTATAGCACAATTAAAACACAAAATCCATAAGCACAAAACGATAACTTTTTATCATTTTATTGCCTAAATTCTTTCATCATTGGCACGCTTATCCACATAGCTGGGCAAACTCCGCACCTGCCATATTCTGAACTCATACCATAGTAATGCACCTGTCCATTATAATCGACTTCAGCAATTGTATCATTGCTATGTCCTGGGTTTCTAAGCCACCAACGGCATGTATCATTACCATTAGTATATGCACCTTTTTCTAAGGCATAACTTGTTACTATTTTTTTTCGATTATCTTGTAATGGCATAAACCTTTTTACTTCACTAGCACAAAATAAAAAAATTCTATCACAGGTTACATCCCCTGCATCTACATCATAGCTTATATTTCCTTCTGGCAATATAATGCTTTCTTTGATAATTTTCTTCTCTCTATCATTAAATGCAGTATTATAAAATTTGCCATTAAGGTATTCTCGAATATTCGAACTATGCCAAGTTACCGCCCCTTCTTTGTTATGAAAAGGACTCGCATCTATAGCAAATCTACTTACCAGCAAAATTTTTCGCTCTTCAATCGACAAAATTTCCCACTGTATTGCTTCCGATTTTCCCTTGCATAATGGATACTTACCTAACTCTACAAAATCCCCTACCTTGCTTTTTAAAATCTTTTCCCAATTTTTATACTGGCTTTCTGCCTCTCTCTTATCGCCATATGTATAGAAATCCTCTGTCTCACACCCAAAAATAGCCTTTATCTGAATAGGATCAAAATTACAGGAATAAGCAAGACTTTCATCATCGGACTGAATACGAATACTATCTAAATAAAATTTGTTTTCTTTTTTGGCATACTTGGGTACCGAATATAAATTATATTCCTCCCCTTTATGACAAAATTCTTTGGCCATATCCCTATTTATTTGCAAGGTTAATTCATCTAGGGTGAAGATGTCTCTCACATAATCGTGTGGCGATATATAAAAATTAATAGTTCCATCCAGCATGGAATATGTCATTTTATCTGGTTTACAAAATCCCATAGGCAAAATTTGTAATTTGCTTAACCGATTTACATAATCATCCTGAGATTCATTAGGAAATCTTTCCCAACTAACAACCTGCAATGGTATGGCATTTCCCATATAATCATAAAAGAAAACCTTACTATAATCATAGCAAACGTGTTCATCATATACATCTAACGAAACCGCTATTTTTCCCTCTATAACATTATCGTAAATCATACTGCCAGAACAAAAAAATCTAATATTTTCGATAACAGCAATTTGGGAATGATTTATCAAATTAATATTATCCACCAAGGCAACATCCGTATATTTATCAATATTTTTACGAGATAAAACTCCGCTGCCAATATATACAGGCTGAATAGATCTTATTCTTTCACGATATTCCTCATCAGTTTCGAATATGTCTTTAGAATATTCTTCAAACTGCTCTTTTTCTTCCAGAATCTCCTCTTTATTACATACTTCTTCGTTATAATCAAGTATATCAGCTATGACCTCATCATTGAGCTGGTAATCTGTCTTCTCTACTGGTTCATATGTAGCAATGTCTTTTGATGCTTCTGATATATCACAATCATCTTCATCAATATATACCTGCCCTGTTAAATCGCAAAAGAATCGTCTATCAACACTACTAGAAAAATCCTCTAAAGAACACTCTTCCTTCTTGTATATTACCACATACCATATAATAATATACATTAATTTATCCAAAATACTGCCTGACGAATCATCGGATCTCACCTTGCGATGATGCACACAATCATTAGCATATTTACGTACATCATGCGCATAACTTCTTACTTGGTGTGGCAAAATCCCCGTGCTATACAAATAATTTATTTCAGCATTCAAATTTCGATGACTTGCCACCATCTGTTCATCTATATATCTTAGCATTACCTCTAAGGACTGCCGAGCTTTGAACATTGCCACATCCAAGTCATAAAGTATATTCTCTTCTGCAGATTGACACAAGCTATAAAGTTCTGAATTAACTACTTGCAAAAATTCAAATCTGCTCATACATTCTTACCCCATTTCAAAATCATTTAATATTCATGATTTCTTTTACCTGATCCATATAACGCTTCTCCTCAGGCACAACTCTAAATTCAATGCGTCTGGAAGCTTCCTTATCCTCTGTACCATCTGACTTATACCGTAAATGACTTGATGAAAGCCCATTAGCAGTAAGTTTAGCCTGCAAAAAATCCCGCTTATCCTGCATCTCTGGCAAAGACATAGTTTCATTAAGAATAGCCCTGGTACGATCCTGAGATAATTGCATATTCTTGAAATAGGCATCTGCCTGACTTCCTCCTAATCCCCACTCAGAAGAAGTATGTCCTTCTATACGAATTTCCTTGATATTATCAGGATTACACTTAGCGATAGCATTCAAATATTTAGGTAAAAAAATTCTAAGCTCTTTTCTAAAACCATCAGGAATTTCTGAGCTGCCAGCTACAAAATGACTACTGGCATCCTCAAAATATACTGCACCAATTTCTCCATTATAGTGCAAATGATAACGCTCTTTTTCTTCCTCTGTAAACGCCTCATCTAAATTTTCTTTTAATTCTTCTGCTGCATGAGTAGATTGCTGCGCTATTGCTTCAATAGCTCTTTTCTGTTCTTCTGCCTGATGTGTAAGGATAACTGCTAAAAATAAAAATATTACCAATACACCAGTAATCATGTCAGTATTAGATATCCACACAGAGGTTTCTGGACTTTCTTTATGTCTCATTTATTATTTCGACTCCTCAATAGTAGGTGGTTCAACATCGTAATCCTCGTCATCTTCAACAAAATCAGGTACTGTTGACAAATCTTTCAGCTGTATGGCTTCATTAAGTTTTTCAGGACCAGTCCGACCTGTCATTTCAGATAATTTATCCAATGTCACATTTATTTCATGATTTAAATAATTCTGATTTTCCTGTAATGATTCACACAGAATACGCAAATTATTATATGCATTGTTTAAACCGTTTAACAAATCTGCAATATTATGATGCTTCCCTCCGGCTTCCATAACATTAGAATATGCACACATTGCAACTTCATTGAAAGACTTCAAAACAGCCTCATGCTGCTCTATCTGTTTTTGAGACTTGCTGCTGATTTTATCCATATTCTCAGCCATCAATGCAGCACTATTAGTATATTTAGCCATATTTTCATAATACTGCTTTAAGTCATCAGCATTCTTAACATTGCTTTCCTGAATAGTTTTGGTTGCTGTATTAAAGGCCAAGGACAAACGCTCTAATGAACCTTGCACACTATTTAAATCCTTGTCTACAGTCTCACCCATCTTAGAAATCTTCATAGCAGTTCCATCGGTATACTCCTTGAATATGTCAGCATAAACTTCTTGCTGCTTTTTCATATTATTTAATGTCTCGTTAAACATATCCATCAGATTCAAGCTGCTTTGAGTCATGGTCTTTACTTGATCAACCACATTCTTCATGTCTGTATTATATTCTCCAGCTTGCTTTATTAGAGGAGTAAAGGCTGTATCTACACTCTTCATAATATTCGTGAAATCCATATTAACAAGAGTTTGTGATAACTCTGTAACTGTCTTATTAAGTGTTTCAAATTTTCCACTTGTATTATTCAAAAAATCTACTAACGCCTTGTCAAGCTGTGAGAAATTCACTCCGATCTGCGTAGTAAAATTCTCTGAATTCTTACTCATTGTTCCCAAAGCTTTATTTAATTCGGTAAATCCTTTTTTCATATCCCTCAGCTGAGTCTTAAAATCACCGGAAAAGCTTTGCATTGCGCTTACTGATTTATCTATAGACCCAAGATACTCATTTACCTTTATTACCAAATCCCTATTAACCTTATCGCTGGCTTCCTGCAGACTAATATAACATTCCTTGGTTTTTTCCAAATGCTCAGCAGTTACCTTTTCTACCATATTAGTTAAGCCTTTGGTAACAATATCCAATCTTTTATTCAAGTTTTTTTCAATAATGGCATTTTGCTCCCTGATAGATTCATTTATTTTTTTCATCATATCAAAGAAAGCAGCTTCATCATAGTATTGATACTCATCTGATGAGCCAATGCCGTATTCTTCCGTAACTCGTTTGAGATATATTTTGGCTGCCAAAGAAGACAACAAACCTATTACTGATGTAAAGAACGCCAATTTAGTACCTGAAATAATATTAGATACGTCGTTTCCATCAAAAGTAAACAGAACAATACTTATACCTACAAATGTATAAAATGTACCCTGAGCTACCATCAAGGATGGATAAATACTATCTCCCAGTTGTTTGCGCTGAATATCCCTATCCATCTCACGCCAATAATATCTGCATAAAACGCCTGATGCCAATATTGGCAGCACATTTGTCAAAGCTGTCATTATATTTGTAAGCAAACCAGATTCATCAGCTGCAGAGGCGCTTATATTGGTCTTGATAACCTGTAAAATAATAAAAACAACAGTAGTACCTATCAAATACCCAAAAGACCATTTCACATTAGAATCATTTAATTTCATATAATCACTCCGATTATTCATAAATATACAGCATAGTATAACTATGCCGCTGAATAATATTTTTTTACTCTATGTTCTTCACTTTATATATCATATTTGATTATATTTAGAAGATCTGTACTTTTCTCTACAATCTGTCCACTTCATTAAGTCTGTAAATATTCCTACCACTGCTTGAGCACAGTTTTTACCAGATACACTTTTTTCCAAAGCTACATATAGAGATTCACACAAAGCATTTCTGGCATTAACATCAGAATTTTTTTTATCCTCCAAGATAAATCTATCTCCCCACCCAACTTTTAGAGACATAGAAAATGCTGGATAAGCTTTTTGATACAATACATCTAAAAATTCATATCGGCACATAATGGAATCAAACTGCTGCCAATTTTCTTTACTAATCCAATAAGCATTTGCCTGATAGTATTGGCTTACTATCCGCATAAACTCTGTGGTAGTCTTTTTTTTCGCTACCGAGCTATTATACTGTTCAGCTAAGCTTTTTTTATACTTCGGTGTATCACCATCATCCTTACCATTTATTATTCTATCTGCTGCAACATAAATAGCTTTCACCTTATCACGCAGCTCCACAATTCCCATTGTACCATTCTGTCTACGGCGTTCGCACTCATCAATATTTTTTCGAATATTATATAATTCACTTAAGTAATCATCATCCACACCTTTATTGTATCCCTGCTCCATAGACGGCAATACCGAAAATTTCATCTCATCCTGATTGCCTGCTACTTCCACATTACCGCCGTTTGTTCCCATATAATAAACAGCATCCAAATCTACTTTCCAGTCCAGTGCCTGACAAATAAGAGACTGAAATTCTAACATCATCTCTTTAGAAATCGTCGGACAATCTTTGCGTATCTTATCCATTACCACATTAGGAGATATTGTCTTATTAATCCCTTGGTAAATATGGTATCCAACCAGCTTTTTACTATCAAAAATATTTTCCAAATGCTGATATTCAAATATTCTGATATTGTTTTCCTTACACAATGATTCTATTTTCTTATAGAAATATATCCCACGTTTGATTTCAGTTGGATCTTCCGTCAAAATTTTTCTAATTACCCCCACCAAATCAAGCGGTTCAGACTGTACTACCTCCTCAGTCTCAGCTGTTACAGCCTCAGCAGCATCTGACATGTTGGTCATTTCTGGCAATTTAACCCAATGCAAGGATAAATAATCGTCACTATTATTGACAATTTCCTGTAGCCCTACCTCCAGCTTACTTTTAGACACATATCCTGTATCTGCAAGGTAACTATCTATCCGTCTGTAGATATCCAGCTCTTTTTTACTACGTATTTCGTCATTATCAACTTTAGGCGATAATGATTCCCTAGATATATCAAGCTTCAATCTGCCACTATCATCGGCTATTTTTTCATCTACGATCCGTATAAGTTTTAGTAATATTCGTTTCCACAGGGGCTGATTTTTATCAAGATCTCCTCTAGCATCCTGACTAGAATCATCACCTGCTTTAATATGGGAATACACAAATAAAACTGGCAGTTCCTTTTCCTCGGTGTTTTTCAACAAATTATTTGCCATGTCATTCGTAATACCATTCAAATTATCATCATCTCTCTTATGTCGGACTCAAGTGCAATTCTCCTTTGCGCTCAATTATCCATATATTATTTTCTCTCCTAAATACAGCAGGCTTCTTTGGTACAAAGTTAAATGAGCCACTAGTATAGCCAGTTTTAAAAGCTTCTTTATATCCCATATAATTATGCCTATTCGCTTCATAACGCTTATGTATATCTGGCAAAACCATATAATATTCTGTTTCATCTAATGAAACAGCCCAAAAATAGCCATTTATATCGGATTCGAACTTAGGCATTATAGAAGCATTACTCATTTTTTCCATTGTATTTGTGCACTTAAACTTTTCTATTTTCCAAGTATTACAAAAATCGTCTATACTCTGATCTTGTTGATATCTATCTGTTTTCTGTAATTTCTTATAAAAGTCAACATAGTCTTTGAAATCTCTTTCCATTTTTAAATTGATTTCAAACTTAGGCTTATCTATCCCACTAGCATTAGCTTTTCTGACACCTTTCATGTCATTATTAATACAAGAAAATTTCTCTTTATTTTCACTATGCTTCACCATCGGCGATTTTCCCAATTTTTCCTGTATCTTTCTTTCAAATTCTTCAGAAACTTGTTTTCTGATATTTTCTTTTAAATCATGCAAAATACTATCTTTTATAGTTGCTATTATCGTATTACGAACATCCTCTGATAATTGTTTATGCATAGCCCCAACACATCTATTCACAGTATCTTGAATATAGTTTTCAAGCTGAATATTTGACAGCTTTCCCTGTTGTGGAACATTATTACAGCTTGCCGGTTGAACATATCCAGATGGGTATGACGGTTGTTGCACAGTATTATATGCTGACTGCTGCGGGAATCCTTGCGGAGGATATGCCGTAATTTCTTTTATAATTTTACTCATTTACTTAATACCAAAGTTCCCTTTCCCTTTAAATTCCACATATCATCGGAAATATAAAAAATAGCTGGCTTTGCCACCTTTATTTTTTTGTATACTCCAAAATCGTAATTAGAATTAAAGACTTCTCCAAAAGCGCACTTAATATGTCGAGTATTTTCATAAGTAGTATAAACTGGTAGTACCGCATAGTAATTATACCCTAAACTATATGCTATATAATCGCCTCCTTGTCCTGAAATCTCAGAACCAAGCGATACATAGATTGGTGCTATATCTGGATTTGATGTTCTACTAACTCCATTGCTACATCTAAAGCGCTTCACCGACGAATCGTTTTCTAATTCCATTTTTTTTAGCTCTTTATCTGGTCCTTCTGGCATGTCATATAAAGCATTATATTCCCTTATGAAATTATCTGCCAGAGACACATCATATGGCTCTTTACTTTGCAATTTTAATGGGTAAGCAGATTCGCTATTAAAATTTGCAGTTTCTTTTTCAAAAGCACGATGTACATTCTCTCCCCTTTTTATCTCCCCTCTTAAAGTATTTAATTCCGCTTTCAAGGAATTGATTTGCTCTTCCAGCGTTCTTATATGTGTCTTCAGTCTAGTATTATCAGAACATTCTGTGGAGATATTCAATTGATAGCTCTCCTGAGCTGCTTCCTGATGATTGGTGTGTTTAACCTGGTCAGTATTTTTACCTCCTCTTTGGCATATATAACAGCTAAGTATTATGCTAATAATACCGAATAGCATAGCCAGTATAACCGCATAATCAATATAGCTTCCCCATATATTATGAGTTTTACTAATTTCCTTGCTAACCTCTGACTGTGCCCTATTAGTGGCTGCAAACGCAGCCACCTCAATGCCGAAACAGAAGCATATTGTCCATATAGAAATTAGGCGAGGTCTTATCTTCATGAATCTCATCTCCCCACTTGCATATCAATTAATTGCTTCATAGCAATGATAAATATAGGTTCTACATATATATCCTTAGGATCACGCCCCTTTTGAGACACATAATAGCCATTTACATTCTTTAACAAATGTGCCATATCGCTATTGGAGAAGCTAATAGGCTCATGCCAAATGTATTTCCCTTTGTTAAACATATGCACAAAGGAATTAATCTCATCCAATTCAGAAACCTTAATACCATCTGAAATATCTCCAGCTGAAATAAACCCATCAGGATAACCTGGAAGCTCATGACAGACAAAATCATTACCAGCCATAACCGCTTCCGCCTTCCGTGGATCATATGCCTCTCCAAATAAAGTATCAGCAATTCTGTCCTCGTCAAAAAACTCTCTATCATTGGTAGGCTTGTCACCAATCATGCCAGCTACAACTTCGATTTTAGGCTTTTCGCTGAGGTAAATTCTAAAGGCTGCATCTCTCGGCAAGCCAGATTTTCTTTCCAGAATATTTTTTATAATACTAAGATAGTTATTACTATCCTCAAACCTGCCTCCTGTCAGCCAAGAGAAAATTCGGGAGCCATTACCACCAATATAAACATCTGGCAGTCTATCTTCTGTATATATTCCTTTTTCCTTAAGAGCAGCAAGCAATTCTCCCAAATAATAGAATAAACCACTTACAGCCATCTGAGACTGCTGCAGCACCGCTTTAACTTCATCTCTGCCTATAATATTTTTCAAATCACGCAGAAAATCATCGCTGTGATCCCTCATTCTAGCATCAAAAGTTGCATTATTTCTAGCATAACTGGTGGCACTGCTATTAATCTCAAGATCACTTTCGCCACCAAATAAGGTCATATTGCTAGCAATCGGCTTAAAAAAATAACGTCCGGCATACTGCAAGGAAGTATGATAAACAATCCTGCCTGGCGCCCCGCTAATAACAGAAATATCCGTAGTACCAGCACCTATATCCAAACAGATAGCTCCCTCGGAAAAATTGTAGAACGAATTGCCTACTTTGTTGAAATGATAGGAAGCTGCTTTGCTTTCTGGCCATGAAGTAATTGACAATTCATCATTGCTATTATCAAAGCCTGTATTCTGCACCGCATCCTCTACAGCTTCTCGACATATTCCTTCAAAGGAAATCTTCTGTGTCTGGGAAAAGGCCGTTGGATAGGAGAAGTTCCAACTTATTTTGTTGACGGAATGATATACTGCTTCTGCCATAATATGCATACACAGCTGTTTGAGATAAGCTGCTATTTCATATAGACCACGATCATCATTCTGCCATTTCAAGTTTAAATCAATATTGTTATTTCCTCCAAAATATGCTCTTAAAGCAGATTCACCAGTAACCCAAGCAATACATCCTTCCTCCAAAGGCTTGATTTCACTTATTTTACTCTTATTTTCTATAATACGGTAAGCACTTATTGTTGAGCCATCAGGCATATTTTTACTACCAAAGAATTCTTCGTCATCATATTTACATGGAATAGGAATAAAATTCAATGTTGTATAGCCAAGCGTCAAATCTGATGCTGTAATATGATAAGCATTGGAAGTGAATGTAAATGGTGTAGCTGCTTCTTCATTTTCTCGGTAATAAACCATTGTACTAGATGTACCAAAATCAATGCCTACACTCCATTTCTTTCCAGCTGACCTGCTAAATGCAGTTGGCTGCTTCATAAGCACAATACCTGCTTCAAATAAGCCGCTTTCCTTAGTATTTGCTTTGCAACACAATACCTCTGGGAATATATCAAGCCTAGCCGTATATTTGTTTAACAGCCCTCCTGCTGGAACAGACAATTTTCTGTCATAACTCCAAGGATTGATATAAAATTGTTCTGTGCAAAGCTTATCCTCTGTACTCTGTGCTTCAACATTTTCATAGTACAAATAATATTTGTTCCAGCCTTCCCGCTTGATATTTGGCCAAATTTCAATAACAGGTACATCCTGATTAATATATTCTGTATCATTGCGTTCATATACCTTTGTATACTTATAATCCCCCTGTACCAGGTGATAAGTAAAATTAACATAGATATTATCGCCTTTTCGTTCTATATAGAGTGCATCCGCAATTTCTCCAGGTGTAAAATAATCCAATATCTCTGCCTTTAGAGGAATAATCGGGGTGTAACTAGGCTTGGAGTTTTCCATTTCTGCAATGCCAGGAATAGCCATAGAACATATCAATTTTCCGCCATTTAGCATCACTATTTTATCAGTAAACAAATCCTCAGGACGACGGAATTCCGCACCATTTAAAGGTGTTCTACCAATACGGCCTGAACCATATCCCAAATCCTCTTCGGTCAAGTCATTGGCGGAAATTCCTGCCCAAACAGGCAGCTTGGCTGGATGTACACCTAAAGTGTTAGCAAATGATTTTGCCATATCTGGGGAAACAATTAAAATATCCTTATCTACTTTTCTTGCCTCAGATATTTTCAGCTTAAAGGCTGAGCTTTGGGAGGTTGCAGCCTTAGCCTTTGCAGTATAATTCATCCAACGAAAAATACCATTATTTAATTCAAGACCGGCATCTACAAAATCTACCTTGGATTCAAAGCTGAGCTGATGACATCTCTGACCAACATCATTGCGGTAGGCTGCCAACATTCTCAAAAGTCCCTTAATAACGGTCTCATCTCCTGACACCGCTCCTCTGCTAACTTCCAAGCCATGCTTCTGCACCTTATCGTGCATGGCATCCAACCAATTATAAAGTGCAAAATGCTCTTCATCTGATAATCTGCCTACTGGATCAGTCAGAAATGTGCCATTACTGCTCCAGGGTTCCTGCAGCATTCCTGCAAATGTATTCTCATAATCAGCTGCTGTAGCCAAAAGTGTTGTTGGCGAAGTAACAGCCAAAATTCTACCATCTAAATAGAAAATATATAATCTACTCCAAGGATTTATACCATATTCATCATCCTTCAAAATAGCTTCTTTCGGCTTTAATACATCCAAAACCTTTTCGATGGTTCCCCCATTGATTGAATCAATACAAACTTCTCGAGTTGTTAAGTTAAGATGCTTAATATCCTTTAATGCAATCATGGCTATAAGTGAACGCCATTCACCTACCACCTGTTTGTGTAAACCACTTACAAAACCAATTTTGTTATCCTCATCAAACAATGCCATCTGAAAAAGCAATGGACGGGCCCACACATCAGGAATAGAATCTATATGTCCAAGATTCGCTACCTCAGTGCCAGAATCAATGCTTTCTGTAAGAGAATTTAAAAAATCATGACCTTCTCTTATCCAGCAGCCCTGATTAGCCAATTGCACTGTAAGATTTTTATTCAATTTTGGTAATAAAGGATAGCTTCTTGCTTTATCGTCTGTCATATCATACTTCTCCCTGCAATTTCAATCTGTTCTTATCATCTTGTACTTTCACAACTGTCATATAAAAGACGAAGGAATTTACTAAAACCGCTTATACCAGAATACTCTTTACGTTTGTAGTGTTTATTGTCGTCACATTCTCCTTCTGATAGGCGGAACCATATTTCGTTGATATCAATGCTAGTATTATCTACACAATTAGCAAACAAAGATGGGGATATTTTTATTTCTTTCTCTGCAGCAAAGGAATCTTTATCCACATATGTTACTTTTCTGCCATCACTTCTATTCTCAATTTGTGCCAGCCAACGCACATAGCTTTCGGTATACTCCTCAAAAGCTCTTACCTCAGCTGTTTCCAAATTTACATTTGCCAGTTGCTCCACATACCAAGGATATTCATATAATGGCAGCTCACCCTTTGACAATTTGTGAATAACTGGTCTGATTAAATGCTCATAGGCAAAAACAAATCGTGTAAACTGTGCCATTTTATCACGCAGCTTAACTGAATCTCCATTGTCCATTTGCAGCTCAGGCAAATCATCCCAGCCATAAGATTCCTCCTCACAGCGAGAAATATAAGCACATGGTTTCATATTAGCAATATCCATGCTATAAAAATCTATAGCTGCAAGGGCACCATAAAAGTCTACCACATTGGCATCGTTTTTCTGCTCAATAGCACCAATACTGAACTCTACATTGGACTTACCATTATCTCCAATAAAATACATTGTATTATATGTATTATTTTGAACAGAATAATATTTTACCGCTGCCTTGGTATTAGTGATAAAATTCTCAGAATCTGCAAAAATCGAACCATCCTCCTGAACCTGAGATTTAAAGGAGAAATAAGGCAGTATAAAGGCCCCTCCAATTGCTACCTTACTTGCATCATTAAACTGATTTCTCAACAACCTTGCTATTGTTGGCAAGCCAGCAGCTCCTGTACCACCAAAAATTGATCCTGCTATGAAAATATGAACATCCTTACCATTATCAACATCTGCATTTACCGTACTGATAAATGTTTTCCAAGGTTCTTCTCCTGTATCTCCCAAGGATACTTTTTTGGCCATAACCGCCGCACCTATTGAAGGATGGCCTCTAAATCCCTTATTCAGATTGGTACGACGTTCATCTTTTTTATAAAGAGCCTCATATAAATCTCCAATAGGTTTGCCCTGATATACTTGATAATCGAGAATATTATCAAGATTACTATTTATTTCAGATGGACTCCAAATAAACGGATCTGCCTGATTAATTTCTGTTTTAAATAAATCTGTATCTGAACCAACATTCATCTTCTGCAATGTACAGCAGCTATTCAGCAATTTACCTGTTCTAGTCAGATTGCCATTTGATCTATCAGGATCTATAGCCATAATGTAAATATCCTTTTGTTTTCTGGTATTTGGCAATGCTCCCAAAACACAAAGATGAGCAAGTGACTCCATAACCTTTGCACCAGAACCACCTATTGAAATAAAATAATAACTCATTTATTCATCCTCACTTTCTTGTTTTAGATGCCTTCATAGCCAGTGCCCCAATTGGCGTATATTTATAGTTATCAGGTGTTGCAAGTATAGTACCGACCCAGAACTCGAAGCATGCAAAGAATATTAGATATACAACTGGTATAATTGCATGCAATACAAAAACTTTACTAAAAATTGCATATATTATAGGCGCAACAATACATATACCTGCTACAGTTGCACCACATATACCCCAAAATACTCTTTTTCCTATCCCAATCGGATTTTTAATCGTGAATACACTATATGCACACCAATACCAGGTGCATGTAATAGCCCAAGTAACAAATCCTACAAAGATAGTTAAATTTCTATAAGCTCCCTTCCATGCATTTAACGTGATCTCATGTCCTGCAATGGCAGACTTGCCAAATATTGATCCTATGGCATAGGCGAAGCCCCCTGCTACAATAGCTATAACTAGAATTATTACCATATGACTTATTATTTTTCTACTTCTACTACTCATTTTACCATCCCTCTTTTGCATTTATTATCATATCCATATTTACCAATACCGGTTGGCTATTCATAACCTCGTCTTTTAGTGATTCCACAAATCCATTAAAGTTTACTGTCTTTGTTCCATCAAAGTTTTCCGCTGATACGTTAATATTTCCCAAACTCCAGTTGCGAATCCACTCAGGTAATTTTAAACCATTATCTCCCGGTACCAGGTCTATATGTACAAAATTAATTTTTTCTTTTTTCAAGACATCACTTGGAACAAAGCGAATAGCTACCTGATAAGTATTATTTTCTTTTTGCTTCCATTCCATAGTTACATTTTTTTCTGTATCCAAAGGAAGCCATTCTCCATTGTCTAGATAATAAAGCTTAACATCTGCTTGCAAATTATCCATATCCAAATCACAACTTCCCAAGCCTGGATTATACACAAATTCTGTCATCAACACAGCTTCGCTATCCATAGAATCTACTTCATACTGTTTTATCCGCTTATCCTGAATTGGCAGTACATCGTTGTTCAATAAATTCTCTGTCTCATCAGAAACTATTTTCATATTTGACAAATCCGCTGATTTTCCCATGAGATTCTCTGTCAATATAACGTACTGAGTATCAAAACCCTCTATATTACGATCCTGCCATTTCTTTAAAAAAGTTGATACTTGATTTTCCGGCCCCATTATTAACAAGTAAAAGGGACGATATTTTGCTGGATCATTCCCACTATTGTAGGGAAACTTCTGTGCATTCAAACCCACATCATAAACAATGCCATCAAATGGATTTTTTATACCAATAATCGCAACAGCCTCATGATTTGCAAAGAATTTTTCTCGCATCATGCGACTAACATTACCTAAATCTGCAGCATCTTCATATAAATCAGTTACTACAATTGATACGTGCTCTGTATTGGCATTAGAAATTACATTGTGAATAGAAGTTACAAGCTCTGTGTAGTAACTTGAATTACTAAAATTGCGATGTTCTCTACCAGATAATTGTGTAATATCTTCTCCAAACCTAAAAAAATTAACCTGGCCCATTGAGCTTGCCACAGCCTCCAGATTATCTGGCATAATTTTATACAAATTATCATTTTCTATAGCTGCATATCCTCCCATAGAGCATGTAGCATCCCAATATATATCAATTATAGGTTTATCCTGTGACTGCACATTGGGCTTTACAATGGTTGGCACATTTACATCACCTAAATCTGACTCCTCCGATGTGTCATAAAAGCAATATGCTGCTGCACAAGCAAGCAACATGAATATCACAACAAAAATACAAATTATAGGGCCTCTTTTCATACAAAATACACCATCTTTTCTTGAATATTATTAGCTTAATAATATAATTAAAAAACACAATTCTCCGTCTACTATAATAGCACATCTGCCCCCCCGAGCAAGACATTAATATTTTTGTGTTTTCACAATATTATTTATTTTCGTTAATTACTTTATGAAGCATCAGATGGAATAAGGGCACAAAAATAGGAGCATTTGCAAAAACAAAATGCTCCTATTTGCTACCACTATATCCTACCGCCTACGAAAGCAGAGTCTAATTTTATAATTATAATTTTTTACTTCAAGCGAATCAGCTCGTACTGGCGGGTGCCCATGCCGATTTTTTCGCCGTGCTCCAGAGTTTCCTTCCAATGTACATTAGGATTGCTGTCCAACCAATGGTCGTGATGGCAATGCCAGTCTGGCTTAGCCAGATTGTCTCCCAGCTGGGAATCCCGAATAGGCTCTGCCTGCTGACAAAGGTCGGCACAAGCCTGATCCAAGGCAACAGGATCAAAGGAAGCAGTCATGCCGATATTTGGCAGAATGGCCGCATCATTCTCCCCATGACAATCACAATTTGGTGAAATATCCATAATCATGTTGATATGGAAGCATGGTCTATCCTGAACCACCGCCTGAGCGTATTCTGCCATCTTCTTATCCAACAAATCTCCTGCATCCCACTGCTCATTGCGGATAGCATCGAAATTGCAGGCACCTATGCAGCGGCCGCAGCCCTTGCAGGCATCATGGTCAATAACTGCCTTGTGGTCCACATAGGTAATAGCATCCGAACCGCACTCCTTGGCACATTTCTGACAGCCACGGCATTTGTCCGGATTTACGACCACCTTGCCGGAGGAATGCTGTTCCATCTTGCCAGCACGACTGCCACAACCCATGCCAATATTCTTGATGGCACCGCCAAAACCAGTAGCCTCATGGCCCTTGAAATGAGCCAAGCTGATAAATACATCTGCATCCATTACCGCCCGGCCAATTTTAGCCGTCTTGCAAATCTCGCCATTCTTTACAGGTACCTCCACATCATCAGTGCCCTTCAAGCCATCGCCAATAATAATCTGGCAACCAGTAGAAATACTGTTAAAACCATTAATATTAGCACATTCAATATGCTCCAAGGCATTCTTACGGCTGCCTGGATACAGGGTATTGCAATCTGTCAGGAATGGCAGACCGCCCTGCTCCTTCACCAAATCTGCAATAGCCTTGGCATAATTAGGCCGCAAAAAGGACAGATTGCCCAGCTCGCCAAAATGCATCTTAATAGCTACAAACTTTTTATCAAAATCAATATTCTTGATGCCAGCTGCAATACACAGACGCTGCAGCTTCACAGTCCAGCTGGTACCAACCTGAGTACGAAAATCTGTAAAATAAACCTTGGATTTTTCCACGAAAACTCCCCCTTGTAAATATAACACACTAGGGATATTATAACACCTAAACCCTGCTTTAAGTCAACTAAATATCATGGAAATCCAAACAGAATTTCCTAGGGCAAAAATAGAATGTTCCCGGCAATAGCTCTATCAAAATTTCTGATATTTCTTCCAAGCCCCAGTATAGTCATGAATCCCAAATTTATCCGGATTGAACACAGGATCCTGTCCCTGCGCCTTCTGACTTTCATAGTCCTGCAAAATAGCCACAGCCTTAGGAGCCAGCAGAATAATAGCAATAATATTAGCCCAGCCCATAAGACCATAACCTATATCGCCCAAAGCCCAGATAGCATCTGCATTAACCAGACAGCCAAAGAAAGAGGCCAGCACAAATACCACCCGTACAGCTGTCAAGGCTGTTTTATTGCGCTTAAACAAATAACGGATATTGGTTTCTGCCTGATAGCAATAGCCTGTCAAGCTGGTGAAAACAAACATAACAATGATTATGGCCAAAGCCTTGCCACTCCAAGTGCCAAAGGTATTTATCAGGGAATACTGGGCCCATTTGATGCCGGCTTCAATATTGCCTACACTGTTTACCAACAAGCCTCCCTGTCCATCAGATACATTATAGGTGCCAGTCAACAGCACAATCAAGGCGGTGGCTGTACCAATCAGGAGAGTATCTACATAGATGGAGCAAGCCTGTATCAAACCCTGCTTGGCAGGATGGGAGGTTTCCGCTGCAGAGGACACTATGGCACCACAGCCCATACCAGCCTCATTGGAATATATGCCTCGCTTAACACCCCAGGATACAGCAGAGCCGATAATACCTGCAAAAAGGGGATCCAGACCAATAGCAGAGGTAACAATCATATGGAGCATAGTTGGAATCTGTTCCCAATGGCTAACAAGGATAAAAGCAGCAAACCCCATATAAAACAAACACATAAAGGGTGTCAAAAATTCTGCCAGCTTGGAAATACGACGAATACTGCCAAAGATAATAAAGGCCAAAAAAGCACAGCAAATAAAGCCTACAATCACCCTATCCACCGCAAAGGCTTCCTCAAAAACCAAAACCAGAGAATTTATCTGTACACCTGGCAACAGAAAGCCGGGGCCCAGAGCGGCAATAATAGCAAAAAGCTTGGCATAGGACCTGCATTTCAAGCCATGCTCTATATAATAGGCAGGACCACCCATAAATACACCGCTGGAATTACGGATTTTGTAGGCCTGTCCCAAAACAGACTCTGTAAAGGCCGAAGCCGCCCCAATAAAGGTAATTATCCACATCCAGAAAATAGAGCCAGGTCCCCCAATAAAGATAGCGGTGGCCACACCGGCAATATTGCCCATACCTACCCTTGCTCCAACAGTGGTGGCAAAAGACTGAAAGGAGGAAATGCCGTGCTCGCTTTTTTTGTCACCAAAAAGCAGCCGCAGCATATCGACAATAAGCCGTACCTGGGGAAAGCCCAGCCGCAGGGACAAATAAAAGCCTGCTCCTAGACACAGCCCTACCAGAGCCATGCTCCAAATCAAAGAATCCAATTGATTTACTACAGTGGAAAACACTTCCATAACTCATACACCTCATAATTTTATATGTAAATTTATTAACACAATGCTGAAAAGCCAGCAAAAAATATTCTATAGAATTATATATTTTTCGTCAAATTGTCGAAAATAGTAAAATTCCTAATATATCCTTGTTTAACTTCTGGGAAGAAAAAAGATTGCAGGTAGGAAAAATATGCACAAAAAAAGCGGGTAGGAAAAAAGCACCTACACCGTTTTTTTGTAGTTTTCAAGGAATTTAGTTCAAAGCACTGCGAACATTTGCCAAAACTCCCAGATGAACATCCATAGTAAGATTATCTACAGTTTCTTCTGATTTCTTGGTACAGCCATCCACACTGCCAGCTGCCAGCATTTTCCGCAGCATAGCCACTTCTATGGCATCCTCTGGTAGAAGATTTTGGGCATGAATACGAGAAAGAACTGCGCTGACACCCCAGCCCCACCAGTTAGAAACACCGCTGACCAGGGCAATATCTGCTACCTCCTGAGCGCAAATATCCTCTCCATGAGGTACATATTTTTCGATGGTTTCCCGCAAGGCTCCCATACCCATTTCATTGCCGCCATCGCCAATGGAGATAGTCACAATGCCTCTGGACTTGGCAGATTCAATCACACTGGAGGCATCCACAAACATAGGATCAATGACACCGCCCCGCATATTATGATAATGTCCATCCATAGCCTTGCCTGGCCGTTCAATAGTTATAACATGACTAGGCTTTAGAGCATCCAACTGTTCCGCCATAAACTCCTCCACCTCATATTTAGGCAGCATCAAGGGACGACATTTACAGCCTCTTTCCGTAAGAGCTGCATTGACAATCCAGTAGGCCTCCTCATCAGTCCAAACTGACACCGGCACACCTACTGACTCAAAGGCGTAGGCCAGATTGGCCGTGCCAAGAGGCCCATCCGTTTCCCCGGCAAAATTGTGCAGGCCCAATCTGACAGGAAAACCTGTCAGCAGCACTACGCCACTGGCCTGCTTTAAGGTGCTTTCCAGTTTATCTATAGGGTTAACAGGAGCATTTTCCAACAAGCCTCTATGTCCAGGGTCAAAACGCATTGCTTTATCTAAATTTGTATAAAAATCCATAGAAAACACCTCACAATTTCATTTTATTTACTTATCTTTTTAGCCTCTAAAAAATCATTAACCGCATCATTTGCCATATTGGTAATAAACATATGGCCAGGAGCATGGGTTATTACCAAAGGCAAGCCTGCCTCCTCTATAACTGACTGAGGGGTAACGCCACAGCCCCAAAAAACGGGAATCTCACCGGGATAAATATCCACAGCATCGCCATAATCTGGCTTCATCAAATCCATGATGCCCAGCTTCTCCGGCTCGCCAATATTCACCGGTGCTCCATGTACATTAGGAAATCTCCCTGTAATCTCATTGGCTCTCTGGGCATTTTCCGGTGTCATAGGCCTCATACTCACCACCAAAGGCCCGTGAAATGGTCCTGCCGGCTCCGTCATTACCTTGGTGCGGAACATAGGCACATTCCGTCTCATGGAAATGTGGCGTACATCTATGCCCTCATTAATAAGAGCCTCCTCAAAGGAAAAACTGCAGCCAATCAGAAATACCACCATATCATCCTGCCAATAAGGAGTAGCATCTGCCACTTCCTTTACCAGCTTGCCATTGGCAAAAATGCGATATTTAGGAATATCCGTTAAAATATTGGCACCCTTGCCCATATCCTGCACATAGGGACTGCCATGTATAACCTCCAGCAGAGGGCAGGGCTTGGGGTTCTTGCGGGCAAATTCCTCAAAATAACCAGCGTATTTCTCCGGCATAATTACCAGATTGGCCTGAGCATAACCGTTACACATACCAGAGGTTTGTCCCGTAATCTCTCCAGAACGAATCTTCAACCAGATGTCCTCTGGTTTCGCCTTGCTATAATCAATCATTTTCCACCCAACCTTTCTCCTTTAGTCCAGAGGCTCTACAACTACATCATAGGCCTGACCATTTACCCGCATTTGATACCTTTTAGCTTTAGGACTGTAACGGATAGATGATTTTTCCGCCGCCCTATCACAGATTTCCTCTGCCAGCTTTTGCCAGCTATCTGCCCACTGTCGCAAAAGACCTTGGGCTTCCTGAACTGTAATAAAGGCAAATTGGATTTTCCGTCCCGGCATAGCCTGAGCCAAAAGGGGCAAATCCACTGTGGCTACCGTAGCTATCTTGGGATAGCCACCTGTGGTCTGATGGTCTGCCAGCATAATAATTGGCTGTCCATTAGGGGGTATCTGAATGGAGCCAAAAACTATACCATCAGTAATCAAATCCTGCTGCAGCTTTTTCTCCACCGGTCTGCCCTCCAGCCGATAGCCCATGCGGTCAGCATCATTGCTGATGGTGTAAATCTCCTGGGCAAATTTCTCCAACTCCTGAGGAGAAAAATATTCCTGCTGTGGGCCGGGAACAATGCGAATTACCAGAGGCTCCTGCTGAGATAATTTTTCCTGTAATCGAGTACAAATCTCCTGAGCCTGAGGCAAAGCCAACTGCCCGGCTAGCATTTTCCTGCTATCAGCCTCTGGTGCTCCCACCGGCAGTATATCTCCCGCCAGGAGCTTTCGTCCCTGCCAGCCTCCCAGCTTTAGCTTCAAATTGGTACTGCGGCTGCCCTGTACCTCTGGTACATCTATGCCGCCAGCTACAGCAATATAAGCCCTCATACCCTGCTTCTGACTGACCACCTTGAGCCTTTGTCCCTGACGAACCACCAAGGCTTTATAAGGTACAACGGCATGGCCATCCAGCTGCAGCTGAGGCACACCACCAGTAACCGCAACCAAAGCATCCTGCTGAAATTCCAGCTCCGGCCCGGCAAAGGTGCTTTCCAGCACTGCTGCCATAGGCGCCCCAAAGGGATTCGTTGCAAAATCTACCCTATTGCCTACCAGCAGATTGGCCAGCAAGGCTGCTGGATAATCCATAACTCCAGAAACCTGCATACCTCCAGCCTGCATACCATAGCGGCCACTATCCTGTACAGTGGTTAATAACCCACCATTTATAACCTTGATACTCATTTTATCATCGCCTTGTATTCCGCCTGAGAGATAGGCTTAAATTTTACATACTGTCCAGCAGATAGCAGTACCGGCTTAGGCCGGTTCCCATCATATAGCTTCAAGGGCGTTCGGCCTATAATCTGCCAGCCTCCCGGTGACTCCACAGAATAAATACCTGTCTGGCCACCTGCAATTCCTACACTGCCAGCTTCGATTTTCAATCTAGGGGATGCCTTCCGGGGGGTAGCCAACTGAGGATTCATACCGCCCAAATAGGGAAAACCTGCCACAAAGCCCAGCATATAAACGGGATATTCCGGCTCAGCATGCATATCTATTACCTGCTGTGGACTAAGCTGATGGTACTCTGCCACCTCAACTAAATCCGGGCCATATTCTCCCCCATATACCACAGGAATCTCCACTACCTCCTTGCTTACTGTCTCCGCTATCTCTATATGTTCAGCCATCTGCTGCAAGGTCTGAGTCAATTCATCATAGGAGATAAGTAAAGGGTTATATTCCACCAACAGGGAGCAATAGGTAGGTACCATTTCCACAATACCTGCCAGCTTACCCTGCTGAATAGTCTGCTGAATTTTATCCCGCAGAGCCATTATCCGCTGGTTTATATCCAGCTCTATGGCCTGTCCAAATTCCACAGCTATGGCTCTATCTCCCAAGGTCAGCAATCGCAGGGAGATATTGGCTTTGTTCTTTTCCATACACTCCCACTCCCCTTTAGACTAAAAAATTCTTAATGGCAATTCCCTCAGCCTGCAAGGCTGAACGGATGGTACACACCAGCTCAATGGCCTGGGCATTGTCACCGTGAACGCAAATACTGTCTGCCTGCAGGGGGATTTCCTTGCCATTAATGGAAATAACCTTGTGCTCCTTGGCCATCATTACCGCCCTGGCAGCAGCCTGCTGAGCATCATGGATAACCGCCCCCGGCAGCTTTCTATTAACCAAGGAACCATCATCATTGTAGGCTCGATCAGCAAATACCTCGCTGATCACAGGCAGACCGGCTTTTTCCGCCTCCGTTAGCATGAGAGAACCAGCCAGCCCCATAAGGCGGATATTGCTATCCACACTGGCTACAGACTGCGCTATAGCCTTTGCCAAAGCCTCATCCTTGGCTGCCATATTATAAAGAGCGCCATGAGGCTTCACATGCTGCAGCTTTAGTCCCTGAGCCTTCACAAAGGCCAGCAAGGCTCCCAGCTGGTATTTTACATAGGCCCCAGCTTCAGCAGAAGTAATATTCATAGGCCGACGGCCAAAGCCCATTAAATCTGGAAAGCCGGGATGAGCACCTATGGCCACACCATGCTCCTTGGCCAGGGCTACGGTTTTCTCCATAACCACCGGATCACCAGCGTGATAGCCGCAGGCAATATTTACAGAGGAAACATGGGGTATTACCTGAGCATCCAGCCCAATGGTATATGCCCCAAAGCTTTCTCCCAAATCACAATTCAAATCTACACAGCTCATAATATATGCTCCTTCTCTCCCTATTACCTACATGGCAAATAGCCTTGCTCAATTAATTTTCTGTGAAAAACCTGCCTTGAAAACAAAAAAGGGCCATCAGCCAATAGCTTGATATAGCTACTGACCGATTGGCCCATTCCAATCATTGTATTTAATTTATTAGCGAATTTCTACTAACAATAATTAGGGATTTTCGCCTCTAACATATGCTTAATCCAAGAGAGTTGCCTTGCCGGTATAGTCCAGATATTCCTGAATAACAGCCTTTTCAATACGGCTGAGAGTCTCTGGATCCTTGCCGCCAACCTTTTTGCCCTCAATCTCAGTAGCATGCTGACACATCTTGGAAGAAGCGGTAACAATAACCTCATCTGCATCATAGAGCTCTTCCAAGCTAAATGGACGCTCCATAACGGTAATTCCCAATCTGCGGCAAGCCTGAATCATATGAGTCTTAGCAATACCGCGCAGAATAAACTGATCATCAGGATGACTGATAAGCATACCGTTTTTGAGTATCTGCACATTGCTGTGACAACACTCTGTAACAAAGCCATCGCGATGCAGTACACACTCATCAGCTCCCAAAAGGGTAGCCTCCTGAGTACCAGCCACTGCTGGCAGCAGATTCAAGGTTTTGGCATTGCCATGCTGGAAGCGGGTATCAGGACGAACAATCAGTTTCAGTTCCTTCTTGGGATCCCCAGCCTTGGACTGCTTAATCCATACCCAGAGCTTGCCAACCATGTCCTTGCTATAGGCATGATCTCTAGGTGCTATACCGCGAGTTACCTGCCAATATACAAAATGAGTTTCACCCTCTACCTGCTTCAGGAGATCTGTCAAAAGCTTGCCCAGCTCCTCTTTCTCCATAGGCACCTTTATATCAAAGTAGTTGGCACTGGTATAGAAGCGATCCAGATGATCCTCCAGCAGATAAACTACATGGTTGCCACCAATAGTTGCATCATAAACACCATCGCCAAAGAAATGTGAGCGGTCATTAAATGGAATCATTACCTCATCAGGGGTACCAATTTTTCCATCATAGTAAGCTAATTCTTTAAACATATAATCACCTCATAACCAAAATTCTAAGGCATATCTGTTTTTCACAGTTATTACTATAGCACAGACCTGGATATTTGACTACATTTTTTTAGTATAACAAAACATGTATACAATGTACCATCAACGATAGTTCTTTTCCCATACATGCTGGGTGTGCAGCAGTTTTTCTGCCTTTTCACTAAGAGGTTTTTCCAAGAAATCCTTGTACAACTGCTGTACCTGTGGATTCTCATGGGAACGGCGCAGCTTCCGCTTCTTGTCCAGATTATAAAGACGCTGGCCTCGCTGAGGTGCCCACTCGCAACCCTCGTGAATTGGCTGTCCGCCACCACCTACACAACCTCCTGGGCAGGCCATAACCTCCACGAAGTCATAATGAGCCTCCCCTCTTTTGATTTGCTTAATAACCCTTTC
>Ga0129311_1000818_pt1 | contig 24807 bp, 26 predicted proteins | sample Go1ome_FD_94435 | JGI IMG/M metagenome (GOLD analysis project Ga0129311, IMG submission 94435) | Western lowland gorrila individual fecal microbial communities from Wisconsin, USA - Go1022B metagenome | ecosystem: Host-associated > Mammals > Digestive system > Large intestine > Fecal | place... | reverse complement strand
TGCAAGCGGGCGCAGGATGGGATAGCCGTCCGGGACCCGAAACTAAACCGTTTTAGTATATCGAAAACGATTTTGCTGTCCGCAAGAAGCAGAATCCCAGTAGACAAAGCCGAAACCGTTTGACTGCCGCGCAGGACGATGTGCTGCAGGTTTTCGTCAAACTCAGTAGGTAGAAAGGAAAAGAAATGAAGTCATTTATTGCAAAACCTGCAGAAGTGGAACGTAAATGGTACGTCATCGATGCAGAAGGCAAGACGCTCGGCAGACTTGCGTCCGAGGTTGCTTCCATCCTTCGCGGTAAGAAGAAACCGATCTACACTCCGCACGTAGACTGCGGCGACAATGTTATCATCATCAACGCGGAAAAGGTTGAGGTAACAGGCAAGAAGAGAAAAGAAAAGATCTACAAGAGACATACCGGTTATCCGGGCGGTCTGCGTGAGATCACGTTCGAAAAGCTGCAGGCCAAGAAGCCGGAAGAGATTATCAGACATGCAGTCAAAGGCATGCTTCCTGACGGTAAGTTAGGCAGACAGATGTATAAGAAGTTAAAGGTTTATGCAGGACCGGAGCATCCGCACACTGCGCAGAAACCGGAAACTTGGGAATTCTAGGAAAGGGAGGCATAGACAATGGCAAAGATGCAATATCAAGGAACAGGCAGAAGAAAAAGTTCAGTTGCTAGAGTTAGATTAATCCCTGGAACTGGAAAGATTACTGTGAACAAAAAGGATCTCGAGGACTATTTCGGAATGGAAATCGTTAAGAGAGAAGTAAAAAGACCGTTTGAGATCGCAGGCTGCGAAGGCAAATTCGACGTTATCGCGACGGTACACGGCGGTGGTTTCACCGGTCAGGCAGGTGCTTTAAGACATGGTATCGCAAGAGCACTGTGCGCAGCTGACAAGGAAGCTTACAGAGCGCCGCTGAAGGCTGCAGGTTTCTTAACCAGAGACCCGAGAATGAAAGAAAGAAAGAAATACGGTCTCAAAAAAGCAAGAAGAGCGAGCCAGTTCTCCAAGCGTTAGTCCCGGATTTACCGACTTTCAAAAGTTTATACGACTTTGCAGGATGCTGCCCATGCGTGGGCAGCATTTTTTCTCCTAAGAGGGTGTAAAGCGAAAAGAAAAAACCTAGAATGAGAACACATGTTTTTATTGCGTTCAAAACATCTATGAGATATAATGAAACAAAAGCTAGTGGACTATAGGACGGGTACAAAATGATATAAAAAGTTTTGTTGTAAAGATTACTGTAGTCACAAAAAATAGGGAAGGCATATATGCGATTTATTGGCGGAAAATCCAACTTATTAGGGAATCTGGATAATGTGATAGCTGCATCAACACAAAACGTAAATAGTATAATTGATATTTTTTCCGGAAGCGGAGTTGTTGCATCTCATTTTAAGACACAAAAGTATCATGTAATCGGAAATGATATTATGTATTTTTCATATGTTTTAGGTCGGGGCACAACCGCTCTTAACTCCACTCCGACCTTTGAAAATTTAGGAATTGCACACCCAATAGCGTATTTGAATTCTTTGAAGATTGAGGATACGAAGATTCGTGCTGACAATTGCTTTGTTTATCAAAATTATTCACCACATGACGGCATTGAACGGATGTATTTTCAGAACGAAAACGCCATGAAAATTGATCTCATTAGAATTACGATAGAAGAATGGTTTCAAAAAAAGCTTATAAACGAAGACGAATATTACTATTTACTCGCCGCACTTATAGCAGCAGTTCCTTATGTAAGCAATATCGCGGGGGTATTTGGCGCGTATTTAAAACATTGGGATGCAAGAACCTATAATGCACTCACACTTGTAGAGCCACATGTGATTCCGGATGGAAATGCACGATTTTTTAATTGCAGCTGTGACACTTTACTTTCGAGAAAGGATATAACGGCAGATTTGCTATATGCTGATCCACCATATAATTCCAGACAATATTTACCGAACTATCATATCCTTGAGACAATTGCCAGATATGACTTTCCTACGATACATGGAGTGACCGGAATGCGTAGCTATCAAGCACAAAAATCGGAGTTCTGCATGGTAAAAAGAGTCGAAAATGCATTTAGAAGACTGATAGAAAGCGCAAAAGTAAGGTATGTATTAATCAGCTACAATAACGAAGGGCTATTAAGTACAGACAAGCTAAGCGCACTTTGCCGAGAGTATGCGCGTCCGAATACTTTTCAGTTACACGAAATTGACTATAACAGATATAATAACGCAGGCACGATGCCTAAAAAGGTTCGCGAGCAATTTTATTTTTTTGAAAAACAGGGGGAAAAAAATGAATTATAACAAATCTCCCTTAAATTATATAGGCGGAAAATATAAAATGCTGCCTAAGATTATGAAATTTTTTCCAAGGCAAATAAACGTTATGTACGATTTATTTGCTGGTGGCTGTGATGTTTGCACAAATATTATCGCAAATCAAATCTACGCAAATGATATTAATTTTTTCGTGATTGATATATATAAAACTTTTCAAAATATGTCAATTACGGAACTATTAGAGGCGATTGAGCAGATTATCAGCTGTTGGAATTTAAGCAAAACAAATGAAGGTGGATATCATGCATTAAGAGAACATTACAATGCCAGACCTATTCCACAGCGTGATCCATTAGAACTCTATGTGCTTGTATGCTATTCTTTTAATTATCAGTTTCGCTTTAATAATAGTCAGGATTATAATAATCCATTTGGCAGGGATCGAAGCTGTTTCAATGCGACTATGAGAGAAAACCTGATAATTTTTCACAGAAAACTCAATAAGATTAAGTTCAGTAGTGATGATTTTCGTGATTTAGATTTGCATTTTTTGGGACAAGGAGATTTTTTATATGCCGATCCGCCATACAGAATCACAACTGCAAGTTACAATGATGGAAAGCGCGGCTTCAAGGGGTGGGGAGTTGAAGACGATTTAGCATTATTTGATTTACTTGATCAATTGGATGCACAAGGCGTAAGATTTGCATTATCAAATGTAACACATCATAAGGGAGAAAAAAATGAAGAACTTATGCGTTGGAAACGGCGGTATCATACGCATAGAATAAATTATAATTATGCTAATAGTAATTACCAAGCCAAAAAAAACGGCTTGGCTACAAAAGAAGTATTAATAACAAATTACTAAGGAGGAAGGCTATGATTGCCAAAAGGACGTTTGGATGGGTTCAAAATCCTGGAGACTTAAAAAAGCTAAAGAAAGTCATAGGAATTTTTAAAGCAGGCTCAAAAGAGAATCAAGACCTTGTTGAAATTAAACTTCCGCTTCTTTTACGATATTCCCTTATAGGGAAAGAGGATTATCAAAATTTTGTAGATGTGTTGACAAAGCCAGAGATTACGATTGCTTACTCGATGCTTAAAGGAAAAGGATCCGGGATCGGAGGCCGAAAAGGTGCAATTTGTACAGGGATAATCCAGGCAGTTATAGATGCACAGCAGAATAGAACTTATATCGATGATTTGGGAAATTTCATAACAATAAAAAAACCATATACTGATGATTGGACTGCTGAAGGGTTTTTAAGGTGGGCTATTTCGTGCGGCCTTTTAGAATATATTAAAACAGAAGATAAGTGCAAAATAACCCCTCTAGGGGAAAGATTAGCAATGACCCCGGATAATTCTACAGAAGAGGCTGAAGCTTTTGCAGATGCGTTGCTTTCATATCCTCCGGTAATCCGAATCTTGACCCTTTTGAGCGGGCAAGACAATCAAACTAAATTTGAGCTTGGAGCTCAATTGGGGTTTAAGGGAGAAATGGGCTTTACCTCGATGCCACAAGACGCTTATCTATGTGATTATTGCGAGGCGAAAACCGCAGGAGAAAAAAATCAAGTGCGCTCAAATGAGGAGGGAGATTCAGATAAATACGCACGGGGAATTGCAAGTTGGTGCATGCAAATGGGTTGGATCACTTCGGAGTCAAAACACGTAAGTGAAACTTATCGGAACAAGCGGTATACTGCCAAATTACAAACGTATTGCCTTACAAGAAAAGGCGAAAAAGCACTTATAAAAGCGAAAGGAAACTCCAGCAATCCAAGATTGCCACGAGTATTGCTATTTGAAATGTTGGCATCCAATAAAGCACCTGGTGCCGATTATCTTCGATATTTGCGAGCTTGTATTATACGAGTGCTTGCATCCGCGCAAAAGACCATTGAACAAATCAAGGAAGCCCTAAAAGAATATGAGATCGAAGTGAATCTGGAAACTATAAAAGACCAACTGGAAGGATTGATCTCAATAGGAATTGAAATTCGTGAAAATGATGGGAGATATAAATTGGTTGACAGAATTAAGGGGCTTGAAATTCCGCCGAGATCTTCCTGCATAAAGGACGAGATCATTGATATAAAAGATCGCGTTCGTAGTAAACTCGTAAATTTAAATCATAAATATCTGGTTCTCATTGATTTGGCATATAGTGATGCAACGAATAAGGCAAAGAAGAATGCTGATGCAAGAGAATTTGAAATACAAACAGCAGACTTGTTCACCAAAGAACTTTCATTTAACGGCCAACGTTTGGGAGATTCGAGAAAACCAGATGTCATTATTTCTTATGGCAGCAAGGGGACTATCATTGACAATAAATCGTACAAAGACGGATTTAACATTAATAAGGTAAGCGCGGACGAAATGAGTCGCTATATAAATGAAAATAATTTAAGACAGAAGGCATTAAACCCTAATGAATGGTGGAAAAAATTTGACCCTGTCATTACAACATTTACATTCCTATTCATTACATCGTATCTAAAGGGTAAATTTGAAGAACAATTAGAATATGTTTCTGCCGCTAATAATGGAATAAAAGGCGCCGCGATAGGCGTGGAAAATCTTTTGTATTTTTCAGAAGCCGTAAAAAGCGGAGAACTGTCGCAAGATGATTTTTACAATAATTTCAATAATAAAGAGATGACATTTCCCTCTAAGCAAGATAAAAATGAAGAAGGGAGAAGGTAAAAGAAAATGTTCATTTATATTCCTTTTCTTTGCGTCACGCTTGGCGCGGTAATCAGCTGGCGGGGTCTGCCGCCGCGGGTGCTGCGCGGATCTGACATGGTCATGAATGCGGCCTTGATGCTGCTGATGACAGTCATCGGGCTGAATATCGGGCTGTCGGAAACCGTCATGAAAAATCTCGGGCGTATCGGCATCAAGTGCCTGCTGATCTCGCTGGCGGCGATCGCCTGCAGTGTGGCGCTGACGGCGCTGTGCGAAAAGACGGTCATGCCGCTTGAAAAAATCCGCCTGGCTTTGCTGCGGGAAAAGCAGGAAGCGGCGCGGCAAAATCGTGATGCGGAGCGCGGCGCACTGCCTCGGGCAGAAAACGCGGAGAGCAAACAGGAGGATGCGACTGGCGAATGCGGTGACACGAAAGGCGGCATAGCACAGCAAGCTTCGCTTTTGCCGGAGAACGCACAGACAGAGGACGCGCAGGGCGGCAGCTTTTCACCGCTCTTGATTTTGATGCCGATCTTCATTTTGCTTGGTATTCTGATCGGCTGTTTTGCGCTGCCCAAAAGGGATACAGCGTGGCTGGATACGCTGCTGACGGTGTCCTTGTTCTTTCTCTACACCGGGGCGGGCATCATTTTGGGTACGAATAAAGAAGTCTTTACTTATATCAAAAAACTGGGGCTGCGCATTCTCTTTCTGCCGCTTTCAATTTTTGAGGGCTGCCTGCTGGGCGGATTTCTGATGGGTCTGCTGCTGGACGTACCGCTCAAGTGGTCGGTACTGTCAGCAAGCGGTATGGGGTATTACAGTATGAGCGGAGCGTTTCTGACCGAAGCGTATGGCATCGAGGCGGGCGTTTACGGCTTCATCGTCAATGTCTCCAGAGATGTGTTTACGGTGGCACTGCTGCCGCTTTTGGCGAAAATCAGCAAAGGCAGCCCGATTGCCTCCGGCGCGGGCGGCTGCATGGATACGATGCTGATTCCGGTCAGCAAGGCTGTGGGACCGGAGCTGGGGCTGGTGGCGCTGATCAGCGGTACGATCACGACGCTGGCAGTGCCGATTTGGCTGCCGCTCGGCGTGGCACTGTTTGGGTAAAAGGACGGTGCCGTAGACGAAAAAAGACCGGATACGGGGAGCAAACATAACAGAAACAGGCGCAAGACTCTGCAAACTTACGAAAATGTAAGCGCAGGGTCTTTTTTGTAAGTTTTCGAGGGTTTTACGCGGGGCAGTTTTGTGGTAACATAGTCATATAGAAAAAACGTCCGCAGAGGGAGCGGGCGCGAAGCAAACAAGGTGTATAAGGGAAAGAGATTATTGAGATGAAAAAACTGATAGGCAGGCTGCTTGCCATCGTCTTGATCGCAGCTTTGGCGGTTTGCGGCATCGTGACCTATAACGGATACCGCCTCTACAAGGAAGTGACCGAAGCCGTTCCGGTCAACGAAAAGGTTGCGGAGATCGAGGAGCAGGCACATTATACAACATACGAATCGCTGCCGAAACGTTATGTCGAGGCGGTGATTGCGGCGGAGGACCGGCGCTTCTTCCGACATCATGGCTTTGATATCCTCGCGACCGGACGGGCGATGTGGCATAATATCGAAGCCGGGAGCCTGATCGAAGGGGGCAGTACGATCACGCAGCAACTCGCCAAGAACATGTATTTTTCGCAGGAAAAGAAGTTCACGCGTAAGGTCGCGGAGGTCTTTGTCGCGCAGGAACTGGAAGATCTCTGCGACAAAAAGACCCTGTTCGAGCTGTATGTCAATTCGATTTACTTCGGGTCGGGCTACTACAATATCTATGATGCCGCGCATGGCTATTATGATAAAGACCCAAGCGACTTGAACGATTACGAGTGTACCATGCTGGCAGGCGTTCCGAACGCCCCGTCCGTCTACGCACCGACGGTCAATCCGAAACTGGCGGAAGAACGCAGACAACAGGTCTTGACCTGCATGGTCGAAAACGGTTATATTAAAGAAGGGGAACTTTCACAAGCTCCGGATGACAGAAAGGAAAATGAAGGATGAGCATGACGCATTTTGATGAGCATGGAAACGCACGCATGGTGGATGTAGGCGCGAAAAAGGCAACGGACCGCGCCGCGACTGCGGCGGGAAGCATCAGCATGTCCGCGGAAGCTTTTGCTGCCGTGCAGAATGGAAGGATCTCGAAAGGCGATGTGCTGACGGTTGCAACGGCAGCCGGCATCATGGGCGCGAAACAAACTGCGAACCTGATTCCGATGTGCCATCTCGTGCCCCTGACTCATGTGGCGATTACCTGGGAAATGGATGCGAAGCGCCTGCGAATCTGCTGCAGGTGTACGGCAAAGTGCAGCGGGCAAACCGGCGTCGAAATGGAAGCGCTGACCGGCGTCAGCACTGCATTGCTGACGGTGTATGACATGTGCAAAGCCATTGACAAAGAAATGAAAATCGAAGCTGTTTATCTTGCCGAAAAGAGCGGGGGCAAGAGCGGTCATTTGATAAGCAAATATGAGGAAGCGACAGCAAAGCCAAAGATCAGATGAGGTTTTGAGCGAAACAAGAGGAACCATGATAGACAGATATACGAAGAATGGGATATTAGAGGCGGCAGATCAGAAAAAACTTGCACAGAAAAAGATTGCCGTCATCGGCTGCGGGGGTCTTGGCGGTTATCTGATCGAAATGCTGGGAAGGCTGGGCCTCCGTCACATCAACGCCTGCGATGGGGACGTCTTCAGCGTAAGCAACCTGAACCGACAGCTTTTGGCGACCGAGGACAATCTGGGAAAGAATAAGGCGAAAGCTGCCGCAATACGGATGGAAACGGTGAACTCCGAGGTCTCTGTCAGAACTTTTGCGGAGTACCTCACGCCGGAGAACGCGGCGCGAATCTTTGACGGATGTGATCTCGTTATCGACGCGCTCGACAGCCCACAGGCAAAGTGCATGCTGGAAGAACTTTGCGAGGGTTTTCGGCTGCCTTTGGTTCACGGCGCAGTCGAAGGCTGGTTTGGACAGGTCTGTACGGTGATGCCGGGTGACTGGATTCTGCGCAGTCTGTATCAGAATACAAATCGAGGAGATCGGCAGGAAGCAGAAAAAACCGGCAACCCTTCCTTTACCCCGGCAGCCGTCGCGGCGCTGCAAGTCAGTGAAGCCTTGAAGGTATTGCTGGATAAGGAAGGCATTCTTCGGAATGAGGTGCTCTTTCTGGATCTGTACTGCGGAGAATTTCAAAAAATAAAGATGAAAAAAGAGGATATGGGAAAAGCACAGGGAAGCGCAGCGTCCCTGCCGGAAAGGAGAAACCATGGGGCTTGCGAAATATCGGACAGCAGTCATCACCTTGAGTGACAAAGGCGCAGCCGGAGAGAGAAAGGACGAAAGCGGGCTGGCGATCTGTGAGAGGCTGCGCCAAAACGGACAATACGAAATCGTGGAGACCTTACTCTTACCTGATGATTGTGCCTTGCTCAAAACGCAGCTTGTGCGGATCTGCGATGAAAAACTGGCCGATCTGATTCTGACGACCGGTGGCACCGGATTTTCCAAGAGAGATGTCACGCCGGAAGCAACTCTGGCGGTGGCGGAGCGAAACGCGCCGGGAATCGCCGAGTACCTGAGATTCTGCTCGATGCAGATTACACCGAAAGCAATGCTTTCGCGTGGGGTTTCGGTGATGCGGGGCGACACCTTGATCGTCAATCTGCCGGGAAGTACGAAGGCGGTAAAGGAAAATCTGGAATTCTTGCTGCCTGCGCTCGATCATGGGCTGAACATCATGCTGGGAAGAGCCGGAGAGTGCGGAGGAAGATAGAGGATGAAGCAGCAAGACGTTTCTTTTACGGACTTTCAAGCGAGCAGATGGCTTAGGAACACAAAAGCGGAAGACGGATTTTGCAGCAAGCGCTGGAAGTCCGATTTTGTCGTAGAAGGATTACGCGGCCGAAAGACCGGAGACCGGATTCGGATCGGAGAAGACAGCTTTGTCTTGACCGAAATCGGAAAGCGGTGCTATGAGGATTGTCCGCTGCGGCTGCGCTTGGGCGGGAGCTGCCCGTTGGCGTCCGGCGTGGCATTTGGAAAGAGAGAGCAATGAAAGACCAGTTCGGAAGAGAGATCGACTATATTAGAATATCCGTTACAGACCGGTGCAATCTGCGCTGCCGGTATTGCATGCCGCCGGAGGGCGTGCCGCTTGTCAGCCATGAAGAGATTCTGCGCTTTGACGAAATCGAGCGGCTTGTAAAAATTTTCTGTGCAAAAGGGATCAAACATGTTAAAATAACAGGAGGAGAACCGCTGGTGCGCCGAGACGTCAGCGTGCTGGTGCGCCGTCTGAAACAGCTTTCCGGACTGGAGACAGTTTCGCTCACAACGAACGGAACCCTGCTCACAGCACATCTGGCGGCACTGGCGGAAGCCGGTCTGGATGCTGTGAATATCAGCATGGATACGCCCTTCGCCGCGCGATACCATGCGATCACAGGCGGCAGGGTGGAAGATGTGTTTCGCGCGCTGGATGCCTGCGAGGCATATCCGCAGATCCGGGTGAAACTGAACTGCGTTTTGCTCGCGGATATTCCGCCGAAGGACATTATCGCCCTGGCGGATATCGCGAGAAGCCGGCATGTGGATGTGCGTTACATTGAGATGATGCCGATTGGGCTTGGCGGCGCGTTCGAAGGCGTGAAACAGGAAACCGTTCTGGAACTTTTGCAGAGCGTTTACGGTCCGGCAGAGCCTTGCGGTGAAAAACGCGGACAGGGACCGGCCGTTTACTGGAACTTCGCGGGGTTTTGCGGAGGAGTGGGAGTAATCAGCCCAATCAGCCATATGTTTTGCAGCCGGTGCAACCGGATCCGGTTGACCGCAGAGGGGTTTTTAAAGTCCTGCTTGCAATACGCGGACGGCGCGGATCTGCGGCTGCTGCTGCGCCGCGGCGCGGAGGATACAGAAATCGCGGCTTGCGTGGAAAAAGTGATTTACGCGAAGCCGCGCGGACATTCTTTTACGGAAGCCGCGCAGGAAAGGGAACACGCAAGCTGTCGTAAGGAAACGGCTCTAATGTCCCGCATCGGCGGCTGAATAAGCGGCATATCAAAGAGAGTTTGAGAAACGGAGTGAATATGGCAGCGAAAGAAATTGGCAAAATTGAGGCTGTCTGCGTCAGCAGAACAAAGGGAACGGCAAAGCAGAATATCGGACAGGCAATCCTGAAGGAAGATTACGGAATGCAGGGTGACGCGCATGCAGGAAGCGGACATCGTCAGGTCTCATTGCTTTCCGCCGAAAAAATAAAGGAATTTCAGAAAACAGAACCAGAGATCCGTTATGGAAGTTTCGGTGAAAATCTGGTTGTCAGCGGCATTGACCCAGCATTGCTTCCGATTGGCACACGCCTGCGCTGCGGAACTGTACTGCTGGAGATCACACAAATCGGCAAGGAGTGTCACAGTGGCTGTACGATTGCCCGCCGCACCGGGACATGCATTATGCCGGCAAACGGTGTTTTTGCCTGTGTTCTTACGGAAGGTACGATCAGGACAGGGGACTGTTTTGAAGTAGTTTCAAATAAATAATTTCACACTTCAAAGGGATTTCGAGTCTGTTGGCCTAAGGTTAAGGTTCCAAACCGGCGCTACGGAGGCAGACCGATGGGTATGTGCCGAAAGGCAGATGCCTTCCGAATTTGAAAAGATTTTCCAAGGAGGAGAAAGATGAAAAAACTTTTTACTGTATTGCTGGCTATGGCAATGATGCTGAGCTTTGCAGCATGCAAAGACCAGAACACACCGCCGGATGATTCCATCATCGATGTGAATCTGGAAATTCTCATTGAGCAGGATGACAGCATGATCAACACCTACAGCCTGCTCGCCGTCAATGACGCTGCGCCGTTTGAGGACGCCGACGGCAATCCGGTAAGCGATGTGACGCTGAACACACAAGGTGCGGACGCGCTGATTAACTGGCTGCTTTCCGAGGAAGGCAAAGAACTTGCCGCGAATTTCGGATATGATGAATACGGGCAGTATCTGTTCTATCTGCTGGATGACGGCGCTTCTTCAGACGCGGAGATCCCGCAGGCAACCGAAGAGACAAAGCTGATTCGCATGTCCACGACGACTTCCGTGAACGACTCCGGTCTGCTCGGCTATCTGATCCCGAAATTTGAGGAAGCTTACGGCTACAAAGTTGAAATTTTCTCGGCAGGGACCGGCAAAGCCATCGCGAACGCGAAATGCGGCAACGCGGATCTGATTCTTGTTCATGCGAAGGCACAGGAGGAAGACTTTATAAAAGCCGGCTTTGCCCGCACGTTAGAGGGGCAGAACGCTGAAAGATTATCCTATATGTACAACTATTTTGTCCTTTGCGGACCGCCGAATGATCCGGTCGGCGTTAAAGGGATGAGCGTTACGGATGCCTTCGCGGCGATTGCAGAGCAGGGCGCGAAATTTGTTTCCCGCGGAGACGGATCCGGCACTCACACCAAAGAGTTGTCTCTGTGGCCGCAGCAGCTTGGGATCAGCGAAGATCCAACCAGCTTCGCGGACTATGACTGGTATATCTCGTCAAACGCCGGGATGGGTGCGTGCCTTCTGCAGGCATCAGAGCAGGGTGCCTATATCCTGTCGGATAAGGCAACCTTCCTGACCTTTGTCGCTAACGGCGGCAAAGTGGAATCCTAAACTACGGGGCTTCGATATGAGTATTGCTCTGGAAAAGGCGCTGGATTTGATTTTAGCAGGCGATCGGACGCTGCTTCAGATCCTTGCGGTGACCCTTAGAATGAGCTTTGCCAGTTCCCTCGCGGCACTCCTTTTCGGCGTGCCGCTGGGGATTCTGCTTGGCAGCGCGAGGTTTCCGGGAAAGAAAATACTGATCGTGTTGAACCGCACCATGATGGGAATGCCGCCTGTCGTATGCGGTCTTTTGTGCTTTTTGATGTTCTGCGGGGTCGGACCACTGCGACGTCTGAAACTTTTATATACCGTCACAGGAATGGTGATCGCGCAGATCCTTTTGATCACGCCAATTGTAGCCGGAACCATGGAACCGTTCGCGGCAGCAATCTATCCGGATTTGCGGGAAACTGCGCTGGGACTCGGACTCAAAAAAAAGATGCTGCTGTGGCTGATGGTCCGCGAGAGCACTTATCAGATCGTTTCGACCTATCTTTTAGGCTTGAGTCGAGCAATGGCAGAGGTTGGGGCGGTGTCGATGGTTGGCGGCGCGATTGCGTTTAAAACCAATGTTATGACGACCGCAATCATGAATTACACAAACATGGGGAATTTTACGATGGCACTCGCGCTAGGCATCATTTTGCTCGCGGTGTCTTTGGCGACCAACATCACGATTTCGGCTTTGCAGAGAGGAACAGGGCAATGAAAAAAGACAGAGGAAAAAGCATAGCGACATGCCGAATGCTAAAAAAATATGGGACAGCCTTTGTATTGGATCTGCCCCCTCTACGCTTTGAATGCGCAAAAACCTACGCAGTCATCGGCGCGAACGGCTGCGGGAAGTCCACTTTTGCGAGAATCCTCGCGGGTCTTTGTGAAAATGAAGCCGGTAAAAGCAGCGCGAACGACTGGACAGGAGGATGGTCCGTCGGTTTTTTACCGCAAAGAAGTTACGCTTTTCATATGAGCGTCCTGCAGAATCTGATGCTTAATCGCGGAGCCGATAAGCCGAGCACGGAAGGAATGAAACGCGCGGAAGAGCTGCTTGCGGCTCTGAAGCTTACCGAACTGAGGCGGGCGCCTGCCAAAAAGCTTTCCGGCGGGGAAACCGCGCGAATGGCGTTGGCCAGACTGTTGATGCAGGAGTACGACTTGCTGCTTTTGGATGAACCATCGGCGGCAATGGATGTCGAGTCAACGTTGCTCGCGGAGAAGCTGCTGCGGGAGTATCAGAAGCAAACGGGATGCTGCGTGATTCTGATTACGCATTCGCTGCAGCAGACACAGCGTATGGCCGACGATGTGCTGTTTTTGCATGAGGGTAAGCTGGTGGAGCAAGGAAGCGCGATCCAAGTGCTGGAAGCTCCACGAACCCCGCAGGCAAAGGCATTCATAGAATTTTACGGAAGATGAGAAGATACCAAAACAGGAGGAGTGTAAAGAAAAAATGGAACTGCTGCAGGTGGATACATTAGAAGAAACATTTCAAAAGCTGGAGTCTTACGCGCGTGGTGACGGACCGCGCGGCGCAGGCCTGGCCATGGAGACAGAAACGATCCCGTTTTGGCAAGGGAGCGGAAGGGTTTTAGCTGAGAATATCCTCAGCAGGGAAGATATTCCACCCGCGCCGCGTTCGGTGATGGATGGCTACGCGGTGTGCAGCGCGGATACCACAGGTGCTTCCGAAAGCCTGCCGGTTTTTCTGCGCGTCACGCAGGAGGTGGAGATGGGCAAACTGCTGTGCGGCAAAATCGGGAGCGGTGAATGCGCTGCGATTCCGACCGGAGGATTCCTGCCGGCAGGCTGTGATGCTGTGGTCATGGAAGAATACTGTGAAACTTTTGGCGCAGACCAAATCGCGGTGTATACCGCTGTATCGCCGGGGCGAAACCTCGTACAGACAGGAGACGATGTAAAAAAGGGCGAGACGGTGCTGCCGCGCGGCAAGCGTCTGCAAGCCGCCGATCTCGGTGTGCTGGCGGCCATCGGCAAAACGGAGATTCCGGTTTATCGGCCTTGGCGCGTGCATATCCTTTCGACCGGCGATGAGATTGTGGATCCGCAGGAACCTTTGAGGGCGGGCAAGATGCGGGATGTGAATTCTTATACCTTATCTTGCATGGCACAAGCATATGGATTTAAAACGAGCTTCGCGCTGCTTCCGGATGATGAGGAAATACTGGAGACGCGGGTGCGGGAAGCCATGCATGCTTGTGATTTGGTTATCGTCAGCGGCGGCAGTTCACAAGGCAAAAAAGACGCGACCGCGAAGGTAATTCGGAAACTTGCATCCGCTGGCGTTCTGACGCACGGTATTGCCGTCAAACCGGGAAAACCGACCGTTTCTGGCTTTGACGAACCGACCCGCTGCGCCTTGCTCGGACTGCCGGGACATCCGGTCGCTGCGGCACTTTTGTTTGACCTGCTTGCCGGACGGCTTTGGAAACAGCTCAGCGGGGAAGAAAAGAGCGAAAAGCCGAGATTCCTTTACGGGACGCTCAGTATGAACCTGCCGGCATCGCCGGGAAGGGAAACCTTGCAGTTGGTGCGTGTGTATGAGGAAAATGCAGAAGAAACCGAATACGCAGAAAACGTGGGCAGCGGGAAGACGCTTCGCGTGGTACCGATCCTCGGGAAATCAGGCATGATCCGTACCTTGTCCGAGGCAGACGGATACCTTGTGATGGAGCGCGATGAAGAGGGTCTGAAGCAGGGAGCAATGGTCAAAGTCCAGTTGTTTTAATGAAAGATAGGAAACGAAAAAATGAAACGTAATTTATACCTAAAAACTACGCCCATGGCAGAGAGTGTCAAGAGATACATGCAGGCTTTGCACGAGGCAGGAAGTCTCACACCGAAAACGGAGCGTGTGAACGTATACGACAGTTTGGGAAGAGTGACCGCGTCTCCTGTGTTCGCCAAATGCTGCTCGCCGCTTTTTAATGCGGCAGCAATGGACGGCATTGCCGTAATCGCCGCGCAGACCGCGAACGCGTCCGAAAGAAACCCGCTGCAGCTGAGACGCGATGTAGATTACCGGCTCGTCGATACCGGGGATCCAATCAAAGCGCCTTATGATGCGGTGATCATGGCAGAAGACCTCATCGAAATCGATGAAGAAACGGTCGAGATTACGGCTTCTGCCCCAGGCTGGCAGCATGTACGTCCTTTGGGCGAGGATATCGTCGTGGGCGAAATGCTTCTGCCGACGAATCACACGATTCGCCCTGTGGATATCGGGGTCCTGCTTGCCGGAGGAATTTTGGAGGCAGAAGTCTTCGCACGACCGAAAATCGGCATCATACCGACAGGGAGCGAGATCATTTCGCCCCACGCGACGCCGCGGGAAGGGGAGATCATTGATTCCAACACCGGGATGTTTTCCGCCATGGTGACAGAAGAAGGCGGCTTACCGACGCGGCAAGCGATCGTGGAGGATGACTATGACAGAATCAAAAACGCGATCCGCAGCGCGCTGCAGGATCAGGACATGGTAATCGTCAATGCCGGATCCAGCGCGGGAACCGAGGACTATACGGTGCATGTGCTGCGCGAAATCGGAGAGGTCGTCATTCATGGCGTTTCCATGAAACCGGGCAAACCGGTCATTTTGGCGATCGTTGACGGGAAAAGCGTGATTGGTCTGCCCGGATACCCTGTCAGCGCCTATTTGGCGTTCCAAAAATTTGTCTCTCCGGTTATCGCCGCGCTTTCCGGGAGAAAGCAAAAGGAGAGCGGAGGAACGATAAAGGCCGTGCTGTCCAAACGACTGGTGTCATCCCTAAAATATGAGGAATATGTGCGCGTCCGCGTGGGAAAGGTCGGCGGACGTTTTGTCTGTGCGCCTCTGGCCAGAGGGGCAGGCGCAGCGATGAGTTTGGTGCGCGCGGACGGATTTTGTGTCATTCCGCAAAATCGGGAAGGCTATGAGGCAGGAGAGATTGTAAACGTGGAACTGTACAAGGATCCGGAAACACTCGCGAATACATTGGTGTCTGTCGGAAGCCATGATCTGATCATCGATTTAATCGGAGACAGGATGGCGGCTTGCTATCCGGGAATGGGCCTTTCAGGGACTCATGTCGGCAGTCTGGGTGGATTGATGGCATTGAAGCGCGGAGAAACGACACTGGCGCCGACGCATCTTCTGGACGAAGAAACCGGCGAATATAATGTTGCATACCTGAAGAAACTTTTTGCCGGTGAGGAGGTCAGCTTGATCAAAGGCGTTCAGAGGATTCAAGGGATTATGATAAAAAAAGGAAATCCTTTGGGAGTCACCGGAATAGAAGATCTGCCAAGACTCAGATACATCAACCGTCAGAGGGGTGCCGGTACGCGGGTGCTGCTGGATTATAAACTGAAGCAGATAGGCATATCACCCCAGACAATCCAAGGATATGAAAAAGAAGCCGCAACCCACATGGCGGTTGCGGCGCTTGTCGCGTCCGAAGAAGCGGACGCAGGTATGGGAATCCGTGCAGCGGCAGAGGCGCTGAATCTGGATTTTATCGAAATCGGCGTGGAAGACTATGACTTCGCGATTCGTACACAGGATTTAAAGCTTCCGCAGGTCAAAGCCTTCCTGCAGATATTAAGAAGCTCGGAATTTCACGAAAAGCTGAAAGAGATCGGCGGTTACGCAGCACCGCATGCAGGGGAGATTAAACATCTTTTCCCTGACAGTAACGAAGCGCTTTTTTGAATTCCGTATATCCCCAGTAAACCGGCGTCGGGTAAATTGGGTTGCCCTCTTTCATCGCCCAACGGATGATCTGATCTTCATCTTTTTCAGGGATCGGATCAATGTACTGCGGAATGTCCATTTTTTCCTTTAACTCCTCGATCCAGGAGATGAATTTTTCAGCTTTTTCCGCATCGTCTTTTCCTGTCATACCGCAGACCTCCGCCAGACGTGCCAGTCGTTCATGAGCGGCAGAACCGAACAGGCGCATCACATGCGGCAGATTGATCGACATTGCAAGACCGTGCGGTGTTCCGTAAAGACCGCCGAGGGTGTGACCGATGGCGTGTACATAGCCGACGCAGCCGCGGGTAAACGCGCGTCCCGCGTAGAAAGCCGCTTTTTGCATGTTCTGACGCGCTTCCAGATCGTTTCCGTCCAAATAGGCCTTATAGAGATTATGGTAAACCAGACGAACTGCGTCTTCCGCTAGCTTGTTTTCGAGTTTCGAATTATAGGTATGGTTAGTGTAGGCTTCGACCGCGTGGCACAGCGCATCCATGCCTGTCGTGGAGGTCACCTTCGGAGGAAGCCCAACCGTCAGCAGCGGATCCAGCACAGCGAATTTCGGCATGAGGGAAGTGTCCTGAATGGCTGCCTTGTGGCTGGTTGCAGAATCAGTGATAACCGCTGCCAGCGTTGTTTCTGATCCGGTTCCCGCAGTTGTCGGAACAGCATAGAACATCGGCAGCTTATGCAGAACCTTAAAAGTGCCCTGAAGCTGCGCGACCGTCTTGTTCGGACGGGCAAGACGCGCGCCGATGCCTTTCGCGCAGTCCATCGGAGAGCCGCCGCCGAATGCGATCATGCATTCGCAGCCGGAGGCCTTGTATAAGTCGACGCCGTTGTTGACATGGATATCGGTCGGATTCGGCTCAGCCTTATCATAGATGGTATACGCGATGCCTTCCTCATCCATAGCTGCGAACAGACCGTTCAACGCGCCGAGCTTCATCAGGACCGCGTCGGTAACTACAAGGACTTTATGAAAACCGTCTTTTTTGATTCTGGCGGGCAGTTTTTTGATGCAGTCTGGACCCTCCAGAGTTTCCGGCATGCGCCAAGGCAAAACGGCCATGCCAACCTTAAAACAAGCTTGAAAAATTCGTGCATATATTTTTCCCATGATACGCCTTCCTTTCTTTGTTATGTATAGCGTTGCTGCGTAGTTTTTCCTGTATTCGCGCTATCTTTCGCGCACGATACATCTAAAACGTGATCGCCGCGATCGGACAGAGCTGTGCGCAGATACGGCAATCGATACAGTCTTTTTCCCTGCCTTCTTTCATGCGGGCAATCGTGTGAATATCACCATGGAATTTTGCCGGTTCCACCTCAAGACAGTCTTTAGGGCAGTTTTCCACGCAAAGACTACAGCCGGCGCAGAGCGCCGCGTCGATTTCAGGTCGTTTCCATTCGGACTTCGGAACTTTTTTGACAGAATTTCCGTTATCGTCGAGAATGCAGCCTTTCGCGCAGACCTTGCCGCAGACGCCACAGCTGATGCAACTCCCCGGATTAATATGGTGCCGTTCTTTTAGGGAACCGGAAATCGCCCCGACAGGGCAGTTTTTCGCACAGAGGGTGCAGCCGATGCATGCTTCTGAAATATAATACGCCATGACATTCCTCTCTTTCTCAGCCGCCGCCGGACGGCGACATCAGAACCAACTCGTCACCGTCCTGTAAGGCGGCGGAAAGTTTGCTTTGCTTTCCATTCACCATGAAAATACATCGTTTCAGGTCCTTTCCATCCCAACCGGTGGCGCGGGAAACAATCTCGCATGCCTCCCTGACGGAAGACACATTGGCCTCCGTTTCCTTGAATCCGGTTTTGAGACGCAGGACGCCGAACAGTTTGATGCGAACCATATCATCACCTCTTCTCGATACTGAGTTTCTTTAATGTGCGCGATGTGGGAACGCCGTTCTGATCCCAGCCACGTGCGTGATAATAGACTTTTTTCATGCGCTCCAGCGGAACTTTGGTGGTTTCGTCCCGCGGATCCTGCGGGACATCCGTCAGCCTGGACGGCAATGTGTCATCCTTTGCTGTAATACCGAAGCGGGTATTGATATATCGTTCGAGTGTATAACCGCGTTTTCCGGCCTTCAGAAAGGAGCCGAACGTGACCGGCATGCCGGTCACCAGATGCAGCGCCTTTGACTGGTTAAAGATGACCGGAAGGTGGAAGCAAACCACGCGCGGGAACTTGTTTAAGAGTCTGAGTACGCCGCCGATATGCGGTACTGCCGCACAGAAGAGCTTTGTATACCAGCTTTGCGGATTGCTGATCAGCGGCGGCGGGAAAAAGGCGTAGGTGGTAAACAGGCATTGCCCGCAGGAGGATACCGCCTCCATCAGATCCTGAAAGATGACAGTAAAATCCGGTTTTGCGTGCGGCGTCTGCGGATCGACGTTCAAGGCAAGGCCCTCCACGATGATCATATAGCCGCCGTTCAAATGGCAGCCGCCCCGGTTCGAAACTGCATAACCAAGACCCAGCCCGACGGAACGACGCGGTTCATAGGCAGCAAGTTCCATGCCCTTCGCGTGATTCGCGAACTCTTTGCCGCCGTACTTTTCGGAGCACCAACGGGAGCCGTTTGCAAGTTCGTTTCCGATGCCGCGGCGGTAGGCGATATCCTCCCAAAGCGCAGAGATACCGTCGATGGAACCAAAGCTGAGACCGTTGTCCCACAGCCCTTTTTCATTTGCTTCCATCGCATAGCCGAGCGTGCTGGCAGCGGAAATCGTGTCCATACCCAGTTCATCCAGTTCGTAGTTCCATTTGAGAATCGCTGGAAGATCGTGATTCAGGATGCCGCTTCCCAGAAGACCGAGGGTTTCCAGTTCCGGTCCCTTGACTGCTTTGCCGTCTACCTCTACGGTGCGCGCACACTTAATCGGGCAGCTTAAGCAACCCTTGTTTACAATATTATATTCTTCGGCCAGCGTTTCGCCGCTGACCATGTCAAAGTCATCAAACTGACCGTAATTATAGTTTTTGGTGGAAAGCTGGCCACGCATCTGCATGATGGACACCAGCCCTGCAGTTCCCATACGTGGAAGCTGGTCTCCGGTAAGCGGGTGTTTGCGGAGATAGCGGAACCAGGACTTATTTAATTTGGAAAGCTTCTCTGGACATTTGACGCTGACGGTGTGATTCCCGGAAACCGTCACTGCTTTTAGGTTTTTCCAGCCCATGACACAGCCAACGCCTCCGCGTCCGGCCAGACGTTCATTGCTGACGACCGAGGCGTAGGATACCAGATTTTCACCGGCAGGACCGATGACAATTTTACCATTCTTTACCGGCTTGCCATTGCCGGTCGTTTCCTGCAGTTTCGCGTCGAGAATGGTTTGGGCTTCGCCGGTCATCGTACCCCAGAGATCCCCGGCGTCATGGAGGGTAAAGGTTTCGTTTTGAATTTCAAGCCATATAGGGGACGGACTTTTGCCGCGGATGATCAGGGCGTCCAGACCGGCTTTTTTGAGATAGTAGCCAAAATTGCCGCCGCAGTTGGAGGAAGTCAGGATTCCGGTCAGCGGAGAGAGGGTTGAGATATTGAAACGGCTGGAACTCGGCGCTCCGGAGCCGGTGAACGGACCGGTCGTGATGACCAGCATATTCTCTTCCGAAAGCGGCGTAACATCCGGGCTCAGACAATCTCCCAGAATTTTCGCCGCCATGGTTTTGCCGCCGAGGAAAAGCCGTCGCTCTCGATCACTCCAGGGGTATTCCTGTGTCTGACCGGTACTCAGATCGATCAGCATGACCTTTCCCATGTATCCGCCGTAATTGGTCGCCATAGAGAACCTCCTTATGTATATCGCGGCAAGTGCCGTGCGCAGATCAATGATAAAAATATTTTACCACTTTTGTGGAATTGTTACTATATTTTTAAACTAAGTATCATGTATACATATATTGCTATGCAAATACGGCCACAAAATACGGAAAATGTTTCTACCAGCCTATCCTTGCACTGTAAAAAACAAAATAGACAGGTGTGAGAGAGGCTGCCGGCGCATATCTTGTAACAGGAAGAGGGGGAGGTGTGATATGGCAGAGTATCTTGTGAACGGTTACGCGTATCCGTCGATCAGCGAGGAAACGCTCGCGTGGTGGCTGCCGCGGCTGACGTGGCTGTCGGCGTTCAGTTACGGTTTTACGGCGGAGGGGCGTCTGGTGAATCTTGCGGACGAGAATCTGGTGACGGCGGCCAATGCTGCCGGGGTGCGGCCGATGATGGTGCTGACGCCGCTGGACGCGGAGGGCAGATTTAACGACAACATCGCGGCGGCGGTTTTTGAAGATCCAACGGCACAGACAAATCTGATCGACAATATTGAGGCGAATCTGCGCGCAAAGAACATGGGCGGTGTGGACTTCGACTTTGAATATATTCCGCGGGTATACGCGGCAGACTATGTTGAGTTGGTCGCGCGGACACAGAGGCTTCTTTCGCCGCAGGGATATTTGACGAGCGTGGCGCTGGCGCCTAAGGTGCGCGCCGATCAGCCCGGAGTTCTGTACGAGGGGCACGACTACGCGGGCATGGGGCGCGCGGCAGATTACTGCCTGCTGATGACTTATGAATGGGGCTATACCTATGGGGAGCCGATGGCGGTATCACCGATCAACCCTGTGCGGCGGGTGCTGGAATACGGTCTGACAGAGATTCCGGCAGAGAAAATCCTCATGGGAATGAGCAACTATGGCTACGACTGGGCGCTGCCGTTTGTGCGGGGCGAGTCAAAGGCTGAGAAACTGACCAATTATCAGGCACAGGCGCGGGCGGAATACTACGGCGTGCCGGTCGAATGGGATGAGACCGCGCAGGCGCCGTTCTATACGTATGAGACAGCGGCGGGTGTGAAGCACATTGTCTGGTTTGAGAATGAGCGAAGCTGGCGGGCGCGTTTGGCGTTGGTCGCGGAGTATGGGCTGGCAGGTGTTAGTATTTGGAACATCATGCATGTTTTTTACGGAGGCTTGTAAGGCGTGGAGAGGGATTCGCGAAACGCGGCTGCGCGGAATCAAGGGGCGGAATCAGCGGATAAATTCTTTACAAATGCGCAAAAGCTTAGTAAAATAATAAAATAGGCAACAGACAAGGGAGACAATGCAAGAGTGGACAGCAGGATTGACGAATTTAAGAAGTACCTGATGAATTTGGAAAGGTCGTCAAGCACAATCGACAGCTATACAAGAGCGGTAAGACAGTTTTTTGATAGATATGAGGAACTGAATAAGGAGAATATGATCGATTTCAAGCAGTGGCAGATGGGGCTGCACAAACCAAAGACAGCGGCGCTGCGCTGTGTTTCCATGAATGTCTACTGCGAATTTGCAGGCAGACCGGAGTGTAAGGTCAAGGGAATCAAGCTTCCAAAGCGAAATTCCGTTGAGAATGTGATCACAATGCGGGAGTATCGGAGATTTTTGGATTGTTTGGCCGCGGACGGCAAGTGGAAGGTCTATTACATGGTCAAATTTCTCGCAGCGACGGGATGCAGAGCCTCCGAGCTGACGAAACTCGAAAAAAGCTGTCTCGAGAGCGGAGAATTTACGCTTTGGACGAAGGGAAAAATCCGTAAGATCCTAATTCCCAAAAGCTTGCGGCAAGAAAGCAAAACGTATTTTGAAAGAGTGGATTCTGACTATCTGTTTCCGAATAAATACGGGGAACGCATGTCAACCGGAGGGATCGGCTGTCAGATTAAAAAGTACGGACGGTTGTACGGAATTCGTGAAGAGGTGCTGCACCCGCACGCCTTTCGGCATTTGTTCGCGATCCTTTTTCTCAAGCAGAATAAAAACATCGCGCTGCTGTCGGACATTCTCGGGCATGAGAGCCTGAACACAACCGCGATTTATCTGAGACTGAGTGCCGCGGAGCAAAAAAAGCAGCTTGACAAGACGGTAAACTGGTAGGCAGCAGGAAGGGCTGCGCCTTCGGGGTTCATACGGGCCGCTTCAGGCAAAGCAAACGATAAAATCAAAAGACAGAGAACAACAGAGGAGGTATCCTAAAATGATCCAAATTCATGAAGACAAATGTATCCGATGCCTGCGCTGCGCAGACAAGTGCGTGTGCGGGGCGATAGAAGTGCAAGACGGCAGACCGGTAATCAATCGCGATAAAGGGTGCATCAAATGCATGCACTGCGCGATTGCCTGTCCCGAAAACGCGATTACTTACAACGGGCAGCCGGCGATCGAAAGCGAAGAAATGCCGGTGCTCGCGGACACGTTTTCTGCGGACATGGAGAACTTCCTGCTCGCGAAACGTTCTTACCGTAATTTTAAACCGGAGCCTGTGCCGATGACGGAGATCGAGAGCGCGCTGAATGTGGCTGCCTGGGCGCCGAGCGCGAAGAACCAGCATCCGACGAAGTATTATGTGGTCAATGATAAGGAGACCATCGATGCGATGATGACCCTGATCGTGGAGCATATCAAAGAAACCGGAGATTGCCCGGAGGTGCTGGACGGACTGTCAAACGATTGGAACAAGGTGTTCGGCAAAGCGCAGACGGTGATTATCGCGTATGCCAGAAACAACGCCAATCGTCCGTCGGAGGATACGACAATCGCGCTGACCTACGCGGAGATGGTACTGCAGGCAAGGGGGATCGGTACCTGCTGGTCCGGCTATCTGCAGAGATTTTTGAATCACTGCGAGAAACTGGCGGCGATGTTCCCGATTCCGGAGAACAACGCGTTTTACGGCTGTATACTGGCAGGATACCCGACAGAGGAGTATTTTTACATCCCGCGGCGCCTGAAGCTGGCAGATATCAAAACATTGAAATAACGCAGGCGGACGGCACGCGCCGAGCAGGGGATCTGGTTTGCGCGCTGCGCGGAGAGGAAAGGATGAGAGATGGAACAAAAACCGGATAAAAGTTTGAAGAATAGTTTGTTATTGGTCATCGTGGGGGTGACCCTGTTTGTGGCGCTGCAGCACCTGAATCTGGTCGCGGGCGCGCTGAGCATGATGATCGGACTTGTAATGCCGCTGATCGCTGGCGGAATCATCGCATTTATCTTAAATGTGCCGATGAGCTTCTTCGAGAAAAAAATCGAATGGCTGAACCTGCGGCATCCGTCGAAGCTCCTGCCGCGTATCAAAAGCGCGTTGAGCCTGATCGTGACACTGGTGTTGGTGGTTTTGGCGATATGCTTCGTCGGCAGGGTTATCTTCCCGAATATGGCAGAGTCGATCAAAAGCATCGCGGCAATCGTCAATGATAATTATCAGTCATGGATCGCGCTGGCCGAAAGCTACGGTCTGGACATGAGCGGCGTGCGGGCGTGGATTATGAATTTTGACTGGGAAAAGCTTTTGCAGGGACTGCGGGATAACAGCGGAGAAATTCTTTCTACCGCGACACAGGCAGCAAACAGTGTGTTCGGCGTAGTGGCGAACATCGGCTTCGGCTTGATCTTCGCGATCTATATTTTACTGAACAAACGGAAACTGGGCAGACAGGCAAAACAGCTCGCTTATGCTTTTTTAAAAAAACCGTGGGCGGATGAGGTCTGCGATATCGCGAGCCTGTCTTATAGGACCTTCGCGGGATTCCTGTCCGGGCAGTGCTTGGAGGCTGTGATCCTTGGCATGATGTTCTTCATCACCCTGCTGATCGGCGGGTTTCCGTATGCAGGCAGTATCTCGGTGATCATTGGCTGTATGTCGATCATTCCGTTTGTCGGCACATTTATCGGTATGGCGTTCGGTTTCCTGCTGATCGCGGTGACGCGTCTGGAACAGGCGCTTTGGTTTCTGGTGGTGTTTTTCGTTATTCAGCAGATCGAGGGACATATTGTCTATCCGAAGGTTGTGGGCAGTTCCGTCGGTTTGCCGGCACTTTGGACGCTGCTGGCGGTCGTTGTGGGCGGCAAGGTATCCGGAATCTTTGGCATCATCCTTTTCATTCCGCTTTTCTCCGTTATTTACGCGCTGGTGCGCAGAAGCGTGTACAGCCGGCTCAAAAAGAAAAATTTAAAAATATCATAAAATTTTCATTGCAATTTATGAAAAGATGTTGTATAATAATGATTGTTCCGCACGAGAGCGGGACAATCAGATATGCGGTCGTGGCGGAATTGGCAGACGCGCACGGTTCAGGTCCGTGTGGGCGACCATGGGGGTTCGAATCCCTTCGACCGCACCAAGTACAGTGACCATTTAGAATGCATGGTCATGAAACCCAGTCGTTGACTGGGTTTCAGCGTTTTTTGACGATGAATTGCCGCGTAAATGAATATACCGACTTAGGGATACAAAGCGGAACTTTTAAGATTTTAAAATTTGAACTTTCACGAAAACGTAAATATCGGC
>Ga0129311_1000816_pt1 | contig 24847 bp, 30 predicted proteins | sample Go1ome_FD_94435 | JGI IMG/M metagenome (GOLD analysis project Ga0129311, IMG submission 94435) | Western lowland gorrila individual fecal microbial communities from Wisconsin, USA - Go1022B metagenome | ecosystem: Host-associated > Mammals > Digestive system > Large intestine > Fecal | place... | reverse complement strand
TTATAATAATAAAAGAATTAAAAGCAAACTAAAAGGAATGAGTCCCGTTCAATACAGAACTCACTCCTTAGAAGTTGCTTAGTACCTAATCAAAAAATGTCCAATTTTTTGGGTTCAGTACATATTGGTATAACTACTCTTTTTAAATTAATTATTGTAATCAAAATTTTTCCAATAAATTTTACAAACTTTACCATCTTTATCGATTCTAAATTCATATGTTCTTTTTGCTTCTTTTGATTTGTAAGTATATTCTGTATAACCCATGTAACTAGCTTTATATATGTCATCAGTTTCACCAAATACTTTTTTAACATCTTCTAATGTTGAGCCTAATTTGATTCCTCCACCAACTTCGATATCTAAATCTAAAACTTCTTGATCAATTTTAGAATATTGGTAATCCCCTACTACGAATCCGCCAATAACAGCATCTTCAAATGTAATTCTATCAGTTGTTGGATTATATGGTAATATGTTGAAAACATTTTCACCAGCTTCATTTTCAATGTCACCATCTTGTATGTCATAATTATTTTGTCTGAATGTTTTAGATTTGTTTTCATCTATTGGTTTTAATCCAACTTCTTTTAAATTAGCAATCTTATCTCCAACTTTAAATTTTTTACCTTTAATTGAAATGTAGTAATTATCATTGTTGTCTATTGCATCAACATCCTTGTTTTTAGAAACTATTGAGTTTCCATTTCCTTGATTTTCATTAGAACCTGTTGTTGATGTATTATTGTTGTTTGAGAATATAAATATACAAGCTACAACTGCAGCAACTATAACAGCTACAACGATTCCAATAATTACGTTTTTGTTTTTCATTTTAAATTCCTCCTTTAAAAATTAACCTAACATAATATACCATATCTAAAAATAATTGTCAACATCATTAAACTGTTTTTATTAATTCTTTTGGAATTAAATTATGGTCATACATTACTTTAGAATGATTATCCCAGATAAGTTTCTTTTCTAGTAATTCACCAGATTTTTTATCGAATTTATTTTGATAAATTTTTGAAACTCTATAATAATTATCTCCTTCTTTTTGGAAATGGTGGTTTTCTTCTGTTAATTTGTATTCCCATGGAAATTCTTTAATACTTTTTAATTCTCCATATAGATACTTGTCCTTAACCCATAAATTTAATTGGAAGTCAAAATCTGTTGTATTCTTAAATCTATAATCTACATAATTATATCCAACACATGTACCATCTTTTAGAGGAATTCTTTCGCCATAATCAGGTGCTAAGGCATCTGAATGTGTATGAAATTCTGTAATTTCAAGTGGACTATTTAAAATAAGCAAATTAATTGTATTTGCTAAATTGCAAAGTCCTCCTCCCATACCAGGTTTTACTTTATTATTTATTATTACTCTTCCCTCTTTATATCCTTTTCTTTTATTTACTGAGCCAATTGTTTTCCAATATGAAAATGTCTCACCTGGATGAATAATTAATCCATTAATTTTGCTAGATGCAATGTCTACATTTACCACTTTATTTTCTTGTAATTCTGGTTCAGTTCCTTTCTTTATTAAGTAAGAATTATATTCTGAAATTGTTATAGGAAGTTTTTCTTCTGATTTTTTTCGAGCAAATTTTTCTTTGCTAAATAAATCCTTTATATCTCTTTGTATAATTCCTTTTCTAACTGCTAATTTAAAAAATAAATCATTTCTTTCACTTAATAATTTCTTTTTTGACATTTTACTACCTTCTTTTACTTCTATATTTCCTAATCTATTTTTATATTTCTTACTATGATTGTAAAATTTCAATATTATTTTTTCTATATGACGTTTTAATCCAATCTTTTTTTCAGTATAATAACCTATGTATTTTACTAAAACACTTGCAATTTCAGCATTATTTGCTCCTAATATATCTTTAAAAGTCTGGTCGCCTATGCATACAACCTCTTCTTTTTTCAAATTCATCATTTTTATTGCTTTCAAGTAATTTTCAGGATTAGGTTTATTTGCATTGTCTATGTAAGGGCAGTTTTCTATATTTTTTAAAAATTCTTCTATTCTTTTTACTCCATTATCTGATAAGATAAATGTTTTAAATCCTATTTTTTGTATTTTTTTGAATAAATCGTCAACCTCTGGAGTAGAAGGTTCACCATGAGGAACTAGAGTATTATCTAAGTCAAACAATATTCCTCTATATCCCTTTTGGTATAATTTTTCATAATCAATTGTAAAAACACTTTCAACATATTCATATGGATAATAGTTCTTAACCATTTAAACCACCTTTCTGTTATTTTACTAAAGCTGTATCTTTTAGTAAAACAACATCTTCGTTTTCTTTATGTATTCTCTTTAAAACAAGCGGATCATCATCTATTATGATAATAATTTTATTTCTTTTAATTCCTTTAATAAAGTTGGCTTTTAAAATTGAAGATTTTTCAAATCCATTGCTTTCCCTTGAAATTATATTTCTATTCTTTTTTTGAAAGAATGGCGCATATTTATCAAGCCAAATATTTTTTTCTTCAAATCCTTTGTCATGTCTTGTAACTGAAAGAATATTCATTTCTATATTTGGATTTTCAGAAATTTCTTTTAACTTTTTTATATTTGATTTTAAAGGTCTTTTTTTATCGTAATCACGCGCTAATCCTACTTCATAATCAGCTATAACGCCATCCATATCAACAAATAATTTTATTTTTTTATCTTTATATTGTTCTAGGACATCATCTATATACATTTTGTTACTCCATTTCTATAAATATGGAGCACATAGTGATCCATTATTTATTTGAATTTTTTTATAAATGAATCAATTTTTACCAAAAATTCTTTATTATTTTTTGTTTGTGTCATTAAACTTAAAATTTGTTCTGTTACATCAGCAACAGGCATACTATTCATTGCTTTTCTTAATGCAAATACTGTTTCTTTTTCTTCTGGTGTTAATAATAAATCTTCTCTTCTAGTTCCAGATTTATTTATATCTATTGCTGGGAATATACGTTTTTCTGATAATTTTCTGTCTAGGTGAACTTCCATGTTACCTGTTCCTTTGAATTCTTCGAAAATTACATCATCCATTCTGCTTCCAGTATCTACTAATGCTGTTGCTAAAATTGTTAAACTTCCACCATTTTCTATGTTTCTAGCTGCACCAAAGAATTTTTTTGGTTTATGTAGAGCTGTTGGATCTAAACCACCAGATAATGTTCTTCCAGATGATGGAATAACTAAGTTATAGGCTCTTGCTAATCTTGTAATACTATCTAATAATATTACTATATCTTTTCCTTGTTCTATTAATCTTTTGGCTCTTTCTAGTACCATTTCAGCAACTTTTACATGATGTTCTGGTAATTCATCAAATGTTGAATATATTACTTGACCTTTTATAGAACGTTTCATATCTGTTACTTCTTCTGGTCTTTCATCAATTAATAATACAATTAATTCTACTTCTGGATTGTTTGTTGTTATACTATTTGCTATTTTTTTGATTAATGTAGTTTTACCAACTTTAGGTTGTGCAACTATCATTCCTCTTTGCCCTTTTCCAATTGGAGAAATTAAGTCTATCATTCTCATTGCATATTCATTTGGAACTGTTTCTAGTTTTAATTTTTCTGTTGGATATATTGGTGTTAACTCATCAAAACGTTTTCTTTTCATTGCTTTTTCAGGATGTTCACCATTTACTTCTCCAACAAATATTAAAGATGGAAATTTTTCTCCTTCTTTTAATCTTGAAATTCCTTTTACTATATCTCCATTATCTAGTCTGAATCTTTTTATTTGAATTGGTGATAAATAAACATCTTTTGGACTTGATAAATAATTATCCCCTCTTAAAAATCCGTATCCATCTGGTAAAATGTCTAAAATTCCCTCAACAATAACATCATTCTCGTTTGTAAGTTTATAGTCAACTATAGGTTCTCCGTTCGCATCATATTTTCTTTCAACAGGTTCTCTTTTTTCCGGAATCTCCTCTTCAAATTCTTCGACATGTTTTTCCTCTACTCTAATAACACTGCTTAAAACAGTAATTAGATCTTCTTTTTTTAATTTTGAAATGTTTTTAACATTGTTTTCTTTAGCTAATTCTTTTAACTCAGCTAAAGTCATTTTTTCTAAATCTTGCATAAATGCCTCCTTGATTATTATTTTATTAATTTGTTTTTGGGGAAATTTTTATCGACATAAATTAACAATAATATTATATCATAAATTCTAAAAAATGCAATAGTTTTCATCGAAAAAGTGTTTTTGCTTATAAAATAAAAAAAGAGTAAATCTGTAAGCCGGGTTCTGTCATTTAAAATAGTCATTTATCTAGGATATGTATTGCTACATATCTCAAGCCACGCAATTTAGAAGGCGCCGAGCAGGCTTAATCTTCAATTTAGGTGTTGCTCCAGATGGGGTTTACACTGCCTGGTATGTCACCATACCAGCGGTGAGCTCTTACCTCGCCTTTTCAACCTTACAACTCGTAAGAGTTGCGGTTATTTTCTGTTGCACTTTCCTTAAGGTTACCCTCACTAGACGTTATCTAGCATCTTTGCTCTATGGAGCCCGGACTTTCCTCTCGTAGACCCTTTCGGGTTTTACCAGCGACTATTCAATTTACTCTGTTTTCTATTATATCACAAATTATTCAAATCTTCTAGTAAATTTCGATATTTTATTAAAAATAATTGTTTATCTTTTAAATTTGCTGAATTTTGTATTTCATTTAATAATATATAACATTTATTTACTATAAATTGATTATTTTCTTGAACATTTTCATTTGTTATTATTTTAGTAAATTTTTCTCTTGCTTCTTGTAAATATCCTGCTATTTCTTCCCAATTTTCACTATCCAACAAAGAGTATGCTTTAAAAATGCTGTATTTGGTTGAATATGTTACTTTGGTTAGTGGATCTACATCACAATTTTTTATAAATTTAGGAAAGTATGAATAAACCGTAACAAGCTCTTTTAAGCTTTCTTCCTTGTTTTCATTTTTTAATGCAATTAAAAGATTGTCATATTCTTTACTAAAATTTGAAATATCATCATCATTCAAGCCTATTTTATATAAATCCAGCGTCATTGTACATATTGAATTTTGTAGTATTTCTGCTTCATTTTTTATATAATTCCAATTTATTTCTTTTTCAGAATTTAAAACACCTTTAGCATTTAAAGAATATTTTTGCGTTTTTTCAGTTGAATTTTGTTCATTTCCCCCTGCTTCCGAACCTTCTTTGCTAGAACCAGATGAATTTTCCTCACCTTCAGATGAAGAATTTTTACTTGAAACTCCTCCTGAAGTATCATCCCCATTCCCCGCACTTGATGAATTTTCAGAAGACTTTTTGGATTTTTCACTTATCTCTTCAATTGATAGCTTATAATTTTGAAATTCTATATTATTTAAAGAATTAAACATATATAAAATTTTACTTTCAAAATATTCTAATTCTGTTTTTACTTTTTCTTTAACATCTTGCTCTATATCACTTGCAGAAATTGAATAAATTACAAATCCTAAAACAATTATGATTACAATTAAAAATACATAGGCAAATTTTTTCATGGTTATCATCCTCTCCAAATTTTACAATTATTGTTTGTATAAATTTCAAAAAATATTCTATAATAATTATTAAAATGATTTTTAGGAGAATTAAATGTTAGCTTTTGTAAATATAAATAGTTCCAAAAATGGTGAAGTAAATAGATTTTTAAGCAAATTTTACAATCATAATTTAAAGATAAAAGAAAATAATTGGGAAAAAAAGTTCAGCAATCCCATTGAAATTGCTGAACTTATTGGTGTTTATATTGATAACATAGAAGATTATGATATTTCCCTTTGGTTTTCATTAGATGATGGTATTATTGTAAAAGTAGATTCTTCTAATGCAAATGAAATTATTAAATACTTATATGAAAGATTTCCATATTAAGTTTTTAGTTCTTTTGGGGACACTTTTAAAAAGTAAACTAAAATTAATCTTCTGATTTTTTTGCTCTATTCATTAAAGTTGAAACTGCTTCTTTAGCATTTAATCCTTCATAAATAACTTTATAAACTGTGTTTACTATTGGCATTTCAACATTATAGATTTTTCCTAATTCGTAAGCTACATCTATATTGTCTATGCTTTCTATTACCATTCCAACTTCTTTTTTAGTTTCTTCTAATGTTTTTCCTTGACCTATTAACATTCCTGCTTTTCTGTTTCTACTATGTTCGCTTGAACATGTAACAATTAAATCTCCAAGTCCACTTAAACCATAGAAAGTTTCTTTTTGAGCTCCAAGTTCGACTCCTAAACGAGCTATTTCACTTAATCCTCTTGTAAGCAATGCCGCAAAAGCATTATCTCCTAGTCCTATGGCATTCGCTGCTCCTGCACAAAATGCTATTATGTTTTTTAATGCTCCTCCTACTTCTACTCCTTTAACATCATTTGATGTATAAACTCTCATTATGTCACATGTAAAGGTATCTTGAACCATTTTCATTATTCTTGGATGTTTTGATGCACACACAAGCAGAGTGTGTTGTCCTTCACTTACTTCTTCTGCATGGCTTGGGCCTGATAAAACAGCAAGTTTTGCATTTGGCATTTCCTCTAATATTACTTCATCTAATGTTTTTAAAGATTCTTGTTCAAATCCTTTAGAACATATTATTATAGGCCTATTTTCAACATATTCTTTATAGCCCCTTACAATATTTCTTGTGAATTTTGATGGAGTTACATGTATTATAAAATCTGTTCCATCAATTACTTCCTTATAATCTGTTGAACACCAAATTCCATCTGGTAATTGAGCATCTGGCAAAAACTTACATTTTTTTTCATTATTAATTAAATCTCTTTCTTCTTCAGCAAAAGACCATATTTTTACTTTATTTCCAAGTTTTGCTAGGTGAATTCCTAAAGCTACTCCCCAGCTTCCACTTCCTATTATGGCTATGTTTTTCATTCTTTTGTTTTCCTCCTATTTCTTTTTAAAACTAATTTTATTTTCCTTACCTTGTAGTATTCTTACTATATTGCTTCTGTGATTAAATAGTATAAATGCTGCTAAAATTATACTATATGCAAGGTATCCGCTTCCTTCTGAAACTATATAATTATCCTTAATAAAATATGTAAGAACAGCAAATAAAATTGCAGCTGAACAAGAACCTACTGAAACCATTTTTGTAATTGCTATTAATGTAACTCCGACCGCTAAGCATATTAATCCAATTTCCCAATTTGACATTATTAAAATACCTAAAGATGTTGCAACACCTTTTCCACCTTTAAATCCAAAAAATACTGGAAAAGTATGTCCTACAACTACTGCAATTCCTGCTATTTGTACCAAAATTGATCTGTTTTGTGCATTAAACAAATTTCCTAGAAAAATAGCTATAAGAATTGCAACAACACCCTTTAAAATATCACAAATAAGAGTAATTGCCGCTGCTTTTTTTCCAACTGAACGAAGCATGTTGGTTGTACCAGCATTTCCGCTTCCTTTTTCTCTTACATCAAATCCTGCAAATTTCTTGCTAAAAATAACTGAAAAATTTATACTTCCTATTAAATATGCGATTATTGCATTTACTATACATAATACTATCATTATTTTATCTCCTTTCAGAATTTACTATTATATTTCAAATTTCTCTGATTTTTCTCGTACAATTATTCTAACTGGTGTTCCTTCTAATCCAAATTCTTTTCTAATTTGATTTACAATATACCTTTCATAAGAGAAATGGAATAATTCCTTATTATTTACAAATATAACAAATGTAGGTGGCTTTGTTGAAGCTTGTGTACCATAGAATATTTTAAGTCTTTTTCCTTTATCTGTTGGTGGTTGAACAATTGCTATTGCTTCATTAATTACTTGATTTAATGTAGATGTATTTATTCTTAAAGCATTTTGTTCAGCTACGTGATTTATCATTTCATATAGTTTTTGTACTCTTTGACCAGTCTTTGCTGATATAAATATAATAGGTGCATAAGATAAATAAGAAAGTCTTGCATAAATATCCTTTTTATAACTTTCTAATGTACCAGTTTCTTTTTCGTATTCATCCCATTTGTTTACAACAATTATTATTCCTTTTCCTGCTTCATGTGCTTCTCCGGCTATTTTAGCATCTTGATCTGTAACACCTTCTAAGGCATCTATCATCATTAAGCATACGTCTGCTCTTTCAACTGCAAGTAATGTTCTCATAATACTAAATTTTTCAATAGATTCTGTAACTTTGCTTTTTCTTCTAATTCCTGCTGTATCTATAAAAACATATTTACCATATTCATTTTCAAGTTCACTATCTATTGCATCTCTTGTAGTTCCCGCAATATTACTTACAATAGCTCTATTTTCTCCAAGCATTTTATTTATTAAAGATGATTTACCAACATTTGGTTTTCCTATTACTGCAACTTTTATAATATTTTCATCATCTTCTCCATCTTCTTTTTCAGGAAAATGATTATAAATCTCGTCTAATACATCCCCTATACCTAGCGCATTTGACGCAGAAATTGGAAACGGTTCTCCTATACCCAAATTATAAAATTCATATATTTCTTGTCTATCTTTATCAAAATTATCTGCTTTATTACATACTAAAACTATTGGTTTGCCAGATTTTTTTAACATTAATGCTATTTCTCTATCTGCTGCTGTAACGCCTTGTCTAATATCTGTTAAAAATATTATTACATTAGCCATAGATATTGCAAGGTTTGCTTGTTCTCTCATTTGAGATAGAATAATATCATCAGATTCAGGCTCTATTCCTCCTGTATCTACTAATGTAAAATTTCTTCCTCTCCAATTTGTTTCGGCATAAACTCTATCTCTTGTAACACCTGGTGTGTCTTCTACAATTGATATTCTACTTCCTGCCAAATAATTGAAAAAAGTTGACTTTCCAACATTTGGTTTTCCTATTATTGCTACTATTGGTTTTGACATAATTACTCCTTTCATTTCAATACACATAGTATATCAAAAATTGAAAAATAATACAAGTATAATCTTTTATAGTCTTCTTTCTATCCAAGTTTTAGCATAAGAACATGTTGCTTGTATTTTCCCATTTCTTGTTTCTATTTCTTTTACCGCTTCTTCTACCAATTTTGAAGCAATTCCTTTTCCTCTCAAGCTTTCATCTACAAATGTATGATATATATTATATGTTCCTTTTTCTATTTCTTCAAATTCAATTTCTGCTATAATTTTACCAGTTTCATCTTTTAAATAAATTCTGTTAGGTTCCTTTGTAAATTCCATAAAACACCTCTTATATATTATCGTTTTTCTATTTGAATATTGGTTTTCTCTCTTTTTACAAATATTTTACCATATTCAGATTTTTTGTCAATTATTTGTAAGAATACTTACATAATATTAGCTTAAAAACAGCTACAAATAAGTAGCTGTTTTTTTACTATATGCTTTTGGGTGTATTAAGGTATGTTAAACATTTTTATTTTTTATATAACTTCCTTCAAATTCACATTCAAGTATATCCATATGTAATTTATCATAATATTTTCCATTTAAAAATATTTCTTCTCTACTTCTACCAGCATCTTTAAATCCACATTTTAAATAACATTTATGAGCTCTTTCGTTTACAGAAAGAAGATCTAATCTTATACTATGTAAATTCAAATATTTAAAACCATATTCTAATAAGAGCTTTATTGCTTCTGTTCCATATCCATTATTTCGGTAATCTTCATCTCCTATAAAGATTCCAAGTACAGCACTTCTTGCAATCCAATTAAAGCGTTCTAATCCCACTGTTCCAACTAGCTTATCATTATTTAAATCAATAATATTAAAACTTCTACTTTCAGTATTTTTTGCTGAACTTTCAAGCCATTCCTTTTCTCCAAGTAAAGTTGTAATTTCTCCACTTCTTCCTATATAATCAGATACTTGAAAATCATTCATCCATTCAGTGAATTTTTCTATTTCTTCATCAGATGCTCCTTTTGGAGATAAATATATTCTTTCTCCTACTAATTTTTTAAAATATTTCATAATTATCTACCTCTTTTCCTAATTTATTCTACTATTTTTTTATTCTTCTTATCATTCCATATCCAGTAAAATCAAATGGTATTTTCCTAAAACCACATTTTTCATAAAATTCTTCTTTTCCTTGCATTGAAACTAAATTTATACTTGCTTTTTGTCCTTCTTTTGTTTTATTATAAACTTCTTTGACGATTTCTTCAATAAGAATCTTACCAATCCCTTTTCCTTGATATTCTCGACTTACTACTACATCAACAATTAAATAATACAAACCATCTCCAATTGCTCTTGCCATACCAACTGGTTTATTATCAACTATTATTTTTTTAATAATAACACTATTTCTTAATGCTTCAATTATTACATCTTCATTTTTTGAATCCCAACCAACTGAATTTCTTAATTCATTGTATTCTTCTGGTTGTATATTATTTTCTATTTTATATTCCATTATTATCATTCCTTTTTTATATTAACTAGCTTATATCTAGTTATCTTCATATATTTTTGAATATTTTTCAATGCTTTCATTAACATTTATTTTATAGACTTTTACAATACAATTGGAATATTCATCATCGAAATATTCTTTTATCATTTGTCCACCCAAGGCCTCCATAGTTTTCCATGATGCTGGATTATCTTTATCTGCATCCATCAAAACTTCTTTTATTCCGTATTTTTGACAATTTTTTAAACCTAAATATAAATTTATCTTATTATATCCTTTTCCTCTTTCGGTAGGTCTTATCGAATATCCAATATTTCCTCCATATTTTTTCAATCGTTCATTTAATGCTAATCTTATATTTATCATTCCAACAATTTTATTATCTTCTTTTCTTACAAGAAAATAGGTTCTTGCAGGGACTTTTTCTTCATTCGGTATTCTTTTATAATCTTCTTCTAATTTTTCTAACCAACCTTCGTAGTTATCTAAGAATCTTTGTAAGCCCCCTGTTCCATTTATTGGAGATTTATATTTATAAAATTCATTTATAAAATCTATTGCTTCTTTTTTTCTTTTAATACATGGTTCTTCTAAATAAAACTTTTCCATGTTCTCACTTCCTTTTTTCTTTACATATTTACAATATCATATTCATATATTGCTAGTCCATATTTTTTATCTTCAAATTCAATTTCATCATAATCCATAATCTTTCCACCCATTTTATCGTAAAAAGCTCTTGACGGATAATTTTCTTTTAAGCATCCTAATATCATTTTAGTTTTGCCTTCATTTTCTAGCAATTCTATAACATATTGCATTAGTTTTCTTCCTATTCCATTTCTTTTTAGCTTACTTGTTACATATAGTGAAGAAATTTCACAATCTGCTTCTTTTTTAAACTTTTCTGGATAATTATTATAATTTCTATATAAACAAAATCCTACAATTTCATTATTTAGTTCGGCTACAACAATGCTTACACCATTTTCTATATTATTTCTTCGCTTTTCAATTTCTTTTTCTCTATCCATACTATCAAGAAAATCATCATCAATAATTCCTCTATATGCTGTTTGCCAACCTTCAATTTTTATATCTGCAATTTTCTCAATATCATCAATAGTGGCATTTCTAATTATAATGTTTTGCATTTAAATCACTCCTTAAAATTAAAATAAGTCTCACAAAAGAATCTTTTAAGACTCCTTTGCAAGACTTTTTATACTCTTACTTCGTGTAAACAATTAACTATTTTTAATTGTCCTTTATCGCTCGGAATGTTATTTCCTAGATAAACTCTTAAATATTGTTTTATATTTTAACATATTATTTGTCTTTTGTCAAATTTTGTATAAATTTAAGTTTATTTTGCTTGTGCTATTATTGTATATATATGCCAAAATTTGTTTTTACCTAAAGCAGTTTCCTTATAATACTTTTCTTCTGAAAAATAATTGATTTCGAAATCTTTAAAATATTCTAAAAGCTTTTCTTTTTCTATTGTAGCTTTATTTCCATTCCAGTCATCTTCTTTGCCTAAAAAGTTAGCAAGAATAAAGCCTTGTTTATTTACTCTTTTAAATAGATTTTTTAAGAATTCTTCAAAATTATCTTTTACAAAAAATAAGCTCATGTTTGCTGAAATCAAATCAGCTTTTGGTATTTCAATTTTAGAAAAATCTCCTATTACTACATCTAAATTTGTTTTATCTGAAATTTTATTGTTTAGAATTTCTTTTACTTGTTCTTCGCTATCTATTGCAGTAACCCTAAATCCTTTTGAAATTAAGAATTCAGTATCATTTCCTGCTCCGCATCCTAAATCTACTGCTTTATTTCCAGTTAGCTTTTTACTAAATTTGTAATTAAAGAACCTGCTTATTAATCCTGAAGGTTTATTATTCATTGTTGCTTTATAATAATCTTTTGAATTGTTCATTTTTTCTCCTTAAATTTTCCTATATTAATTATATCATACATTACTTTGTATTCTTTTGTTAAATTTATCACTCCTAATAATTATTTAAAAAAACACATTTCATAAATAACATTTGAAAAGATATAAATAGATTTACTCTTTGATTGATAAGTCCCTCCTGCGCTTTTTGAAATATATTTTATAAATGTGTGCTCACTCCATTTGTTAAAATTATATATTAAAAGACGAATATTTGCAATAATTATCTGTTCTTTTGATGCTTATTTTTTTTTTTAATTCTTGTGAATTCGTTATTTTTCATCTAATAAATAATGGAGAAAACCAGCAGAATTTTACTTCTACTGGTTCTCTCTTACGGTTTGACAGTGAGTTAATCACACTTCTTCGTAGGTGTTATTAAACACCCTTCCGTTGACTACCCATCTGTCAGCAGGATTCGGTTGTCCGTCCTTGTTGGCGCTTACGATGAAATCGCCTTCACCATGAGGGACGCCATCACGATTGGCTGTGAGGACTTCGCCCCAGCTGGTAGCGACCTGCACTTGTTCTGTAACCTGCTCTGCAAAAACGGTTTCCGCGGTTTCATCCACGATTGTAACGATCTCAAACTCGCCTTCGGGAATGTTTACCGATGTAATTGGAGTTCCATCTTTGAGAGTATAGGTCTTTGCCAGCTTCTCGATAGTTACGGGCCATACTTCACCAACTGTGCCTATCAGCTCAACGATTTTCGAATGACACAACAAAAGAACCTCCACCTGTTATAAAGTGAAAGCCCTTTTGTGGTCAGTTTATTTTTAATCAAACATTAATTGATATAATTTTTCCCATTTTTCATTTGGCATTTCTTTTTGAATTGCATTTAGAAAAAATTTTAACGCACTTGGATTATTAATAAAATAATTGTCTACTAAGTTCACTGTGCTTAAATGAGAAATTTCCGCCATCAATTTGAATACTTCTTTTTGAGAGTCTGTTAAACATAATTCTTTTGCTAAAATAGACATATAGTCCTTGCCAGAGATAATTCCAGATGGAGCAGTTCTAAGTCCTCTCTCAATTTCGCTTAAATATATAGCAGACATCCCTAATCGTCTTGCCATTTCTCGAACTGATATATCAAGTTCTTCTCTCCGCTGTCTAACACTTTCCCCAAAGGAACGGACAGTATAACTTGAAATATCATTATTGTCAAAAGGGTTTGAATAATTCATAATCAACCTCCTTAAATTATCAAGGGACTCAACTAGTGCTGACCTTCACTAATTGATAGGCGAATGTATATAATAACAGACAAATAGCCCGATTAGTAAGTAATGTTCAAATTGTACCACATTTTTTCGATTTTTTCAACTACAAAATGAATCAATATTTTAGTGCAAAATAAAATTTTATATTACATAACTGATTATATCCTATATATAGATTTATTCAATTCTTTATTCTTGGTACTTCTCCTCCACCTGTTCCAATTTCTAAACATAAGGAACTTGTATTTGTATTTTTCTAAGATTTATTATTTAAAATTTTTTCCCATTTTCAAATTGTACTTTAATTAGACACATTCTAATCACTCCATTCTTTTTATTGTATATTAACTCTGTTAAATTGCATCAAAAAAACTCTCTATTAATAGAGAGTCACATGAATTTTATTTTATATTATTTTGCCTGTATTTTTATTTATGCATAAAAAATAAAACAGATTATTTACACCTGATTAAAATTCGTGTGATTATCTCACTATTATTATTTACTTTAAATTTTAATTTTGTAATTTTCATGATTAATCACACTCCTTTCTTTTATTTTTGAGTTAATACATTATTATAATACCATAAATTGGGTATATTTGTCAAAAATTATTTTAGTTCAGTTATTTCAAATCAGAAAAATCATGTATTATTTTATATTTTGATGTTTTTAGTACATTATTTCTATCCATGTGTAAAACTGATAACCCTTTTTCAACTGCAATATCTAATAGTTCTTCATTGTCATCTATAAATAATGCTTCATTTTCTTTTATATTAAATTCTTTTATTGGATAATCAAATAATACCTTGTCTTGCTTTCTTTTTCCGTATACTGAAGATATGTATATTTTTGTAAAATATTGATCTATATCATATTTTTTCAAATAATTAAATGCACATGGCCAATTGTCTGATAACATAAGGATAGTGTATTTTTTTGATAATATTTCTAAGTCTTCTTTTACATTTTTATATAATATGTATTTAGAATCTTCTTTATCATAAACAAAGTTGTTTACTATGTTTTCAAGATTTTCTTTTTCAATATTATAATCAATTTTCTGAAATACAGTCTTGTAAAATTCCATTATTAATTCATATTCTTCTTCCAAATTTACAGCTTGCCCATCTAATAAATCTCTACTACTTTGTATTGCTTCTTTTAATTTGGCTTTATCTATTTTTTTCATGTCTACATTTTTTAGAAATTCATTTGTTACAAGCCAACTTCCAGTTGCTGGTTCTACTAAAACTCTTCCCATATCTAATATTAAATATTTTATCATATTCTCACTCCATTTGTTAAAATTATATATTAAAGGACAAATATTTGCAATAATTATTCGTCCTTTTAATGCTTATTTTCCTTTTTAATTCCTGTGAATTAATTATTTTTCTTCTACCATATAATTGAGAAAACCAGCAGAATTTTACTTCTACTGGTTCTCTCTTATGGTTTGACAGATAATTAATCATACTTCTTCGTAGGTGTTAGTGAACACCTTTCCGTTGACGACCCATCTGTCAGCGGGATTCGGCTGTCCGCCCTTGTTGGCGCTTACGATGAAATCGCCTTCGCCATGAGGAACACCATCACGATTGGCTGTGAGGACTTCGCCCCAGCTGGTTGCAACCTGAACCTGCTCTGTAACCTGCTCTGCAAAAACGGTTTCCGCCGTTTCATCCACGATTGTAGCAATTTCAAACTCGCCTTCGGGAATGTTGTCCGGAGTAATCGGAGTTCCATCTTTGAAAGTATAGGTCTTAGCCAACTTCTCGATGGTTACGGGCCATACTTCACCAACTGTGCCGATGAGCTTGATGCACTTGGCATCATTTGTGGTGTAGTGGCAGTCCTCGAGATAGTTGTACAGTTCGGTCCCAGCTGCAACTTTTTCAGCCTTCATAGTGTAGTTCTTCTTCCGGTATTCTCTCATCATGATCAATCCTTTCCGTCCTTTCGGACTTGGCAATCGTATTGATGCCCATTTTAAATTAGAATATTGTGTAGGGATATTCCTAAATCACTTCAATTATAGCATATTTTATGTAAATTTTCAAATTTGGGGTCTCCTTCAATCAACAAGATTATTAACAAAAATTAAATATTCTTCATAATTTTCCATCTTAAAAAAAACCTTTTAATTCCTTTTTATTTTAAATATAATTCTTCAATATTTTGTATTTTCATCTATCCATTTTAAAAATTTATCATCCGCATTTAATATGTTGTAACATGAAATTTCTGCTATTTCATAGTCATGTATTTTATTTATTTCATCTTTAATTTCATCAAATAAACTTTCTTTTGATCTAAATTCTATTTTATATTCATCACATTCTTCTAATTGATTTTTCCACCAATATTTGGAATGTACTTTACTTATTTGACATCCAGCAACTAACTTTTTTTGCAATAATGTTTTTATAATTTTTTCCGCTATTTCTTTTTTATCACAAAGTGTTGTTATAACAATATATCTTTCCATATTAATTGCTCCTTCTGGTTTTTATTTATTAAAGAATGATTTTACATTTATTCTTTATTTTAAATCTTTTGCATAATAATTTACTAAATATTCAATGGGTTCTTCATTTTCATTAGATGCTGGCTCACATATTTTTCCATCTATCTATCTCTAAATTTATAATAAGGTTATTACAATTTACTTACATAATTGGCAAGTTCTATTGCAATATCAAAATGTGTTGAGTCGTGTTGTGTTCCTTCAAGTTCTCCTTTTTTATGTCTTTCATCCTATTTAGGGCTATCTAATAAATCTCCACTTGTAAAGAATGTATAAAATTCTAGATTTCTAAAATCACACATTGCTTGTACTGCCGAACATTCCATTTCAACAGATATACAACCGTCCGCTTTTCTTCTTTCAAAATTATTTAATGTTTCTCTGTAAAAAGCATCTGTTGTCCAAGTTTTACCCTCAATATAAGGTATTTCGTTTATTTTCATAAAATCAGAAACTATATTATGATTTTTAACTTTTATATAATCACTAGCTTCAGCATAATGATAAGATGTGCCTTCATCTCTATATGCTTCTGTTGGTATCATAACTTTACCGTGTGCTATTTCTTTATTCAAACATCCTGCTCCACCAAAAATAATAAATTTTTCTGTCTTTATTTGTGAAGATGATGTTTCTATTGATCCTACACAAGATGGTGCTCCAACATAAGTTTTAAAGAAACCGATTTTTTTATCTTTATAATCTATTTTATATATAAATCTTGTATCTGCTGCATCTTTTATCTCACCTATTTTTTCACATTTATAATTATTTAAAACATATTCTTCAATAACATTTGAAAATGTCAGAATACATACATCTAACTTATATGCATTTTCATTAAATTTTGGATTAATTTTTGCCTCTGATTTATTATCAAAACTATCAACTATCATATTTTTCTCTCCTAACTATCTTTGAACATGGCACCATACATCAATTTCTTATTTTCCTAGTATTTACCATTGTTTTCCCCAATTATTAAACCCAATTAAATACTTATTGTCAACTTTAAAAACTGCTCTTAAAATATGCTTCTATTAAATCATAATCCATAATATCTTTAGGTATTTCATGTATATTAAAGAATTCTAATTGTTTTGTTTCGGAGTCACACTTTAAATTTGAGACTTTTTCATTTTTAATATCGACTAAATATAATGATGTATTGTTATAAACAATATCCCCATTGGGATAGCTATTTTTTCTTGTATTTCCTGACAATGTGTCAATCAGATTTATTTCGTTTGGTTCTATTTTTATCCCTGTTTCCTCATATGCTTCTCTAACTGCTGTATCTCTTAAGTCTTCTCCAAGTTCTTGGCATCCACCAGGTAATCCCCATTGATTTCTATCTGCTCTTTTTTGTAATAGTATTTGTCCTTCTTCATTTCTTATAATTATAGCTGCACCAGTTTGTATAAATGGTATGTGATTTATTCTCTCATCAAGCGACATTCTGAATAAAACTGGATAACCGCCATAATTAGCACTTAATTCTAACAATTCTTTTTCATTTAAATTTTTAACTAACTCAACAAATTCATTATGCGAATATTCTCTCATATTTTTTAATTCCATATCTATGCTAGCCTCCTTGCATTGTTGCTTTTGAAATAAAGCATTTTCTTCCTCTATTTTTATTAAAATTATATATTAAAGGACGAATATTTGCAATAATTATTCGTCCTTTTAATGCTTATTTTTCATAATTTCAGTCATTTTATCAAATTGACTTACATTATATTTTATCTCTTTTAAAGATTGTATAACTTCATTTTCTGCAAGTTTTATTTCTTCATTATCATAATTATTTTCGATGCATAGCGATCTTTTTAAGTTATAATCAAGCCAAGCAAGTCCACCATAAACGTCTGCATTTATTAAAATATCAATATTGTTATCAATGTTTCCTTTATAATTTTGTTTATAACTATTTATTACTATTTCAAATTTATTATAATCAATACTTTCTATATCTCCTCCTGACCAATACCAGGCAACTTGTATTAGTTCAATAGTAGGATTTATATATCCGCTTGCTTCCCAATCAATGATAAATGCTTTATCTTCTTGCCACATTACATTTTTTCTATCTAAATCCGTATGACTTATTACTAGAATCTTTTAATGGTTTAATATATTTCCATTCCATAACCTCAACTTCTTTCTTAATTCATTAGTTCAATATCAATAAATCTAATTAATTTATTTGAAGCTTTTAATTGAGATTTAACCTTTTTTTCAAGAGCTAGATATTGTTTTATAGTTATTTTTTCATCTACACTTACTTGTAAGAATACACTATAGTATGCTGACATCTTTATTATTTTAACTTTTTTGAATTGTATATTTTCAATTTTCTTTAATTCGGCTTCTATTTCTTCTTTAATTTCATTATTTTCCACATCATTTGTAAGCAGTCCCCTTATATTAGATATTATCATCTTTATTGAGGTATAGAATACATATATTGCCATACCAAAACTTCCGATTTTATCAACATTTATAAAATCAGGTATATATTCTTCTAAAAATGCAAGTATTAATACCACTAACACTACGCATGTAGATATAAAATCTGCTTTTGATTCTTTGGATGCTTCAATCATCAATTCACTTTTAAATTTTTTACCATAATGTTGTAATAATTTTATTACAATCATTTTTAGTATTAGAGCAACTACAAGTACTATCGCAATTGATATACTTGGTTCAAAACTTCCTTTAAAAAAGAAAAATTGATAAAGAATAAATATTCCAATTAAAAACAATAAAAATCCAGTAAATAGATTGGCTAAATAATATACTTGTCCATATCCAAATGGATAAGTCTTATTTGCTCTTCTTTTTCCAACTTTATTTGCTATTATACTTGTAATATCTGTAAAAAAATCTATAAATGACTGAATTGAATCAGATATTAATGTTGAAAATGAGAAAGTAATCCCTGAAATTAGTTTTAAAAAGGCTACAATTAAATTAAATACTGCTGTTATTGTTATTATTTTATTTTCTTTCATTTCTTGCTATTCTCCCTATTATATTTAAATTATATATTAAAGGACAAATAATTGCAATAATTATTCGTCCTTTTAAATCATTAAATTAATAAATATTTTATTATACTATCTGACTTTTATCCCAATGCTACATCAAGTATCATCATTATTATAAATCCTATGCTTACGCCTATTGTACCAATATCTGTATGTTCACCCATTTGTGCTTCAGGTATTAATTCTTCAACAACAACATATATCATTGCACCTGCTGCAAATGATAGAAAGTATGGAAGTATTGGAACTACTAAATTTGTTAAGGCTATAGTAATTATTGAGGCAATTGGCTCTACAATTCCAGATAATGTTCCATACCAGAAGGATTTTAATTTGCTCATTCCTTCATTTTTTAATGGCATAGATATTATTGCCCCCTCTGGAAAGTTTTGTATTGCTATTCCCATTGCAAGTGCCAATGCAGCCCCCATTGTTATTCCTGCATTTCCAAGCATTGCTCCAGCTAAAGCAACCCCTACTGCCATTCCTTCAGGAATATTGTGAAGTGTTACTGCAAAAAATAACATTGATTTCTTTTTGCATGAATTTTGAATATTTTCTTCCTTTTGTTCTTTTATTTTTGTTGTAATGTGATCTATCCAAAGTAAAAATAATATTCCTATAATAAAACCAACACTTGCTGGTATCCACGCTATTACGCCTTGTTCTTCTGCCATTTCTATTGATGGCATTAATAATGACCATACCGAGGCAGCTATCATTACACCTGAAGCAAATCCTAATAAAAATTTTTCTATTTTCCTATTAATTTCATTTTTCATTAGGAAAACCATAGCTGAACCTATGGTTGTTCCTAAAAGTGGAATTAATATTCCGTATTGTTAAATCCATTATCTATACTTATTGCATCCCATTTGTATAGAATTTCTTTTGGGCAAGTTTGTCTTGAATTCCACGAAGTGCCTCTCCAAATCTTTGGAAGTGAACTACTTCTCTTTGTCTTAAATAACGAAGCGGATCTATAACATCTGGGTTATCTCTACATAAATCAATTAATTTTTCATAGGTTGCACGAGCTTTTTGTTCGGCAGCCAAATCTTCTTGAAGGTTTGCAATAGGATCACCTTTTGCAGCTATATATGCAGCTGTAAATGGAACGCCTGCTGCAGATACTGGGTATACATCTACACCATGGTCTGTATAATATGGTGCTAAACCTGCTTTTTCTATTTCTTCAATTGAAGCATTTTTTGTTAATTGATGAACTATTGTGCCTACCATCTCGAGATGTGCTAATTCCTCGGTGCCTATATCATTTAACACGGCTTTAGAAACTTGGTCTGGCATACCAAATCTTTGAGATAAATATCTTAAAGAAGCGGCAAGTTCTCCATCTGGTCCTCCATATTGAGAAATTATTACTTTTGCAAGTTTTGGGTCTGTACATTTAATATTGATTGGGTATTGTAGCATTTTATTATAAGTCCACATTAAAAATTCCCCCTTTCCCATGGCCATGGTTCTTCTATCCATCTCCATTTATTGCATGGATAATTTATAGTTAAAGGTCCATATATTTTTTGATATTTATCCTTTAATTCTTTACATTCTTTGCAATATCTATTGTGAAGGCAAAGTGCCTTTTCATCATCTTTATGAGTGTCAAGATAAAGAGCAAGTTCTGTTATTGCAAATTCTAATGCTTTAATTTCATTTGCCATTTTTCTTCTCATGTCACAATTACCTCTATCCATGTCATCTTCCATAGGCATATTTGCAGACATGTTTACTGGCATATTTCCTGTCACATAAGTTCTATCATCTTCTTTTGCTTCACAATTACAATTTCTATACATAGCCATTATCTGTTACACCCCTCTCCTACATTATTTGTTGATTCTAAATATTTTATCATTTCCATCGATTGACCTGGGCAATATGGGCTCACCAACTCTGGGAATATAGTTCCCATTTTTAAGCCAATTTGTGGTTTAAATGTTTTATCCATAAATTGATATGGCACATAGCTTTGTGCAAGCATTGGGTCTTCTGGAAATATACTATTATATTCATCATCAAATCCGCAATTACAATTTTCATTGTACATGTCATTGTAAGAACCTACATTTTGACAACTTTTTTCTATAATTTCATTATCACAATTGTCATCATGATTGTTGTTCATACAATAACATTTTTGGTATCTTCCAAACATAATTCTTCCTCCTTTTTATGATTTAATATATTGTATGAAAGCATAAAAAAAATGGTGAAGCTTTTTGAACTTTTTGGGACACTCTTAAAAATCAAGGTTTCCTGAAATACCTTGATTTTTAAGAGTGTCCCAAAAAGTTTTTTAATAAGTTAAAAAAAAATGACAAGCATCGCTTGTCATTTTGGATTTAATTATTATATTCTAAGCATTCCAGCAAATGTTTTGTTATCTTCTACACTTGATAATACTTTAGCTCCTCCAGAGATTACTACTATATCTCCTGTTTCTACTAATTCATCTGCTTTTAGTCTTTCAATTCCTTTTTTGATTGTTTCTTCTATTGATGATGTTCCTTCAACTAATATTGGGCAAACATTTACTGATACTGCTAATTGGTTGAATGTTTTTTCATCATCTGTTATAGCAAATATTGGGCATTGGCATGGGAATCCAGCTAATTTTCTTATTGAATCTCCATTTTTTGTGTATGCTACAATTCCTGCTGCATTCATGTTTTGAGCTGTTGCAATTGTAGTATAAGCTATATGAGATTCTAAATCATTAAATTCATAATTTTTTGCTTCTCTGTTAAATCTTCTCCAATAATTTGTATCTGCTTCTATTGCTTTTGAAATTCTAGACATTGCTTCAACACATTCTACTGGATATTTACCCATAGCGCATTCTCCAGAAAGCATTATTGCACCTGTTTTATCATAAACAGCATTTGCAACGTCACTTACTTCTGCTCTTGTTGGTCTTGGGTTTGATGTCATAGATTCTAACATTTGTGTAGCTGTTATTACTGGTTTACCAACTTGGTTACATCTTTTTATAAATCTTTTTTGAACAATTGGAACTTGTTCCATTGGTATTTCAACACCCATGTCTCCACGAGCTACCATTATACCGTCTGATAATTCTAAGATTTCTTCGAAGTTATCTATACCTTCTTGGTTTTCTATTTTAGAGATGATTTTTACTCTTTCTCCACCATTTTCATTTAATAATTTTCTTAAAGCTATAACGTCAGCTGCTTTTCTAACAAATGATGCAGCGATATAATCAAATCCTCTTTTAATTCCTTCTGTTATATCATCTATATCTTTTTGTGTTAAAGCTGGTAAATCAACTTTTACACCTGGTACGTTCATTGTTTTTCTGCTTCCTAATTTAGCTGTATTTAAAGCTTTACATACAATGTCTTTACCTTTTATTTCAACTATTTCAAATTCTAATGCACCATCATCTACTAATAGTGTTCCACCAACTGAAACGTCTTTGTATAATTCTTTGTAGCTGATTGATGTTTTTGTATTGTTTCCTACTATATCTTCGTTTACAAATGTAAATTCTTGTCCTTCTTCAATTGTTACTTTTTCGTTTCCTGTTTCTAATACACCTGTTCTAATTTCAGGACCTTTTGTGTCTAATAAAAGAGCAACTGGTCTGTTTAATTTTTTTCTTGTGTTTTTGATGTTTTCAATCTTTTCTCCATTTTCTTCATAACCACCATGTGAGAAATTGATTCTTGTTACGTTTAATCCTGCATTGAATAATTTTTCAAGCATTTCTGGGTTTTCACTAGCAGGTCCGATTGTTCCTACGATTTTAGTTTTTCTTAATACTTTTTTCATTGTAAAATTCCTCCCTTTTTTCAACAAATAGTATTATATCACAGATTCTACAAAAAATACAAGATATTTCAAGAAATTTAACAAAAAATTTTGAAAGCATTTGGGGGCACTCTAAAAAAGTCGCAATGTGTTGGAAACTTTTTTAGGGTGTCCCAAAATGCTTTTATTTTTCATAACCTGGTTTTTCTAATAGTTTGAACATGTTTGTCTTGTATTTTTCTACTCCTGGTTGGTTGAATGGATTTACTCCTAATACTTCTCCAGACATTGCACATGCTAGTTCAAAGAAGTAAATTAGTTCTCCTATACATTCTTCATTTAGTTTGTCAATTTCTAAAACAACATTTGGAACTCCGCCATCAACATGGGCCTTTATTGTACCTTCCATTGCTTTTTTGTTAACAAAGTCTAAGTCTTTGCCTACAAGGTAGTTTAATCCATCTAAGTTGTCTTCATCAGTGTTTATTTTTATTTCAGCATCTGTGTTTTTTACACTTAATACTGTTTCGAATAAATTTCTTCTTCCTTCTTGGATATATTGTCCCATTGAATGCAAGTCTGTTGTTAGGTCAACTCCTGCAGGGAATATTCCTTTTTCTTGTTTTCCTTCACTCTCGCCAAAAAGCTGTTTCCACCATTCTGTAAAATAGTGTAATTTAGGTTCATAGTTAGCAAGTATTTCAATATTTTTATCGTTTTTATATAAAATATTTCTAACAACCGCATATTTGTAACAATCATTGTATTTTAAGTTTCCATCATTATACCTATCTTGTGCTACTCTAGCACCTTCCATAAGCTTATCTATATTTATCCCAGCTGTTGCTATTGGAAGTAATCCAACAGCAGTAAGAACTGAATATCTTCCACCAACATTATCTGGAATTACAAATTTTTCATAACCTTCGTTGTCAGCTAATGTTTTTAATGCGCCTTTTTCTTTGTCAGTTGTTACATAAATTCTGCTTCTTGCTTCTTCTATTCCATATTTATTTTCTAGAATTTCTCTAAATAATCTGAATGCAATTCCTGGTTCTGTTGTTGTACCAGATTTTGAGATTACATTTACAGAAAAGTCTTTATCTCCTATATAATCAATTAAATCATATATATAATTAGGGCTTAAATTATTTCCTGCGTATAGAATTTGTGGAAATTTTCTTTCCTTATCTGGAAGCATATTATAAAAAGTATTTGTAAGACTTTCAATTACAGCCCTGGCTCCTAGATAAGACCCCCCTATTCCTATAACAACTAAAATATCAGATTCTTTTTTAATCTTCTTTGCAGCCTTTTTAATTCTTGCAAATTCTTTTTTATCATAATTTGTTGGAAGTTCTAACCATCCAACAAAATCAGTTTCATCTTCTGTTCTCTTGTGCATATTTTTATGAATAAGTTCAACCTTTTTCTTATACTCAAGAATCTCTTTTTCAGTAATACCAGTATTTTCAAAATCAACTTTTAAATTTTTCATTTTAAACGACCTCTTTTCTCTTGTTTTTTACAATGTGATTATATATGAAGTATTTGGCAAATGCAAGCAATTTATAGAAAGTTATATTAAAAACTCGGATATATCCGAGTTTAATGAATAACTTCATCTAAAACCTTTGCCAAATACTTCATACTATTATTACATTGCTCTAGAGTGTTGCCAGTAGCTCCAACTTCAATAATAGAAGCAAACTTCCCAGTATGCTGATTATACCTATATTTTGTA
>Ga0129311_1000815_pt1 | contig 24903 bp, 24 predicted proteins | sample Go1ome_FD_94435 | JGI IMG/M metagenome (GOLD analysis project Ga0129311, IMG submission 94435) | Western lowland gorrila individual fecal microbial communities from Wisconsin, USA - Go1022B metagenome | ecosystem: Host-associated > Mammals > Digestive system > Large intestine > Fecal | place... | reverse complement strand
GAATCCCCAGTCTCCCAGCGCTTCGTCCCAGTTGGAGACATAGAGGTCGTAGCCGCCCATGCCGTAGAGTCCTCTGGATGCGAAGAAAAGCTGCTTTCCGTCAGGGGACAGCATTGGGTAAATCTCGTCGGATGAGGTGGTTACCTGTTCATTGATAAGTGCCGGAGCGGACCAGAGGGTATCTCTGTACTCGCTTCGGTAGATGTTTCTGATTCCGTCGGAGTCTTTGGCTGACCAGTAGATGTTTTCGGCATCGGACGGGACATAGACTGCCTTGGCGAACGGGTCTCCTCCCAGCGAGTCGAGCTGGTTCGGTACCGGTCTCCAGCTGTTGTCCTTCAGAGGATAGTACAGGAAGAAGTCATTGAGAGAGAATCTCTCCCTGGCGACAGCGGTCGGATTGTTGCAGAATCCGGTCATGCTTTCCCCGTTCTGCACGGTCACCATTGCCTCATCAATGGTTATCGCGTCCAGTGAATCCGCGGAAGCCTTCGCTTCCTGAAAGAGGCTTACAGCTTCGCTGAATTTGTAATTGCGTGCCAATGAATCTGTTACGTGGATGAGTCTCTGCAGGTCCACCGGCTCGTTTACTGTCAATGAATCCGTAACAGTATTTCCGGAGGCTGAAACTGCCGCGAAACCAAGTATTATCGCTGTGATGCTTATATTTTTTCTAATCATGCCTTCTGAAAAATATTCCTGTAAGGTGCTGTGCCATGCCGACATGCCGAGATTTGCGCCGGAGCCGGATTGCATGCGGGTCCCGAGGACTTTTTATACACTGCAAAATTAAGAAATTACTTGCAGAAAGTTTCTTTCTACGAAAAAATTAGATAAATTTGCACTCTATTGCGACCAATAGAAAACAAATATAATTTAAAACATATTAACATGCAAAGCAAAGGTGCAATCAAATTTGTAGCGGTTCTGCTTGCAATCGCCTGCCTCTGGCAGTTGTCTTTCACTCTTGTGACCAACATTCAGGAGAAAAAAGCAGCGGCTTATGCTGAGAGTCAGGTAGAAGCATTCAAGCAGTCTGCTGACTATGCCAAAGTCCTCGATGTGGACAAGGCTTATGTCCTGGATTCCCTCGCAAAGAACTACAATCGTAGGTACATTGATTCTATTTCTAGCGAGAAAGTCTATTTCGGATACACTTACAAAGACGTAAAAGCTAAGGAAATCAACCTTGGTCTTGACCTTAAGGGCGGTATGAACGTTATGCTTCAGGTTCAGCTTGAAGACCTCGTGAGTGCTCTTGCAGGTGAAAACAAGACTCCTGAATTCAACAAGGCTGTCGCTCTCGCGAAGGAACGCAGCGTGAACTCACCTGACGATTACATCACACTGTTCGCACAGGCATGGAAGGAAGTTTCCAACGGTCAGAGACTTGCACAGGTGTTCGGAACATATGAACTCTCTTCTCGTATCAACCCTCAGTCAACTGATGATGAGGTTCTTGCAGTGATCAGAGAGAATGCCGAGAGCGCTATCGCGAACTCATTCAACGTGCTCCGTAACCGTATCGACCGTTTCGGCGTTACCCAGCCATCTATCCAGAGACTTGGAAACAGCGGCCGTATTCTTGTCGAGCTCCCTGGCGTAAAAGAGCCTGAGCGTGTAAGAAAGCTGCTCCAGGGTACTGCATCCCTCGAGTTCTGGACAACTTATGACAATACTGAAATCGCTCCATATCTCCAGGAGGCTGACGCTGCACTCGCAGTTACAGCAGCTGAGGATTCTACATTGACAGCATCTGCAGAGGAATCTGCAGCAGACTCTTCAGTTCTTGCCCGTGAGCTCAGCAACAGCAGTGACGCACAGACCGCAGCACAGAGAGCAGCTCATCCGCTCTTCTCAGTTCTCCAGCCTTCAGGCTTCAGAAGCGGTGCCTGCATCGGTTTTGCACAGGGCAGCGATACTGCAAGGGTAAACAGACTCCTCAAATCTCCTGAGGTCAGAGGTATCTTCCCTCCAGAGTTCAGACCAATGTGGTCAGTTAAGCCTTCTGAGTACGTTCAGGGCGGCAACATCTTCGAACTCGTTGCCATCAAGGCTGCTACCAGAGACGGAAAGGCTCCTCTTGACGGAGGCGCAGTTACCGATGCCCGCGTATCTTACAGCGGCCAGGGTGTGAACAAGGGAAATCCTACTGTGTCAATGTCAATGAACGCAGAGGGCGCTTCCATCTGGGCCCGCCTTACAAAGGACAATATCGGAAAACAGATTGCCATCGTTCTTGATGACCTCGTATATTCTTATCCTAACGTGAACTCTGAGATCACCGGCGGTAACTCTGAGATTTCAGGACACTTCGGAGTAGAGGAGGCAACTGACCTTGCCAACGTATTGAATTCAGGTAAGCTTCCTGCACCTGCAAAGATTATCCAGGAGCAGGTCGTAGGTCCTTCACTCGGATCAGAGTCCATCAGGGCAGGTCTCATCTCATTCATCATCGCCTTCCTCCTGGTGCTCGCCTACATGGTATTCTTCTACAGCGGTGCCGGTGCGGTTGCTGATATCGCGCTTCTCGTCAATGTCCTCTTCCTGTTCGGTACACTCGTATCATTCGGTGCAGTATTGACATTGCCTGGTATTGCCGGTCTCGTCCTCACAATGGGTATGGCGGTCGATGCCAACGTGATTATCTATGAGCGTGTCAAGGAGGAGCTTGCAGCAGGCAAGGGTCTTTCAAAGGCTATCGCTGACGGTTATTCCAACGCTTACTCTGCAATTATCGACGGTCAGGTAACCACATTGCTTACCGGTATCGTTCTCTTCGTGTTCGGTTCAGGTCCTGTCCAGGGCTTCGCTACCACACTTATCATCGGTATCATCACATCTGTCATCACTTCTATCTTCATTACAAGAATCATATTTGACGACAGAGTTGCCAAGGGCAAGAACGTATCTTTCGAGAACAACCTTACAAAGGATTTCCTCAAGCACACTCATTTCGATTTCATCGGCAAGAAGAAATTCTCTTACATGTTCTCAGGCGCTCTCATCGTAATCGCCATCCTGTCTATCGGCTTCAAGGGCTTTACCTATGGTGTTGACTTCACCGGTGGTCGTACATATGTCGTAAGATTTGACGCTCCTGTTACTGCTGAGGCCGTAAGAGAGGCTACCGAGAAGGAATTCAACGAGTCTGTAGAGGTTAAGCAGTTCGGTGGTGACAGCCAGATGAAGATTACTACCAAGTATAAGGTTGAGAATGAGTCAAGCGAGGTTGACGCAGAGGTTGAGTCAATGCTTTATCACGCATTGAAGGGCTTCTTCGCAGAGAAGGATATGACACTCGACGAGTTCACTTCTACTCTTGACAACCCTAACGGTATCATTTCTTCTGACAAGGTAGGTCCTACTATCGCCAACGATATGAAGAGATCAGCAATCATCGCCGTGCTTATCGCGCTGTTTGTAATCTTCGCTTATATCGCAGTTCGATTCAACGGCTGGGCATGGGGTCTCGGCGGTGTCGTTTCACTTGCACATACTGCAATCATCGTCATCGGATTCTTCTCATTGTTCTCCGGAATACTTCCGTTCAACCTTGACGTTGACCAGACCTTCATCGCGGCGATCCTTACTATCATCGGTTACGCTATCAATGATAACGTGGTGATCTTCGACCGAATCCGTGAGTACAAGACTCTGCATCCGAAGGCTGATTTGAGAACCAATGCAAATCAGGCTATCAACAGCACTCTTACCAGAACCATCAATACTTCTGTATCTACCCTCGTTACTATGCTTGCTATCGCAATCTTCGGTGGTGAGTCCATCAGAGGTCTCTCAGTAGCATTGATCCTCGGTATCTGCTTCGGTACTTACGCATCTATCTTCATCGGTACTCCAGTGATGTATGATGTAACAGCATTCATTGAAAAGAGAAAGGCTGCAAAGTCTTCTAAATAATAAGGCTTACAGATAAGTTTTTAAGGCCGGCTGGATTAGCTTCCAGCCGGCCTTAATTTTATCTATCCGTATCTGCTCTACAAACCGCGATATGTTGTCAAACGTGCTGAGTATCAGCAGTGCATGCATCATTTAAAATAAATCGTTTGCCTGCATCTACAGGGTTGTTTGCCGATTGCGGTGTCGGGCCGGCCTACTCTCTGATATGCAAATATAGTGTACAAAAAAACGCCGGAAATGACGATTGCATTTCCGGCGTTATGATGAACAGCGCTAAAGCGCTATCTGGAATTATCTGTACTGAGCGAACTCGATATCCTTCTCAGCGCGAGCCTTGAGCTCAGCGTTTGCGCTAGCCTTCTCAAGATATGTCTTGACGTCAGCAGCCTTACCCTGACGGGCAGCGATGATAGCGCGGAGGTAGTTAGCTCTAGGGCACTGGCACTTGAGAGCGGCAGCAGCCTCAGCTGGTTTGCCTACGAGTACATCAGCGAGAGCCTCGTTGAATGAGTTTGTACCCTTAAGAGCGGCAGCAGCCTTCTCATAGTTACCGTTGAGAATATCGACTACAGCCTGGTTCTCTTTAGCACCTGCAGCAGCGAATGACTTCTGTGCAGCAGCGAGGTCACCCTTACGGAGAGCGATGACACCCTTAGCGTTCTCGAGGTCAGCATCTTTGGTCTGAACCTTAGCGAATGCGTTCTCAGCAGCCTTGAGGTCGTCTGTATTGAGGTAGAGTACGCCGAGGTTGAACTGAGCGCGGTCGCTGTTGTATTTCTCGACAGCCTTATTGTAGAGAGCCTCTTTTGTCTTGGCGTCTCTTACGAGAGTAGCAGAACGGAGGAGAGCCTCTTCGTCAAGAACATCGCTGTTCTCTTCAACGAGCTTGAGGAGCTCATCCTTGGTGTAGTTCTGATATTCAACGTTAGCGATGAATCTTGCACGACGGAGTTCAGGGAGAACCTCTTTCTTAAGAGTTGTGTAAACCTCAGACATGTTCTTGATCTCGCTCTCACGAACAGCAGGATCGCTGTACATAGAAAGAACGCGGATGATAAGATCCTTATCCTCGATGTTAGACTCAGCAACGAGCTCCTGGAAGCCTTCCCAGTCCTGACCTACGCTCTTGACAGCTGGATCAGAAACCTCTTTGCCCTTAACGACCTTGCTCCAAGCCTTGTCAGCGCTCTTAGAACGCTTGTCAGAAAGTTTGGCGTTCAGGTCCTGGCCACCATCTGGAGATGCGTATGCAACAACCTCAGTTCCTTTGAGGGTCTTTCTGTCGTTGTTCTTGATCTCATCGAGAGCTGCCTGGAAATCTTTGATAGACTCTGATTTCAGCTCTTTGCTGCGGACATCAGCAGAATTGATGGTGTAAAGAATCTGGCCTTCAGCGGTCTGAGGGATAACCTCCTGGTAGTTGTCAGCCTTGTAAGCTACTGAACCGAGACCCTCGCCGATACCAACGAGCATGTAAGTTGTGTTTGCTCCGTCAGCAACCTTCTTTACAGGAAGGTCAACTGATTTCTTCTTGTATTTTACGACACCGCGGAGTTCGAGGTGAGACTGCTCCATACCCTTTACATAGTCGAAGTGAACTCTTTCTGTAACGGTCTGGCCGTCTGAAGAAACTACGGTGTAGTTGTCCTTAACTTTTTCGCCCTGATACATGAATGGAGTCATGGTAACCTCGCCTCCATCATAAACGAGAACTGGAGTAACCTCGAGGATAGCCTTCGGATGGAAGTAGTCAGCAGGATAGGTTACAGATACAGTTGCGTCGATTTTACCGGCTACAACTTCAAGTGGTGAAGGATCGCAGTTCACGATAACGCTCTCTGCCATCTCAGCCATCTTCTCAGGAGAAGCACAAGCAACAGCTGCAAGTCCCATGACTGCGACTGCCAATGATTTGATTTCCTTTCTCATGATTGATAAAATAAATGTTTTTTATAACTGAATTGTAAATTTCTCCAAATTTTGCGCCAAGTTACTAATATTTTTGCGATTTTCGATGGCATGGCTTTATAATTTCAATCGATTTTGTAACTTTGTCTTGATATGGATACACAAGACTTACAGAAACTTAAAAATAAGTACGACATAATCGGTAATGATCCGGCCCTGAACAGGGCTCTGGAGATGGCTGTAGCTGTGGCTCCGACCGACCTGACAGTCCTTGTGACAGGCGAAAGCGGAGTCGGAAAAGACAACATCCCGAAGATAATCCACCAGTTCAGCAGGAGGAAAAACGCAAAGTATTTTGCTGTAAACTGCGGTGCGATTCCGGAGGGTACCATTGACTCGGAACTTTTCGGTCATGAAAAGGGTTCTTTTACCGGGGCGATTGAGGCCCGCAAGGGTTATTTCGAGGAGGCTGACGGCGGTACGCTTTTTCTGGACGAGGTGGGTGAATTGCCGCTTTCTTCCCAGGCCAAGCTCCTCAGGGTGCTGCAGTCCGGGGAGTACATCCGTGTCGGTTCGTCGAAAGTAAGCAAGACAGACGTGCGCGTCATAGCCGCCACCAATGTCAATCTGATGTATGCCGTCTCGCAGGGAAAGTTCAGGGCTGACCTGTACTACAGGCTCAATGCCATCCAGATCACCATGCCTGCACTCCGTGACCGCAAAGAGGATATCTATCTGCTGTTCAGGAAGTTCACTTCGGATTTCTCCGAGAAATACGGCATGAGCAAGATAACATTGACACACGATGCGATAGAACTTCTCACCAAATACCGCTGGCCGGGAAACATACGACAGTTGCAGAACGTCGCCAATACCGTGTCCGCGCTTGAGGGCCAGAGGCTTGCGCCGGGTCTCACGAGGTGCGAGATCGATGCTGCGACTCTCTCGTCATACCTGCCGAAAGAGGATGCTGAGTCGATGCCGGTGCAGTATAAACGTGAGGGGAGCACCATCAATGATGATGAAAAGCAGGAGATATACAAGGCCTTGTATGCCCTCAATGCCGAGGTCAACAAGCTGAAGGCTATTGTCGCTTCCGGAAATTTTCGCCAGGCCGCCGAGCCGGTGCATGACGACAGGAAGACATTGGCCCCTCCGGCTTATGATATGGGCGGAAGTTATGTGTCCAAGCCTGAACCTGACTGGGCCGCTGACAATCAGGATGTTGATGTTCAGGACCATAGAGAAGAGGTGAAGGAGGCGGAGAAACTTGACAACTGCTCGATTGAGCAGGCTTATCAGGATATGATCCATAAGGCTCTGGAGAAGTATAACGGAAACAGAAAGAAAGCCGCCAAGGAACTCGGAATTTCCGAGAGGACATTGTACCGCAAGATATCCAAGGACGGAAAAGATGCCAAGGCGGGCGAATAAAGCATTGAAAGGATGATAATCAGAGGACATAGAAGCATTTTGGCATTGACAGGCATCGTCCTGTCATTGATATTTGCCGCGCTGGTGGTTCACTCCTGTGGAATATATTCATTTACAGGAACTTCCATTCAGCCGGATGTCAAGACGGTCACTATAAACTATTTCGAGTACAAGGCTCTCAAGGTGAATCCTACATTGAGCAACAGCCTGACCGAGTCACTTAAGGACAAGTTCCGCAAGATGACCCGTCTGGAGCAGGTGGATATGGACGGAGATCTGGAGATAACAGGTTCGGTCACAGGGTATGACGTGAGAGCTATGGCGGTGACTGCCAATGAAGTGGCCGCGCAGAACAGGCTTACAGTCACGGTCCGCATTGACTTTGCTAACAGGAAGTATCCGGAGGATGATTTCCAGAGCAAGTCGTTTTCCGCTTATGCCGACTATGACTCCACGCAGTCTCTTGATGCTGTGGAGAGTACGCTCTGCGACGAGATTATCGAGAAACTCTGCGAGGATATTTTCAATGCTACTGTAGCTAACTGGTAATGAGTATGGAGCAGAAAGCTATAAATCTCAAGTCATTGACAATGGATGAGTTGGCAGGAGTTGTCAATCTTTATCCGTGGTATGGTGCGGCGAGGAAGGAACTCTGTCAGCGCATGGCAGGAATGGGCGGCGAATCCTGGGGCGTGTCCCAGTTTTCCGACCAGGCGATGTATGTCGGGGACAGGGGAATGATTGCCGAGATAATGAGGCAGGGGAAGAGCGATGATTACGCCGACAAGGATCTGGAAAGTCTGCTCGGAACCTACATTGACGAGAAAAAACGTGAGGAGAACTCCAAGGCGGAAAACGAAGGCAGGAAGGTACATGTGGTCGGAGGCGATTTCTTTTCACAGAATGACTATGAGAAAGTCAGAAGAGCGGAAGACAATGTGTTTGTTCCTCAGCCGATAAAGAAAAAGGCCGGTCAGGAGTCTCCTGAGGGCGGTCCGGGACTGGATTTCTGCACGGAGACATTGGCTCAGATTTATGCTGAGCAGGGATATTTCGAGCAGGCCAGGAAAATTTATGCTAAACTAATTTTGGCATTCCCGGAAAAAAGTGCTTACTTTGCATCCCTTATTAAAGAATTGGACAAATTGATAAATAATCAATCATTATGAACATAGTTTTTACTATTCTTGTTAGTCTTGTTGTTATCGCAAGTATTCTGCTTACTATCGCAGTTCTTCTTCAGAACGGAAAGGGCGACAGCATGGCAAGTAACTTTGTTGCAGGCAACCAGACTTTCGGTGTAAGACAGACTGCCAATATTCTTGAGAAAGTTACATGGGGTCTTGTTGCATTTATCGTTATCGTATCAGTTATCTCTTCATTCACTATGGGAACCACTGGTACTCAGGTAGATATTACCAATAAGATCGAGGGTGCAGCTACAGAACAGCCTGCTTTCCCTTCAGCTCCATCTCAGACAGCACCTGCACAGCAGGCTGATACCAACGCTGCAGAGTAATAATCTGACATAATAGATCTCCGGATATGACAAAATGTCAGTAATCCGGGTGGGGAATATAATTTGAACTATAGCCGTTTGTTCTTCGGAGCAGACGGCTATAGCCCGTTAGAGGTATTGCCGCTCCCGAGGTCAGTGCCTCGGGTGGTTCCGGAAACAAAAAGGAGATTTATTATATGGATAACTACAACATGCAGAACAACGGATCCTCCGGGAAATTGGAATTCCTGAGCAAGTTCGCCACCAATCTGAATGAGAGGGCGGCTGCGGGGAAACTGGACCCGGTGATCGGCAGGGATGAAGAGATAAGGCGTGTCCTTCAGATACTTAGCAGAAGGACCAAGAATAATCCTATCCTGGTCGGTGAACCAGGTGTAGGTAAGACCGCTATTGCAGAGGGTCTTGCACAGAAAATCGTAGATGGCGCTGTTCCTGAGAACTTGAAGGACAAACTGGTCTATTCGCTTGATATGGGTGCACTTATAGCAGGTGCGAAATATCAGGGTGAGTTCGAGGAACGTCTTAAGGGCGTAGTCAAGGATGTGGTCGACAGTCAGGGACAGATAATCCTGTTCATTGATGAGATTCATACCCTCGTCGGCGCCGGCAGGGCATCGGGCGCTATGGATGCTTCCAATATTCTCAAACCTGCATTGGCAAGAGGAGAACTGAGGACCATCGGTTCCACTACATTGGATGAGTATCAGAAGTACTTCGAGGCTGATAAGGCATTGGAAAGAAGATTCCAGATGGTTATGGTCGATGAGCCTACGCCGGCAGAATCTATCGCCATTCTTAGAGGTCTGAAGGAAAGATATGAGAACCACCATAGGGTACGTATCGAAGATGATGCGCTTATTGCAGCCGTTAACCTGTCCCACAGGTATATCACAAGCAGGTTCCTTCCGGACAAGGCCATTGACCTGGTCGATGAGGCCGCTTCAAAGCTTCGTCTTGAGATGAACTCGGTGCCTGAGCCTATTGATGAACTCAACAGCCAGATCAGGCAGCTTGAAATCGAGAAGGAAGCCATCAAACGCGAAGGCGTGTCTCTCAAACTTGAGAACATCGAGTCCCAGTTGAAGGAACTTGGTGAGAAGAAAGCAGTCCTCATGAAGAAATGGGAAGAGGAGAAGGGTATCCTTTCAGGTATCCAGACTGCCCGCCAGCAGCTTGAGGAGTACAAGATACAGGCTCAGGCCGCTGAAAGGAGCGGTGACTATGGCAAGGTCGCAGAACTGCGCTATGGCCGTATGGCAGAGGCCCAGAAGAAGATTGCCGATCTTGAGACAAGGCAGGCTGCCATTAAGGATCCTATTATCACTGAGGCTGTTACCCCTGAAGACATCGCTGATGTGGTATCCCGTTGGACAGGTATACCGGTCAACAGGATGCTCGAGAGCGAGAAGGAAAAGCTGCTCCGTATGGAGGATGAACTTCATAAGAGAGTAGTGGGTCAGGACCAGGCTATCCATGCTGTCGCTGATGCGGTCAGAAGAAGCCGTGCGGGTCTGTCCAACGAGAAGAGACCTATCGGTTCATTCCTGTTCATGGGTACAACCGGTGTAGGTAAGACCGAACTTGCGAAAGCTCTTGCGGAATTCCTTTTCAATGACGAGAATATGATTACCCGTATTGATATGAGTGAATACCAGGAGCGTCATACAGTGAGCCGTCTTATCGGTGCCCCTCCGGGATATGTAGGATATGATGAAGGTGGTCAGCTTACTGAGGCCGTAAGGCGTAAACCGTACTCTGTAGTGCTTCTGGATGAGATAGAAAAGGCACATCCTGATGTGTTCAATATCCTTCTTCAGGTGCTTGATGACGGTAGGCTTACGGACAATAAAGGCCGTACGGTCGATTTCAAGAACACCATTATCATAATGACCTCAAATGTCGGTTCTGATATCATACAGAACTACATGGACAGGCTTCCTGAAGTCGGTGCCAAAGGAATGGATCCTTCAGCAGAGGCTTCTGCGATAACCAAGAGGAGTGAAATGCTCGAAGAGTGCAAGGGTAAGATTCTTGACGTGCTCAAACAGACGATACGTCCGGAATTCCTGAACAGAATCGATGAGATTATAATGTTCGAGCCTCTTACCAGAAATGACATCAGGGATATCCTGCATATCCAGATGGCTGCTCTCAAGCATAAACTTTCAGAGGATGGTGTCGAGATATCATTCACCGATGCATTCGAGGACTATATGACAGACAAGGGCTATGATCCTGCATTCGGTGCCCGTCCTATCAAGAGGGTGATGCAGCGTGAACTGGTCAACAAGCTTGCAAAGGCTATTCTTGACGGTACCGTGCACAAGGATTCTGTCGTGGAGGCTGATGTCGCCGATGGCGAGATTGTACTGAGAAACAGACCTGATGAGGCCAAAGCCGAAAGAGTATTGTAACTGATGGCGGGTAATCCGCTGTGACATAATCGAAAAGCGTTTCCAAAACCGGAAGATTTTGGAAACGCTTTTTTGTGTTCCGCCTTGGCGGAATGTCTGCCGGCATTGACAGTGTCCTTATTTTTCCTCGATAACGTCGCCGTGGAAATGCACGACCGCCTCTTTCCATACGTCGGTATAGCCCGGCTGGGTGAGGTCTTCAGGAATGCCTGTCGAATATTCGGAATGCTTGAATGTCCCGTCAGGGTTCTGGGCCTTCACATTTCCGTCGATATATTTGACCAAGAGGGTGATTTCCAATGCTTTCCACTCTCTGAACATCTGCTGTGCAGTATTGACAGAGTACTTGGTCAAAAGTCTCCTGACAGGGAGGAAGGCGTTGCCGGTCTCGGACATCACGTCATATGATGCATCTGTCTTCTTTCCCTTCTTCTCGGCGCTGTCCATGGCTTTCTTGTACAGGTCGAGAGCTTTGTTGTCATTTTCGTGAATCTTTGCAATCTGCTCGTTCTCGAATTTGTCAATGCGCTCGCGTACGTATGGAGCCATGATGTTGTACATCCTGTAGCAGGAGTTGGAAATCCTGTTGTTGATCCAGAATGATGAGTTTGCGCTATAGTGGAGAAGGTCTCCGTTGCCCTCTCTGAAACATCCAGGAATCTTGTCTGTGTTTGTGTAAACAGGTGTCAGATAAGATGTTGCGGCATCATCAGTTCCGAACCAGATTATGCCTCCGATTACATCAGGATAGTTTCCTCTGGCCTGACCAACGAACCAGAAACCGGTCTGCTGGGTAGCGATGGCCCTTTCATTGGTATATTTCTTTCCGTTGTACTCGAAATCCATAGGGCGCCATCTGTAAGGCAGTGCGTTGCCGCCCGCTCCGATATCCTGTGTCATATCCATAGGGGTGCCCTCGTAGTGGTCTCTCATCACGTCAGCGACGTTTTTCAGGGAGACTTTCTTCGAAGGTTTGATCCACAAAGGCATCTTGTTCTCGGCATTGTGGCCCATGGCATAGTCGATGTATGAGTATGCGTCCTTGGTGACGAGATTTCCTGATTCATCCTCGAAAGTGAACCAGCCGCCGCTCAGGATATTGAAAGCGCTCCATGCTCTGGCTTCGCATCCTCTGAGCGAACCGAAATCTGCAGGGCAATAGGTGTCGCAGAAACTGAATTCGCTGTCCGGACCGCTGTACCAGCCCTTTCTGCGTGCGAACTCGATGACGTCCTCTGCATAGAGACAGTTCTCAGGGTCGTCGAGAGGGAAGGTGGAAATCCTGGACTGGTTCGCGTGGCTGCAGATATATCCGTCAGGAATTCTTCTGGCAACCCATACGGAACCTTTGTCGGTATTCTTTCCGTTGACGACATTCGAACCTTTTCCTACCATTTCGAGAATCCAAGCCTCGTTCTTGTCGGCAATCGAGAAAGACTCTCCGCCTGAATAGTAGCCGTAAGTAGCTGTCAATGATGTCATTATCTTGATAGCTTCCCTGGCTGTCTTCGCCCTCTGGAGTGTAACGTAGATAAGTGAACCGTAGTCCATCACTCCGTCAGGGTCAGCAAGCTCGGGACGTCCGCCGAAAGTCGTCTCGGCAATGATAAGCTGATGCTCATTCATGTTGCCGACCGTCTTGTAAGTGTGCTCAACCTGGTCTATGAGTCCGAGAAATTTTCCTGTATCCCACTCATTTATGCGCAGTTTGCTTCCGATTTTCCAGTCCGCCTGAGGCTTGAAATAAAGCTCTCCGTAAAGGAAGTGCGAGTCCGCTGCGTATGATACCATGCAGGAGCCGTCGGTGCTGGCTCCCTTTGTCACGATGACATTTGTACATGCCTCTGCGTTGTTCGAAGCGAATGCGGAAAAAAGAACCGCCGCCGAGCAGAGAAATGCTTTCAACTTCATAGTCAATGCTGTTTTTTGTTTCTATACTAATTATTCATTACTTTTGTCGGAACAGGATGTAGTGGTCCCGCTTACAAATATAATGAAATAATACGTTCTACAATTAATAAAACGGATTCTTGCTTATGAAGAGGCTTCTGTGTATTATCTTGTCAATGCTGCTTTTCGGTTCTGTCAATGCTATTGCGCAGGAACAGGAGGAGCAGAAAGTCCAGACTCCTGAGGAAATGGCGGCCAAAGAGGCCGACCGTCTCGGGGACCTTCTGAAACTTGAATATTGGCAGGTGTTCTATGTCGATTCCACTCTCCAGCACGACTATACGGCGCTCCAGGAGGAAATGAACAAACTCCAGTCAGCCCGCGTCGAGAACTATGACCTCTATATGTCAGTGAGAGACAAGTGGTTCGAACAGATTGACAATACCTATAAGAAGATTTTTTCTCCTGAGCAGTGGGCGCTGTATCTGAAAACCGGAGCCGCGAAGAACATCAAGGCCAGAGAAAAGCGTAAGGAGAAGATGCAGAAGTCGCCCGTAAACCCGCAGCCTGCGAAGAAAGAAAAGCCAATGTCATTTTAACGCTTACTAAAAGTGCTGTGCAATTAGGATATCTTAACAGGAAATTGATTAAATTTGCAGTTCATACTAAGGAATTGAATATATGAAAGAGGAAATAGAGCAGCTCTTTGCTGAGATCAGGGATCTCAAATGCAAGACAGAGAAGGATGTGGAAGACGCCAGAGTCCGTCTTCTCGGAAAGAAAGGTGAAATTACCAGGCTTTTTGAGGAGTTCAGGACAGTAGCTCCGGAACTCAAGAAAGAGTTCGGACAGAAACTCAATGTCCTGAAGAAGGAAGCGTCAGCCAAAATCGAGGAGTTGAAAGCTGCTGCAGCGACTTCAGCATCAGCATCTTCTGAAGCATTCGACGCGACAATTCCGGGAGACCCGATTGCTCTTGGAACAAGGCATCCAGTATCTATAGCAAGACAGCAGATCGTAAATATCTTCCGCAAGTTCGGCTACGATGTTGCCGAAGGACCGGAAATCGAGGATGACTACCATGTTTTCGAGGCGTTGAACTTCCCTCCGAACCATCCGGCGAGAGATATGCAGGACACTTTCTTCGTGTCTGTAGGTCATGAGGATCCGCTTCTTCTCCGTACCCATACATCCAGTGTTCAGGTCCGTGCGATGGAGAATATGAAACTTCCTATCCGTGTGATCTGCCCTGGCAGAGTGTTCAGGAACGAGGCTATTTCCGCTCGTGCCCACTGCATCTTCCATCAGGTTGAGGGACTCTACATTGACGAGCATGTGACATTTGCAGACCTCAAGCAGGCTATCCTCCTGTTCGCGCGTGAGATGTTCGGTCCTGATACACAGATCCGTATGCGTCCTTCTTACTTCCCGTTCACTGAGCCTTCAGCTGAGGTGGATGTAAGCTGCAACATCTGTCATGGAAAGGGATGCAACATCTGTAAAGGAACAGGCTGGCTCGAGATTCTCGGCTGCGGTATGGTGGATCCTAACGTGCTCGAGGCTTCCGGCATTGACAGCAAGAAATATTCCGGCTTCGCTTTCGGAATGGGAATTGAGCGTATCGCGATGCTGAAGTGGCAGGTCAATGACCTCCGTCATTACTTCGAGAATGACATGCGCTTCCTTCGTGAGTTCAGTTCTTGCGTAGAGGTTTAGTCTTTTCATGGGCTCTTTTATTATGGTTTTATGTAAATATTCCGCAATTGGGCTGCTCAATTGAAGAAATTTGCAAAAAAACATCAAAAAAATTTGGAGAGTCAGAAATTATACCTATCTTTGCAATCCCGAAACACCAATAGGGATTACAAAATGCGGAAATAGCTCAGTTGGTAGAGCACAAACTTGCCAAGGTTGGGGTCGCGAGTTCAAGTCTCGTTTTCCGCTCTACGAAGCCGCTCATTCCGAGCGGCTTTTTTTGTTTTTAAGGATTACTTAACCATATTACGAACTAATGACAACGATGAAGAAAATCTTGACAATTGCCGTGCTGGCACTTCTGGCATGTACAGCCAAGGCAAAAGGTCCTGTAATCAATATCAGGACCGACAATGTTTCCATGATTATCCTGGTGGAGCAGGACGGGCGTCTGAATACGCTGCATTTCGGCGGTGCCATAGAAGATGCGTCGGTTTTTTCTGATTTCAAGAGCGGAATCCACGGTAATCATGGCGCTCCTTACGAGACCTATCCTACACAGGGCTGGAGGGGCTTCAACGAACCTGCATTGGCAATCACTCATAAGAACGGGGATCTGAATACCGAACTCAGATATCTTTCCCACGAGACCAGAACATTGGCAGACAACAATATAACAGAGACTACCATACATCTGGCTGACAAGGCTGAGGGCGTGGATGTCGATCTGGTCTATACTGCGTATAAGAAACAGAATGTGATCACCGCCTATTCTGTAATCAGAAACAATGAAAAAGGTGACTTGACATTGCGCAACTACTATTCGTCAGCATTGCCGATAAGGGCAGACAAATATCTCCTTACACATCTGTATGGCTCCTGGGCTCATGAGGCACGTGTTGACAATACCTTGCTGACACACGGGATAAAGACCATAGAGAGCAAGAAGGGGACCCGTACCACACATACGGAGAATCCTGCGTTCATGATAAGCCTTGATACCGACACGTTCAGCGAGACCACAGGAGATGTGATAGCCGGAGCCTTGGCCTGGAGCGGAAACTTCAGACTGAACTTTGAACTTACCGAGTTCAATATACTGAATATCCTTGCCGGAATCAATCCATATGCTTCAGCATATACATTGGCCAAGGGCGAGTCTTTCTCTACCCCGGAGATGATCTGGACTTTCAGTGACAGGGGAGCGGGCCAGGCCAGCAGAAATCTCCACAGGTGGGCCCGCGATTATTGGATGCACAGCGGATATGGAATGGTGCCGACGCTTCTGAACAGCTGGGAAGGCGCGTACTTCGATTTCAATGCCAAGACATTGACCGACATGATCGATGATGCGGCCGACATGGGGCTTGAGATGTTTGTCCTGGATGACGGCTGGTTTGCCAACAAATATCCACGCAACAATGACAAGGCCGGTCTGGGCGATTGGCAGGTCAATGTTGCCAAACTGCCTGAAGGCATTGACTTTATCGCATCCCATGCGCACGAGAAAGACCTCAAGTTCGGCATCTGGATCGAGCCGGAGATGGTCAATCCTAAAAGCGAGCTTTATGAGAAGCATCCGGACTGGATTGTCAAGGACAATGTCCACGCTGCCACTGCGATGCGCAGCCAGTACCTTCTGGACTTGTCAAATCCTAAGGTCCAGGACTTTGTCTATGGCGTTTTCGATGATGTGATGAAACTTTCGGACAAGATTGACTATATAAAGTGGGATGCCAACCGTCATGTGGAGAATGTGGGCTCGTCTTGTCTTCCGTCTGATGAACAGACGATGTTCTGGGTAAAGTATGCCCAGGGACTATACAATGTGATGGAGCGTGTGCGTGCAAAGTATCCGGATGTGATGATTCAGGCCTGTGCTTCAGGCGGCGGAAGGGTAGAGTATGGTGAGCTGAAATATTTCGATGAATTCTGGACAAGTGACGATACAGAGGCATTGACAAGAACCGGCATCCAGTACGGTACAAGCCTGTTTTATCCTGCAAACCAGATGGGTTCCCACGTCTCGGCGGTTCCTAATCACCAGACCGGCAACATAACTCCGATAAAGTTCCGTTTCGATATCGCATGCGCCGGAAGGCTCGGTATGGAACTTCAGCCTAAGTCAATGACGGTCAGCGAGAAGGAGTTCGCCAGAAGGGCGATTGCCAGCTATAAGGAATATCGAGACATCATCATGACAGGAGATTTGTACAGAATAGGTTCTCCTTATGACAAGTCGGGTGCTTATGGGGTACTTTACGTGACTCCTGACAAGAAGCGCGCGGTATTCTTCGCTTATTGCATCAGTTATGACACCCGCAATTCGGCTCCGCAGTTCCGTCTGGACGGGCTTGCTGCCGACAAGAACTATCGTATTGCTGAGGTCAATGTCGACAAGTCTTCGAGCTGGTTCTCAGGAAAGATCCTGCCTGGGTCAATGCTGATGAACAAAGGCGTGAATCCGCCTTTGAAAAAGGTGTATGACAGCGCTGTATTTGTGTTGGAATCAGAGGAATAGACGTTTCCAGAGCCATAGCATTGGCCTGCGTAATGGTTTGAGAATCATCCATATCCTGACGTTTCGTCGGTATGTGGATGATTTTGTGTTTATGTCGTCTTTGCCGCTGCGGATTATTGTGCTGACGCGGGCCAGGATCTGGTCCCTATGACAATGTTCTTTGGCATTGAGGATGCCGTCGCCCTGGATTTCCGCGATGTCATTGTCATTGATTTTGAGGATCCGGTGGAGGAAATATCGGTCTCCGAGGCGGAACAGGACAATATCATTGACATTGACCTTTACCCTTTCGCGGCCGTCAGGCGTGCCGGCTTCTGCTCCTTCGAGAATGACTTGGTCGCTGCGGCTTTCCGAGAGAAACGGGAGCATGCTGGCGCCTCTGACGTTGATGGTTACGTCCTGTCCTTCCTTCAGCATCGTGGTGACGGCGTCGAAGTAGGTGTTGTTGTCGATGGCCCGGTTTTCCTTCATTTGGTTATGGTGTTTCTGCAAATGTAGAAAAATGTTACGTATTTTTCACGTACCTACGTATAATTACGTATGCCATCCGTTTGCATTGTTGGTCTCATTGTCATAATATTGCATACTACCGATAACCACTTAAAACTACATACAATGAAAATGAGATTATTGACCGGATTGGCGATTGCGCTGGGAGTGGTGCTCGCCATCAGTTCCTGCAAGAAGGATAAGGAGCCGACCAAGATACCTGTGACCGGTGTCAACTTGAACAAGACTTCTATGTCCCTTGAGGTCGGGGATGATTTCCAGCTTCTTGCCAGTGTCTTGCCTGAGGATGCGACAGATAAGAGAGTTACTTGGGACAGTGACGACGAGAGTGTTGCGACCGTGGATGACAAGGGTCTGGTAAAGGCTGTGAAGGTCGGAAAGGCTAAAATTTCCGTATTTACCCAGGATGGAGATTTCACTAAGGTTTGCGAGGTGACTGTGGGCAATACCAGTGTTCCTGATCCGGGGCCGTCTCCTGAACCTGAACCGGAGCCTGATCCTTCTGTGAATCTTAAACTTTCCAGAACCAGTGCTACAATCGGTGTGAATGAGACGCTCAGCCTCAAGCCTTATGTATGGTCCGAATATGAGAAGATTTGGGACGACCTGGCTTTCGAGTCCGAGAATCCGGATGTTGCGACTGTGGATGCGGATTTGAACATCATCGGTCATTCGGCCGGAACTGCAAAACTTACCGGAACATGTCACGGTGAGGGCCTGGAGCTCAAGGCTGTCTTCAATGTTACAGTGGAGAATGAGTTCTCGGCGTTTGTTGAGGATATATTTGTCATTTCCGGTCGTGGAGTTGTGACGACAACCAAGGTCAGTTCAGGAGTTGTCAGGACCAATGATAAGGTCAGGGTTCTTCAGGTGGAGGATACCTATAAGAATTATAACCTGACAATATCCCAGATTGAGATGCTCCATAAAATTGTTGAGTATGCAGAGGCCGGTGACAATGTGGGATTTAGGTACGTAGAGTCTCCAAAACTGGACAAAAGTGCCATTGGCAGGGGTGCTGCAATCTTTTCTCTTGATACGGAGAGGATTGTCGCTGCCAAGAAGGTTTATGGTACGTTTACCATAACTGACAGGAAAACTCCTGTGGTTGCGGGCTACAAGCCGCAGTTCTTCTGCAATAATTATGATGTCAGTGTGACTCTTACAGATTTGCGTGATGCCGATATGCTGTACCCGAACGAAACCAATTACTGCATAGGCTTCGAAGTTTCAGAAGGCAGAAAGCTTCTGTGCCGTCTTGGCCAGGAAATCTCGGTACGTGAGGGCGGAAGGACGATAGGAACTTTCGTAGTATCAGACTACGAAGAGGCGACCGTAAAATACGAAGATGTCGAATAAGCACTTTCTTGTGACAGTATAGGAGGGCATCTCCTCCAGACAAAAGGCCTTCCCGGGTTTCGGAGAGGCCTTTTTTGGTGCCCCGAAACGGTCTATTTTTGAACCGCATTCGTCAAAGAATTGGATGCTTTATCTCTCTTTTGTTCAAGCACCTCCCCTCTATACGACAAAGGCAGGTACCCATTTAAGGAATAGATACCTGCCTTGCTTGGTCAACAATGTTGTTTTAACAAAAATAATATCACAAAGTTACAAATGACGGGTCATCCTTGAACTCTTTAGGGGGTTCGTAGCCGAGCAGCGAGCGGTGTGAAAATCGGCCTAATTTCCCGACATGTCATAGATTTCCGTGGTTGGCCACGTCTGTATTGGCATTGACAATGCCCTGGATTCATTTGACGTGGCAGAGGGGCCCTTCACATGGTGGTTCTGCTACATCAGTATGACGCAAAAACATCTGCGTGGCCATGTCTCGTGGCCACGCAGATGAATTTTACGATCATCTGGTCGGGACGAACTCCGGCAGGCGGGACGATGCCACGGCCTCCTCTGTAACACATTGATAATCAAGTGCCGTTTATTTTAAGCGTGGATTTCCGTTGATTTTTTTGCCGCTAATCCACACGCGATTTCGTAATTCCTTGCGAATCAAACCGTTGCAAGAATTAATGTGGCACCGTCCCGATAACAAAAGTACGGAATCGCGGAACACAGGGTTTTTCCTCTTGCCCCGTTTCTTAATGGTGTACGCCGATGAGGCATGGCGTGAAGTGACGGAGGATTTCCAATATCCTTTGTCATTGAAAATGCAATATCAAAGAGGGTATAGGGTAGAGTGTCCTTTCGCTCAAACAAGGCTGAAACCCTTCCTTCTTAAAAGGAAAAGGCAGGTAACCATTAAATCCGACGCAAAATCGATAGGGGAAACACTCCTTAAGAGTTTGTATTGAATGGTATCACTCTGTTCGAACATTCCTAATGGAGACTTGGTTATCAGTAAAATACACATCACCTGATGCCTGTTCAAGCACCTTCGCACCGAATGAGTTTGTTGCTCGATATTTAAGTGTCACTTCATAGCACCTTTTTGATGAGTTATAGTTTGATGTATAATTTATTTCTTCATAGGATTTTGCATCCTTCAAATTGTCTTTTAGGTAGTCCTTGAAGAAGTTCTTTGCGAGAATTTGATTCGTGGTTGAGTTATCGTTATAGTTTTGAAGAGTGGGCTCACTTCCTCCGAGTGCGCATATGATACCGAGAATCACTGCAACAATAATGATAATCCAAAAGCATCCACCTTTCTTCTTTTTAGTCGTCTGATTGCCCATATTGAAGATAGTTTTATATTATTCTGGTGACTTTGTAGCCGGCACCTGTAGTAAAGTCTCCGTCTTTATCACATAAATGTAAATTACCATCAATAATTCGATAGTATTCTTTGGCCTTACTTCCTATAACATAGTACTTATCACCATCTTTCTTTAATTGTTCAATCTTAACCTTGTCTGAATCGGAGTACTCAAGTTTGGATTGATACTTTTCATTCTCTTTGATAATCTCAACCGTGAAGTATTTGCTCTGCTCGAAAGAAAAAGCGGCTTTCCACTTCCCCAATACTTCTTTTCCTTTCGTTGTCGAAGGTCCTGCCATGATGGTGTTTTTTTTAAGGGTCTCCAACTCACTTTTACATTGCTCTAATTCAGTAATCAATGCCATGTTTTCTTCTTTGAGTCGGGTGTTCTCGGCAGTAATGCGGTTAATCTCATCGCTCGAAGGACCACAAGAGAATGCGGTCAGAGAACATAGTAAAAAACAGATAAATAAATTCTTTCTCATAACTTAAATAATTATTCAAAGATAATGGCGTTTTGTCTGTCATCTACTTCAAAATATCCATTAAAGATAACAAAAGTGCGGAACTAACTTTTGCTTATCTTGTAGGAGGCTGTAGAAGGCCGTCGACTCAATAAACTACTGTTACCACTCCACGCACGATCTGATATGGAGTGTTATTCCTGGAACCGAAGCAATCTGCATCACCAAAGCACTAGCGGTAAGCACATTTGTAGTCCTGAGTTGTTGAAAATCTCCACATTTCCCACAAAGGGCACGAAAACACTTTCGATAATATGTCTGCCTACATGTAGACATTACGATGACAAAGTTACAATATAAAGATTACAATCAGAACGATTTTCTTCTTTCTCCTCCATGCATTGGCGACTTCGTTCCCGAGAATTATTTGTTCTGCACCGTAAATGCAATCTTGGACAATCACCACTTCAGGAGCGAGAGCCTTGCTGGCGGGCGCTTCGAGTCCTTCTTTCATCGAGTCGTGAAACTGCTTCATGATGAAGGACTCATATCTCTGTATGTACAGCTCATTGATGGCACCAAGATAGAATAATCTGTTACGAACAAAACACCTTTGTCTGGAAAGGCTCCGTAGTTAAGAACAAGGAGAAACTGCTGGCTAAGGTAAGCGGTGTCATGAAGGAAGCCGAAGAGGCTCTTGCCGAAGCGAAGCCGTTTGTACGCCTTCACCCAAACAAGTTTGAAAATCTCCATTGTTGATAATTATTGTTGAGTATGTGAAAGACAAATTTTCTTTTGTTCAAGCATCGCCCCTCTATACGGCAAAGGCAGGTACCCATCTAAGGGATAGATACCTGCCTTGCTTGGTCAACAATTTGTTTTAATTAAAATAATATCACAAAGATACGAATTATTTTGAATTTCGATGCTTATAATGTGTTATTTTGAAAATACAATATCAAAAGAGGGGATAGAGTAGAGTGGCCTTATTCGGACACAGGGTTAAGACTCAAATACCGCTGACACCCTTAATATCTGCGATAGTGTCCTTTCACCCTTTCAATCTTGCCGAAGCGAAGCCGTTTGTACGCCTTCACCCAGACAAGTCTCAGACAAGTCTGAAAACCTCCACTCCAATGGAGATTTTGACGACTGTGGAATATTGTCTTCTTTTCATTGTTGATGATTATTGTTGAGTGTGTGAAAGACAAATTCTCTTTTGTTCAAGCACCTCCCCTCTATACGACAAAAGCAGGTACCCATTTAAGGGATAGATACCTGCCTTGCTTTCTCAACAATGTTGTTTTACCAACAATGATATCGCAAAGATACGAATTATTTTGAATTTCGATGCTTATAATGTGTTATTTTGAAATTGTGCTAATTGAATCTTGCTTGGCTATATGATAGATTATCGAGATTGTCTCAGATGTAGTGATGCAATTCTATTTAACTGACCGTAAGCCATATTTGCTGCATATTATAAGAGTATGTCCTTTATAGTCAGGAAAATATCTAAAATACTCTTCACTTGTATTCATTGAGCGGACAAAATCAATGTCATACATTTTTTTAGGATCATACGTTTCATCCAAATCTACTTTTCCAACCTCGAAAGTCACATCGTTAAGTGTGAAATGATACTCTTCTTTGCCACTTTGATTTTTAATGTGTACAATCATTCTGTTGTCGGCAAACACATCAATAACAGCAGTTGCGTTTTCCAATATAATTGTCTCACCGCCTGCTTCTTTATTGAACAATAAGGCTTCAGCTGTCCTGCTGATATGTTGGATTGCATCGTTATCTTGTTTAGAGCATCCTATGAAAGCAGTGCACAGGATTAAAATAGTTATAAACTTTTTCATAAAAGCAGTTGTTGGTTGTGAATAATGGAATATAATAAGACAGTATTAAAGTTCATCCGCCAATTCTTGAAGCGACTTCTCGTAATTCTTTTTATCGCAATAACTTATAATTAGTGTCATATTTGGATAATCTTGTTCTCTAATATATAAGTTAATGTATCCTATCGCTGTCGTAAAGGAAGATATCCAATCCGCATGGCCGCCTTTGAATGCAATGTAAGCATATCCGTCTCCTTCTTTATATGGACTTCTGAATTCCTCCTTAACAGTCGGCTTGCCATATTTGATTGTCAGGCCACGCTTTATATTCTCGTAGTCGTTTTTAAGTGAAGCCCAATCCTGTTCTTTATCAAAGATAACGTATACCGTATGTACGGTCTTTGAAACGGCTGAGAAATTAACACTTAATGTGCAGTTCTTCCCCATGAATGTGCCTGTAAGCCGGATGTCATCCGAATATTCTCCCACCACTGTATACCCAACAGCCTTCAGTTTCGCTATGAATTGGCTCGTTGTGCCGTCAATCGGGATGTTCTTGAAGCCAAGGTGCTCTTGGCCGAACATGACTAAAGAGAGCAAGATACTTGCAAGTACGACAATTATCTTTTTCATAATCAATATAATAGAGGCCTCACTCGGCTCCTGATGCGGTGGTTGGTTATAAAACAAAGAAAGTGTGGAGCCGATTCCGATTATCTGTTAGAGGTTCTGACAAAACCCATGCGAAAATAACCGATACCATACTCCACACCCGTATCGGGATTGGTGTGGAGTACACCTGATGTCCGAATACAAGGTGAGAGCGTAATCATCGTTATCCTTTCGCATTTTGAAACTGTCAGATTTCTAACAAGGATAAAGTGAAAACACTTTCATTAAAAATATGTCCTTGAATACGCGCGTGTGCACGTGTTCAATGCAAATATAGCAAAATATTTGACACTTGATATTGGTTGTCTGCAAATGATGAGATTATTCAATGGATTTGTTTCTGGTGTGCGCCCATGATGCATGGAGTAAAGTGACGGCGGATTTTAGATGTTCTTTGTCATTGAAAATACAATGAAAAAAGAGGGGATAGAGTAGAGTGTCCGTATTCGGACACAGGGCTAAGTCTCAATAATCGCCGATACCCTTAATATCTGCGATAGTGTCCTTTCACCCTTTCAATCTTGCCGAAGCGAAGCCGTTTGTACGCCTTCACCCAGACAAGTCTGAAAACCTCCACTCCAATGGAGATTTTGACAACTGTGGAATTTTTTCTTTTATTCATAAGTGATGAAAAATAGTTAGGTGAAAGAAAAATTCTCCTTGTTCAAGCACCTCCCCTCTTAGACGACAAAAGGCAGGTACCCATTTAAGGGATAGATACCTGCCTTGTTTTCCTAACTATCATAATCACTTACGATATTGCAAATTTACACTTTTTTTTGATTTCGCAATGCTGAAAATGTATTATTTCTGTATTCTGTAATTGATTGATATGATTTACTAATAAGATGTTGACCCGATTTTCATTGTTCGTGGCACTTCCCTCCAGACAAAAAAACCCCTCCGGTGTTTGGAGAGGCTTCTTGTGGTGCCCAAAGCCGGGCTCGAACCGGCACGTCTTTTAAAGGACATTGGATTTTGAGTCCAACGCGTCTACCAATTCCGCCATTCGGGCATCGATTGGAATCGGAATGGCAAAGTTAGGACTTTTTGGCGAAATACCAAATATTTCAGTGCCTGTCAGCATAATGTAACATGGACTTTTTCGGGAATTATGATATTTTGCTATATTCGCGATGGCGGAAACTTAGTAGTTATGAAATGCAAGATATATAGCGGACAGAAGATTACGGACGTGGCCGGATACCTGAAAGGATATCCAGTTGTTTTCGTGGTCGCAGACAGACAGGTAAAATCAAGTGCGGCGCGAGAGGTGAAAGCACATGAGTAGCAAAAGCTTGACGGCACCTTGCCTCATCCGTCGAGCTTGCTCCTGCTTGATGTCTCAGAGGAAAAAAAGTCGATGTCCACTGGCCTGGAAATATGTAAGTGGCT
>Ga0129311_1000814_pt1 | contig 24914 bp, 29 predicted proteins | sample Go1ome_FD_94435 | JGI IMG/M metagenome (GOLD analysis project Ga0129311, IMG submission 94435) | Western lowland gorrila individual fecal microbial communities from Wisconsin, USA - Go1022B metagenome | ecosystem: Host-associated > Mammals > Digestive system > Large intestine > Fecal | place... | reverse complement strand
TATGAAGAACTTGCTTTGTGGCAGTATGATTATATCGTGAAAAACGGAGAGCCTTATAACTTCATTAACAAACGAAGCTACACAAGCGAAGTTGGAACTGCCCCAGAAAAGGGTATGACAAGTGAAGAAATGACAGAGCAGGACAAGAAAGACATTGAGGAAGCAATCAGCGAAGCAAAAGGAGAGGACGATAAGGGCGTATGGAGCGATACCGTAGGTATGCTGTCCAAGCACCTTTTAGAGATTCTTCTGATTGTGGGATTGGGAATTGCCGTTGCGGTTGTAGTCTATATCCGCAAAAACAAAAACTTTGATAATAAAGAATAAGACCTCAACATGAAAGGAGAACATGAATGGACAACAACAAGTTAGCAGGATTGATTGCGAAAGAACAGGAGAACATTGATAAGCTAAAAAAGAAAAGGGCAGACCTTGACGAGAAAATCAGAAAGAGCGAAGCCAAGTTACAGGAATATGAAATGATGAACAACAGCCGTAAGTTTGATATGTTGCAGGGCGTTGTGAAAGAAACTGGTTTGTCTATGGACGATATTATGTCGGCACTTCAAAATGGAGACTTCCTTGCTTTGCAGGAACAAATGGAAGCAAAGGCGAAAGAGGGAGAAGCTACTACCACGGCAACAGAAGATACCACAGGTACAGAAGCATAAGTATAAATCACACTAAAAAGGAGATATGGCATGAATGACACTAATATGTCTCCGAATGTGTGGAGTGAGGTTAAAAGTGATATTGAACTGAAAATTTTAACTGGTGAATATCAAGCAGGAGAACGGCTACCGTCTATCCGTAAACTGGCAAAAGATTATGGGGTAGGACAGTCAACCGCTATCAAAGTGCTTAACTCACTTTTGCAGGAGGAAATTATAGAAACAAGGCGTGGTGTAGGTCACTTTGTAAAACCTTATATCCGAGAGAAATTGATTGCCGAGAGAAAAAGGAAACTGGAAGTAACCATACAGGACGCTTGCGAGGAAGCCGTGCTTATCGGGGTGGACTTGAAAGAAATGGTAGAGCAGTATTTTGAAATAGTGCAGACCATGAAAAAGTAAACAGGGAATTAGAGAGAGCTGTCAGAAACGCACAGGAGCGTTTCTGACGGCTTTTTCTTGTCCACCCCTACAAATCCTCACCCACCGCCTTAAAGTCGCTCTACGGGGCAAATAGACGGCTTCCTGCTGTATCGGAAAGCCTTGCTTATTTTTCTTTTTACTGCTGATACCGTCCGTTCCGCTTTGAGCCAGTCAAGGTACGGGTAGTATTTCCTTGCGGAAATCTCCACCCTTTCCCCCTTGACAGTCACAATCTGCCCCGTTCCGTAGGCTACGCCGACGGAAACAGAAAAACAAAGTTTTCCCGTTTCCATTCGGACTTGCCATTGTACGGGCAGACCGCTTCACTCACCTTACAGCAGACCGCAGAGCAGGGCATGAGGGGCGTTTGCAACACCCCCTCAAACTCCCCCGTTGTCCTCTGGAAACAGTTGTGAGGGCGTGGGCGGTGCAGGGAGCAAACAAAAAAGCAGGGGTTTTCCCTGCCTTTTTTCGTTCAACCGCTTTGTGGCGGTAACGATAGGTATGTAATTATTTCTTGTGGTTGTCCTCACCGTGAGGAAAAAACCCTTACACTATATATAACGAATGAGACGGCATAATGTGACACTTTTTTGAAAAGTTTTTGAAAAAATTCTGTTTTTTGTTCTAATCACCAAGATAAACACTTGACAATGTATGTACAAAGTAGTATAATAATAAATGTAAAGAGGAACACAAGTAAATCAAGAAAGCGAGGTATAGAACATGATTCATACAGTTTTTCCAAAGGATAAAAGCGAGTTACCGCAGGACTTTCCCACCTATGAGGAAGCCGTAGCGTATGGAACAGAATGTTTCGGCAAGGACGGATATGTAATCGAAAGCACAACAGGCGAATGTGTGTAGGGGGTGGAGACATGATGTATAAGTATTGGGAACAGCAGATAATTGATTGTCTGAACAGTGGGAAAAAGGTTGTCATTGAATATGGTTGCCTTAATGACGAGATTGTTTCCTATCTGGTTGACCGAGAGGAAACAATCAGCGGAGAAGTCGGAGCAATCGTTTTTAGGACAAGCGGTTGTGCCTTTCCGAAAGAGGTTTGGTTTACCGAAGATACGAAACTATATTTGAATGAAGCATACGGCAGTTTGTTTGTAGAACTGCTTGAAAAGTAAAGGAGAAAAAGTATGAGCCAGACAATGAGAATCCCAACGATAAATGACAGTTTTTGGGGAGAGATTTTAACTTACTTCCCAGACGAGGACGAAGCAAAGACTATGGTTGAGGAAGCCTTGACAGACGGTTGGCTGTCTGAAAACAGCGATTATGAGGTTACAACGGAGTGGTACGAAATCGGAGAGGGAGAAAGCAATACCGATTGTTTCTTTTCTGATGAACAACTGATTGAGTGGTACAATATCGGGGGCATTGAAGAAATCGAAAAGAGAGCAGGGGAAAGGGGATATAGCGTAGAACACATTCAGACCGATACGGTTTATGTGTCGGCAGAAGATATTGAAAAGGACGATATGGAATAAGGGGGCAACCCCTTATTCTTTTTATATTGCATTTATGATTTTTAAGTATTCACAATTATATTATTTATGTATTGCATAAATGAATATAATGTGATATAATATATAATATAAAAGGAATACAATAATATTCAAATATAATTCAAAGGGGGCATAACTACATGACAAGTTTAGCTGATTTTAAGAATATGACGAATGAAGAAAAGTGCTACTTTATGAACGCCAGAATGAAGAACAAGAGCAAGAAAACCTTTAAGGACGAGGAAGTGACTTTTACCTTTGCAACGGCTGAAAAGGTGCTGAAAGAAAACGAGATTTACGAGATTGAGGGCGTTTGGCGTACTGCTGAACAGGCGGGTGCTTTCTTTGAGGAAAAGAAGAAAGAGCAGGACAAACCCGAATTGTCGGCAGAGAACATTGAAAACCTTTTGAAGCTGTTAGAGCCAGACCGTTTGAATGTCCTTTTGAAGCTGTCCGAGCGTTACAATTACATAAGTAGCTTCATTTTGCGTGAAGAAAACGGTATCAAAATCAAAGTCGGAGAGGGCAATATCAAGAATACCACTATGCGAGTTTATGAAGATACGCTTGAAAAGTGGCAGGAGTTTACAAAGGAACACAAAGAATATGGCGTAGCACAGCTTTTGAATACGGCGTTGGTGGAGTTCATGGAAAGGCATTATTAAAATGGAAGATGATAAACTTTACAAGCAAGCGTTAGAGGAAATGAAAGAACTTGCTGAAAGAGTTCTGGAAGAATGTTGCGAGTTTGCAGAAGATAATGACTATGAAAAAGAGTGGGTTATAAGCCACTTTATAAGTGCTTTTAACAAGCTGAAAAAAGATGTATAGAATATCTCTTAACGCTTCCTCACGGTGAGGAAGTTTTGAAAGGCGAAAAATGACAATAAGAGAATTATTAAGAGTTGTACCAGAAAATGACACCATAGAAATCAAACCAGACGGAAGAAGAACTTATTTTCTGGGGCGTGAAAAAGGAGTTCCAGATAGCCTTGAAGCAGGGGAAATCACGGAAATATCAGTTGTGCTTGATGAAGAAAAAGGCTTTATTTTAAGCGTGAGGATAGCTGACATAAAAGAATGGGATTTTCTTTATGATAAGTTTGGGGTTGCAGATGATGTGGTATCTTCGATTTTTAATGACGGATATAATCAACTTATAAAAGAGGGGATAGAGAGTGTCAGAAAAGAAATTGATAGTTTAGATGATTCTGCCATTACAACAGAACAGGTTAAAAAGGAAGTTGAGAAAATTGAAGCGTTACTGTTGATGTTAAAACGGGAAATGGAGTGATGATATATGGGATATAAACTTTGCATGGCAGAGAAGCCAAGCGTAGCAAGGGATATAGCGTCTGTCATTGGGGCAGACAAGAAGTGCAAAGGGTATTATGAGGGTAACGGCTACCGTGTCACATGGGCGGTTGGACACCTTGTAGGACTTGCCGAGCCAGAGGAATACGGTTTTGTCAGCAAGGAAGCCATGTGGCGTGATGAAAAAGAAAAGGCGTATGCCGAGTTGCCGATTATCCCCGACAATTTCAAGTTGGTTGTTCTGGAACAGACCGAGGAACAGTTTGAAATCATTAAGGAACTGATACACCGAGACGATACGGACGAGATTATAAATTGCGGAGATATGGGAGCAGAGGGGCATATCTTACAATGGTTTATCCGAGAAAAAGCGGAGTGTACCAAAAAGGTACGCCGTTTTTGTGCTACCTCTATGACAGAGGAAGCAATCAGACAGGCTATGTCTCATTTGCGACCAGAGGAAGAATTTGCCAATATCATTAAGGGCGAGTTTTGCAAGAAAAAAGCGGACTGGATAATGGGTATGAGCATGAGCCGTGTTGAATCCTTGAAGTACAAAACGGGAATCAATGTAGGGCGTGTGCAATCCCCGACCCTCTATTTTGTAGTGAAACGCTACCTTGAAGTAAAAAACTTTAAGGTTACGAATTATTACGGTATTCAAGCGGACTTGAAAGAGGGATTTTCCGTGTTCTGGAACAAGGACACAGAGGGAATCTTCCCACCAAACGCAAAGGATTCAGAGGGCAGAGTGCTTGACGGAAAAGCCGTGAAAGCAAAGGCAGAAGCGATACAGGAAAAGGGCGTTGGAACGGTAACGGAGATAGTCACCAAGAAGAAAGGCATGGACAGACCACAGCTTTTTGATATTACGGAGTTGCAGAGAGAAGCGAACCGCAAGTACGGCTACACAGCTTCCACCACATTAGCAACGGCACAAGCCTTGTATGAGACGCAAAAGGTTTTGTCTTATCCGAGAACGGACAGCCGATATATCACAAGCGATTTGAAACCTTACATGGAGAGCCGAATTAAGGGAATCGGCACGATTGCAAAGTATAAAACCGCTGTTTCTGGTTTACTGTCAAAAGGCTTGAATATCGACAAGAAGATTGTTGATGATAGCAAGGTTACAGACCACCATGCAATCATACCAACGGAGAAAATCAAAGGCTTTGATATGGATTCTCTAATTCCGACCGAGGAAGAACGCAGAAAGGGCGTTACCGAGGAAACCTTGAAGAATGTACTGGATTTGGTTTTGTGCCGTATGATTGTCAGCTTTTGTACCCCTTACTACTATGAGCAGACCAGTGTTAAGGTTGATTTGTCGGGTATGACTTTCACCGCAAGCGGTAAGAAACCGCTTGAAGCAGGGTGGAAAGGCGTACAGGAAGCATTGAGCGGTAAAGAAAGAGAAGAAGCGGACGCAGAAGCGGACGCAGAGCAGATTTTCCCAGACATTAAAAAGGGGCAGACCGTGACCGTTTCCCATTCTTCTTTTATCGCTAAAAAGACCACGCCACCGAAGCTACACACCGAAGCAACCTTACTTACGGCTATGGAAAATGCAGGAGCAACCATTGAAAACGGAGCGATTCTGAAAGGTAAAGGAATCGGCACACAGGCAACGAGAGCGGAGATTATCAAGAAGCTGTTTGACAGCGGTTATTGCAGTACCCAGACCAAAGGCAAGACCAACTATATTGTTCCGACTATCAAGGGGCAGACCATTATCCGTGTACTTCCCGTGGAATTGTATTCCCCGAAAATCACGGCTGATTGGGAGACGAAGATTGCCTTGATTGCCGAGGGCAAAATGACCGAGCAAGAGTTCATGGATAGTTTCAAAGTCTTTATCAATGACAAGGTGCAGGAAGTCAAGACCAAAGACACAGGCATTGTCTTTAAGAAAGACAAGGAGACAGTAGGTGTATGCCCGTGGTGTGGAAGTGACCTTTACCGCTATGAGGATAAGGACGGGGGAAAAGTAAACTTTGTGAGGTATTATTGTTCTGGTTGCAACTTTTTCCTTGACACCAAGAACCCGACTGTTACAACCGTCACGGGGAAGAAGTTGACGGAGAAGCAGTTAGCGAAGCTGATTGCACATGGCAATATCAAGCTAACTTGTAAGAGCAAAAAGAACGGGGCAGAATACAAGGGAAACTTTGTTATCATCAAGAAAGAAGTCAACGGAAAAATCTATGCGAATCTGGATTTTTCCCCTGTTCCATTCAAAGAGAAAAAGCCAGTAAAAAAGGCGAAAAAACTATTCTAAAAAGCGAAAGGGAGACGGTTAAAATTGTGACCGTTTCCCTTTGTTTTTATTGAAGATAAAGGGTAATTATGTTATAATGCGTGTATAGGTGTATCGTATCACCATTACACGCATTTTTGAATTACGCCATTGCTAAAAAAATAAAAAATCCTCACGGTGAGGAAGTTTTGAAAGGAGCGGAACAATGCCATTATTTGAACGAGGTTATAGAGCGTCAGCACAGACCGAATTAGAGCGTAAGTTGAGAGAGATTGAAGAAAAAGACAAAGTAGCACAGACAAAGGCAGATTTCACAGCTTCCGTGAACAGCTTTGAAAGCAACCTAAACTTTGCAGAGCGAATCAATTTAGTATCGGCACAGCAAGCGGAACTTATGAGAGAGAGAGCCAAGAAAGCTACCTTAGACCATGAGCGTATGTATCGTGTGGAGTACGGAGATAGGGTAGATGATTTTGAGAATCCGAGAGAACGAGCAAGCCGATACATGAAAATGGAAGAAGCACAGGCAGAGATTTCAAAGGCGAGAAGCGAAAAAGAATCGCCAGAAAGCAAATCTTCCGTGCAAAGAACCAATGACGATATGGAAAGGGCAAAATAACAGGAAAGAGAGGATATAGATTATGGCAGATGTTTACAGAGAGCCTTATGCCGAGGACTATATAGAGCCGTACAACTTGATAAGGAGCATTGCCTTGTATGACTACATACAGGGTGGAGCGGACAAGAGCGGAATCTTTTCTTCCCTTGAAAAAGTCAGAGAGGGCGTAGACAGGGAAGAATACAACAGGGAATATAACCGCTTTGCAGAGAAGCAGAGAGAAAACCGCCTTGTTGTTCTTTCTTCCGAGGTTTTAGGTTTTAGGAATGACCTACACGATATTACTTATAACCGTGTGCTGTCTGATGAAGAAGTAGAAGCGTACCGTCAAGACCCCGTAGCGTTTCTGGAAAGAATGTATGCTGAATTGGGAAACGGGGGCATACAGCCGTCAAACTTTTACGGGCATAGTCCAAGCGTGGGTGACTGCTTTGTAATTATGACCCCAGAAGAAACAAAGGCACACTATGTAGCCAGTTTTGGATTTGAAGCCGAGGAAGATATATCAAAGGTAATGACGGCTGAACAAGAAAGAATGGCTATACAGGGCATGAATGTACGCAGGGAAAGAGAACTTCTTTCTGATTTGCGTAACGGGGCAAATAATTCCAACAGCAGGGAAGAAGATTTTGCTGATTATGTTATCGGGGAAATTATGGGGCGTGGTGATGAATTGCACGATAGATACTATGTGCCAATCAACCTTGCCACTATCAGAGAAGTTTCCGAGAAGTACCAGAATCAAATGAAAGCTGTCTACGAATGGGAGACGGAACACAATGTTATCGACCATGAATTGATTGCAGGAGAGCGTGACGGTGTATACGGTTTTAGCCGTGACGCTATCCGAAGTGCTATGCCAGACAGCCGTTTGGCAAATGGTGAATATGTCTATGAGGATATAGGCATTGTGGCAGGACGCAGGATTGAAGCAAGGTTGCACAGCCAGTACAACGAGATTAACAAGGATAATGTGATTGTGCAGAGTGCTTCACATTCCCACTACAAGGGCATGGACATTTTCATAAAAGACGGACAAGTGTTTATCGGAAAAGAACTGAACTATGATAACCACGGGAATTATGATAATAGCGATAATTCCTTACAGCTTGTTTCCGACAATGAAAAGATGTTCTCTATGCTGTCTGGTACTGGTTGGGTTTTAAGTCAGCAGGAAATGATTGATAATGGGGCATTTACCGCAGAAGATTATAAGGAGTATGCCACAGTCAGAGAACAGCTTGCAAGCCAGTATGAGCAGGAAGAAGAACCGCTCTTTGAAATTGATATTGAGGAAAAGGGAAGCGGTGTGCCGTTCCGTTATCCAGACTGGACGCAGGAGATTTCTTCTTTTTATCGCTTTGAAGCGTCTCCACGAAGCATAGGAGAACAAGGCAATTATGACGCTTTTGTACAGCGATACGAGCCGACAGAAAACGCCAATGCAATACCAAAGGAAGTTGTCTATATCGGAACACCGAGAATGGCAATGGAAGTCGCAAACGAATTGAACAATCCCGATTCTAACAGGGGCGAACTTCTGAAAGAAGATTTTGCATTGCGTAGCAGTTTACAAGAGCCTGTCTTACAGGGCGGTAATATCAGCGAAGATGAATTACAGGAAGATATTTACCGCTTGACTGATTTAAGGACAGAGCGAATGGAACGCATGGTAGAAGCTATGCGTGAGGGCGGTTATGAATATGACGAGATAGATTCTGATTCAGACCGCTTTGTATTTAACGGAGAATACGGGGCAAGAATGGATTTTGCCAGTATTCCCGAAGCGGAACAGTGGCTTGACGGTGTAGTATTTGACAATCCAGAAGTAGGAGAACGGGTTGAACGAATCATGCACCCAGAAAGATACAATAATGAAAGGAGTACAGGCATGGCAGAAAAAGATAGAGAAACCCTATTAGCCGAGCGAATCATAGATTTCTATGAGAAATACGATTCTGCTTTTGGCTATGCAGAGGGCGTAGAGGGGCAGGAAAACAGGGAACAGTGGATTGAGACTATCAAGGGCAGTTTGCAGGAGCAGAGCCTTTACACGCACTTGTTAGACCTTTCCAGAGATAACAGAGAAGCGAGAGAGGAAGCAATTTCTATCTACACTTCCTACCCAGACATTACAGGCTATACCCCAACGGAAAACCGTTACTATGAGCCAGAATTAGACCTTGACGGAACGGCAGAGGAATTGTTTATTCAAGCCAGAAACGGCTATATTGAATCCCCAGAAGCACTTGCAAAGTTGCAGGAGATTCTTTCCAGTGCGGTAGAGAATAAGACCGAGGAAGCGTTTTATGTAGGCGTTCTGAAAGAGATTGCGGAGACAGAGGGAACGGAGTACCACCCTTACGCAGTTGCCAAGAAAGATATTCTTGATGATGTGAACCCAGAGGATATTTCCGAAAGAGACGGCTTGACCGTGGAAATAAGAAAAGAGCAGGACAATGTTCTGATTGCGGTTTCCGAGTTCACCGAGGAAAGAGAAGCCACAGGAGCAACCGCTATCCCTGTTGAGCAGTTTGTCAATATGACCGCACAGGACATTTCCCGTACCGTCAATGAGGTGTACGCCTATAATATGGTGGAACAGGAAAGGGAAGAAGATAGGGAACGAGAGAATTTTTTTGAGGAAGTGGTTATTGACGGGAACAGGTGCAATCAGATTGACACATGGGAAAGCGATAACCACACCTATGTAATTGGTAACTCTATTGATGATACGGATTTCTACTTTGCTTCCGTAAGTGGCATTGAGGGCGATTTGATACAGGGTAGTGCTACATTTGAGTATGACCGTCAGCCGAGCCGTGAAAGAGTTGAAAGTGACTATATCGACCTTATGGCTGAAAGAGATATTGACGCACACGAAGCAGAGTTCGGAGCGGACGGAAGCCGTAATTTTCCTCACCGTGAGGAAAACAGAGAACAAATTACCTTGAATATCCAGTACAGAGAGCCTATCAATGTCAACGGATTTTCCGTTGAAAGAGATAGAATCCTCTTTGACAGCAGGGAAGAATTGTTCAAGTATATCAATGGCGAAAGTGCCTATGATTATCTGGACAATGCCGTAAGAACAAATGCGAATGAGCGTTTGATTAACGCCGTTGATGAATACGGAATCGAGGTATGGAGCGAAGAAAACGGCAGGGAGATTGTTCCGATTCAAGAGTTCCACAACAGCAACGGCAGACTGATTGAGGGAGACAGAATAGCGGTTGAAATGTCACAGAGACAGGGATTTTCAGACCGTTCTATTGTCTTTCATGCCGTAGAGGATTTTGAAAACAGCAATAACATTCCACAGAATCAGAGAGAAATTGTTGACGGCAGTTATGAAGATAAAGAGTTCCTTTATATGGGGTATGACCGCTATGTTGGCATGAGCCATAGGAACGATTCTTCCATTGAACCTTATATGGACAGAATCAATGCGTTTGGGAAAGATGATGAATCTTTCACAAACAGAATGATTGCGGAAGTTTATTATGGACAGCAGAACGGAGTTACCGCAGAGCAGTTCGATTATATCTTTGATACCGTCAAAGATGAAAAGTACCCAGAGGGTGATTTCCGCATTATGAGAAACGCCTATGAGTTCGGATTGAACCAAGAACAGGTTGAACTTATTGCAGGGGCAACAAGCTATGCGAAAGAGTATGTTTCCGAGTTCATGCTTACTGGTGGTAAGACAGAGGACGCAAAGGCGTTGCAGAATATCAATGATGTTTCGCAGTATTATGTTATCGGGGAATCCTTGAAAAAGGGGAATATCACCCGTGATGTTGCGGAAGCAATCATTAACGGAAGCGGAGAAATGAAAGCGAATGACACCAACCGCAGATTTGATTTCACAGCTTATGAGTTTTTCGCTGAATACCTTACTGACAGTGCGGAAAAGGACAGCCAAATTACAGGGGCGGTTATCACGAACACGCTTCATAAGTTTGCGGAACAGACCGAGGTAAACAACTTAAAGCAGTTCGTTGAAAAGAGCGGTGGTTTCCCTGCTTTTGACCCGTCAAGAGAAGAAAAAAAGGAAACGGTAGTTACTATGACAGAAGAAGAAAAGACTATCAGTGAGGGCGTTTCTTTGCCGAGTGAAAAGAAAGACCCGAAAGAGCAGTTACAGGAACAGTTACAGCAGGGAATCAAGAATGTGCTTGATTCTGACAATTTCAAGTCATGGCTTGATACAAGTAGTAAGCTGTTCCTCAACAACTATTCTTTCAACAATGCCATGCTTGTGTACTGCCAGAAGCCAGACGCTACACATACTATGGGATATGAGCAATGGAAAGAGTACGGCAGAAATGTAGCACAGGGAGCAAAGGGCATTAAGATTTTCGTTCCGATTATCGCCTACGAAAAGAAAGACGGCGATTTGTGGAAGATGATTAAGGGCAATCTGCAAAAGCAGATGAATGAAAACCCGTCAATCAGCCAAGCTACCTATCGTGTCGGCTTGTCCAAACTGGAAGTCACCATGAACAGGAACAATCTTTTCGGATTGAAGATTGACGGAAAGGAATTGGGAATCCGTTCTGAAAACGATATGAAGAACTTTATCAAGAACAATGTCATTGGTAAAGTTCCTATGTACTTTTCCGTTGGTACTGTCTTTGACGCAAAGGACACTGTTGTTCCAGAATATTTGTGGGTAAAGAAAGGCTACAAAAAAGAAGAACTGGTTAAGGACGATAAGGGCAAGCCGATTAAGAACCGCAGGGGCGAGTACAAGATTGTAAATACCCCAGAAAGACAGGCAAGATTCAATCCGCACCTTGACATGAGCGTACCGCAGAAAGACCCTCAAAAAATGGCGATTCTGTATGACGCATTAAAGGCAGTTTCCGAGAGAAACGGAATCCATGTGTACGAAAAAGACCGTGCCGAAGATGATACCTTAAAGGGTGGGGCAGACGGATATTTTTCAAGGCGTTTTGACGCTGAAAATCCGAAAGGATTTATCGTCATGCCGAAAGACCTTGACCCGACAAGAGCCGTGTCCGTTCTGCTTCACGAAATGAGCCACAGCGAATTGCACGGCAACCTTGAAAAGTTGGCACAGCGTATGGGTGAGGATAATGTACCGTCTCACATGAGGGAGATTCAAGCGGAATCCGTAGCCTATGTTGTTGGTAAGAACTTTGGTATTGACAGCGATACAAGCAGTTTCCAGTATTTAGCGTCTTTCTCCAAAGGCTTTGAATTACAGGCGTTGTCAAAGTCTATCGAAGTCATTTACGGAGAGTGCAAACAGCTTACGGCAGAACTTAAATCCGAACTGGAAGTAAGAGGATTGAACATGGACTTGTCCGAGCGTGACGCTAAACCTATGGACAGGGAAACGATTGATACCCTTGCTAAATCCTATGTAACCTATGCCGTTGAGCAGGACAGCCGAATTGCAGACCTTGAAAAAGACCTTACCAATATTGCGGAGCAGAACAAGGACAATGGGGAAGCACTGGAAGTCATTGTAAAGCAGAAAGAGAGCCTTGATTGCCAGAAAGAAGATGTAAAGGTGATTAAGGACGCTGTTACCAATATGGAACAGGCAACCACATTAGAGGGGCAGAAAAAGGAGATTGCAACTATTGATACCGCAGTTAAGCGTATCGAGGGAGCAAAAGAAACATTCGCTACCTTGACCGTGGAACTGGAAAAGGAACGCCAGACGGAACAGGGATTGAAAGACCGCTTTACCGCAGAGCCGTTAGCCACTCTGGAAAGCATGAAAGAAAGCTATCCGCAGTTGGCAAGCCTTACTTCCGCACAGCTTCAATATGTGGCAAACAGCGAGTATATCAACCGTAATTTTTCTTCTTTATTGCGTGAAGAACCTCAAAAGTTCGTTGACAATGTATGCCAGAGAGCCACGGAGATTGACAAGGTAACTTCCAAAAATGGCTATTTTGTGGAAGTGAACTTTTGCGAACAGTGGACGGATAAGCCGATTGTCAATGACGGAGCAATCATGCACCCGAAAGTGGCTGATACTATTATCAAGCAGGGAGAAACACAGGCAAGAGGACTGAAAGCAAAGGCAGAAGCAGTCGGGGAATACTTCCCTTATACCAAGTGTGCCTTGTCCGTATTCCACGCAGAAAAGGGCAATATCGACAATGTGTTTAAGACCCGTGTTGATATTGGAGACGGCTACCAGACAAGCCTTGTAGACCACATTAAGCAGATTTCTTCTGCTTCACCGATTCTTGCAGGATTTGAGAAAGCAACCCGTGAACAGGGAGCAAAAGAGAAAATCATGTTCAATTCTACTCACCGTGAGGAAGTTGTAGCTGAACAGACCGAGAAAACGGGTGCTTTGTCTGACCGAGCAATGAGCCGTGAGGAATGGGGTAATGAGATTGCTTCCGCAAAACAGGCAGAAGCAAACAACAGCAGGGAAGATAACGAACCGCAGAAGAATACCCGTTCCAAGACGGAAATGGAGAAAGGTTAAAAATGGTGTGAAATGGGAATCTTGAATCTCTTGCGAAAAAAGCCGAATAAAGAAAATCCCGTTGCCATTTCCGAGGACGATTATGTTTTACCGCAACTGGAAAAGGGCGGTTACAAGATGAACGAAGAACTTTTCAGAAGAAAGGAAGATGAAGAACTTCTGAAAAAATACGGAATTGTGCCAGAAAAGACGGGGCAAATGATGTTATAAAGAGCAGGATAAGGGGAAGTAAACACTTCCCCTTATCTCTTTTATAAGGATTGACATAGTATGCACAATGTAGTATAATAAGGTTAGATATAACCGTGAAAGGAGTTTTGTGCCGTATGAGTTTGAATGTATCGGGAAGCAAATATATTAAGGTTTATGACCCCACTATCAAATTGAATTACTCTGATAAGGTATTATGGGCGAACCTTGTTTCAAGTCGCAAAACAGGGGCGGTGAAAGTAGACGGTGAAACGGGGGAAGCTGTTGTAAATCCCAACACGGGAAAGGAAGTGCAGGAAAGGGCATTTTCCCGTTGGGAAGCAAGATTTGTCGGCAATGCCTTTGAGCCGTCCAAGTTTTTAAGAGACGGAGACAGCATTGATATTGTTACTGGTTGGGTGACAAGTGAGAAGTTCGTTGGCAAGGACGGCAACCCTCATTCCAAGGTGATTGTAACAATTTCTGAATTTCAACCCTCTGCTATCTCCGAAAGCGAAGAATCGTGAGGAATTGAATGTTTAACGAGAAAATCTCTGTCATTGATTTTTTTATGGAAATACAGGCTGTTGCGAGTGAGAAAGGCGTAAATCTTACTCATTCCAACAAAAGAGTGTACCTGTCCTTGCTTGATTTTGCCGACAAGTTTCCGCAGGAAACGATAAAGACAAATAAGGGTATACGCTTTAACTCTACTACCGCAAAATTGGCAGAGTTTTGTTCCGTTTCACCCCGTATCGTTACCGAGAGTTTGTCTAAACTCACTAAATGCGGTGTTATTCGCTACACCACGAACAAACCGCACCCGTCTATTATCTTTTTGGATAAAGCATTTTACAAAAAATTTTATAAGGAGTAAAAGAGTATGTTTAACAACGAAGAACGAATTGTTTTGAACGGTATTTGCAACAATGAGAAATTGGATTTTCCCAAAAAATCCGTTTTGGATTCTCTGCTTTTTTCGGAACAGGTTGTTGCTGATGAAATGATGATTGATTTGATTAAGGGCATTTCCGAGAAGATTTCTGCCCTGTCTGATGAAGAATGGACAGAGGTTAGAAAGCAGATTCCTTTTTCTGTTGCCTTAGTTCCAGAGGACGAGGTAGCCGAAGTTCCGACTGATGAAGAAGTGCTTTAAGGAAAGGCGGTTTTACCGCCTGTTCCTTTCAGAAAAATATTTTGAGGTAAGAGCGAATGGAAGAAGTAAGATATAATAACTTCTTTACTGATATTCAGTCAATCGGAAGTGAGAAAGGCGTGAATCTTACCTATGCAAACAAACGCCTATATTTATCTTTGTTACAGTATGTGCAGTCTTATCACCATGAATCACAGATAACGGAGAATGGCGTTTCTTTTCATACCACCATTTCCGAATTGGCAGAGTTTTGTGAGGTATCACGCCGTACCGTATCTTCCAGTTTGCAGAAGTTGCAGAAGTGCGGTTTGGTTGCTGTCCAGAAAGAAGAAAAGACATTTTTTATTACAGTTTTGGATAGTCCACTTTTTAGAGCCTATTGTTGGGCGTAATAAAATGGAGCGGTTAATTCCGCTCTTTTTTATTTCCATACACCCTTGACAATGTATGTACAATGTGATATAATATAAAATATAGAAAGGAGCGGTTTATATGGCAGAGAAGATTGTTTTATCCGATAAGGAAAAGGAAATTATAGGTATGCTTGATGATAGCTTATACACGGTTGAGTATATAGAGGAATGGATAAACAGGAATGATAATGTTTTCGTCAATGCCCCCTCTGCATTATCGGCAATGGGAGCAAAAGGGTTCTATCAAGCTGTAAAACGCATGGCAGAAAAAGAGGTGGTATAAGCATGGAAACAATGTGGTGGGAAAACCAGTTTAGAGATAAAGAGGACAGAGCCGTTATTAAACTGCATGACGAAAACGGGAAGTTTACAAAGAGCGTGATTGTTCCGACAGACTACTATCCGCTGAACGGTAAGCACGAAGTATTTACCTATCAGAACACGGAAGCCGTGACCGACAAAGAGATTTTGAATCTCTTTGATAAAGTCAAATATGAAATCGGGTATTGCTATCAGAATACCCTTAAATTGTGCGAGATATTACAGGCACACGGCTATCCTGCCCGTTCTTATGTAGGTTGGCTTTTTACAAGCGGAACACAGACCCCCGTACATCATTGTTGGTGTGTGTTGGGAAACTCTGTTCTGGATTTGGCAGATGATTTTACCGTCATGCTGTCTGGGGCGAATGGAGAGCATTTCAAGACCGCAAAGAGCATTGAGGAATCACGGGAACTGATTGCGTCTTTCCATGAGTACGCCATGAATGTAGAGAATCACCTACGCTGTCATGCGGTGGGGCAAGCTACACCGTTTCTGCTGTATGTAGGTAGTGAATGTGACCCGAACTACGGTAGGACGATTTATCAGCGTCTTATGGACAAGTACCCCGACCATGAGTGCCAGAGGAATTGTGACGGTGAGGGGTACAATGCGACACAGCGTATAATGAAGAACAGAGGACTTATGAAATAAAATCCTCACCGTGAGGAAAAAGTGTGGTGCTAAAATGTACGCTTTTTAGTACCATGCTTTTTTTTCTTGTTTTGTGGTACTAAAATGTGTATAATCTTATTTATTGGTAGTCCTATTTCTATTTTGACATTTTGGTACTAAGGGAGTGATATTATGGGGCGTTATTACGGCTACAACCGAGTAAGTACAAAAGAACAACACCTTGACCGTGGAAGTCAAGCTATCCGTTCCTTTTGTGAGAACGCAGGGTATCCGTTAGAAAAGATTTATGAGGACAAGCAGACGGGCAGGAACTTTGACCGCCCACGCTACATTGTTCTGAAAGAAGATGTTTTGCGTGAGGGCGATACTTTGATTGTGCCAGAGTATGACCGTCTGGGGAGAGCGGACGAAACGAAGCGTGAGTTGGAATATTTTAAGGACAAGCATATCCGTATTATTTTTCTGGATATTCCTACTACTTACATGGACTTTTCGGGTTTGCCAGATGAAATGTCTAAAATGATATTGGAGTGTATCAATGGTATGCTCATTTCCTTTTATGATTTACAGGCGAGGACGGAGATTGAACGAAAAGCCAAGCGTCAGCGTGAGGGAATCCAAGCCATGAAAGATAGGGGAGAGTGGGAGCGTTACGGCAGAAAGCGTATTATGTCCAAAGAAGATTTTGCGATTCAGTATCAGCGTGTGGTTGATAATGAAATTGGTTCGTTACAGCTTATGCGTGAGTTGGGAATGTCTCATAACACCTATTTCCGCTATGTTCGTGAGTTTAAGGCTGAAAATTGAGCATTTTTCGTGTTTTTATTTGTCGGTTTTTGTCGATACCATCTGTAAGCCATTTTAAGGCATTTTACGGGGTTTTTCTTTACAGATGATAATTTATATTACCTACCCTTGCAAAGTCGCTCTACGGGGCATTTGTGAGGGTCTTTTTTTGGCGGTTTCCGTGATTTTTGCCTATTTCGGTGGTTTTTTGCCTTTTATTCATACATTATTTGTATTCTGAACTTGCGTTATTACATTACTATTCCTTTTGAGATTATTTAGTATTCATTTTATATTCACTTTATATTATTACAGTATTCAAACGATATTCTTTAAGAGATTTTTTATTCTGTTCTATCAGCTTCCCACCCAACTCCCCCCAACCCCCCTCTATCTCCCCCACAGAGGGGGGCAACCTGCCTTACGGCAGGAAAGGAAAAAGCCGTGTCAGAGCCACGCCTATTTTTCCTTTTTACTGCTGATACCGCCCGTTACGCTTTGAGCCAGTCAAGGTACGGGTAGTATTTCCTTACGGAAATCTCCACCCTTTCCCCCTTGACAGTCACAATCTGCCCCGTTCCGTAGGCTACGCCGACGGAAACAAAAAAACAGAGTTTTCCCGTTTCCATTCGGACTTGCCATTGTACGGGCAGACCGCTTCACTTACCTTACAGCAGGACGCAGGGCAGGGCATGAGGGGCGTTTGCAACACCCCCTCAAACTCCCCCGTTGTCCTCTGGAAACAGTGTGTGAGGGCGTGGGCGTGTCCTCACGGTGAGGAACTTTTTTCGACCATTTCCGACAATCTTTTTTGTAAAAGCACTTGACAAAGTATGTACAAAGTAGTATAATGTAATCATAGTAGAGCTATTCTTTTCTGGAAAAGGAGCGGAAGATATGAAAGTCATGGTTAAGGAAGTCGGCAAGCCATTAGCGGTTGTCGATACCAAAGAAAAGTATTTTGGAGATTGCGTCAGAAGTTATCTGGGGAAAGATATTACGGTGGAGAGGGTTTACCTTGACGGAACAGAGTTTATGATGGGCGTTGACGAGGACGGGCTTTTCAAACAGCTTCCCCTTAACTTCCTTATGTCCATGCAGAACCCCATTTATCCTGTTCAGTACATTGTTGGTACGGTGGTTTTTGCACGGTGTAAGCCTTGCAATCTCTACGAGGAAGAAATCTGGGATTTTGAGGTAACAGATGTTACCGAGGAAGATATTAAGCGTATTGAGGGGTATTTGAACGATTATTACCAAAGTGCTTTGCGTTTGGCGGTTATGAAAGCTATGGACGATAAATAAATACCTGTTTCCCCACAGCTTTGTGGTTGTGGGGAAATTACTTTAAGGAGTTGTGATTATGGATTTGAGACAAGTTTTTGTTACAAGTAAAAAGGAAGAAAAGAGCGAGACGGGCGTTAAAATCAAGGAAATCCGCTTAATGCGTGGCGTTAAGGTGACAAAAATTGCGGGAATGGTAGGCGTAAATGAAGCGTGTGTAAGAAACTATGAGATTGCTTATCGAAATCCAGACAGGGAATCATTGAGTAAGATTGCAGATTGTTTAGGTGTACCAGTTGAAACGCTTGTCAATCGACAGCTTTTTAATAATCTGGACGCTATTCATACCTTGTTTGAGATTGCGGAAAAATATGATTTTGAACCAACAATACTTCCTAATAATTCTGGTTATGTCTTGAAAGCAAATAGCAGGGAAATGAATTATGCGTTAGGGGTATGGTACAATAAGCTGATGAAATACCGCAACGGGAATATCAGTAAAGAAGATTTTCAGTCATGGCTTGTTTCGTTTCCCTATGAATGTGAAAACGAAAAGATAATGGGAAGAACCCTTAATGATGTTAGTTTGCGTATGTTTGATGATACACTCGAAAAGTGGCAGGAGTTTATAAAGGATAAGGAGTATGGAGTGTTGCTTTTAGATGAAGCATTAAGAGAATATATGCGAAATAAAGAAAGGCAGGAGTGATAGATACTATGAGTATGCTTAATCATAAGTGGGAATGTTTTGAGGTTGGCAAGTGTAGGGCAGAGTGGGTAGGCTTGCCAGACGGACAGGTTATTGACTGGACAGATATGTGCGGTTTTACCTTGATGATTTACTGGAACAGTCCGAGCAAAGAGGAAATCATGTCTGTAAATACAAGAAGCTATTTTGAAGTGGCTTTTAAGGATATTGAGGGAGTGGGATTCTTTGCTTTTAAGTTCGGGCGTTGCGAATGGTGTGATTGTGCATTTTCCCCGAACATTTACGATAAATCCCCTAAGTTTGAGGAAATCCCCAAGGGGCAGTCTTACGCACTTCATATTATGCTTATTGATACTTCCAATGGAGAATTGAAGTATTTGCGTACATTGGCATTAGGGCGTGAATTTGCCGATTATGTCCGCAAATGGGCGTTGCAGAGCCTTGATAAGAATATCAGCAAGAGATACTATAACAAGGCAGTTGATGAAGCATACAAGAAGTTCCCTATGCCAGATGATATTGCAAGAAACGCTGATATTAGGTGGGTACTTCCTCACGGTGAGGAAAGAAATCTTACCGTGGAAGAAAAAGAATAACTTGACAATGTATGCACATTGTGGTATAATCATATATGTAAAGAGGAAACCCCTAACGATAATTTGAAAGCAAGGTGCATATAATGACAAGAGACGAATTGATAAAAACAGCCATTAAAACCGTTATCCAGTACGCCGAGGAACAGGGCGTGAAGTTGAGACGAATTGACTTCAAGGAAAGCAAGTGGATTCTTGTTCCAGACGGAGCAATCAACTACTATACCTTACCTTTCGGCAAGGACGAAGAAGTAAATACCGTATGCGTGAAAATCTCTTATCATGGGCGTTGGGAGAAACAGCTTAAAATTGCGAAAGAGCGTTTCCTTAACTACTTCAATGCCAGACTGGAAGAAAACTACTTATCTTTCTCTTTTACTGCAAAAGAGTTGGAAATCATTGCGGTTGGTAGAGTTGAGGGAAGCAATGACGAAAAGATAGAAACCATTATCAAGAAAATCAACAAACTGCTTGCCCTGTCCGATACCGATAAAAACAATTCCGAGCAGGAAGCTATTTCTGCAAGTCTGAAAGTCCAGAAACTTCTTGCGAAATACAATCTTTCCCTTGCTGATGTGACAGGAGAAAGACAGGAAGAAGAAGTTGAACAGAGCATTGCTGATGTGGGTATCGGTAAGAAGTGGAAGTTTATACTTGCGGAAGCGGTAGCGAACAACTTTGCTTGCAAGCACTTCTTTGTTGGCAGAGAACAGATTGTGTTCTATGGCTACAAAGCGGACATTGTTTCTGCAAGACGAGTATTTGTTTATCTGTTCCGTGTTGGTGACAGGTTGGCGAACCAGTACGCAAAAGAATACCGCAACAAACACGGTGTTGCAGACGGTATTTACAATAGCTTTTGCCGTGGATTTGTGGCAGGAGTAAAAAAGGAACTGGACAAACAGTGTACCGCACTTGCCATTGTGGTACAGCCGAAAGTACAAGAATCGTGGGAAGCGTTTTCAAAGGATTTTGGAACGCTCAATGCGAAGCTGAACGGCAACAATTACGAAGCCTATGCAGAGGGCGAAATTGAGGGAAAACGAGCATTGAACGCTCAATATATCGAAGAATAAGCGTTCCCCTTTCCCTCTGCTTATGAAAGGAGACTGATTTATGAATCGGGAAATCATTGATAAATGCCTTGATTTTGCAGAGGGGAAAAAGGGAACTTTTACAATTCTCACGGTGAAGAAGCCAGACTTTCCAGAGAACCTTATTTCTGGAACGGAAAAACAGCAGATGATAAACGGCTATGTGAAAGAGGGATATTCCACAAGGCAGATTGCGGAAATCATGGGTTGCAGTCAGCCGAATATCGTTGAGCATTTAAGGCAATATAAAAAGAGCGTGGCGTTCTATGACGAATGGACAGCGTTCTGGGGGTTTGTGGCAGAAGTGCGACAAACCCCTATCCGTGTTGCTTTTGGTGATATGCTGTCCGAGGAAGTTTATGCTATCTTTGAGAAAAAGGAAATCCAGACCGTAGAAGATTTTCTCCTGTTGAGTGTGAGACATTCCACAACGAAGATGATTAAGATTCTGGGTCAGAAGCTAACCGCAGATAAAAAGGCAGATTTGTTTCAAGCAATAAAAGAAAAGTGTTACGATTTACTCACCGTGAGTAATGATTAAAGAAAGCAGGAAATTATTTTCCTGTTTTTTTTTAATTTATGTACTTGACAAAGTATGTACAAAGTAGTATAATAGAACCATAGAACAGGAGACTAAACCAGTGAGAAAAGAGGTATGATTATGGCGATTATTGCACAGGGTTTTGAAACTCTCATTACGAATAAAGGAACGGAAAAATGCGACTTTGGGGAACTTCTGGAAAGAAGCCGTCAGATTAAGGAACAGTGGCAGAACAGCATTGTTATCAACGAGAACGACACGAATTTCAATCTGGACAAGGATTTGAAATTCCACTACATGACCGATTACGGGAAGAAAAAGGAAGCCGATATTTCCGAGTTCGCTTTTTCGCAGTTGTGTTCCCGTATGGGCATTCCTGCAAACTACATTAAAAAATGCTTTGCGAACGGCAAGGAAGATTTGGCGATTCAGAACTTCCGAGCATGGGCGAATGACACGGAAAACAATCTGCTTGTCCGTGAGAATGACGGCGTTGTTCGTGCTGTCCTGTCCGACAGCTACACACCGTTCGACAGCTACCAAGTGTTAAGAGCATTGAAATACACGGTAGATTTCAAGCGTTGGCAACCGACACAGGTTTATCTTTCCGAGGATAGATTGGTTGTCCGTTTCGTGGATTTTACCCCTATCCCCGTCAATGACGGCTCTCCCCTTTATCTGGGATTCACGGTAAGCAGTTCTGATGTTGGACGAGGAAGCCTTAACGCTAAAATGATGATTTACCGTAGCGTTTGCACAAACGGTTTGCTCATTTCCTCTATGGGCGGTACGCTTTATAAAAAGCACCATATCGGAGAAGCAATGAGCGAAAGCAAACTCAATGTGTTCAACAAAATGCTTACGGACATTGACACAATCGGAAGTCAGATTGTCGGCAATATCAGCACTTGCCGAAAGGAAACCTTGAAAGACTACGAAATGAAGATGTATCTGGAAAAGGCGAAGCGTGAAATGAAACTCTCTGAAAAGAGCATGGAGAAATTGCAAGACCTTATTTCTGGCACTTATGAACCTACCAAGTGGGGAATTATCAACGGGGTTACGGAACTTGCACAGGACTTCACCCTTGAAACCCGTCTGGATATGGAACATTGGGCAGGAGAGTTTTTTGCAAAAACAGCATAAAGGTTAAGGGGTTGTGGCAGATTGAATCTGCCACTCCCCTACCCTATTTCCTCACCGTGAGGAAGAAAGGAAAAATAGAAATGAAAAAACTATTGATTTGCTTGCTTTGCTGTTCGTGTCTGCTTACTGGCTGTTCCTTTCAGTTGGATATGGACAATAGCAACAAGACAAGTGAAGAACCCAAGAAAACAAAAAAACCTGCCAATGCCATTACCGCAGTTGTAACGGACAAAGAACAGGGGATTGACGGAAGTGTTATCAAATTGAGCGATTTTGAGATAAAACTTCCAAAGGGATATGTGTACGGTACAAAGGAATACAAGCAGGGCAAGAATGATACTACCCCGAACAGCACAATCTACTATGTCTGGCAAGAGGACAATGAAATAGATTATGTGCTTGATACTGATACCCGAATCATGCTCTATATCTATGAGGGATTGGACGAAAATTCGCCCCATAAGGAAATTACCGATAGACAAGGCATGACAAGCATGAAGTCAACCTACCTCAACCACTTTGCTTCCGTAGTTACCTTGCGAGACAGATATTATGATACCTCTGCTGTCGCAAGTTCCGACAACAAATATTATGTGTGGCAGTTCAAAGGAAACAGCGGTGATTCCCTTGTAACAGCTTATTCCGAGTTATGCTATCCGAAAGCCTACTATGGAATTATGGGCGTGGAAAGCAAGACAACGGACGGAAGCCGAAAGTTCTACAATTTTGTGTTCTCTAATGACGGAACGGGCGAGTTCTGGAAGAAAAGTGAATATGACAGCTTAATGGGGCAGATAAAGAAAAACCTCAACTTCTCAAAGTTCGGTGGTGGTATCGAAAATGCAAAGTATGTAGATGTTCTCAACGGGTACAGCTATGAACAGCTTGTGACTGATGAACTGTATAAGGAAACCAACACGGATAAGAAAGTGGGCGGTTTGTTCTATAAGGTACTGCTCTACTATGTTTCCGAAACTGGACGAAGCTACGAAAGGGTAAACATTGATTAAACTGATTGCAACCTTGACAATGCTTATAGACCATATCGGGGTGCTGTTCTTTCCACAGTACATGATTTTTAGGGTGATAGGGCGAACAGCAATGCCCCTGTACGCTTACTGTATCGGCAGAGGGTATTATTACAGCCGTATGCACGGAACGCTTGACAGATACCTTAAAAATGTATTCTGGTTGCTTGTAGCGTCTCAAATACCGTATGCTCTTATCGGTGGTAAGGGATTGAATATTTGCGGAACATGGCTTTTTTCTCTTTTACTGCTGACTGCCTTTGACCGTCATTTTGATACAGGTTGGAAAAAAGCTGTCTGGTGTTGCGGTATCTATGGGATAACGGCGGTTCTGTACTGGAAAGGCATTATCATATCCGATTATGGAATTGGGGGCGTTACCACTCCCCTACTGTTCTATCTGCTGATAAAACAGAAGAAAGAAAATTGGGTAAATTATATGCTTGCCGTGCTGATAGGTTGGGTAGTCTATGTAGTGAGTTCTGGCACGGCAAGCAGTTTAGGACAGATTTTTTCTATGGGAAGTGTGGCGGTTCTGGCGGTGTGCCATAACCGAGATTCCATTATCAGACTTCCGAAGTGGTTTTTTTACTGGTTCTATCCAGTACACTTGACGGTACTCTTACTGATAAAAGCAATGATTTGAAAGGACTGAAAACGAATGAACGAAATAATGTTGACTATGCAGAATAAGGACGGGGAAGCCGTTCAGTATGAAGTAAAGAATATCTTTACAGTTGAGGGCGATTCCTATTGTGTGGCGTTTCCGCAGGACGGGAACGAAGCGGAAGCTGTCTTTCTGAAATGTTCCCTTGCGGAGCATGAGGGTGACACGGATATTTCTATTTCTGACATTGACAATGCGGAAGAATATAACCGTGTCTATACCGCGTACAATGATATGTACCAAGAATCCGTACAAAAGGCGGTTTATGAGGAATTGAAGCAGAACGAGGAAATTATCACGGTTACTGATGTGAACGGTGAAAACAAGGATTTTCTGGTTCACACGATTTTTGAGGACAAGGACAGCGGAAGAAGCTACATTGCCGTGCAGGAAGTCAGCGGAACAGGCGAGTTCGCAGAAGAAATCTCTTTGTACCGCTATGACGATTCAGACGGTGAGCCGAAAATCAGCATGATTCCCTCTGATATGGAATATGACAGAGTGAGAAAATTGTTTGTTTCCATGATTGAAAACTCTTGACAATCTACTCACAATGTAATATAATAAAATTGTCCGTAAGGACATTAAAGATTACCTTGCAATCAAGGTTTTCTCTTTACAAAAAAGAGTGTGGCGGTTTCCGTCACACTTCTTTTTTGCCTATTTTGGCACAAAAAAATCCGTACAAAAATTGCACGGAATATTTTGCATACTATATTGACATTTACGCCTATATAGTGTATAATCCTTATCGAGTAGAGATTCCCGATAAGGATTATTTTCGCTCTTTGATTTACTTACTTAAATTGAAAGACAATAAGTTGGATTTAGTTAAGTTTGCCGACTCCCTAAATCCTACTCAATGCTTGCGTCCAGTCTCTTTCTGACTGAACCTTTCTACGGTTATTATAATAACACAGGGGGCAATCTAAGTCAAGATTGCTTACTATGATACTTTGTACATACACCCTGCTTTTCCTCACCGTGAGGAAAAAATACCCGTACCATAGCTATTGACCGTCTTTCTGTTTAGGAGAAAGGCGGTTTTTTATATGTTAGGTAC
>Ga0129311_1000813_pt1 | contig 24955 bp, 19 predicted proteins | sample Go1ome_FD_94435 | JGI IMG/M metagenome (GOLD analysis project Ga0129311, IMG submission 94435) | Western lowland gorrila individual fecal microbial communities from Wisconsin, USA - Go1022B metagenome | ecosystem: Host-associated > Mammals > Digestive system > Large intestine > Fecal | place... | reverse complement strand
TCTGTACATCTGTGCCAGAGCATGCGCCAACTGTATTGCTGGCGCATCCGGCCTCCGCACCGCCACGCTCTTTCTCACACAGATAGAACAGAATGATGATTCCCACCCCGGCCATGCCGTAATCGAATCTCAGAAACTCCGCCAGAAGCGCAGCAGTCAGCGCTATCTCAACCTTCCACTTTCCAAGCGGCCCCCGGCTATCCAAAGCATATATTGCAAATAGACCGGATGTCAGTGTAAAAAATATATTCTGTGCCCCTGGATACCAGACTGTATCATGCAGCGCCAGATCAAAGGGTATTTCAGACACAATTGCAAACATTCCAAGCCTTATCAGATACTTTCTTATGTCAGATGTATAAAACATCCCCTGCACAATAAGAAATGCAAATATCGGAAATGCAATCCGGCCTGCCGCCCGCATATAATAATTGTTATCCGCCAATATCACTCCCACATGATCTGTGAGCATACATATACATGCTATGATTTTAAGTGCATTGGATGATAAATATTTCTTCATCTTCATTCCTTTCCGTATTAACCAGTTCCCTGTCTTTCAGCTTTCACATTTGCTCACACAGCCCTGTAAAAGAAAAACAGCACATGACTTTCTGTTCATCATGTGCTGTCCTCCTCACAAAACCTATATATCCTATCCCCGATAGTTTAGATCCTCTTTCTAAGTGCCTTTGACAATGTAGACAGTTCTTCCGTATCCGCCTTGCCCGGCAGCCATGTCATAGTGACATTGTCCTTTATATATCTTGGTACCAGATGCATATGGAAGTGAAATACTGTCTGACCGGCAGCCTCACCGTTATTCTGCAGAATATTCAATCCATCCGGATTGAGCTCAGCCTTCTGTGCCTTTGCAACCTCCGTAGCTATAGTAAATATCTTAGCTGCTGTATCAGCATCCATACTATATATATCATCGTAGTGTTCTTTTGGAATTATGAGTGCGTGACCTCTGTTAGCCGGATTCACATCGAGAATAACTCTGCATACGCTATCCTCGTATACTGTTGCTGATGGAATCTCCCCATTGGCTATCTTACAAAAAATGCAATCATCCTTATTCATATAAGCAATACCTCCTCATCACCTTTTTCCATTGTAACCCATATGACAAAAATTTACAACCTTCTTATCTATACAAACAATTCTCTATATAAATCTGCCTTTCTGTCCCTTCCCTGAGGAAATCCGATCCGTGCCCTTCTTACAAGTCCAGGATCAAGATCTGCTATGAGCAGATCACCGCTCACACGCCTTGAAATATCATTTCCACTAAAATCAAACACATGTGAACTTGCCGTATAAGATATACCTTTCCCATTTCCAATCCTGTTAACACCTATAACATATGCCTGATTTTCCACCGCTCTTGCCCGCAGCAGTATCTCCCACTGCTTTACCCGGGACTCCGGCCAGTTTGCAATAACCACGGCCGCATCATACTTATCCCTGGCTGCTGTAAATATCTCCGGGAATCTGAGGTCATAACATATATATCCTCCTATTCTCAGACCTCTTACATCTGCCTGGCACAGTTTATCACCCGCTCTGTACACCCGATCCTCGCCGCTGTATGAAAATGGATGTATCTTGGAATACTCCATAACAATATTATCTCCATCTACCACGGCCAGCCTGTTCTCATATACATGCCTTTTGCTGTCATCATACACAGAACTTCCATCTTCCATCAAAGCTTCTATATATCCAAATGCCATAGCCATATTGTACTTTCTGCTGTTCTCCATAAAAAACGATACACTCTCAGGAATCTTTCCGTCTCTGTACGCTTCACCCATCTTCGCAGGCATCATCGTAAATCCGGACAGCGTCATCTCCGGAAATACAAGAAGTTCTACTCCGTTCTTATGTGCCTCCTCCATGACCTTCATACAGCTATCCATGGCAAAACTTTTATCCTCAAATGCAATATCAATCTCCGTTATTCCAACTCTCACCATACCGCACCTCCGTGTCTTATCCTGCTCGAATATTCACTTTTTATATTTTACACTTTTATCCCTAAATAATAAACAATTTCCTGGTATACAATTGTTAACTTTTACATTCTTTTATGGTTGACATTTTGGGTATTGTTATATATAATGTCAACCATAGCCCTTGTGTATAGGTTAACAATCCAGGCAGAATCCAGCATCAGCCCGCCGGATCTACCTGGTTTTGTTATGCCAACGGCTTAAAACAACCATTTTTTGGAGGAGAAAACAATGAAAAAATCTTTTACAACAGTTGAGCTGGTCATGATGGCCATGTTCACCGCTATCTTATGCGTGTCAGCTTATCTCAGCATTCCTACACCACTTCCTAACGCTGCACATATCACACTTCTGAATTTTATTATATTTCTCATTGCGCTTGTATTCAGCCTCAGAGATTCAACCATCATGGTCGCACTGTGGATGATCCTCGGGGCTATAGGAGTTCCTGTATTCATCGGTGGCGGTGCCGGACTTGGCTATCTTTTCGGTGTGTTTGGTGGATATACTTTCTCATTCTTAATCGCTTCAATAGTCATGGGCCTTATCAAAGGCAGCAAATACAACCGTCTGAGATATACTTTAGCTGCTATATTGGGAGCAGTTATCATTGATATCATCGGTATGTTTTGGTGGAAATTCAACGGCAATCTTACCTGGAAGGTTGCATTTCTTTCAGGATTTGTTGCATTTATCCCATTGGATCTTGTAAAGGCTGTTATTGCAGCACAGCTTGTTCCACTGTTCACAAAACTTATGCCGGACAAGGAAGATTAATAAATATAGTCAATAAGCCAATGGCACGACACACAGCCTGACATCACGCCGTGTATCGTGCCATTATTTTTCCTGTATTTAGTAAACATATTTACTAAATTTGCATTTGTCTACTTTTACTATGCTATCATTCTTTCAGGTGATGACATGGAATACACTGAATACACAGATGACAAGAAATACATAGAGCGGATACGGGAACTGAGGGAAGACCACGACTACACGCAACAGTTTGTGGCCGATTTCCTGTGCACTTCTCAGACCATGTATGCGCGCTATGAGCGCGATGCCAACTCCATGCCTATTCGCCATTTATTCTATCTGGCCAAGTTGTATAACGTATCTTCAGATTACATTCTTGGACTCACGGATATACCACGGCCTCTGTATAGTAACTGCGATCAGGCTGCCGCCGCCCTTTCTCATGGCGAATCCGGAGCCAGGTTCAATATTCATTGGAAGTCATCCAACTGATATCACTGTGACGAAGCACATTTGACGATGATCATTTTCTCCCCGGGTTTTATTTCATCAGTTTCAAGATGGTTTACCTTTCGTATAGAATCCAGACTGGAATAATATTGCTTGGCTATAGACCATATACTATCACCATCCCTGACTACATATCCAACAATTCCTGGTGCTCCGGCTTTTTTCTTCATGTCAACCGGTGCCACCGTCATATCTTCTATCAACTCCAATTCCTTACGTGTAAATATAGTCATGCCTATATCTACTATGGCTTTCATTTCCACCTCATCATTGCCCGGCAATGTCGCCGTGATCTGATTGAGAGCCGGAGTTATCCTTATTGAATCCTGAGGTCTGAGTGGTACAGTTTCTACCCTGTAGGAAAATGGTGCCACCATTTCCATCTGACACAGAGGTCTGCTGTCATCTGATGACACATACAACACCGCAGCTTTCACCGCACCTTCTATCACCACAGCGTCATCCATGGGCTTAACCTCATCTATATCCACTGTACCGTTCACATTAACCACCTGCAATATGGACGGCTGACTGCTCTTAATCCTTTCCTTTCTGACCACCCTGGTCTTGGCATTATTTCTCATAAGGAGATTTTCATAACTGAACACCGAGCGCACCGGTTCAACCTGCGCAGAATATGAGAACATATCCTTAAGCAGATCTGTCTCTACATCCTCATAAACTTTTATATCCACATTCAGGCTGCTCTCAACCTGCAGTATCCTGTCCTCACCATTGTCATTTGCCCGAACAGATACACCGCATCTTCCCATGGTTATCATATCATCCAATATCATATCCTCATCTATGCCATCGCAGCTTATCGTATCCTGAAACTCGCGGGTGGCATTCACATACTGTACCGGAGCAATTTCATCCTCAGGTTTATATATTACAAATATATCCATCTTGCCACTTATATGTACCCCCACATCAGTCGCCCTGCTCTCAAGCTCCGAGAATGTGACATCATCCCACAGAACACGGCCTATATCCGGTTTATTTGCCGGGATCTCCACATCCTCCTTTATCTTCATGATATCCCTGGAGCTGGCCACTACATTTGTAAAACACACTTTCTCAGTCATACACTCAATTCCTGAGCCATTGGCAATTCCTGTTGCCCCCTCAGCTGTCACCTGATGACATGCCCACAGCTTTACACAAGCAAGCCCCCTGACTTCATATTTTCTTGAGTTTATCACAGTGACATACAGATCCTCCATCACACATGAGATAGACACTTTATCTCCAGGCTCAAGTCCCTCAGCATTTATCGTCTCCTCAAATGGTATCTCCCCGTCATGACACTCAAATGTATCTGCACTTCCATCAGTCTGATATAATATTGCATATCCTACCACACCAGTGATACGCACTTTGTTCTCCATAACCTCAGTATCCTCAAGGGTTACCTGCCCTTTACTTGCAATAAACCTGTCTATATCTCCCTTGGCATCGGGAACATTGAAATCATCATCCACCGTAAATTCCATAAATTTAGCTGCTTTCAGATTCGTTGTCGTGATCCTGTTCTTTGTGAGTTCCATAACCTACCATCCTCTTCTTTTACTATTTAAATACAACCGGAAGATCCATTTTCAAAATCCTTATAACTATATACGGGAATGATACATTGTCACCTTTTACCCCATCTGTCGGTGTAGCCACCTGTCGGAGAATTCCTCTGACATAAATCGCATTGTCATCCTTATACATTTCCTCAAGCTCAACTCCCACATCATCCCGTTCCTGCATACCTGCTGCCATAACTATATATGTATATGTACTGTTGGAATATACCAGGTTAAATGGTTTCTCCTTCTTTTTATCAATTATCGTGACCAACTCGTCCGGCAGCATCGTGTCATCGCAAATGTCATAATACAGAGTTTCACCTTTGTCAGGCACTTCAAACCTGGCACACCCTGAACACAATATCATGATCTCCAATGCAGCTGCCAGAAGGAATATAAGTCTGCCATACATTCTTCCCCTGAGAAATTCCTTCTCATTCTCCACATATATCACCTCCGAATGGTAAAGTATATGTATCTGGATCTAATTTTATGTCTGGAAGACACAAAAGGCGTGATATCATTTCGATATCACGCCTTTTAACTTTCATGTATTTTTATTTATTCAGCAGTTGTATCCTTCTCTGCTTCCTCCTGGGCTTCGGCTTCAGGTGTAACCTCGATTCCAAGCTCCGCAAGCTGCTTATCATCAACATAATCCGGTGCATTTGTCATGAGACATGATGCATCCTTTACCTTAGGGAATGCGATGACGTCACGGATAGAATCCTGCTTTGCCATGAGCATAACCAGACGGTCGAGTCCATAGGCAAGTCCTGCGTGTGGTGGTACTCCGTACTTGAATGCTTCCAGAAGGAAACCAAATCTCTCGTGCGCCTGCTCCTTTGTGAAGCCAAGGCACTCGAACATCTTCTCCTGTATATCATCCTGGTGTATTCTGACTGAACCTCCACCTATCTCATTTCCATTAAGAACTATATCGTAAGCCTTTGCACGTACTCTGCCCGGATCAGAATCGATGTACTGGAGATCCTCCTCCATAGGCATGGTAAATGGGTGGTGCATAGCTGTAAATCTGTTCTCCTCGTCTGACCACTCAAGAAGCGGGAACTCTGTGATCCATACAAATCTGTAGACATTCTTGTCCACAAGTCCCATAAGTTCTGCCAGATGGCATCTCAGCGCCCCGAGAACCGTCCATACAACCTTTGTCTTGTCAGCAGCAAACAGAAGCAGGTCGCCAGGCTTTCCATCCATAGCTGCCACAAGAGCGTTCATCTGCTCCTCTGTCATGAACTTTGCAAATGATGACTTATAACTTCCATCCTCATTGATAACTATGTATGCAAGTCCCTTTGCACCATATGTCTTTGCATACTCAATAAGGGCATCTATCTTCTTTCTAGGCATGCTTCCCTGGCCCTCGGCATTGATACCACGGACTGTTCCGCCATTTGCAAGGGCACCTGTGAATACTCCAAACTCACAATCCCTGACAACATCACTGACATCCTTCAGCTCCAGACCGAATCTGAGGTCAGGCTTATCTGAACCAAATCTGTCCATAGCCTCCTGCCATGTCATTCTCTGGATTGGAAGCTGGATGTCCAGATCAAGTATCTCCTTGAAAAGCTTTGCAAGAAGACGCTCATTTACATCGATGACATCATCAACGTCAACAAATGAGAGCTCCATATCCATCTGAGTGAACTCAGGCTGTCTGTCCGCACGGAGATCCTCGTCACGGAAGCATCTTGCAATCTGGAAATATCTGTCATAACCAGAGCACATCAGAAGCTGCTTAAAGAGCTGTGGTGACTGTGGCAGAGCATAGAATGTACCAGGGTGTACACGGCTTGGTACAAGGTAATCTCTTGCGCCCTCCGGTGTTGACTTGGTAAGCATAGGTGTCTCTATCTCAAGGAATCCCTCATCAGCCATAAACTGTCTGGCAATGGTGGCTACCTTACTCTTCATAATAAGATTTCTCTGGAGATCCGGACGTCTGAGGTCAAGATATCTGTACTTAAGTCTTATCTCTTCCTTGGTCTTGCTGTTCTCCTCTATAGGGAACGGAGGTGTCTCTGCCTCTGACAGGATACGAAGACTGCTTGCAACAACCTCTATATCTCCTGTGGCAAGATTCTCATTCACTGAACCCGCACGCCTGCACACTGTTCCCTCGATGGCTGCAACGAACTCTGAACGAAGCTTTCCCGCTTTCTCAAAGCACTCTGTGCCACACTGTGACTCTTCAAAAATAACCTGTAAAATTCCACTTCTATCTCGAAGATCCACAAAGATTATTCCACCTTTATTTCTGCTCTTCTGAACCCAGCCCATCACTGTGACCTTCTGGCCTATGTTGGCGCTGCTAACCTCTGTACATCTGTGGCTTCTCTTAAGCCCCTGCATAGATTCTGCCATCTTACGCTATTCCTCCTAAATAAAAAACTTTCCTTATGTCACTATACACTTTTTTCATTTTTCGTCAAGACCCGGTATTTTTCCGTGAAGCACAAGTTCCACATGGTCCATGATGTCACTTGTATTGATCAGTCTCTGAAATGCAAGAAATACTTTCATGTCAAAGTGTCTCACCTCATCTATAACCATTCCAAATGCTGTCTCCGCATCGAACGCCTTTCTATATGGCCTGTCACTCACCAATGCACTGAATACATCACATACTCTGATTATTCTTGCACCTAGTGGTATCTCATCTCCATACATTCTGTACGGATATCCTGAGCCGTCATAATTCTCATGATGATAGTGCACCATATCCACTATGTCCTGATCGTACCCTTTGTTTTTCAATATGTCAGCGCCAAGCCTGGCATGAAGTCTGACATATCTCATTTCCTCTATCTTCATAGTATTGCGCTGTCTTCCATATATATAAGGACTCACCTGCAGCTTACCTATATCATGCAGCATGCCCGCTATAGCCACCTTATGTATAAACACATCATCACACCCCAGTTCCCTGGCAAGTTCAGACCCAAGTATGCTTACACACATTCCATGTCTGACAGCATCATTCATATCTTCCGAATAGCATTCTTCCACTTCTTTTTGTAATGCTAATCCCATATAAATCCCGCCTTCTTACGCTCGATCATCTCATCTATACGAGCTATATAATCATCTACACTCTTACAATTCTCTATTCTGTCTATACGTGTGCCCTGTGTCACCCCATCATGTCCCGGCCTGACCACTAACTTGGATGAACTTCCAGCTCCCAGGCCTATAATATCTGTCCGCTCCTCCATTATAAGGATGTTATACAGACACTCCATCCCGTCCTTTGAGTAACCTACATTCTCCAGATTTCCCGTCATATTCTTCTGCCTGTACAGATAGTATGGCTCAAGCCCCATCTCCGCAGCAGTTCTGGTTACCACCGCAAGCTGGGAATCTATATCATCCTTCAACGTACCGCGATACTTATCCATCTCCATATTCAGATACGCTGCTCTCTTGATAGCCAGGGTATGTACAGTGAGGCTTTCCGGAGACAGTTCTTTCACCTGCCTCAAAGTGTTCTCTACGCTGGTCACATCCTCGCCGGGAAGTCCGACTATCAGATCCATATTAATATTGTCAAATCCGGCCTTTCTTGCAAGGCCCATGGCATCCACTGTCTGTCCTGGTGTATGTGCTCTTCCTATAGTCCTCAAAGTTTCCTCATTCATTGTCTGAGGATTGATACTTATTCTGGTAACTCCATGTTTTTTCATAACCTGAAGCTTATCATATGTAGTGCTGTCTGGTCTTCCGGCCTCTATGGTAAATTCCCGCATATGCGCCATATCAAAGTATTTCTCAACCAACCCACACAATCTGTCCATATGCTGTGCCGATATGGAGGATGGAGTGCCACCTCCTATATATATTGATATGAGCTTTTTCCTACTATATGTCTCTGCAACATAACTCATTTCCTTTTCAAGAGCATCAATATATGCATCTACCTTAGATTCGTACCTGGCTATAGGATATGATGTAAACGAGCAGTACAGGCATCGTGTAGGGCAGAATGGTATGCCAATATACAGGCAATATTCATCCTCCTCTGCCACAGAGTCTATGATCTTCTTCTCCTTACATGCAACCGCAGCCGCAAGTTCTGCCTTCTCATAGGACGTACCGTATATGTCCTGATATCCCTGTATTATCTCCTGTTGTGACAAACCTGACTCCATGCCTGCCACAGCAATCTTGGTTGGTCTTATGCCCGTAAGAGAACCCCATGGAAGCACTCGTCCGGTATACTCGGACAACATATTATATATAGCCAGCTTCAGCGGATTTCTCACCCTGGATTTATCATGACAGTCGCCGTCAACCGGAACGCCTGTGCTGCACACCAGTGTTTCCACTCCTTCATCCGACACAGAATACATATCTATATCTATTCTCCGGTCATCTATCTGAGCCACAAACTTTTTATCTACTTCTCTTATAAGTTCCGGCTTCTTGTCAAATATATCCGGGACCAGTATGCGTTCGCCCCCATAGAATGCCTGCAGACTTACTCGAAAATCATTGTTATAATCTTCAATATTCTGTATCAATAATATCATTTTTCCACCAACCAATATTTATCAATCAAAAAAAGGATTCATCTTTTTTTCTTTTCTGATCTGGGTCATATCTCCATGTCCCGGATACACGATGGTGTCATCCGGCAGCACGAACAGCTTTTCACGGATATTTTCTATCAGCGCATCTCCGTCCCCGGTAGGAAAATCCGATCTTCCCACACTGTACTTGAACAGTGTATCACCTGAGAATAATATGTTCTCAGATGCAAAATAATAACACATGCCGCCCCTTGTATGACCGGGAACACTTATACACTTCATCTCCGTGCCCAATATCTTCCTGACATCTCCGTCACACAGATAGTGATCAGCCTCCGTCTCTATGACCCTGCCAAATACCTGAGTCATCATAGCTGACAGATTGACCTTACTGCTGCCAAGGACTTCTTTCTCATCCTCAGATGCATATGTATCAGCACCTGTAAGTTTCTTAAGATCAGCCATCGCTGCCATGTGGTCCACATGTCCGTGTGTGAGAAAAATCCCCTTACAGGCATAGCCTTTATCGCCCATCAGATCATATATGTAATCCGCATTCCAGGAGGGATCTATAACTATAGCTTCTTTAGTCCGGGCATTTGCAACCACATAACAATTGGTCTGAAAACCACCCAGTTCACTGGTTATAACTGTAAGATTCGCCATCGTCTGTCTCCATAACCTACCGTTCTATCAGCCGGTAGTCCTCTCTATATCTATAATACTGTCCACATTCCTTATCTTTGCTATTATCACATTGAGCTGTTCCTTAGATTTAATCTCAAATGATATCGTAATAGTAGCCTTACCCTGTTTACTTGTACGACTGTTTATACTATTCACATTGATATTTGCCTCACTGAGTATCTTGGTGATATCAAACAGTATTCCGTTTCTGTCATTGGCATATATGTTGATCTCAGTCATATATGTGCCTTCCGACACCGCATCAGCCTTCCACTCAGCCTCAATGACTCTCGCCCTGTCGGCTTCACTCATGCACAGGACATTCACACAGTCAGTTCTGTGTATTGACACTCCTCTGCCTCTTGTGATAAATCCTATGATCTCATCCCCAGGTACAGGCGAACAGCATTTGGAGAATCTGACAGCTACGTCATCTATTCCATTTACAATTATGCCGCCTTTACCTATATGATTGCCGTGATTCTTCTTGACCGCAAACTCGTCCAACACCTCTGCATTGGTTGCCGCCTGAGGTTTGTGATCCTTGTTGTATTCATCTATAAGTCTGTTGACTATCTGGCCTTCTTTGATTCCTCCATGGCCAACTGCAGCCACAATGGAATCCCAGTCCTGGAAATTATATTTCTTGTATATTTTCTCCTGATATTCAGGTTTTGCATACAGGGTGTAATCCAGGCCCTTAGACTTGCAATAATTTAATATGAGTTCCTTGCCCCTGCTTATGTTCTCATCCTTAAACTGATGCTTAAACCACTGATTGATCTTCGTCTTGGCCTGTGTGCTCTTTACTATATTGAGCCAGTCCCTGCTAGGTCCGGTGGAATTCTGTGAGGTAATGATCTCCACCCGGTCACCGTTGGAAAGCTTTGTATCTATAGGAACCTGCCTTCCATTGATCCTTGCACCCACCATCTTGTTGCCAACTGCAGTGTGAATTGCATATGCAAAATCTATAGGGGTGGAACCACTTGGCAGATTCTTTACATCTCCGGCAGGGGTAAAGCAGTATACCTGCTCTGCAAAAAGGTCAAGATCTGTCTTGACAAAGCTCATGAACTCCTTGTTGTCATCAGTATCTCTCTGCCATTCAAGGATCTGGCGCAGCCATGAAAGCTTCTCCTCCTCCTTCTGCATGACAGTACCGGTTATGTTCTCCTTATACTTCCAGTGTGCGGCGATACCATACTCAGCCGTCCTGTGCATCTCATAGGTCCTTATCTGTATCTCAAACGGCTGTCCCTCAGGACCTATAAGAGTAGTGTGAAGAGACTGATACATATTGGACTTAGGCATAGCTATATAGTCCTTGAATCTTCCTGGTATAGGTTTATACATCTCATGAATGATTCCCAATGCGGAATAGCAGTCTCTTACAGTGTTAACCTTGATCCTGACCGCAAATATATCATATATCTGATCCAGAGTCTTATTCTGGTTCTTCATCTTCTTATATATGCTGAAGAAATGCTTCACACGGCCATCTATCTCCGCCTCTATTCCAGCGTTGTCAATGTGCTTCTTAACATCCGCAACAACACGCTTGATATATGCATCTCTCTCTGTCAGCTTCTCATCTATCTGAGCCTTCAGATCCTTATATACATCCGGCATGAGATACATCATGGACAGATCATCCAGTTCTACCTTTATCTTGCTGATACCAAGCCTGTGTGCTATAGGCGCATAGATATCCATAGTCTCCCTGGCCTTCTCTATCTGCTTCTCAGGGGACTGATACTGAAGTGTCCTCAGGTTATGCAGTCTGTCAGCAAGCTTTATAAGAATAACTCTTATATCTTTTGCCATGGACAGGAACATCTTACGAAGATTTTCCGCCTGAACCTCTATCTTGTCCGTGGTCATCTTGAGCTGTGTGAGCTTGGTTACTCCATCTACAAGAAATGCCACTTCCTCTGAGAACTCAGAAGCTATCTCCTCAGATGTCATGACTGTATCCTCAACAACATCGTGCAATATGCCTGCTACTATCGTCTCCTTATCAAGCTCAAGTTCTGCCAGTATTATTGCCACATTCAATGGATGCATGATATATGGCTCACCGGACTTTCTGAGCTGTCCCTTGTGTGCCGCATCCGCAACCCTATATGCCTTCTCTATCATGGATATATCAGCAGATGGGTGATATGTGAGTATCCTTGATATAAGTTCCTTGTACAGGTCCTCCGGAGGGGTAAAATCAGCAGGTGTTGACAGATCGATCTCCCGCTTGGCTTTTACCTGTTTGTTAGCCTGCTCCTCAAGCTTGATAAGCTCATGCTGAGGAACCGTTTTGCCTGCAGCAAGAGCCTTCTCTATAGCCGCTATTCCATCCTTGGTAGCCTGTTCCGATGTGACAACACCGGCTTCAGCCGCTCTTTTTGTCTCCTGAGCTATTATATTATCCTGTGTCTTATCCAATGTCTCTCCCATATGCTCACCACACTTCCTGTATTATTTAGCGCTTATCATTCTCCTTCGTATTGTACAACCGAAGCTACATCATACTTGGAAAGTCTCTCTCTGCCCTTAAGATCAGTAAGTTCAATAAGGAATACCATCTTAACCACTATTCCGCCCAGGCTCTCTATAAGCTTGGCAGCCGCCTCTATAGTTCCACCTGTGGCAATAAGATCATCCACAAGCACAACCTTTTCACCCGGCCTGATAGAATCCTTATGTATCTCTATCGTAGCCTGTCCATATTCAAGATCGTATGACATCTCCACGGTCTCTCTTGGAAGTTTGCCCTTCTTTCTTACAAGCACAAGTCCCTTACCGTTCTTGTATGCCAGCGGCGCTCCAAATATAAAGCCCCTGGACTCAGCTCCGGCAATAACATCATAATCTACTCCATCCAACAGCTTGTCCATCTCGTCTATAGCAAGCTTCATTCCTTTTGGATCCTCTGTAACACTTGTCACATCCCTGAATATGATTCCCGGCTGTGGGAAATCAGGAATACTTTTGATATACTTTTCTACCTCACTCATCTTACGTCCTCCTGTGGCCAGAATGTATTAATATATTATTATTTGTCAGCGTTTGTCATATTCCTATATCATATGCCTCCATCTTAAGTTGGAGTGAACGTCTTCCCATATATTCATTGATCGCAGGATAGTATGCAATATCTATCACCACTGCGTTCTGCTGACCATTTAACATTTTAACACATTCATCCTCTCCAAACCACTGTTTTATATTATTCAGGAACTCTTCCGGGCTGAAATCTATGGCATCTATGCATCTGCCATCTCCCATGTCCAGTCTGAGTTTCAGAAGATTCTGATTTTTCCCCAGTATCCATGCCCTCACAACCGATACAGCTGGCTGTGCAAACAGCGGTTTTCTGTTTCCTTTGCCATATGGCTCAAGTTTTTCCAGCTGCCGTGTGAGCTCTATACTGTTATACGACAACGGCATAGCCACATCTATCATGAGTTTTGGTGTGACATCCTCATCAGTCAGAACCGTGCTCTCGTTCAGTTTCAGTCTCAGTTCATCAAGCCTCTCCTTCTTTATAGAAAAACCCGCTGCCATGGCATGTCCGCCAAATGCTGTGAACATCTCCCTGAACCGATTCAGTTCCTCGAACATATTATAACTCTCTATCGATCTGCCTGAGCCCTTGAGGATGCCTGGCTGCTCACCATCTGTGAACACCATGACAGGCCTTGTATACGCTTCCTTGAGCCGGCTGGCTATAATTCCAACCACACTCTCATGCACAGCGGGAATATATGCCACCAGAACTTTGTCGGCAAGTGTAGCCTCCTCTCCCCATCTTCCAGACAGAGTTGCCTTCTCCAACATATTCCTTATCTGTCTCACTCCGCTCTCTGTCATACTCTTGCGCTCCTCGTTGACAGCCAGCAGTTCCCCTGCCCTGGCCTCAGCAAGATCCGGATCTCTCTCCAACAGGAATTCGAGACTCTGCTTCGCATCCCCAAGTCTTCCGGCGGCATTGATACACGGACCTATCAGAAAGCCCAGATCATAAGTGGATATTTTTTTCTCATTTCTTCCACTCAGTCTCATGAGTGCATTCAGCCCCGGATTGCTGCTGTTTTTCAGCGTTTCAAGGGCATACCTGACAAACAGCCGGTTCTCATCAACCAGATCCATCATATCACAGTTGGTTGCAAGCCCCAGTATCTCCAAGAATTCCATAACCTCATTCTCATCAACTCCGCATATCCTGTACAGATACTGTATAAATTTGCCGGCAACTCCTGCTCCACACAGGCCCTTGAACGGATACTCACAATCCTGTCTCTGGTTATCTATAACCGCATCTGCCTCAGGCAGCATATAGGTACGCATACCGTCACTGTCCTCCTCAAATGGTATCTGGTGATGATCAGTGACTATCACCGTAAGTCCCTGCTCCTTAGCATATCTCACCTGATCAAGGGCAGCAATGCCATTGTCACATGTTATGATGGTGTCAACCCCATCATCCTTTGCCTTATCTATAAGTCTTATATTGATCCCGTACCCGTCATGTACCCTGTGCGGAATATCATAGTCTATTATTTTGCAGTCATCCGGCCTCATTCCATGAAGCTCCGCCCAAGCCCGGCGCATTCCAAGAAGCAATATATAGTTGGAAGTAACTCCATCCACATCATAGTCAGAAATGATCCTTATCCTTCTATTGTCGCAAAGCTTACCCCGGATTATCTCACCGGCCTCCTTCATATCTTTCATAAGTGCCGGATCGTGCATGGATCTCCAGTCTCCATCCAGATACATGGATATAGCATTCTCACCGGTGACACCTCTGTTGGTGATAACCCTGGCAACAACCGGATCCACACCGAACCGCTCCCCTATAGCGTTAAAATCCGCTCTTTTACCCGCAACTCTCCACTGCGGTTTCTTCACATATGTATCTATTATCGCCTTCTGCTCTGGTGTCAATGTCATCTTCTATTCTCCGTATCTTTTTATCGCACGGGCATATTACCTCCCACGCTGCATCTATCCACATATTTTAGCAGACGTACCATGGTATTACCAGTGCAAATGCCGCCATTTTGCCTGTAAATGTTGTCATTTTGCCTATTATGTCTATTCCCTTTTCATTGTATAAATGTTATAATAAAAATACGTTTTGAATATAGCTTTTGTGCATTTTGATGACAATATTTGAGGATTTTCATCATAATCCGCACATAATAAAGGAGGAGATAATTTTATGGCAAACAGATTTGTACTCAATGAAACCTCTTACCACGGAGCAGGCGCCATCGCTGAGATTGCCACCGAGGCAGTCGGCAGAGGCTTCGCCAAAGCTCTTGTATGCTCCGACCCTGATCTGATCAAGTTCGGTGTGACCAAGAAGGTCACAGACGTTCTGGATGGCGCAGGACTTGCATACGAGATCTATTCCAACATCAAGCCAAACCCTACCATAGAGAATGTTCAACAGGGCGTGGCTGCATTTAAGGCTGCTGAGGCAGATTATATCATAGCCATAGGCGGCGGATCATCCATGGATACAGCCAAGGGTATCGGCATAGTCATTGCCAACCCTGATTTTGCAGATATCAGAAGTCTTGAGGGTGTTGCACCTACAAAGAATAAGTCAGTTCCTATATTTGCAGTTCCAACCACAGCCGGAACCGCAGCAGAGGTTACGATCAACTATGTCATCACAGATGTTGAGAAGAACCGCAAGATGGTGTGTGTTGATCCAAAGGACATTCCTGTTGTGGCATTTGTCGATCCTGAGATGATGAGCTCTATGCCAAAGGGACTCACAGCAGCCACAGGTATGGATGCACTGACACACGCAATAGAGGGATACATCACAGCAGCCGCATGGGAGCTGTCAGATATGTTCCATCTCAAAGCAATCGAGATCATCAGCCGTTCACTCAGAGGTGCGGTTGCCAATACACCTGAAGGCCGTGCTGATATGGCACTGGGCCAGTATGTTGCAGGCATGGGATTTTCAAATGTAGGTCTTGGAATCGTTCATTCCATGGCTCACCCACTGGGAGCCCTGTATGACACCCCTCACGGTGTTGCAAATGCAATCATTCTTCCAACTGTCATGGAGTACAACGCAGAGGCTACTGGCGAGAAGTATCGTGAGATAGCAAGAGCCATGGGCGTCAAGGGCGTTGATGACATGACCCAGGAGGAATACAGAAAGGCCGCTGTCGACGCAGTACGCCAACTGTCTATAGATGTGGGTATTCCTACAGACCTTAAGGACATTGTGAAGCCGGAGGACATTCCGTTCCTGGCTCAGTCAGCCTACGACGATGCATGCCGTCCGGGCAATCCAAAAGAGACTAGCGTAGAGGACATCACCAAACTCTACGAGTCATTGATCTAACTAACCCATTAGATCAAACATGCGAGTCCTTTTGCCGGGACTTGCATGATATATATGGGACCTCACCAGTCCCCTTAAAACCCTAAAAACAAACTAAAAAGAACTCCTGTTACAGAGACTTTGCTCTCTCTGCATCAGGAGTTCTTTTATATGGACATCCGCCCTATAACTACATTCTGTTAAGCGTCTTTTTCTGTCTTACCAAGCTTTGTCTTCATGTAGTACCAGAGTGGTCCTGTGATACATACTGAAGAGTAAGCACCGATAACAACACCAGCCATAAGTGTGAGAGCGAACTCCTTGATAGAAGCTACTCCCATGATATACAGAACGAATATTGTCACAAATGTTGTGAGTGATGTATATATTGTTCTGCTGAAAGTCTGGTTAATACTCAGATTGACTATATCCTTATATGTAGCCTTCTTAGGCTTCATAATGCCAATATTCTCTCTTACACGGTCGAATATGATGATCGTTGCATTAATTGAGTAACCCACTATAGTCAGCAGACATGCGATACATGTGTTACCAACTGTAAGTCTCAGGATAATATACAGACAGAATACCATGGCAACATCGTGGAGAAGTGCGATAACTGCACTTGCACCGAACTTAACATCATGGAATCTGATGGCAATGTATATAAGCATCAGGATAGCTGCAAGGGCGACTGAGAATATAGCATTCTTGGACATCTCGCTGCTGACTGATCCACTTATGACATTTGCCTCCTTGACATCTGCACCAAGCTTATCTGTGAGTGCACTGCGCACCTTGGACATCTGTGAATCATCTGTTCCATCGTCTGAGAGCTCAGGCATCTTGAACACTATCTCATTTGTTCCAGACACTGTCTGGACTGATATTCCTGCCTCACCGATACCGGCAGCCTCTGCTATAACAGGAACTATGTCTGACTCAGCCTCGCTGAGTGTATACTCCTTGTCAAATCCAACTGTAAGGCTTGTACCACCTGCGAACTCTACGCTGAAGTTCAGTGGTGAACCCTTAGACTTGTTGAACACAGGCATCATGCAGAAACATACTATGATAACCAGAAGTGATCCGATCATACAGAACTTTCCTGCCTTGACAAAGTTTGTCTTCTTTGGCTCTCTTGCAACACCAAAATACTTGGAATCTGTAACTCCGAGATTTACAAGCGCGGTGAGCAGTGACTGGCTGACTGCCAAAGCTGTAAATACTGACAGAACAACACCTATCGCCAGTGTAATCGCAAATCCCTTGATAGTACCTGTTCCAAATATACCAAGAACAAGAGCAGCTATAAGTGTTGTAATGTTACCATCTATGATAGCTGACAATGCATTGTGGAAACCACCCTTGACAGCCTGCTTTACAGACTTGCCATCTGCCAGTTCCTCTTTGATTCGTGTGAATATGATTACGTTGGCATCAACCGCCATACCTACTGACAGAATAACACCGGCTATACCAGGAAGTGTCAGAGTAACATTGAACAGATTGATAACCAGAAGATCAAGTATTGTGTAGAATGCCAGTGCAAATGAAGCTACAAGACCTGGAATTCTGAATACGATGATCATGATAAGGAACACAAGTGCAATACCGATCGCACCTGCCTTAAGGCTTGTGCTGATAGCATCTGAACCAAGTGTAGCACCTACTATATTGGAACGAACCTGCTTAAGTGTAAGAGGAAGTGCACCGATACGGATAGTTGTAGCAAGTGACTCGGCCTCCTCATATGTAGAGATCTTATTGATCTCTGCGCTTCCACCTGTGATAGCACTCTGAACAGTTGGAGCACTCACAACTTCATTATCATATATGATGTATACTATCTTTCCTACATTCGCTGATGTTACATCTGCAAACTTCTGTGCACCTTCATCTGTGAACACAAGCTGTACCACATTGTCATTGCCGTTGTCTGAATCAATTCCTGCTGTGGCATTCTTGATATCATCTCCTGTGAGGGCTGCCTCATACTCCTTACCCTGTGACCACTTTGTATAGTTGTCCGGATCAAGAAACTCAAGCTTTCCTTCGATATTCAGAGCATTCAGTATCTCATCTGCATTTGTTACACCAGGGATCTCTGCTGTGATCTTCTTGTCGCCATCCTCATAGACTGAGTACTCGTTGGTATATGCCTCAACACGCTTCTCAATCTTATACTTGGTATCCTCGAGATCCTTGTCACTGTAATTGTCTTCCTGGATCTCATAAGTTACGCTCAGACCACCCTTGAGGTCAAGTCCCAGTTTGATGTACTCAACTTTACCTCTGTCTGCCACACCGAATATTGCCGTGTATATCGCAACACCCAGTACCAGCAAAAAGGCAATGATGACGAGCACAGCATTTCTCTTTGTTTTCTTCATCTTCTTCTCCTTCTTACCCTTTTTATTCCTCTTCTGCCTCATCTGCCATTGCGGCCTTCAGCATGATTGCACATTCTATACGCTTCTTCTGAAGCTCACAACCTATGTCGTATGCATCCAGTATGTTGCCATGGAACTTATATGAGTTGGCTGCGCATCCACCACTGCAATAGAATCTTGCAAAGCAGTCCTTACATTTATCCTTGGCATACACATTACACAGCTTGAATTCATTGACTATATCCTGATTTTTGATTCCGTCAAATACATTTCCTATACAGAAATCATCCTCTCCAACGAACTGATGACACGGATACAGGTCTCCCCAAGGGGTAACTGCCATATATTCTGTACCCGAACCGCAGCCTGACAGCCTCTTGGCTACACATGGGCCACCCTCAAGATCTATCATGAAGTGGAAGAAGTTGAATCCCCTTCCCTCCTTGTGTCTCCTGATCATCTCCTTAGCCAGAATATCATACTGTTCAAGCAGCACCGGTATATCCTCTTCCTTTATGGCATAAGGCTCATCCGGGAGTGATACTACAGGTTCCACAGATATCTGGTCAAATCCCAGATCCGCCATATGAAGCACATCCTGTGAGAAATCAAGATTGTTGTGAGTGTATGTTCCTCTGACATAGTAGCTCTTACCGGCTCTCTTCTTCGCAAATTCCTGGAATTTGGAGAGTATCACATCATAGCTTCCCTTTCCATTCCTGGTAGGTCGCATATAATCGTGAACTTCCTTTCTTCCATCTATGCTGAGTACCACATTAGCCATCTCTCTGTTGGCAAATTCCATGATCTCATCGTTCAGGAGCACACCGTTGGTTGTGAGTGTAAATCTGAACTTCTTGTCGTATTTTTCCTCAAGGCTCCTGCCATATTCCACTGTCTTCTTGACAACATCCCAATTCATGAGAGGCTCGCCGCCGAAGAAATCCACCTCGAGATTCCTTCTGAGTCCGGAATTGGCAACCAGGAAATCCAGAGACTTCTTTGCCACCTCAAGTGACATCAGGGCTCTGTCTCCCTTGTATTCTCCCTCACCTGCAAAACAGTATCTGCACGCAAGGTTACAGTCATGGGCAATATGCAGACACAGTGCCTTTACAACTGTCTTTCTCTTCTTAAAATCTATAATATAATCTTTGTATACATCATCTGTAAATAATGTTCCGTCCTCTACCAGCTGTGCGACTTCATCGTAAGCCTCTGAAACATCTGCACTGTCATACTGTGACAGTTTTTCTATAATCTGCTCTTTATCATTGTTCTCATATAAAGAAATAATATCATAGACAAGATCATCTACAACATGTACAGAACCACTACAGACATCAAGCACTATATTATAACCATTGTTCTTGTACTGATGAACCATAATTCTCCTTCAATATATCCCACCGGATATCTCCGTGAAATTCTTAATCCAGGCGCCACACACGGCACCCTTATACACGCACTAAAGAGGACTGTCATCATAAACGACGGTCCCCTTTAGCTGATCAAATACAAACTTGTCACAATCCTACTTGTTGTTAACATTCTCACAGCTCTGATTACCAACTGTGCATGATGTCTTACAAGCTGACTGACATGATGTCTGGCACTCGCCACAACCACCCTTGACCATTGTATTCTTCATAGTCTTATTTGTGAGTGTCTTAATTCTCTTCATAATAGATACACCTCTCTTTTTATGTCATATACCGCGATTATAACACAAAGGTATATAAAATAAAAGAAATTTTTCAGCTAAGCATAGCGCCCAGCATTCCCCCTGCTATACACATTATACTTCTGGCTATACACGATACAGTCTTCTCATCTGCGCCACCGCCCCACAACATAGAAACGATGATTATGATAAGCATATAGGCGATACCAAATACAGCTCCCCAGGCGAATCTTTTTTCCTGAACGGCCTTTCCGGTTATGATTCCGCCAACAAATGTGGACACAATATACACCAGAACCACCAGGATATTCAGCACGCTGTCAGATATCCCCACCTTGTATACAACAACGGCTATTGCAAAAAGTAATACCACAGTAATTATGTAAGAAAAGATCAGTCCTTTCAGAACACCTGTCATCCTCTGAAAAATCGTCATAAGGTCTCCAAATTTTTCTTCTATATATTACTATGAATGTTCTTCATAATTTATTTGCATTTTATGAGAATAATCCCTGAACTTCTTTCATGTCAAAGAATACTTTATCCGCATGTTTACGGGTAATCTCATTTGGCTGGATCAGATCCACAACCATCACCGTATACAGCCCGGCCTTGTCCGCCGAAATGACTCCATTGACAGAATCCTCAACTGCCACAGCATCCTCGGGATCAACCTGAAGTTTTTCACAAGCCTTCAGATAGATGTCCGGTTCAGGCTTGCCATGGACGATCTCGTTGCCGCAAACCTTCTCGTCAAAATATTCTGCTATGCCAACATCCATCAATCTCTTTTCTGCCCTTGCCCTTTCTGTGGATGTCGCAAGTGCAATTTTTATCCCCTTATCTCTAAGAAATCTGAGGGTCTCTGCCACATGAGGTTTGATATCTATACCATGCTCCACGACATATTCATCAAAGAGCTCCAGAGTTCTCTGTCTGAATGCCAGATAATCAAAATCTTCCCCCATGATAGCCTTAAACACACGGGCGTTGGAGGTTTTGTTGCCTCCAGCCACCCTGTCACATACTGTTTCCATTTCATTTTCAGGAATCCCAATACTCATGCCATTTTTCTTCCAGCACAATCTGTATATCTTCTCAGTATCTATGAGAACCCCGTCCATATCAAACACAACTGCTTTGTACATGTTATTATATCTCCCGTCAGGCTTATGCAGCTCTGTCCTTCTTCTTTCTGCCTGCTATCAATATGACTACAAACAGTCCGATCACAAGCAATGCCGATATTATTATGATTATGAGAAGGGCTGTTGAAAGGCCCTCACTCAACTTAAAAGTGAACACCGCACCTGTATCCTTATCAAATGTGGTGGCTATATTGCCCGCCTTATCCGTTGCTGTAACCTCAACCTCGTATGTATCATATTTATCAACCTGCATCTCATATCTGTTGTTGCTGCTGTACTCAGCCGGATCCACCGTCTGGCCATTTATAACGATAGATGTTATCTCGTCCTCATCATTCTCAAGGCCTATCGTCATAAGGAATGGATCCCTGACCACATCACCATCATCAACTCCTGTTATGATAATTCTTGGCGCTGTACCGTCATATGTGAATTCCAGACTCTGGGTTGATATATGGCCTACCTCATCCTTTACCGTAACTTCTATCCTGTGATATCCGTCTGTCATGTCAGAAAAATCCACCAGCTCCACACCGTCCATCTTGGCATCAACAGTGAATACTGATGTATCATTTACATCCCACAGTGCTTCATAACCTTCATTGGCAATATCAGCAAAATCATCGGCATTCAGAAGCATGGTGCCATCATCATCAGCCACAGACTTTGATTTGAAGCTCAGAAGTTTCTTTGTGGCATTCATAGTTGGAGGTGTGTTATCCACTGTAAACACCATGTTGTATTCGTCCGCTTCGTTGCCCAGTTCATCCTTGGCTGTAACTTTTACAGTATATACACCATCCTCATCAAATCTCTGAGTTCCCGTACTCACCTCTGCGGAATTGCTGTAATCCGCAAAATATGCATCCGACACATCCTTGCCATCTTTTGCAACTGAGATCTTTACATCATCAGTGGTGAAGAAAGGTTCCTTCACACTCACTGACATATCTACATAATTAGGTGTCTGCTGCTCCGCACTTCCTACTGAAGCATAACTGCTCACCGTATTATCATCTCGGTCAACTGCCATCACACTTATCACAGGTGCATTTGCATCCACCTTAAATGTCCTTGTCACGGTTGCAGCCTTGTTGCCACTGAGATCCGTAGCATTTGCTGTTATTGTGTACTCTCCATCCTCTGTGATACTGTATGATGCCGTATGAGGATTACCTGCTGAGAAACTTCCAGTGCTGAGTGTTGCCACATTTGAAGCTCCTGTGCCATCAGTTTTTCTGGTTATAGTGACATTGATAGCGCCACTGTCCAGATTTCTTCCATCAAAACTGAATGAGAATGCCTCATCCACACTTATCGTCGCTGTAACTCCGGATGACTGACTGTCGTTCATACCGGATATATTAATAACCGGTGCAGTCCTGTCTATTCTGAATCTTGAGCTTGCAGCCGCCGATTTGTTTCCGGCTTTATCCACAGCCGTAACTGTTACCGTGTAGTCACCCTCCTCTGAGAATGACACATTCTTGTCAAATGAAGTTCCATTCCACTTGCCTGTCTCCACGTTGCCATCATATACCACGCTTCCCGCCGCATTTGTTCTGGTCACATGAACCGTATATTTGCTTCCCTTCATGTTGTCTGTAATATTCACTGGTAATGTGACCTCAGAATTGTTGACCAAAGGAACGCTGCCAAGTGTAACCACCGGCTTGGTCTTATCTATCACGAACTTCACATTCTTTACTGTGCTGTTGCCAATGGCATCTGTGACCCTGACATCCAGGTCATATACGCCCTCTGTATTGTATGATGCAACATACAGATATTCATCATACTCAAATTTGTCCGTCTTTTCAGACACCAGACTGTTCTTGTCAGTAATACTGAGTGTATGTTTCAGATTAAACTGCTCCTTGATATCAACATCGAATTCAACCCGGCTCTTGTAATATCCTCCATTGGCATTTGGAACAGGACTTATCGCCACCTTAGGAGCTGTTGCATCTATATAATATGTAGGGGTTCTGTAAGAACCACCCTCAAGACTGTGGCCTGCATTGTCGACAGCAGTAACCGTGAAGTAATATCTGACAGCTTTACCCTTCAACTGTCTGAGGTTCAGGTTGGCCTCCAGAGTCTTGCTGTTGGTTGTCTTAAGCTTTATAACTTTGGAGCCTGATGTCTTGCCGTCATATGTGGCATAATGCTGAGTTACAACTACATTGTCTGCCTTTATTCCATAATCATCGCTGACAACTATATCCATCGTCTTACTGCGGAGCTTAGTTCCCATATCAATCTCATTGAGTGTGACCACCGGAGCTCCCGCATCTATTACAAATGATGTCTTAACCTCTGCAGATTTATTTCCAACTTCATCATATGCAGCTATAGCCAGCTTATAAACACCCTGCTCTGTATACGAAAATACTGTCTCTGCCACAGAGGAAATATCTTTGTCCGGACATTCAAATACCTGTTCTTCAAGTACCTCGCCATCCCTGGTTCCATTCACCCTGAACTCCCTGACATAGAAGTTATCCTCCGCATGTACTTTGACATTTACATCTGAGCTGTTCCAGAAATTCGTGAGCTTTCCACTGGCGGTATTGTTCTCTGCCTTTATTACCGGGATCTGCGAGTCCACCGCAAACTTAGCAGTAAGTGCAGCACCATTCTCCATCGGACCTGAGCCAATATTTCCAGCCTTATCCCTGACATATACAGATATTGTATATACCATATCAGGCTTACAATTCTTTATCGTGATATCTCTGTCCTGAGCGCTTCCATCAGTGACCAGTACACCATTCTGCACTACCTCACCCGCACTGTCCCTGACCTCATATTCCGCTGTATCCGAATTATCTGCCACGTTTATCTCAACTACAGGATCGTTTTTAGAATCCTTCATATAATAATACGTACCATTAACTCCGTGCACATCGCCCTTAAATCTCATAGATGACACTGTTGGAGCTGTTATATCATAGGCAAGATGCAGTTCGTCCGTGATCCTGAGATCGGGGGCAGCATTTCTGTTGGCTGTAACATATATGTCATATACACCCTCCATAGCCTTTCCGGATATGGTGTATTCCACGATCACTCTCTTCATTCCCTTGCCAAGATCTGTGGCATCAACAACTTCCCTGGTGAATTCCTTGCTCACGTCTGTAAACTTCAAACTTCCAAACGGCATCTTCCTGGCATTTATCGATACATCACCTGCAGTAAGGCCATAACCTGTAACCTCATAATGCACATCAACGCTGTCACCATTGGTATAGTTCTGGGCTGTTCCTGTGGCAAG
>Ga0129311_1000811_pt1 | contig 24974 bp, 21 predicted proteins | sample Go1ome_FD_94435 | JGI IMG/M metagenome (GOLD analysis project Ga0129311, IMG submission 94435) | Western lowland gorrila individual fecal microbial communities from Wisconsin, USA - Go1022B metagenome | ecosystem: Host-associated > Mammals > Digestive system > Large intestine > Fecal | place... | reverse complement strand
GATTGACGTCCTGTGCCGCAACAGAAAGGGAGGCGGCGATAACGGCCACAGCAGTTAAAATAATTCTTCTCATAGCGATATAAGTTTTATTTCAAAATCCTAAACAAAAATCGGGCGCAGGCATCAAACTTGCCTTTATGCGCGTAGATTACAAATATAGCGAAAAGCAAGTGCAAATGCAAAGTTTACTTTGATTTGCCGAGCGCCAAGCGTATATGTACACGAAGTGTAAATATAGCGAATTTGTTTTAATTTTGCATATTATTGGTTTCAATATGAGATTCAAGGCAACTGCAATACTTCTGATGACTATACTTCTGAGCCCCGAAATCAGGGCCCAGAAGCTGAATGCGTTGCCTAAAGCCCCGGAAATCACGGTCGGAACCCTGCCCGACGGAATTTCCTACTACCTGGTCAACAACGCATCCTCGAAGGGATATGCCGATTTCGCCCTGGTGCAGAAAGGCGCTCCGGACAAGGACGCGGCGCGGGAGAAACTCCGCAGCCTGCCGCATTTCCCCGGGACGAGCCCGTACAGATTCCTCGCAGGGAAAGGCGTGGGATACACGAAAGACGGATTCATCAGTTTCAGTCCGGACGCGGCGGTCTACAATTTCGAGGCGGTGCCGGTTTACGACCAGACGGCCGTGGACTCCACCCTGCTTCTGCTTTTCGACCTTGCCCAGAGCAAGAACGGGGAGCAGGCCATAATGATCAGCGGAGACATCAGCGCAGCGAAATTCCCGGACAAGCTGAAAACCATGTCGCTGTTCGTGACCCCGAGAGAGAAGCAGGAAGAAAAAACGGCATACAAGTGGACCCCGTCCGACAGCCTGATTCTGCGTTTCAGGTCCAACCCCAGCGCAAACGTCGCCACGATAAACATAACGTACCGCATGCCGAGGATGGAGCAGGAGTACATGGGCACGCCCGTTCCCCTCGTGACCGAAATGTTCACAAAAGAACTGTCCTCCATACTGCAGAAGAGGATAACTGCGGCATTCCGGGAGGCGGGCATACCCCTGGCGGCATTCAGGACGCGCTACACCCCGTCTTCAAAGACCCCGGCCGACGAATCGTTCTCGATCATAGTCACCACCGGAAAGGAATGGATCGCACCGGCTACATCACTGGTCGCAAAAACCCTCGCCCATATCGACGAGCAAGGCATCTATTCCGAAGAATTCCAGGATTCGCGCATGAGAATAGCGTCCGAATCCATGCGTAACGCCGGAAATGACCGGGTTTCGAACAGCGAATACGTCAGCCGCTGCGTTTCTTCCTACCTGTACGGCGCTGACCTCGCCTCGGACGCGACGAAGAACGACTTTTTCGCCCGCAGGGCCCTGAGTTTCGAGCACGAGCAGTCGATGCTCAACCGCTTCACGACGGAGCTCATCTCCCCCGACAGCAACATCACCCTGCGCTTCAACTTCCCCTCCGGAAGCGAATATGACGAAAGCCTGAAAGACACTTTCGCCCTCGCCTGGGCAAAGGGGAAACTGGATACGCTCGACAGGATTGCCGCGAAAGCCGACTACGCCGACACCCTGGGCCTGTTCAAACCCTCCACGAAAATACGTCAGTGGCAGACGGTCAAGGAACCCATCACAGGCGGCGAACTCTGGTCTTTCACCAACGGAATGAAAGTCATATACAAGAGGACTTCCCTGAAGAACGAGTTCTACTACGGCTATATGATACGCGGAGGCTTCACCGGAATCAACGGGCTGCTCCCCGGCGAAAGTTCCTTCGTCAGCGACATGCTGGGACTGTACGACATAGCCGGAATGACAGGGAAAGACTTCGACAACATGCTGACCGCCAACGGTATAACCATGGACAGCAAAGTCACGGTCTCGGATCTGCAGATCAGCGGACACGCCCCGAGCAACCGCCTCACGCTTCTGCTCAAGTCCCTGCTTTCCATAGCCAACCAGAGGGAGCTGAACCCCGAGTCGTTCGAATACTACAAGAACTGCGAATCTCTGCGGCTGGAGATGGAAAAATTCTCGCCGCAGGGCCTGAACGCGGTACTCGACAGCATAATCTGCCCGGAATACCGTTTTCCGGAGCAGCGCTCGATCGAAAGCCTGCGCAACGACCTTCCGTCAAGGGCCGACGTTTATTTCAACACCCAGTTCAAGAACTGCTCCGACGGAGTGCTTGTACTTATCGGAGACCTTGACCCGGCAACGCTCAAGAACACCCTCTCCGAATACCTCGGAGGTTTCAAGACGGGCCGCCGCAGAAAAGCAAGGGAAACGGTCGAGTTCCCCATGAGCACCGGCTGGTCCACATACATCGTGGACAACCCGGGAAGTCTCGAGGGGGATTCCAGTTCCAGCATCAACGTGGCCATGTCCGCAATGCTGCCCTTTACCATGGAAAGGTTCCTGTCGTTCAAGCTGGCCAGCACTGCGTTCGAGAGAAGGATCGTGAAGGAACTTGCCGAAATCGGCGTTTATGCCGAGGTCAGCGACAAACTTACCATACTTCCGGTCGAAAGGATGACCATATTCATCAACTGCTGGCTGTGCTCGGAAGACGGTCTCCCCGACGGCATACTGCCGGAAGAGCCGCTGAAAGCCCTGGCCGCGGTACGGTCGGCAATATCCTCCGTGTCAGGCGCCACGTTCAGCAAGGATGAACTGAAAGCGATGAAAGCGGACCTGCTGAACAGGCTGGACGCAGAATCTTCCGACCCTGAAGTTCTTGTGGACGCGGCAATTCTCAGGTATTCTGCCGGAAAAGACATTATCTCCAACTACAAACAGCATCTCGATGCCGTGACCGACAAGAATGTGCGTGAAATCATAGACGCACTCGGACAGGGCAGCAAGGTCGAGTATATCTTGAAATGAGCAGAGAATTCGGAACTATCATACAGATCGGTGACATACTTGTCTCCGAGGACGTCGTAAGCGAGTGGTTCGCCTGCGACTATGAGGCGTGCAAGGGAGCGTGCTGCATAGAAGGCGACAGCGGTGCTCCGCTCGAAGAGGACGAGCCGGAGGAAATCGAACGCGCCTGGGATGCGTTCAGCGGATCTCTGCCGGAAAGCGGTCTGAAAGCCGTCACGGCCAAGGGTTTCTTCGAAATCGACCGGGACGGGGATATGGTGACACCTCTGGTGGACGGAACCTGCGAATGTGCCTACGCTCGGAAAGCTGAGGACGGAGGATGGCGCTGCGTAATCGAAGAGTGCCACCTCGCAGGAAAGTGCAGTTTCCGCAAACCCATCTCCTGCAGCCTGTACCCGATACGGGTCACCCGACTCACTGGAGGCGGACTTGCCCTCAACGTACACCGCTGGCACATCTGCAAGCCCGCTTTCGAAAAGGGATGTCGCGAGGGCATCCGCGTCTATGAATTCCTGAAAGAACCCCTGACCCGGGCTTTCGGCGCCGACTTCTACGAAGCCCTGTGCGCCGCCGCTCAGCAGGTGCTTAAAGAAGACTGAATGTCTTTGTAAGTGCGCCCTTGTCCACGCTGGACGGGCCTATCCACAGCTTGAACTCGCCCTTTTCCGCACCCCACTTATCCTCTGCGGTATAGAAAGCCAGATCTTCTTCCGTAATCGTGAAACTTACGGTCCTGCTCTCGCCGGGTTCAAGACTGACCCTCTCAAAGCCTTTGAGTTCCTTTGCAGGGCGCGTTCTCGAAGAAACCAAATCGGTGATATACAACTGCACGATTTCCTCGCCGGCCATCCCGCCGGTGTTCGTCACGGTCACTTCCGCCGTGATACTGCCTCCGCGAGTCATTTCCTCCGAGCTCAAGGTCAGGTTCGAATAGGAGTACTCCGTATAGCTCAGGCCATAGCCGAACGGATACAGCGGAGTCTTTTTCTGGTCCACGTACGGCCGGAAGAAATGCATAGGCTTCGTATTGTAGTAAAGCAGAGTCTGGTAGGAGTTCCGGGGCATGGTCATGGACAGTTTCGCCGAAGGGTTTACCTTGCCGTAGAGTATCTCCGCAAGAGCCTGCCCTCCGTACATTCCCGGTTCCCAGGCGTTTACGAGCGCCCGCGAAATCCTGTCTTCCTTTTCAACTCCAAGGGGTCTTCCTGCAACCAGAACGGTGACCATAGGCTTGCCTGCAGCCGCTAATCTGTCGAAGAGTTCGGGCTGTCTGCCGGGCAGGCTGATATCGGCCCTGTCCACATTCTCACCACCCGTACGGCCGCCAAGATCCCTGTTCACGAAATCTCCGCCGACGAATATGACAAGATCGCAGGACTTCGCCTTTGCTGCCGCCTCATTGATCCTTGTGCTTGTCATATCGCAGGGACGCAGCCCCTGTTCTACATAGACGAACTCTGTTTCGGGGGAAACCATCCTGAGCCCCTCCAGTATCGTGACGACATTCTCGGGCTCGGGCACAGCCGACCAGTCCCCGTCAATATTGTGGCTGTCTGCATTTATACCTGTAACCAGCACCTTGCGGTAACGCGATGCGTCCAGAGGCAGGATATTGTCGTTTTTCAGCAGCACTATGCTCTCCCTCGCGGCTTCCAGTGCGGTAGCCCTGTGTTCGGGGCAGAGACGCACTTCAAAGGTTTTGTCCGCATCGGCGTAGGGGTGTTCGAAAAGTCCGAGTCTGAACTTCAGGGCAAGGATTCTCCTCACCGACTCGTCTATCCTTTTCTCGCTGATTCTGCCCTCTCTGACGAGTTCGCAGACATCTTTCTGCCACTCCGGACCGTGCATGTGCAGATCCAGCCCGGCCTCGATGCTTTTCGTATATGCGTCCTTTCTGTCTACGGCGTAATGGTGTCCCGACTGGAGTCTTTCCACGTCCAGCCAGTCGCTGACGACGATTCCCTTGAATCCCCATTCTCCGCGCACCCTGCCCTCGATGAGGTCTTTATGCGCGTGGCAGGGAATCCCGTTGATGTCATTGTGGGCGGGCATGAGCGCAAGCGAACCGGCCTTGATCGCCTTTTTATAAGGCGGCAGGAACACTTCCTCAAGCGTCTGAGTGCTTATATCGGTAGGCGCGGCATTCGTTCCGTTGACGCTCTGCCCTCCCCCGACGAGGTGCTTTACCGTAGTGAGAACCCCATCCGGGCCGAGTTTCCCCTGCAGACCCTTGACGGAAGCCGCTCCCATCTCTCCTACGAGATAGGTGTCCTCGCCGAAAGTTTCGCCGGTTCTCCCCCAACGTGGGTCTCTGGAAATGTCCACTCCCGGAGCGAAAGTCCAGTGCATATTCATAGAGCGCATCTCACGCGCAGTCTGTCTGCCGATAAGTTCGACCATCCCCCTGTCGAAAGACGAGGCCAGGCCGATTGCGGTGGGGTAAATCGTATTCCCGGGGCAGAAGGCATTTCCGTGCAGCGCGTCTATTCCGAAGATAATGGGGATGCCGAGCCGCGAGGACATCGCCAGTTTCTGCAGATGGTTCGCCTCCTCAATCGTATAGACGTGCAGGAACGAGCCCACCCATCCCCTCTCAACCCAGGCCTGGAGCTTGTCCGCTTCAAAATTCTTATAGAAGGTGTACCGGTCACTCTTGGACAGATCCTCGCCGCTGTTCCTTTTCGCTTCCGTCTTGCGGATATGCTCAAGGCCGGTGTACTGGTTCATCTGCCCTACTTTCTCCTCCAAAGTCATACGCCTCAGAAGATCCTCGACCCTGCGGTCGATTGCCGCATCGGGATTTTTATACAAGGGTTCGTCCGTTCCGCAGGAGGACAGCAGAATAACGGCAAGCGCCGGGATGAGCAGATTTTTCATATCAGTTGTTTTCATTGAACCTGGTTTCAATTGCAGTGATAATGCGAACGACATCCTTTGTCGCACCCTCGACGGAGAGTCCGCGCACGTCGCTCGTGATTGTGATTTTATCTTCGCCGAGGCGCATTATGCGGGTAAGCAGGAAGGACTTATGAAAAACCGCCTTTGTATCATCCTTGCTTTCAAGCACATAACCTCTTACTTTCATTATTTCGCTTATATCTGCGAGATTTTCCGCAATCGATCCGAAAACGGCAACGGTGCGCTCGCAGTAGCCGAAGCGCGGGTAGATAAGTGCGAACACGGCGCCGATAACGGCTATCTGCACCAGGGAATCGGTTCCGTTGCGGAACATAGTGTTCAGGTCGGCATCGACCATTTTCACCGCGACCAAAGCCGCGATAATGAGGCAGAATAGGACTGCCAGGCTCAAAAAGTATTTGACCGCTCTGAGTAAGTATTTCATATTACATCTGTTTTCAATCTTTCAAAGATAGTGATTACAGCACAATTTTTGCTAAATTTGCTCCGCTATGGTCGCATAAAATTAAAACGTTATGGAAAGAGAAGATCCTCTGAAAAGAATTGAACGCGAAGAGTCCGAGCGCAAAGAGCGCAACAAGGACCTGAAAAACGTTATGTGGGTGCTTATAGTGGTAGCAGTCATCTTGGCAGCCGCACTCGCATTCGTCTGGATGCAGAAATCCAAGCTCATCGGCGAGCTGAATATAGAAAAGCAGGAACTGACCGAGCAGATCGTCAGCCTGCAGTCGGATTACGCAACCCTGTCGTCCGACTACGACACCATCAACTCGCAGCTGGACTCGTCCCGCGAGGAGGTCGCGCAGCTCATCGAAAGAATCAAGAAGACGGAAGCGACCAACCGCAGCAAAATCCGCCAGTACGAGCGCGAACTCGGAACCCTGCGTTCGATAATGCGGGGCTACATAACCCAGATCGACTCCCTGAACACCCTGAACCAGAAGCTGACCGTTGAGGCGGCCAATGCGAGGAGGGAGGCGGCCGAGCAGCGCAAGCGCAACGAGCAGCTCACGAGCAGTGTTGACAAACTCACCGAGCAGGTGGCGGCGGGAGCGGTTCTCAAAGCTCGCGGGCTCAAGCTGGAGGCGTACAACAGTTCCGACAAACTCACCGACCGCAGCAGCCGCGTAGTGCGCATGCTTGCGACCCTCAGCCTCGTCGAGAACGAACTTGCGACAAGAGGCCCGGTCAGAGTCTATGTCAGGGTCAAGGATCCGGACGGAATGCTGCTGCTCGACGGCACCAACGCCTCGTTCAACTACGGAGGGGAAGCCCTCGCCGCAACAGCCTCACGTGAAGTAGATTACGAGGGCGCAGAAGTCGAGATGAGCATCTACATCAACAACATCCCGGCTTTCACAAAGGGCATCTACACGGTAGAGGCCTACACGCTGCAGTCCAAACTCGGCAGCGCGGAACTGATGCTCCGCTGATGATCTACGTCCACGTCCCGTTCTGCCGGAGTTTCTGCACCTACTGCGATTTCTATTCTCGCATACCGTGCAGCGACAGGGCCGAATTCGAGACCTGGGCGGAGGGCGTCACAGCCGAAGCAGCCGCACGCCGCTTCGAAATCGAAGCCACTCTGAACTGCAATACCTTATATATAGGAGGGGGAACACCGTCGGTGCTGCCCCTTTCTGTTTTGGGAAAGGTGGTAGGAGAACTGCGGCGGATTGCCGGGGATTTCTCCGAATTTACGGTCGAAGTCAATCCCGAGGACATAGTCCGGGGAGGCCGGGAGTACGTCGAGGGACTGCTCGGATTAGGGGTGAACCGTATCAGCATGGGGGTGCAGTCGCTCGACGACGCTATCCTCCGCTGGATGAACCGCAGGCACGACGCCGCCCGGGCGGCGCAGGCGTTCGATATTCTGCGCTCCGCGGGAGCGGAGAATATCAGTTTAGATATAATCTTCGGAATATCAAGGCTTTCCGATGCGGTTTTAGAGAACACTCTGGACCGGATGACAGGACTTTCTCCGGAGCATTTCTCCGCTTACCAGCTGAGCATCGGAGAGGAAAGCGCCCTCGCGGAAATGCTTGCAAAGGGGCGTTACAAGGAGCTGCCGGACGAGGATTGCGAAAGGCAGTACAGGCTCATCTGCGGAAAACTTGCGCAGGCGGGCTACCGGCATTACGAGATTTCGAACTGGGCTCGCGCCGGGGCCGAGGCGGTGCACAACGGGGCGTATTGGAAACGGCTGCCTTACGTCGGCCTCGGCCCGGGCGCGCATTCTTTCGCTGTTCCGGAGGGAGCCCCCGGCAGACGATCCTGGAACGGCGTGGGCAACGCCTGGCCCTGGGGGCGGGAGGAGGAGATTCTTTCCGCGGAGGATGAGCGGGTGGAGAGAGTGATGCTGGCGTTGCGCACGGCGGAAGGTATACCGGAGAAAGAACTGCGGGAACTGTGCGGGAGCGCTGCAGTCGGCAGAATGTCGGCGGAGGGTCTGCTCGTTCCGGACGGCAAAGGCAGTCTGCGCATCCCCGAAGAGCACTTCTTCATCTCTGAATCCATCATACGCGATTTGCTCTGATTTCGCCAACCAACTGAATTCCGCTCGCAACCATCTTATTACAAGCAAATTACTTTAATATTATAGTATGAAAGTTCTGATTTTATCCTGCACGACCGGTGAGGGTCATAACTCTGCAGCAAAAGCATACCTCGAATATCTCCTTTCTCAGGGAATCGAGGCTGAAATGAAAGATACTATGACCCTTGTCAGCCAGACGGCGAAAGACAAGGCGTCCGAGATTTACGTATTCACGACCAAGGCGAAGCTTTTCGGAACGGTCTACAAGCTCGGAGAAGCCGTGAGCAACGCGATTGACATCAAGTCCCCTGTCTATTTCGCGAACAAACTCTACTGTGACAAACTCAAAGAATATATCGAGTCCAACGGCTTCGATACAGTGGTCTGTTCGCACGTGTTCCCGGCCGAGGCCCTCACAGCGCTCAAAAGAAAGGGAAAACTGTCGGCAAAGACAGTATTTCTGATGACCGACTACACCTGCATTCCTTTCGTCACGGAGACCGAACTTGACTGGTACAGCGTGCCTCACAGCCACCTGATTGAAGAGTGCGTGAAGAAGGGCCTGCCGAGAGAGAAACTTGTTCCGTTCGGAATCCCTGTAAAGGCAGCGTTCCACGAGCATACCGCAGACAAGAAAGCCGTCAGGGAGAAGTGCATCCAGGAATACGGGAAGATAGATCCCGAAAAGAAATGGTTTCTCATAATGTCCGGTAGCATGGGCTTCGGCGACCTGCAGGACACCGTTTCCGAGATTCTCAAACAGTACGACGACAAAGTCGAAGTGATACTCGTATGCGGAAACAACGCTGAACTCAAGGCTCAGTTGCAGTCCAAGTTCAAGGAACACGGCAATGTCATCATCCTGGGCTTCACGGACAAGGTGGCTATGCTTATGGATGCCTGCGACGTGCTCTTCACCAAGCCCGGCGGGCTTTCAAGCACGGAGGCAGCGGCCAAGCATATTCCCATCATCCACACCGCACCTATCCCGGGATGCGAGACCTGGAACGCACTGTTCTTCCACTATCACGGAATGTCCTACGCCACGACCGACATAGAGGAACAGGTGCGTGCCGCAGGGCGTCTCTGCTTCGACGAGGCTGTAAGAAACACAATGATTGCTGACCAGACCGCCAACATCAACCCCTACACCTGCCGCGACATCACCGGACTTCTGCTTTAAGGCTTAAACTTTAAACGCTCCCGGTGAAGACAGTTGAGGTGGCCGAAAATTTCGGCCACCTCAACTGTCTTTGTGCAATGCTGTTTACTTAGCGCTACGACGCATCGGATTATGCGTACTTGGCCAGAATGTAATCAAGAATACTATACAGTTCGTCCGGGTCGGTCGTGGTGACCATCTTCATCCTGGTCTCCTTGAAGTCAGGCAGGCCTTTGAAATAGCAGGAGAGATGCCTGCGCATCTCGTAGATTCCGCGAGGGATGCCTTTGAGTTCCAGCGACAAGGCGAGATGCCTTTTTGCGAGAGCGACCCTCTCCTCAACGCCCGGAGACGGCATTTCCTCCCCGGTGGAGAGATATTGCTTTATTTCCCGGAAGATCCAGGGACGGCCGAAAGTCGCACGTCCTACCATAATCCCGTCCACGCCGTAGTCCGCGAAAGCCTTTGCCGCCGACGGTCCGTCAGTGATGTCGCCGTTCCCGATAATCGGAATGTGCATTCGCGGGTTCTCCTTCACCTTTCCTATCAGCGTCCAGTCGGCGTTGCCGCGGTACATCTGGCAGCGTGTGCGCCCGTGGATGGTCAGAGCCTGAATTCCGACGTCCTGCAGGCGTTCGGCGAGTTCGACTATGATTTTTGAGTCCTCATCCCAGCCGAGGCGGGTCTTGACGGTCACCGGCTTGTCCGGGACGGCTTCGACAACGGCCTTGGTGATGGCGACCATCTTGTCAGGGTAGCGCATCATCCCGGAACCCGCACCCCTTCCGGCGATTTTCGAGACGGGGCAGCCGAAGTTGATGTCCACGAGGTCCGAACCGTGTCCTCCGGCGATCTCGGCGGCCTTGTCAGCCATTTTCGCAGCCTCAACCATAGATTCGAGGATGTGCCCGTAGATCTGGATTCCGACCGGAGCCTCCCCGTCGGAGGTGTGCATCTTCGCTATCGCCTTTGCCGCATCGCGGATAAGTCCATCGGAAGGGACAAATTCGGTGTAGACCATATCCGCGCCCTGTTCCCGGCAGAGTATGCGGAACGAGGCGTCGGTTACGTCTTCCATCGGTGCAAGCAGTACGGGTCTGTCTCCGAGATCTATGTTGCCTATCTTCATAATCTGGCGCAAATTTACTATTTTCGTGTTTCGCACGCAAAACAGAATAGATATGATTTATGCAGATAGAATCGAGGCCTTGCGCGCAATGATGCGCGGGAAAGGCTGGGACGCCGTGATTCTGACGGGTTCCGACCCTCATTCAAGCGAGTACCCCGCACCGCGCTGGAAGCAGGTTGAATGGCTGACCGGTTTTACCGGAGAGGCCGGGGACGTGGTGGTCACCCTGGATCACGCAGGCCTCTGGACTGACACCAGGTATTTTATCGCCGCTAACCGGCAGCTTGCAGGCACGGGAGTCGAACTGCATAAGCTGCGCGTTCCGGAGCAGGTTCCGATTCCGCAGTGGCTTGCCGAGAATTTCGGTGCTGAAGATCCGGTCATCGCCATTGACTCGCTCTGCCAGAATGTTGCGGCCGTTTCGGAGATCGAGGCGGCGTTCGGTTCTGCGCCTTTTTCCATTGTGGGCATTCCGGACCTTTTGAATCCGCTCTGGCCGGAGCGTCCTGCTGTGCCCCAGACCCCGATTTCGGTTCTGGATGACGCTTCCGCAGGACTTTCGCGCGAGGCGAAGATTCTCTGGGCGAGGCAGTTCATCTCGAACAACGACTGCGAGGGGATTCTGTTCACCTCTCTTGACGAAATTGCCTGGATGCTGAACGTGCGCGCTTCGGATATAGATTACAATCCTTACGTAATATCATATCTGCTTGTCACTCAGGAGAGAGTCATCTGGTTTGTGCTGAAAGACCACTCCGAAGACCCGGAAACTGACGGAACTTTTGACCTGCTGGTTTCGGAGGGCATCGAACTGCTGCCATACGGCGATGTCGCGCTGGTGCTCAGTCAGGAGTTCGAGGGCAGCCTGTTCGTGGATCCCTCGACTCTGAACAGGGAAATTGCCGAGGCGATAAGCGATGCGCAGATCAATATGGTTCAGGGACGCAGCCCGGTCATCCTGCGCAAGTCGATAAAGAATCCCGTTGAAATCGAGGGTATGCGCCGCGCACACGTCGAGGACGGCGTAGCGATGGAGAAGTTCCTCTACTGGCTCGAAAAGTCAGTGGCGGCGGGAGAGACGGTGACCGAAAAGGACGCCGCCGACTATCTCGGACGTATGCGTGCTCAGATTGACGGCTACCGCGGGGACAGCTTCGAAACGATTTCGGCCTACGGGGAGGGTGCCGCGCTGCCGCACTATGTCACCCCGAAAGAGAACGCTCCGGTGCTGGAGGCGCACGGACTGTACCTCTGCGATTCGGGCGGGCAGTATGTCTTCGGTACGACCGACATTACCCGCACCGTGCCTCTCGGGCCCTGCACTCCGCTGGAACGGGAGGATTACACGCTGGTGCTGAAGGGCCATATCGCACTTGCCAAGGCGGTTTTCCCCCGCGGAACGGCCGGCTGTCAGCTGGATGTGCTTGCGCGCGAGCCGCTGTGGTCCTGCAAGCGGAATTTCGGCCACGGAACGGGGCACGGAGTCGGTTTCTGGCTCGGGGTTCACGAGGGTCCGCAGGACATACGCCAGAATTTCAATACACAGGCTCTTCTGCCGGGAATGATCACTTCCGACGAGCCAGGGATCTACCGCGAGGGGCAGCACGGCGTCCGCCACGAGAACCTCATCCTCTGCAAGGAGGCCGGGGCCAACGATTTCGGGGACTGGCTCTGCTTCGAGTCTCTCACGCTCTGCCATTTCGATACTTCAATCATCGAAAAGGGACTGCTGGACACTAACGAAGTGGCCTGGCTCAACGCCTACAACGAGCGCGTCTATAACGCCCTCGCCCCGCGCCTCCCCTCCGACATCGCCTCCTGGCTCCGCGAAAAAACCAGGGCGATATAGCATTTGGGCACAGCGGAATCGGCTACAAAATTTGATGTCGCAAATTGCGACATCAAAAAAGATTTTTATGATTCTTTATGCTATAAAGATTCATTTACTTCTATATTAACGTTCTGTATTCCTGTTTTCATTATATTGCCGGCAACATTATGGACTATAAAGACTATATAAATGGATACAGGATTTGTGGATTTCAACGAAGTCAAGGAGCGCATTATTGAACTTCGCGGTAAAAATGTAATCATTGATTCTGACGTCGCATTGCTCTATGGTGTGGAGACCAGAGAGATTAACCAGGCAGTAAGGAACAATCCGGAAAAGTTTCCGCAGGGTTACATCCTTGAGCCGGACAAAAAGGAATTTGAAGATTTGCGATCAAATTTTTTGATTGCAAACTACTCCCCGAAATCACGGTCAATTCCGAAAGCATTTACCGAGAAAGGGCTTTATATGCTCGCAACTATACTTAAAGGGGATAAGGCAGTAAAGACTACTATTGCCATCATAGAGGCATTTTCACAAATCCGGGAGCTATCTCGTACCATCGAGGAATTATCGGCAGCCACCGACAAGTATAGCCAGAAGTCCTTGATGGAGAAAAGTGGTGGTATTATATCAGATTTACTCGGAGATGCGATGCATACAAACGAGACAGAAACCGAAATCGAGTTAAACTTCGCCGTTCTCAAACTGAAACATACTGTTAAACGTACCAAATAATCTACTTACTTGGCTCTTCACTCACCTTTCACTATATTTGCCCCGTTATGCTTGCTGATATACTACTGTTTCCATATTCGCTGATTCTGCGTTTCAGGCATTTTCTTTATGACAAAGGGATAAAGAAGGTCCACAGCGCGGAGGTCCCGACAATCTGCATCGGCAACATAACCGTCGGCGGCACCGGCAAGACCCCGCAGACCGAGATGATACTGAGGCTTCTGCAGCAGGACCCTGCAACGAAAGGCCTTTCGCCCGCAGTGCTGTCCCGGGGCTACAAGCGCCGCAGCCGCGGATTCCAGCAGATTCCGTCCGACGCCGGGGCATCTTTCTCGGGGGACGAACCCCTGCAGATCAAGAAAAAGTTCCCTGCAGTCACCGTTGCAGTGGATTCAGACCGTGTAGAGGGCTGCTGCCTGCTGGCCCATCCTGAAAAAATCAAGGAGAACAAGAAACTCTCAAAGCGCTGCAAATATCCGGATTTCCCCGCGGCGGACATCATCCTGCTCGACGACGCCTACCAGTACCGCAAGCTGAAAGCCACGCTGAACATAGTTCTCGTAGATTACAACCGCCCGGTCTACAAAGACCATCTGCTTCCTTTCGGACGACTTAGGGACATACCCTCAAGACTTGCCGACGCGGATATAATAATAGTGACGAAGTGCCCGCACGAACTCGACAATTGGGAACGCACGACCGTCGCCCATACCCTGGGGCTTCCGAACTACGCCACTTCAGGCTGTACCGGCAGAAACGCAAAAGGCCGCACCCAGCACGTGTTCTTCACGAGGATAGCCTACGAAACCCCGGTTCCGCTGTTCCCCGACTCCGATCCGCGCTACATCTACGCAGGGAAGCTGATTCTGTTCACGGGCATCGCGAACGACTCCGCGCTCAGGGCCTACCTCAGCGACTCATACAAGATAGTGAAGCGCTTCTCGTTCTCGGACCACCACAAATTCACCGGCTCGGACTTCCGCTCAATAAGGCACGCCGCGGACAAGTATCCCACGGCCGCCCTCGGCACTACGGAAAAAGATGCGCAGCGCGTACTCGACTCCAAAAAAGTGCCGCCCGCGCTGCGTAAAAAGATGTTCCAGGTTCCGATACGAGCCGAATTCCTTTCGGAAAAAGAACAGGAACTGTTCCTCGGACTCGTCAGAGCCATTATTTAGACCGTCATTATCTCCTTTTCCTTTGCAGAGACAATTTCATCGACTCTCTTGATGTTCTTGTCCGTGACTTTCTGTACCTCGGCCTCGGCCTCTTTCTCGGTGTCTTCGGACATGCCGTCGTTCTTCTGGGCTTTCTTCAGGAGTTCGACCGCGTCACGGCGTGAGTTGCGGATAGTAACCTTGACGTTCTCGCCCTCGCCCTTGGCCTTTTTGATAAGGTCCTTGCGGCGGTCCTCGGTCAGTGCCGGAACGGTGCAGCGGATGATTTCCCCGTTATTGGAGGGGGTGAGCCCCACGTTGGCATCGATGATAGCCTTTTCGATCAGATTGATTAGGCTCTTGTCCCAGGGCTGGAGCGCTAGGGTCTTCGCATCGGGAGTGGTGATGGAGCAGACCTGCTGCAGAGGGGTGGCAGTGCCGTAGTAATTGACCATCACGCCCTTGAACACGCTGGGATTGGCTTTGCCGACGCGATAGTTTTTCAGAGATTCTTCAAGGAAATCCACGGATTCCTTCATCTTGGCGTCAGCGGCGCTGACGATATTCTTGGCATTGTCTGTCAACATAGTTTATATTTTTTGAATCTTAAGCGTGCACTAATGTTCCGACATTCTTCTCCCCGTCCACGATGGCCTTCAAAGCCCCCTCGCAGTTGATGTCGAAGACCACGATGGGAACAGGGCCCTGTTCGCAGAGGGCGAAAGCGGTCGCGTCCATGACTTTCAGATGGTCCGAAAGCGCCTTGTCGAAAGTGAGTTCGTCGTATTTCACCGCGGCAGGGTCCTTTTCGGGATCGGCTGTGTAGACCCCGTCCACCCGCGTACCTTTCAGAAGAGCGTCCGCTCCTATTTCAAGCGCCCGCAGCGCAGCTCCGGAATCGGTGGTGAAGTAGGGACTGCCGGTTCCTCCGGCGATCAGCGCAACCCCTCCCCTTTCGAGGACGGCGACAGCGTCTTCACGGACGTAATAACGGGCTACGGGAGCCATCGGAGTGGCGGTGAAAACCTCGGCCTCGACGCCTTCCTGACGCAGTGCGGAAGCGAGCGCGAGGGAGTTGATGACGGTTGCGAGCATACCCATACGGTCTCCGCTCACGCGGTCAAAGCCCTTGCCCAGACCCTGCAGACCGCGGAAGATATTCCCTCCGCCGTTCACTATGGCAACCTGCGTTCCGGCCTTTACGACCTGCGCCACTTCATGTGCATAATGTTTCAGGGAATCGACCTCAATTCCTTTCCCGGAAGGACCTCCGAGACTCTCTCCGCTGAGTTTGAGCAATACTCTTTTATACATTGGCAATCGAGTGTTTTGAGAAAAACAAAAATATCGGAAAATTATGAAACTTGCAAGATTCGGCCTATATTTGCAGCCGTTAACCGAATAAAAGATGTTTATATTCAATTCATCCATCGGAAAGAAATTCATCCAGGCCATAAGCGGCGCTTTCCTTATCATTTTCCTGCTTCTGCACGGAACAATCAATTTCTTCTCCGTAATCGATTCATTTACAGGCAAGTTCGGCATCGCAGCAGATGACGCAGCCCTTTTCTCCGCAGGAGACGGACTGTTCAAGCTGGGTTGCGACTTCATGTCCACCCCCATCATCAGCATCATGGTCCCCATCCTTGCCCTCGGCTTTGCCGTCCACATCCTTTACGGCTGCTGGCTCACTGCAAAGAACGTCTGCGCAAGAGGCGGTGTGAAGCGTTATGCCGTTGCGTCCAAGGCTGCCGCCGATTCATGGTCGGCCCGCAACATGTTCGTGCTCGGAATCATCGTGCTCGGCTTCATCGCTTTCCACCTCACGCACTTCTGGGCGAAAATGCAGCTTCCCGAGATGTTCGGAATCGGCACTTTCGAGAACAACCCCTATTACCTGCTTACGGTAACATTCAGCAAGTGGTGGGTGCTCGCCCTGTACATCGTATGGTTCTTCGCAATCTGGATGCACCTGGTACACGGTTTCTGGAGCATGTTCCAGACCATCGGCTGGAACGGCAGCATCTGGTTCAAGAGAGTCAGGGTCATAGGCGTCATCGTGGCGACCCTCATCGTCCTCCTCTTCGTTGCAACCGCAATCAACGCCTTCATCCAGGGACAATTCCTGCTGAAATAAGGTTTATTTGATTTTTTAATAATAAATCAGTATCTTTGCGACCCCTATTTTGTGTAGGGATCGCAATTTTTATTAACTAATTAAAGATCAAGACAGTGGACACACAAAGTTACAAGACAGTTTCCCTGAACAAGGCTACTGTAAAGAAAGAGTGGGTCGTCATTGACGCGACGGATCTCGCACTTGGTCGTCTCGCTTCCCGCGTGGCTCTTGTCCTCCGTGGCAAAACCAAACCGGGCTACACTCCTCACGTCGACTGCGGCGACAACGTCATCGTCGTCAACTGCGAGAAGGTAGCTCTCAAGGGAAAGAAAATGACCAATCGCGTGTACACACGCTACACCGGATACCCGGGAGGACAGCGTTTCACCACGCCTAAGGAGATTCTCGAGAAGAGACCTGAAGAACTCATCAGGAGAGCAGTTAAGGGTATGCTCCCCAAGACCCGTCTTGGTGATGTGATCCTCGGCAACCTGCACATCTACGCAGGTCCTGAGCACCCGCACCAGGCACAGAACCCTAAAGTTATCAAGTTGGACGAAATTTAAACAGAGCAAATGGAACAGAAACACGCCCTTGGAAGACGTAAAGCAGCTGTAGCTCGCGTTTATCTCTCAGCCGGCAACGGACAGATTCTCATCAACGGACGCTCTCTCGAGGAGTACTTCGCCGAGGATTCCCTCCGCTACATCGTAAACCAGCCGTTCGAAGTCACCCAGACTCTCGGCCAGTTCGATACCAAGGTCACCATCGTCGGTGGCGGTACCAAAGGACAGGCAGAGGCTATCCGTCTCGGTATTGCACGCGCTCTTTGCGAGGCTGACAAGGAAGCATACCGTTCTGCGCTCAAGGCAGCAGGCTTCCTCACCCGCGATTCCCGCGAGGTTGAGCGTAAGAAACCTGGCCAGCCCGGTGCACGCAGACGCTTCCAGTTCAGTAAACGTTAGTTATTTGTCGTTTTACAAAAGCACAGCAGCGGTTTTAAACTGCTCATTTTAGAGAAGTTGCCGCTCTGCGGAAAATCCGGGAGACCGGGCAGACCCGCTACTCCGGGATTGAAGTAAAGAGGCCCCGCAAGGGGAGACAAACAAAAAAAGAAAACAAAACAATGTCACGTACAAATTTCCAAGAATTGCTTGATGCAGGCGTTCACTTCGGACATCTCGCCCGTAAGTGGAACCCTAAGATGGCTCCGTACATCTTCGACCAGAAGAACGGAATCCACATCATCGACCTGCACAAGTCTGTTGTTAGAATAGAGGAGGCGGCCGAAGAAATGAAGAATCTCGCAAAAAGCGGACGCAAGATTCTTTTCGTCGCCACCAAGAAGCAGGCCAAGGAGATTGTCTCCGAAAAGGCTGCTGCAGTAAACATGCCCTCCATCACCGAGAGATGGGCCGGCGGTATGCTTACAAACTTCCCCACCGTCCGTAAGGCCATCAAGAAGATGAGCACCATCGACAAGATGAAAGAGGACGGAACATTCGAGAAACTCGCAAAGAGAGAGCGTCTCCAGGTTGACCGCCAGAGAGCGAAACTCGAGAAGAACCTCGGCTCCATCAGAGACATGAGCCGTCTTCCTTCAGCCATCTTCGTAGTTGACATCCAGAAAGAGGCCAACGCGGTCAAGGAGGCAAATCGTCTTAACATTCCGGTTTTCGCAATGGTTGATACATGTTGCGATCCCACTCCCATTGATTATGTGATTCCGGCAAACGACGATGCTGCGAAGTCAATCGAGTGCGTCATGGACATTCTCTGCAAGGCAATCGCAGAAGGTCTCGAAGAGCGCAAGCTTGAGAAAGAGAAAGAAGCACCCGCCGAGGAGAATGCCGATGCAAAACCCGCAGAGCGCAAACTCCGCGCCCGCAAGGGAGGCAAGGCTGCCGAGGAAGTACCCGCCGAGAAGGTGGAAGTTGCCGAAGCTCCTGCAAATGAAGAGCCTAAGGCTGAATAATGTTCCATTTATAAAGTTCTAAGATATGGAAATCAAAGCAGCAGACGTAATGAAGTTGCGCAAAATGACTTCCGCAGGTATGATGGACTGCAAAAAGGCCCTCATGGAAGCGGAAGGCAACTTCGACAAAGCAATCGCGATCATCCGCGAGAAAGGCAAAATGGTTGCAGCGAAGAGAGCTGACCGCGAGACCTCCGAAGGTGCCGTCAAGGCACGTGTCGCAGGCGGAAAGGCTATCCTCGTAGCACTCGGTTGCGAGACAGACTTCGTTTCCCGCAACTCTGACTTCCAGAACCTTGCCGACGCTATCGCAGACGTAGCAATTGCCAACTGCCCTGCAGATCTTGAGGCCCTGAAAGCCTGCAAGATGGCTGACGGCTACACCGTGGCCGAGGCTGTCGAGGCCCAGACCGGCAAGACCGGTGAGAAGCACGTTCTCGTCGCTTACCACTTCGTGGAGGCTCCTTTCGTAGTCGAGTACATCCACAAGATCAACGGCAAGCTCGGTGCTCTCGTAGGCTTCAACAAGGAAGTTCCCACAGACCTCGCAAAGGGCGTCGTGATGCAGGTTGCATCCATGAACCCCGTCTCCATCTCCAAGGAGGACTGCGACCCTCAGGTTGTTGAGAACGAGAAGAACATCGCTATCCAGAAGACCAAGGACGAACTCGTCAAGAAGGCTATTGACGCCGCTCTCACAAAGGCCGGCATCAATCCCGCCCACGTGGATAGCGAGGATCACATCGAATCCAACACCGCAAAGGGCTGGCTTACTCCCGAGCAGGCCGACCAGGCACGCGAGATCATCAAGACAGTCGGCGAGCAGAAAGCTGCAAGCCTGAACGAGCAGATGATCCTCAACATCGCCAACGGCCGCGTCCAGAAGTTCTTCAAGGAGAACACCCTCAACGAACAGGACTATCAGATGTCTGATGAGAAGATGTCCGTCAGAGAGGCTATCGAGAAGGTTGACAAGGAGGCGAAAGTCACTGTCTTCAAGCGGATTTCTCTCAACGACTAACCATCGTTTACCGATAAAAACAGTAAAGGTGAGTCCATTTCGGATTCACCTTTTTTATTATATCGAGCCACCGAGTAGGATCGTAGGACTCAACTCCAGCTGCGAGACGGTCGTGCGCTTCCCGCTGTTCTTGATACAGTCAAGGAGAATTTTTACGGACAGTTTGGCCATGTCCTCGACCGGCTGCCCCACCCTAGTGATAGGCGGAGTAAGATAGTCCATATAGGCATTGTCGTCGAACGACAGCAGGGCTATATCCTTGGGAATACTCAAATCCACTTCGCGTATAGCTTTCAACGCCCCGAGGACTATGGTGTTGCTTAGGGCCAGGATAGCCTGCGGCCGTTCTGCCATGTTAAGCAGCAGTTTCGTCTCGAGATACCCGTTCTGCGCGGAAAACTCGTTGCCGACCACCATAATATTGTCTTCAAGCCCCGCCTCCCTCATCGCACGCTCATATCCCGACACGCGATACTTGTTCGGAGTGGAACTGAGCTCGCCCTGGATGCACACAATACGCCTGTAGCCCTTTGAAATCAACAGGTTAACCGCATCAAAACTCCCTTTGAAATTATTGGTAGTGACGTAGGGCAGCGTCGTATTGTGGTAGATTCTGTCAATAAGCACAAGCGGAAGGACAGCCCCGATTCTTTCGAGCGCAATCGGGTTATCCCCGCAAGGGACCACTATTATCCCGTCCACATTCCTCTGTATCAACGATTTCGCATTGTCCGACATCCGCACCTCGCTCTCCATTGTATCTATGACAATAGTTAGATAACCCTGTTTGTCAAGTTCGGTTATTATGACCCTCGCCATATCAGCAAAGAAAGGATTTGAGACGGAAGGCAGCAGCAGCCCGACAGTGTTTGTCTTTTTTGTGCGCAAACTTTGCGCAAGCACTGACGGAGTATAGTCGCACTTCTTCGCATCCGCGATGATCAACTCCGCAGTTTGAGGGCTGATGCGGTATTTGACGGCATTTCCGCTGAGAACTCTCGAAATTGTAGTAATCGAGAATCCGGTTCTCTCGGAGATAGTTGTAAGAGTTTCCTTTTTCATCCCTTTTGCGAAAATTTTTAATTATTTGTGCAAACTCGAAGAAAAAATCAACAAAAATAAATGACGGAAAGCAAACACAAATTCCGTTTTTATTCTTAAAATCGGCTATGGATTTGCGCAATCGTTTTCGCACAAAGATAGTCAAATCCTTGAACTTGACAACCGCATAATCAAAACTATGGCACAAAAGAAAATTCTGGTCATCGGAAGCAGCAATACCGATATGACCATCAAGGCCGACAAACTCCCGGTTCCGGGAGAAACCATTCTCGGCGGCCGGTTCATCATGGGCCCGGGAGGCAAGGGCGCAAACCAGGCGGTAGCCGCACGACGTCTCGGAGGCAATGTGGAATTCATCTGCAAAGTGGGACACGACATTTTCGGAGACAACGCACTGGCAGGCTACAGGAAGGAAGGCATTGAAATCGGGCACACGCTCTATTCCGGAGAGGCATCCGGTATAGCCCTGATTCTCGTTGACAGCACAGGAGAGAATGTCATTTCCGTCGCTCCCGGAGCAAACGGAGACATCACGGTCGAAGACATCGAAAGCGTCGCAGACGTGATCCGAGATGCGGACTTCCTTATCCTGCAGCTGGAAATTCCCATTCCTGCAGTGCTGAGAGCCGCCAAGATTGCACACGAGGCCGGAGTGTATGTAATCCTCAACCCGGCCCCTGCCTGCAAGTTGCCGGAAGAACTCTTCTCCTACATTTCGCTCGTCACCCCCAACCAGACGGAAAGTGCCATTATGACCGGCATCGAGGTCAAGGACGAGGCGTCCCGTGAAGAGGCGGTTGCAGCGTTCAACAGAATGGGAGTCAAGGACGTCATCGTCACTCTCGGATGCAACGGTTCGCTCGTCTGCACCGGAGGACAGAAGACTCTGATTCCGGCGAAGAAAGTCAAGGCCGTAGATGCCACCGCAGCAGGCGACACTTTCTGCGGAGCGGTCTGTGTGGCCCTGTCCGAGGGCAGGAGCCTGGTCGAGGCCGCGGAATTCGCCACGAAGGCATCCGCACTGACCGTGCAGAAAATGGGTGCGCAGAACTCAATACCTTTTATAACCGATATTAACTAAAAACACATAAAACTATGTTTATCGCTAACAGCCAATTCCTTGCAGTAATTCTCTGCTTTATCACTATGCTCTGCTGGGGCTCTTGGGGAAACACCCAGAAACTCGCTGCAAAAAGTTGGAGATATGAACTGTTTTATTGGGACTACGTGATCGGAATGGTCATTTTCTCCCTCATCCTCGCCTTTACGCTCGGTTCGTTCGGAAGCGACGGCCGCCACTTCATCCAGGACCTCGCCCAGGCCGATATGAAAAGCATCGCGTGGGTACTCCTCGGAGCGGTAGTGTTCAACGTTTCCAACATACTTCTGTCAGCATCAACCTCGAAAGCCGGAATGTCGGTTGCATTCCCCCTGGGAGTAGGTCTTGCGCTGGTCGTCGGTGTTGTCAACAACCTGATTTTCCACCCGAACCCCGCAACTAACGTTCCCATCCTTCTCGCCGGTGTCGCGCTGGTCGTCATTGCCATCGTATGCAACGGCGTCGCTTCCGGAAAGGTCGACAAGTCCGAAAGAGACCCCGCACAGAACCGCCAGGGCATAATCTACGCAGTTCTCGCAGGTATCATCATGTCATTCTTCTCCGCGCTTGTCTACAACGGAATCGACATCAACAACATCCACAACCCCCAGGCTGGAATGCTGACCCCCTACACCGGAATGGTCATCTTCTCCCTGGGCGTGCTCGCCAGCAATTTCCTTTTCAACTGCATCTTCTCCCTCAATGACTCGAACGAGCAGGGCGTCAACTATGCGGATTATTTCAAGGGCAACGCAAAGACCCACCTCGTAGGAATGTTAGGAGGCTCGATCTGGTGCCTCGGTACCGCTCTTAACTACGTCTCCGCAGGAACTGCCGGCGCAGCTGTCAGCTACGCGCTCGGACAGGGGGCACCGCTCGTCGCGGCAATCTGGGGCGTATTCATCTGGAAAGAATTCAAGGGAGCGAAGAAGGGCGTCAGCACCCTGCTCGGTCTGATGTTCGCGATTTTCATTGCAGGTCTCGCCCTTATCATTGTTGCCAACAACTAAAGTACGTAACCTGATGAAACACTTTAATTTAAGAGGGGGTCTCGCGGTGCTGCTGTCGCTTGTGACGCTCGCTGCCGCAGCCCAGAACTCCAGGAAAGTATCCGGAACGGTAATTGACGAGACCGGAACCCCTATGGTAGGGGCTACGGTAGTCGTTGCCGAGACCGGAACATACGCCATAACCGATGCCGACGGCACTTTTTCTCTCACGGCCAAACAGGGAAACACCCTCACGGTATCCTACTTCGGCTACGATGACTTCACTCTTGCGGTGGGTGCCGAGAGCAGCTACAAAATAAACATGAAGCCGTCCGAGGCGACCATGCTGGACGAAACGGTCGTCATCGGATACGGTACCACCACCAAAAAGGAAGTTACCGGCTCCGTCACAAGCCTGAAGAGCGAAAACTTCGACAAGGGCGTATATATCGACGCCTCTGCAATGCTTCAGGGCAAGGTCGCGGGACTGTCCATCACGAACCCGAACGGAGGCGACCCGAACGGTTCCACCCAGATTCTCCTGCGTGGAACCAACACCCTTTCCGCGGGTCAGGGCCCTCTCATCATCATTGACGGCGTCAGCGGCGCGGAACTCGGCGACATCAACTTCCAGGAGGTCGAGTCGGTCGACGTGCTCAAGGACGGATCAGCCGCGGCAATCTACGGCACAAGGGGCACGAACGGCGTCATCATAATCACCACCAAGCGCGCGAAGAGCGGACATACCTCCGTTGAATACGACGGCCAGGTATCTGTCCAGACTGTGCTCGCAAGGGCTACTCCGATGAACGCGGAGGAGTTCAAGTATGCAATCGAGAATTTCAACCCCTCGGCGTCATCATCCCTGTACGGGGCCGAAACCGACTGGTTCAAGGAAGTCACCAGAACCCCCGTTTCGCACAGGCACAGCGTCGCGATCGCCGGAGGCTCCGAAAAATTCTCGCACCGCACCACTCTCAACATCGAGAAGAACCAGGGTATTCTCAAGAACAACGACAGGTCCAAGTACCTGGTCAAGAGCAACCTGCATCAGGAGGCCGTGGAAGGGTGGCTGACTTTCGACGCCAACCTCAGCTATGCCAAGAGGCAGTACGAAGGAACCCGCTCCGGAATATTCCGTCAGGCTTTCCTGCACAACCCTACCGAACCCGTATATGATCCCAACGACACCGAGCACGGCGGCTACTTCACCATCAGCTCGATGGACTACTACAACCCCGTCGCGATGCTCAATGAGCGTAAAAGCTCGTACGATGTCGATATTATGGGCATCAACGGAAGGGCTACGCTCAACATCCTCTGCGTCAAGGGTCTCAAATGGGATAATTTCGTATCCTGGACCTCGCGCAACTCCCGCTACACCGACGCCCGCACGAAGTACTACCCCGGAGAATGGGGTCTGAACGGGTCAGCCGAAATATACAACAGCAAAAGCACTGACCTGCAGTACGAGAGCACTCTCCAGTACAGCAACCGCTTCGGCAAACATTCCGTCCAGGGCATCCTCGGCTACACCTACGAGCAGGCCTATTATATGGAATCCGGCGGCTACAACTACGGTTTCGACACTGATTTCTTCGGTGCTGACAACCTCGGCGCCGGCAGCGCGATTCTGACCGGCAAGGCCACCCTCTCCTCCAACAAGGAATCCAACCGCTACATAGCTTTCTTCGGAAGGGTGATGTACAACTACGACGAGAAGTATATGGCTTCCGTGTCGCTGCGCCGCGACGGTTCGAGCCGCTTCGGCGTGAACAACAAATGGGGATGGTTCCCTGCCGTCAGCGCAGGCTGGAGAATCTCCCAGGAAGAGTGGATGAAGGATATCAAATGGCTGGACGAGATGAAACTCCGCGCCGGCTTCGGTATGACCGGCAACCAGGACTTCGACAACTATATGTCCATGTTCCTCGTCAAGACCAACGGAAACTTCTACTACGACGGCAAATGGCAGACGGCCTACGCTCCCGCGAGCAACGCCAATCCCGACCTGAGATGGGAGAAGAAATCCGAGTTCAACGTCGGTGCCGACTTCTCCGTGCTTGGAGGACGCCTCAGCGGATCGCTGGACTACTACTACCGCCTGACCTCGGACCTGCTGTACAACTACACCGTTCCCGTACCTCCGTATGACTATTCAACTCTGTTCACGAACGTCGGAAAAATCAGCAACAGCGGTATCGAACTGACCCTGTCCGGAACTCCGGTCATGACAAAGAACGTCAAATGGATGACCACCCTGACCCTCGCGCACAACGAGAACAAGCTCATCTCCTTCACGAACGATGAATTCGCCGGTCAGGAGTACCGCACCGGATGGCTCAACACCCCTCTCGGATGCTACTGCCAGAG
>Ga0129311_1000810_pt1 | contig 24979 bp, 20 predicted proteins | sample Go1ome_FD_94435 | JGI IMG/M metagenome (GOLD analysis project Ga0129311, IMG submission 94435) | Western lowland gorrila individual fecal microbial communities from Wisconsin, USA - Go1022B metagenome | ecosystem: Host-associated > Mammals > Digestive system > Large intestine > Fecal | place... | reverse complement strand
TCGTTTCTGTGGCCGTAAATCATGTCTGTATCAACAAGGTTTGTGAAAAGAAGACCTTCAAAATCCTTCTTGAGAAATTCGATTGTTTTGTCGATACCGTCGTTGTTGTTTGTTGTGTGGTTTGTCATTGTCATTCCACGGTGCTCGAAAATATCCTCGATTTTACCGATTGCGGCAACGTCCATGCCTTTTTCCTTGATAAGGTCAAGCACTGTTGTTGATGTGGGAGCAAGAGAGAAGTCCTTTCTTCTTTCTGTTCTTGTGTAGTTTCCGTTGCCCTTGCCGATGAAAGGTCTTGCGATTACTCTGGCAACGGCATAATCTCCGACGAGAATTTCTCTTGCTGTTTCGCAGATTTTGTAAAGCTCATCAACGGGAATAACGTCCTCATGGCAGGCAATCTGGAATACTGAATCGGCTGATGTATAAACGATGGGATAGCCGGTCTTTACATGCTCGTCGCCAAGCTCGTTGATGATAACTGTGCCTGATGCGGAATAGTTTCCGAGAGTTTTTCTTCCGATTGCGGCTTCGAATTTATCCATAAGCTCTTTGGGAAAGCCTGTTTCCGTGAATGTGGGAAAGGGGTTTTCCGTTACAATACCTGAAATTTCCCAATGGCCCGTTGTTGTGTCCTTTCCGTTGGAAGCCTCGAACATTCTGCCGTAAGCACCCTTGGGAGCGTCAACCTTGCCTAAAAGCTCTGCTCCGTCAGCATCAATGTTGCCAAGACCTAAAGCACACATATTTTTGAGGTCGAGTGCGGGATAGTTTCTTTTGATATTTACAAGTGTGTTGGAGCCTTCGTCACCGTATTTTGCGGCATCGGGAAGTTCTCCGATGCCAACGCTGTCAAGTACAATTATAGCTGCTCTTTTCATTATTTGTCCTCCTAGGTTTTTAAGATATTATATCAAGAATTAATTTCGGCTGTTCGGGTTTTTCAGCCTTAATTTCGATAGCGTCCTTAAGGTATTTTCCGGCAGATATACATTTTTCCTCAGTTGCCGAGTATATTTCGGCAATTACATCGCCTTTGGATACAGTATCACCGATACGAACCTTCATTATTATGCCTGAACCGAAATCTATGCTGTCGGTTTTGGACGCACGGCCGGCACCGGTTTCGAGAGATGAACGGCCTATTTCCGCAGTATTCATTGAATAGATATAGCCGTCGCTGTCTGCTCTGACCTCAAGCTTTGCTTTGGAAAGAGGCAGAAGTGAATAATCCTCGATTATATCGGGATTGCCATGCTGTTGTATAAGAAGTTCTCTGAATTTGGCAAGGCCTTTGCCGTTGTTTATGTTTTCGGTAAGCATAGCGATACCTTCGTCAACGGAATTAACCTTTTTTGCACCCATAAGCATATATGCACCGAGAGTAAGTGCAACATCAAGAAGATCACCCTTAACATTGCCCTTGAGAACCTCGATTGCCTCGATAACCTCAAGAGAGTTTCCGATATTCATGCCTAAAGGCTGATCCATACTGCTTATTACCGCAGTTACGTTTCTTCCGACAGATTTGCCTATTTCAGCCATTGTTTTTGCAAGCTTTACTGCCGAAGGATAATCCTTCATGAAAGCACCGCTGCCGCATTTTACGTCGAGCACGATGGCATCTGCACCGGCTGCGATTTTTTTGGACATAATACTGCCGGAAATAAGCGCAAGGTTATCAACAGTTCCGGTTACATCTCGGAGAGCATAAAGCTTTTTATCGGCAGGAGTAAGGTTATCGGTCTGGCTCATAAGCACTATGCCGCTTGCTTTTGCATATTCAAGCGCCTGCTCCTCGGTAACGTCAATTTTAAAGCCGGGAATGGACTCCAGCTTGTCAAGCGTTCCTCCGGAAAAGCCAAGACCACGTCCGCTCATTTTTATTACGGGAACTCCACAGCTTGCAACAAGAGGCGCAAGTATGAGAGTTGTTGTGTCGGCAACGCCGCCGGTTGAATGTTTATCAACCTTTATGCCTTCAACTGAGGAAAGGTCGAATGTTCCGCCGGAATGTGCCATTGCCATGGTAAGCTCGGAAGTTTCCTCATTATCGAGGTTTTGGAAATATATAGCCATAAGCATGGCGGATACCTGATAATCGGGTATAGACGAATCGGTAACGCCTTTTATAAAAAATTCGATTTCATCCTTTGTCAGCTTTCCGCCGTCACGCTTTTTGATGATAAGATCAACGATATTCATAAAGAAGCCTCCTTTTAGATAACAAGACTATATAAACAATGATATAAATTAATTATACCATAAAAAAGTGAAGTACGTTATTAAAAACATTATTTTTCTTTAATCCGAAATTAATTATTTGTTCGGAAAAATTTCATTCTTTGTTCATAATTTATACACATAGTAATAGTATATTATAAGTGTATTAAAGATAAAGCTTTGATACATACAGAAATTGCCCCATTTCTGTATAATACCCCCTTTAATTTAAAACTGTTTGCAAAAAAGCATTCGCCGGAAGGCGGATGCTTTTTGCTGTTCACAATAAAATTGCATTGCAAAAATGCACCGTTGTATTTATTAAAATGCAATGAAATATTGTCCTGTTGCAAAAATACACTGTATGACAGTGATTAAATACGGATTTTATTAAATAAGTGGCTGTTTGGTGCATAAATACATATAATATGCAGAAATGCACCTATAAAAATGTACGATTGAACCACATCAAGAAAAATATAAACAAATAGATAGTTAATTATCAATCAAACAGCCACGGAAATTATACTTAGTTTACAAAAAATATCTGAAAACGAGAAGTTGGCACAAATATTGCTGTTTGTATATGTTGAGAAAATTAATATTTGTTCTTATTTATAAGGGGGAGATTATATGGAAGACAAAAGAAAAGCGGTAGGATTTGGAGCACTGTTCTCGGTCGCTTCGGTATGGTTCGGTTCGCACGCAGGAGGAGGCTTTGCGACAGGAAACCAGACAACACAGTATTATGTCCAGTACGGCTGGTTTGCACCGCTTCTGGCACTTCTGGCAATGGCGATACTTGCCTGTGTAATCAGAGAAAGCATCATTATGTATAGAAACCACGGCTTTACAAACTACAAAGAAATGTTTGAGGAAATGTGGGCTCCGTACTGCAAGCTTGAGATACTTTATGAAATTTATATGTTCCTTATTGTATTTGTAGGCGTTGCCGTTTCCATATCGGGAGCCGCAACATTGTTTACCAATTTCGGAGTACCTTACGGAATAGCAATCATAGTTGTAGGTGCGGTTCTTTTCCTGCTTACAATATTCGGCTCCAAGCTGGTTGCTCGTGCATCTACGGTTATGTCGATAATAATACTTGTTTGCTCATTCACAATATTCATAATTGGTATCATAACAAAGGGAGATACAATATCAACAATATTTGCAACAAAAACAATCGAAGGTGTAAACAACAACTTCGGAACAGGCTTATGGAAAGCGATTATATATGCAGGCTATCAGTCAGTTTGTATTCCGGCATTATGCAGTTGTTCAAATGTGCTTAAAAAGCGTTCGGACGCAACAAAGGCCATGGTTCTTGCGTTCATTATGAACGGCGTTGCACTTGCGCTTTCAGCAGTAATGCTCATGGGCTGGTACGGAGAATTTATGGCAGCGGAACAGCTTGCGCTTCCTACGTTATATGTATGTAATATTATCGGAAATCCGGTACTTTACTACTGCTATTCAATATCCTTGTTCCTTTGCTTTGTTTCAACAGGTGTTACCTGCACATTCGGACTTATTCCGAGATTTGAAAACATGAAGGCTCTTTCGAAGATTAAATCAAACAAGGGAAAAAGCGGCGTTATATCAGCGGTTGTAATTGTTATTTCCATGATACTTTCGCTTACGGGACTTGTTAATCTTGTTAAATACGGCTACGCATACTGTGGATATATAGCTATCGTTGCAATAACAATACCTATGCTTACAATCGGACATATGAAAAACAAAAAATTTGCAAAGGAACATCCAGATAAAGAATGGGATTGACAAAACACACCCTTTTAATACCATTTTAAAAAACAACGGATCCGTAACATATGTTACGTATTCAGTTGTTTGACAAGACTTTTCGATGGAATTATAATTTTAGAAGAGTGAGGTGATTATTTTGTTTGAAATTGCTTTTTCGGACAGCATGAAGATACTTGAAAATTCGCATGACGGAATTTTATATACAGATGCGGAAGGGATAATATTATATTGCAATCCGGCGTATGTTGAAATTACAAAAATAGATATTCTGAGCAGTGTTAAAGACAGAAACGAAATAATTGGCCACAATATAAGTGAATATACGGTAATAGGGCCTTATTCCTGCTCTGCGGCAATAGAGGCGGCTGCGAGCAAAAAGACTGTAATAACTCATCATTTTTATAAGGATACGGCTTCGTTTATGGCAGTTGCAAAGCCTATCATTGATGCCGACGGAAATGTTGAGGCGGTCGTAACAAATATAAAAGAGGCATCTGAAATAACCGTACTGAAAAAACAGCTTGAAAATGCGGAGAAGGTAATGGAGAATTACTCAAAGCTTTTTAAATATGATTCTTACGAGGCCGATACGGGAATAATAGCCGTATCGGACAAAATGCAGGAGATTTTCAGAAAAGCGGCAAGAATAAAGGATGTAGACGTTACGGTTATGATACGAGGTGAATCCGGCGTCGGAAAAGAAGTTGTTGCACAATACATACATAAAAACAGCAGAAGAAGAGATAATCAGCTTATTACCATAAACTGTGGGGCTGTCAGCGAACAGCTTCTGGAAACTGAGCTTTTCGGCTATACCGAAGGAACATTCACCGGCGGATTGAAAAAAGGCAAAACAGGTCTTATAGAGGCGGCAGACGGAGGCACTTTGTTTCTCGACGAAATCGGAGACATATCGTTAAATATGCAGGTAAAGCTTTTGAGAGTTCTTGAGAACCGGACGATTACAAGAGTCGGCTCAACAACGGCAATTCCCGTTGACGTAAGAATAATTGCGGCAACAAACAAAGATCTTGAGCAGATGGTTTCAGACGGAAGGTTCAGAGAGGATTTATATTACAGACTTAATGTTGTAACCTTCGATATACCGTCCTTGGCAGAAAGAAGAGATGATATAATTCCGCTTTCGTTTTATTTTTTGAGCTGGTTCAATTCGCTGTATTCAATGAACAAAAAGCTTTCTCCGGCGGTTTTGATGGAGCTTAAAAACCGCAAGTGGAAGGGAAATGTAAGAGAGCTAAAAAATATGATAGAACGGCTTGTTGTTATGAGCGAAAACGAAGAGCTTATGCTTTCTGATTTAAAATATATAGACGATGGCTTTGATAAGGGCAGCGAAAATATATATAATGGTTATCAGGCGGTAAGTGTAAACAAAATAATACCGCTGAGCGAGGCGGTAAGCGAAACTGAAAAACAGCTTTTGCAGAAGACGGCAAAGCAATGCGGAACAACAAGAAAAATGGCAGAGGTTTTGAAAAAAGACCATTCAACGATAATAAGAAAAATGCAGAAGTATGGAATAAAGCCGCACTAAGTGGCTTTATTTTTATATTGAAATACTGTTGAGTAAATTTGTTGTAGAAAAATTATGTCTGTGTTATACTTAATTATTAATAATAAAGTATTTTTTGAGGAGGATATATATGTCTTCGGAAAGACAAAGCAAAATAAGAAACTTTTGTATAGTTGCTCATATTGACCATGGCAAAAGCACGCTTGCGGACAGACTTATACAGGAAACCGGATTGCTTACCGAAAGAGAAATGCAGGAGCAGGTGCTTGACAACATGGATCTGGAAAGAGAACGTGGAATAACAATAAAGGCACAGGCTGTTCGTCTTGTATATAAAGCTGATGACGGAAACGAATATATATTTAATCTTATTGATACTCCCGGCCATGTCGATTTCAATTATGAGGTTTCAAGAAGCCTTGCGGCCTGTGAAGGAGCAGTTCTTGTTGTTGATGCGGCACAGGGAATTGAGGCACAGACGCTTGCCAATGTGTATCTTGCCATTGACAACAATCTTGAGATTATGCCGGTTATAAACAAGATTGACCTGCCCAGTGCAAATCCGCAGCTTGTTATAAAGGACATTGAGGACGTAATAGGAATACCGGCTGAGGACGCACCGCTTATTTCGGCAAAGAACGGAATAAATATACATGCGGTTCTTGAAAAAATAGTTACCGATATTCCGGCACCGAACGGTGATGAGGACGCACCTCTTAAGGCGCTTATATTTGACTCTATTTATGACCAGTATAAGGGCGTTATTGTAATAATAAGAGTGTTTGACGGTTCGGTCAAAAAAGGTACAAAAATCAGATTTATGGCAACTCAAAAGGATTTTGATGTTGTCGAGGTCGGCGTATTCGGTGCAGGCCGCTTTATGCCCTGTGATGAGCTTAAAGCAGGCGATGTAGGATATATTACTGCAAGCATCAAGAATGTTGCGGACACAAGAGTCGGCGATACTGTAACAGATGCGGAAAATCCTACGGCAGAGGAGCTTCCCGGATATAAAAAGGTAAATCCCATGGTTTACTGCGGTGTTTTCCCGGCAGACAGTGCAAAGTATACGGATCTTAGAGATGCGCTCGAAAAGCTTCAGCTTAACGATGCGTCATTGTTCTTTGAGCCGGAAACATCGGTTGCTCTCGGCTTCGGCTTCAGATGCGGTTTCCTCGGACTTCTTCATCTTGAGATAATACAGGAAAGACTTGAAAGAGAGTTCAATCTTGACCTTGTAACAACCGCACCGAGCGTTATTTATAAAATATATCTTACCGACGGAACGGTTATGGAGCTTTCAAACCCCAGCAATATGCCCGATCCGGCAAGAATAGAGAAAATGGAGGAGCCTATTGTAAAGGCGGAAATAATACTTCCGAAGGATTATGTAGGCCCTATAATGGAACTTTGCCAGCAGCGAAGAGGCGAATATATAAGCATGGAATATATGGACGAAAACCGAGTAATGCTTGTATACCATATGCCGCTGAATGAAATAATATACGATTTCTTTGATGTGCTTAAGTCGAGAAGCCGCGGCTATGCTTCGTTTGATTACAGCCTTCTCGGCTATCAGGAGGCATCGCTTACAAAGCTTGATATTCTCGTAAATAAAGAGGTTGTCGATGCACTGAGCTTTATCGTGCATTCCTCAAGTGCCGTTGAGCGAGGCAGAAAAATATGCGAAAAGCTTAAAAAGGAAATTCCCAGACAGCTCTTTGAGATACCCATACAGGCGGCAATCGGAGCAAAAATTGTTGCGAGAGAAACGGTCAGCGCCATGCGTAAGGACGTTCTTGCAAAATGCTACGGCGGCGATATTTCACGAAAGAGAAAGCTTCTTGAAAAACAGAAGGAAGGCAAAAAGCGTATGCGTCAGATAGGAAACGTAGTTGTTCCGCAGGCAGCGTTTATGAGCGTGCTTAAGCTGGAAGAGGAATAAGTACAAAATACAAGAGTGTTACCGACATACGGTCAGCACGATATATAAAAGTTAAGCAAAAAATGTCGCTCGGTTTACAGACTTGGGCGGCTATTTTTATGTATACATTTTAAAAACATGGGACTCTGTCCCATACCCAGCAAGCCTTTAAAAAGGCTTGACCTAAACTTTTGATAAACTATTTCTGCGAAATAGTTTTTGATGTTATATTTTTATATTAAATAGCTATTTACTATTTATGTTGCTACAAATTGCCTATTGGCAAATGTATACTTTTATGAAATCATGTCGAGTTCTCGGCATGATTTTTTTACTTGACATACATAGAGTATCAAGGTATATTATACATAGATAATCTAAGTAAGGAGGCAGGAACTATGGAAATTGATAAGGGATTAATTGGCGGAAGTACAGTAATGCTTTTGTTATCGCTTTTGAAGGAGCGTGATATGTACGGTTACGAAATAATAAAGGAGCTTAAGGACAGGAGCGAAAACATATTTGAATTTAAGGAAGGAACGCTTTATCCTGTTCTTCACCGAATGGAAGGAGCAGAGCTTGTTAAATCCTACCGCAGAGAGGCGGAAAACGGAAAAACGAGAAAATATTATGCGATCCTCCCAAAGGGACTTGAACAGCTCGAAAAGGAAAAGGCACAATGGAACAAATTTTCAACATCAGTAAATAAAGTGATCGGAGTTGGAAGCTATGTTTTCTCCTGAAGGCAAGGAATTTACAGACAAGGTTTTAAAGCACATAAAATTTCCCTATGACAGAAATGCCGTAAGACAGGAGCTTGAGGAGCATATGGAGGACATATGCGACGACCTTACGGAGAAAGGCTATGGCAGGGAAGAGGCAGAAAGGCTGTCGGTTCAGTATATGGGCGATGCGGACGAGATAGGCAGAGAGCTGAACAAGGCACACAATCCCATACTTGGTTGGATATGGTACATATCGAGGCTTGCGGCCATAATTGCGGCGGCGTTTCTGATAACAACTGCCGGAGTCAGAGGCTTTAGTTATATGAAGGCATATTTCGGCAACGGCTATGAGGATTATAAGAACGGCGAGCTTTTGTATTCCGCAGACAGCGGTTATGAAACGCTTATTTATGATATGCATTTGAAAATAGACGGAGTTCGATATTATGACGACGGCACTCTTGAGCTGAGATACAAAACATGGAAAAGCCTGTTTTCGGACAGCATCGACTGGACGTTTAATCTGAACGGAGAATTTCTTACCGATGAAAATGGCAATAAATATTATTTTTCCACAGGTAACAGCAACGGCAACAAGGTATGCCACAGCCAGTTGTTTTTCGAGGACTTTCCGCAGGATGTTAAGACGATAATAATTGATACCGACGTAAACGGACAAAATATACACTGCGAAATACCTGTTCCGGAGGTGAATAACAAATGAAATTATTTTCTATGCTGAACAGAATGAACAGAAAAAAACAGACGGCTATATTTTTAATTATAATTGCGGCGGCCATCGGCTGGAAAACAAGCCCGTATAATCGTGAATACAGCTCTCCGGAGGCGGTGCTTTATGCCTGTGAAAAGGGACTGCGTTACGGCCCTTCGGAAAAGATAGAATATGTCAGGAAAAACGGAAACAAAGCTGTTGCCATAGGAAGGGTAAAGGGCGGTTTATCAATAATTCCGTCCGAAAGAAAATGGTACGGACGCTGGATACTTGCCGGAGGCGGTATTCCGGGCTATGTACAGGTTGAAAACAATGCCGAATATGACTTTGGTGACAACATAATTGTCGGAGTATGCACCTATGACGAAATAAAAAGCGTTGAGGTTGTTCTTGGTGTATATGACGAAAAATCGGACAACGGTGTAAAAGAAGTAGAAAAATACAAAGCCGATGTTGCACAGGACGGATTTTTTATAATAGAAAATATTCCCGAACGAGACACAACCGACGACAGCGTGTTTGATATTCATGTGGTAGGCTTTGAAGGATTTGACGAAAACGGAAATTCGGTTTATAGTACATCTGTGTATAAAACAGAAGTCTATTGGGAGAGTTAAAGAATGAAAAAGCCGGTTTCGTTATATATTCACATACCGTTCTGCGTGCGTAAATGCCTTTACTGCGATTTTTTGTCTTTCGGAAGCATGGATAAATATTTTGAGGACTATGTTAATGCCCTTTGCAAGGAGATAAAACAGAATGCCTCGGATTATTCCGACAGAATGGTTTCTACCATATTTATAGGCGGAGGTACGCCGACTATATTAAAGCCGAAGGAAATCGGAAAAATTATGGACACCGTCATGTCGAAATATGACGTTGCCGACAATGCGGAAATAACAATTGAATCCAATCCCGGAACAATGGACAGGGCGAAGCTGAACGAACTGAAGCAGATGTATATAAACCGGCTGAGCATAGGCTTACAGGCATGGCAGGACAGGCTTTTGAAAAGACTCGGCAGAATTCACAGCTGTGAGGATTTCAGAAGAAACTATATTGAGGCGAGAGAAATCGGCTTTAAAAACATAAATGTAGACCTTATGTTTTCGCTTCCAGGACAGACCGTTGAGGACTGGAAGGAAACACTTAATAATGTAATATTTTTAAATCCGGAGCACATTTCCGCTTACAGTCTTATTGTTGAGGAGAACACTCCATTCTATGATATGCGTGAAAGTGGAGCTATAAAGGAAACGGACGAGGATACAGACAGGAATATGTATTATTCGGCAAGAGATATACTTTCCGGCTTTGGATATAACAGATACGAGATAAGCAATTTTGCGAAGGAAGGCTTTGAAAGCAGACACAATGAGGTTTACTGGCGTACAGAGGAATACAAAGGCTTCGGACTTGGTTCGCATTCCTATACGGATGGTGAAAGATACCACAATACGATAGATTTCGGAGAATATATAACCTCGAAGGGTGAAATAAAAAGGCTTGTTAAGGACATCGAAATACTTACCGAGGACGAAAAGCAGGAGGAATTTATGTTCATGGGACTGCGTATGTCGGAAGGTGTTTCGGAGGACATATTTAAAAGAAGGTTTTCAAAAAGCATATATGATGTTTACGGAAACGAGATAAACGAGCTTAAGTCGGAAGGACTTCTGCTGTCGGATAAGGGCAGACTTTTTCTTTCGGACAGAGGAATAGACGTTTCAAACCAGGTTTTCGAAAAATTTATTAAATATTAACAAAATATTTTAAAAAAGCACTTGACATATTATTTGGAAGGTGCTATTTTATGTATTAAAGATTAGCACTCACGATAAACGAGTGCTAACAAAAAGAAACAAACAGAAAGGAGTCGATAATAATGCAGTTGAATGAAAGAAAAATAAAAATTCTTCAGGCAATAATAAAGGATTATATTGATACTGCAGAACCTGTCGGCTCAAGAACTATCGCAAAAAAGTATAATCTCGGCGTAAGCTCGGCAACAATACGAAACGAAATGAGCGATCTTGAGGAAATGGGTCTTATTGTCCAGCCTCATGCCTCAGCCGGAAGAATTCCTTCGGATAAGGGATACAGATACTATGTTGACAGTATAATGGACAAAGGAGCTGTTGACCAGGAGGAGCAGAAATATATACAGAACCTTGTGGTTAAAAACATAAACCAGATTGATTATCTTATGGACGAAACCGCAAAGGCACTTTCGGCAATAACAAATTACACAACGTTCATATCCGAGCCGGTTGTTGTTAAAACGGCACTTAAGCAGGTAAGACTTCTTCCGCTGGACGAATCTTCCGTAATGCTTATCGTTGCAACGGGAGAAAATCATATAAAGCATTATGTTGTTCCCGTAAACGAGCCCATAGACGAGGATAAGCTTTATGAAATAAGCTGCAATCTTAATGACGTCCTTAAAGGAAAAACAAGGGACGATATAACAGACGAGGTCATAAGAAATGTTCTTACGGCAATAAGAGATCATCAGGAAATACTTAAGCCTATGCTTAAGGGCATCAAAAAGACGATTTCATCGGCAGAAAGCGTTCAGGTTCATCTGAGCGGAGAAAAAAATATGCTTTCTTTCCCTGAATTCAGTGATATTGATACGGCAAGAACACTTTTTAAAACGCTTGAAGAAAAGAAATCACTGCTTAACATCATTGGCGACAGTCCGGCAGGAACAACCGATATTTCAATCGGTGAGGAAAACGAGCTTGAAGAAATGAAAAATTGCAGTGTTATCAAAACAAGCTATAAGGTAGGAGATAATATTTACGGAACAATCGGTATTATAGGCCCTACAAGAATGAATTATGAACAGGTAATATCAGTTCTTAACGGAATGGCAAAGAATATTGAGAATGTAATGAACTCAGTAGCCAAAGGAAAAAATAAAGCTATTGAAGGGAAGGATAAATTAAATGAGTAGTGAAGAAAAAAAGGTAAATGAAAACGTCGCAGCGGAAGAAGCCGAAAAGGTTGAGGTAAACGCCGAACAGGTTGAGGACGCTGTTAAGGAAGAAAAAGAAACAGAAAAGACAGATAAAAACGAAAAAGCCGAAAAATCCGAAAAGAAAGGCTTCTTCAAAAATAAAAATAAAGAGGTTGAGGAGCTTGGCCAGAAGCTCGCAGATATGCAGGATAAGTTCCAGAGAACGCTTGCGGAGTTCGATAACTTCAGAAAGCGTACTTCAAAGGAAAAGGCAAGCATGTATGACGACGGAGTAAGAGATACAATAGAAAAGCTCCTTCCTATCTTCGATAACCTTGAAAGAGCAATCGCTTCGGTTGACGGAAAGGTTGATGAAAACGATCCGCTTTTAAAGGGTGTTAAAATGACAGATAAGCAGCTGAAAGAAATACTTGCTGCAATGGGCGTTGAAGAAATTAAAGCGCTCGGTGAAAAATTCGATCCTAACCTTCATGCGGCAGTTGCCCATGTTGAGGACGAAAACTTCGGAGAAAACGAGGTTGTCCTTGATATGATGAAGGGTTATAAATATAAGGAAAAAGTAATCAGACACAGTATGGTTAAGGTAGCAAACTAAGTTTTAATTCAGTAAACAGAAATAATTTTGAATATTCAGGAGGAATCTTATTATGGGAAAAATAATCGGTATTGACCTTGGTACAACAAACTCATGTGTAGCAGTTATGGAAGGCGGACAGCCTGTAGTTATCGTAAACTCTGACGGTGCAAGAACAACACCTTCAGTTGTAGGCTTTGCAAAGAACGGAGAACGTCTTATCGGCGACTCCGCTAAACGTCAGGCAATCACAAATCCCGACAGAACAATCAGTTCAATCAAACGTCACATGGGCGAAAACTATAAAGTAAAAATTGATGAAAAGAACTACTCACCTCAGGAAATTTCAGCTATGGTTCTTCAGAAGCTTAAAGCTGATGCAGAAAGCTACCTCGGTGAAACAGTTTCAGAAGCAGTTATCACAGTTCCCGCTTACTTTTCAGATGCACAGCGTCAGGCAACAAAGGATGCAGGTAAAATCGCAGGCCTTGATGTAAAACGTATCATCAACGAGCCTACAGCAGCGGCTCTTGCTTACGGCCTTGATAACGAAAAGGAACAGAAGATTATGGTATACGACCTCGGTGGTGGTACATTCGATGTTTCCATCATTGAAATCGGCGACGGCGTTGTTGAAGTTCTTGCAACAAACGGTGATACAAGACTCGGCGGCGATGACTTCGATAACAGAGTAATTGATTACCTTGTAAGCGAATTCAAGAAGGCAGAAGGTATTGATCTTTCAACAGACAAAATGGCAATGCAGAGATTAAAAGAGGCTGCCGAAAAAGCTAAGAAGGAGCTTTCAACAGTTACATCTTCAAACATCAACCTTCCTTTCATCACAATGAACCAGGACGGCCCCAAGCATCTTGATGTAACACTTACAAGAGCTAAATTTGATGAACTCACAGCAGACCTTGTTGACAAAACAATGGGCCCCGTAAGAAACGCACTTTCAGACGCAGGTCTTACAGCAGGTGAGCTTGACAAAATTCTTCTTGTCGGCGGTTCAACTCGTATTCCCGCAGTTCAGGAAGCAGTTAAGAAAATTACAGGAAAAGATCCTTTCAAAGGTATCAACCCTGATGAATGTGTTGCTATCGGTGCTTCTATCCAGGGTGGTAAGATTGCCGGAGATGCAGGTGCATCAAGCATCCTTCTTCTTGATGTAACACCTCTTTCACTCGGTATCGAAACTCTCGGCGGCGTAGCTACAAAGCTTATCGAAAGAAACACAACAATTCCTACAAACAAGAAACAGATATTCTCAACAGCAGAGGATAACCAGACAGCAGTTGATATTCACGTTGTACAGGGCGAAAGACCTCTTGCAAAGGACAACAAGACACTCGGTACATTCAGACTTGAAGGTATCGCTCCCGCAAGAAGAGGCGTTCCTCAGATTGAGGTTGCATTCGACATCGACGCAAACGGTATCGTTCATGTATCAGCTAAGGACCTCGGCACAGGCAAGGAACAGTCAATCACAATTACAGCATCAACAAACCTCAGCGATGAAGAAATCGATAAGGCTGTAAAAGAGGCTGAACAGTATGCAGAGGCAGATAAGAAACGTAAGGAAGCTATCGACGTAAAGAACGAGGCTGACTCACTTATCTTCCAGACAGAAAAGACACTCAACGAGCTTGAAGGCAAGATTTCAGACGCTGACAAGGCTAAGGTTCAGGAAGAGCTTTCAAAACTCAAAGCAACAGTTGAAAACAAGAACGTAGAAACAATGACAGATTCAGATATTTCTGAAATCAAGGCAGCAACAGAGTCACTCCAGAACGAATTCTACAAGATTTCAGAAGAATTATACAAACAGGCTCAGGCAAACGGACAGGGTGCTCCCGGAGCTGACGGTGCCAACGGAGATCCGAATGTTGTTGACGGCGACTACAAAGAAATGTAATATATACGGTGTATAACAGTACAACATAATTTAATGGAAAGAGGCTTTCATACGAAGGCCGCTTTCCGTTTGCGAATATATTGACGGCAGGTGGAGAAGTTGGCAGAAGAAAAAAGAGATTATTATGATGTCCTTGGCGTTAGTAGAAGTGCCGGCGAGGATGAGATTAAAAAAGCATATAGAAAGTTAGCTAAAAAATATCATCCTGATGCAAATCCGGGTGACAAAACGGCTGAGGATAAATTCAAAGAGGTAAATGAAGCCTACGAGGTACTCAGCGATTCACAGAAACGTGCCCAGTATGACCAGTTCGGTCATGCGGCTTTTGAGCAGGGCGGAGCAGGCGCAGGCGGATTTTATAATGCCGGCGACTTCGATATGGGTGATATTTTCAGCATGTTCGGTTTTGGCGGCGGTTCTGCCGCAAGACGTAATGGTCCTCAGAGAGGCCGTGATGTAAATATCACTATACAGATAAGCTTTGAAGAGGCTGTATTCGGCTGTAAAAAGGATATACAGGTAAACGTAACGGATACCTGCGATACCTGCGGCGGTACAGGTGCAAAGCCCGGAACACATGCGGAAACTTGTCCGGTATGTCATGGTACAGGACAGGAAAGAGTTGTCCAGCAGTCCATATTTGGAAGTATGCAGACAACAAGAACCTGTTCGGCTTGTCGTGGTACCGGTAAAAAAATCAAAGACCCTTGCACATCATGCCGAGGAACGGGCTTCGTAAAGAAAACAAAGAAATACGAAATCAATATTCCCAAGGGAATTGACCATGGCCAGACAATACGTCTTTCGGGCAAAGGCGAGGCCGGAACAAAGGGCGGCGGATACGGCGACCTTCTTGTAACCGTATATGTTAAACCTCACAGCTATTTCATACGAAAGGGAATGGATATTTACAGCGAAAAGACTATTTCCTTCACAGAGGCAATTCTCGGCGGAGAGATTACGATAAACACAATATACGGCGAGCAGAAATATACCGTTAAACCGGGTACACAGCCCAATACGGTTATAACGCTCAAAAACTGCGGTGTTCCCAGTCTGAGAAACGAAAAATATAAAGGCAATCAGATAGTAACACTCAAGGTAAACATTCCTACGGGACTTACAGAGAAGCAGAAGATGATGCTCCACAACTGGAGTAATCCGGATTTGATTGTGGATCTTCCCGGAAATGAAGACAAACCGAAGAAAAACTTCAAAGAAAAAGTAAAAGAAATGTTTGAATAAAAATAATGCGGCACTTAGTTTTGAAAGCTAAGTGCCGCTTTTTCGTGCTTATTTTCTTAAAAATTCTTTTAAATTCCATACATCTGTCGCAAGACCGTCATAAAATTCCGGCTCATGGCAGATAAGAAGTATACTTCCCTTGTATTCCTTTAAAGCTCTCTTTAATTCGTCCTTTGCATCGGCGTCAAGATGGTTGGTAGGCTCGTCCAGAAGAAGTACGTTGCTCTCCCTGTTTATGAGCTTGCATAAACGCACCTTTGCCTGCTCACCGCCGCTTAATACCTTAACCATGCTTTCGATATGCTTTGTTGTAAGACCGCATTTTGCAAGGGCGGAACGCACCTCGTACTGCGTCATTGAAGGAAACTCCTTCCATATCTCGTCTATACAGGTTGTGTTGTCCTCGTATTTATGCTCCTGCTCGAAATATCCTGTGTAAAGATAATCTCCAAGCTCTGTTGAACCGCTGAGAGGCGGTATAAGACCGAGTATGCTCTTGAGAAGCGTTGTTTTGCCTATTCCGTTTGCGCCGACAATAACTATCTTCTGGCCACGTTCCATTACTAAATTCATAGGCAGTGAAAGAGGCTCATTATAGCCGATAACAAGGTCGTGCGTTTCGAAAATATATCGTCCTGCGGCTCTTGCCTCCTTGAAAACAAACTCTGGCTTCGGCTTTTCCTTGGAAAGCTCTATTACGTCCATTTTATCAAGCTTTTTTTGTCTTGACATAGCCATGTTTCTTGTTGAAACTCTCGCTTTGTTTCTTGCAACAAAGTCCTTAAGCTCGTCAATCTCCTGCTGTTGTCTGCGGTATGCCGCCTCAAGCTGTGCTTTTTTAACGGCATAGACCTCCTGAAATTTCTCATAATTGCCTACATAACGGGTTATTTCCGCATTTTCGACATGATATATAAGATTTACTACATCATTCAGAAACGGAATATCGTGCGAAATAAGTATGAATGCGTTTTCGTAATCGATAAGATAACGCTTGAGCCATGCGATATGCTCTGCATCAAGATAGTTGGTAGGTTCGTCCAAAAGCAGAATATCGGGCTTTTCAAGCAAAAGCTTTGCAAGAAGCACCTTTGTACGCTGACCGCCGCTTAATTCGGTAACGTCCTTGTCAAAGCCAAGCTCGTCCAAGTCGAAGGCTCTGCCGATTTCGTCGATTTTGGAATCGAGTACATAGAAATCGTGAGCCGTAAGCGTATCCTGTATTTCTCCGAGCTCCTCCATCATTGCTGTCATTTCCTCCTCGGAGGCATCGCACATTTGTCACATATGGAGTTCATCTTTTCTTCCAGTGCAAATAATTCGCCGTATGCGGATTTGAGGACATCTCTTATGGTCATTCCCTTTTCGAGAACGGTATGCTGGTCGAGATAGCCGACATGGACATTTTTTGACCATTCTATTTTGCCTTCGTCCGGCTGGAGCGAGCCTGTTATAATGCTCATGAAGGTTGATTTGCCTTCGCCGTTGGCACCGACAAAGCCGACGTGCTCGCCCTTAAGCAGACGGAAGGACACGTTGTTGAATATCGCACGGTCACCAAAGCCGTGGCTTAAATTCTCTACTGTTAAAATACTCATCAGTTATTCTCCTTATAGGTATTTTGCTGTTTAAAAGTATATAACAACAACGGAATAAATTCAACACAGATAAATTCGGCGGTTAAAAGTTCTAAGGAGACTTTCTAAAATCTATAAATTTTAAAGTTTTATCATCAATACAAGTACTTAGCTTTAAAATTAATAAGCTATATAATGTTGATATGTATGACTACATTGTACAGTTATATTAGCTATAAGTGAAAATAATACGTATGTATTTTTAATTATGAGGATTCCATCTGTATGCTCTTCGAAATCCTTTATTTTCAGCCTCTTTAACCGTATAGGCATAGAATTCACCAGTACTGGGTGTGATTTGGACTCTATCATATTGTTGGTCAAATGGTAAATGATATATTTTTTCGCCATTCTTTGAAATGTTGCATTTTATAAGAGGATAGCTTTCAAATTTAGCATTTTCTATTACATCTATTCCTAAAGTTTTGGCACATTTCTTAGCCAATTCAGAGAGGATTGTAGTTGTAATAAATATTCCTCTATATTTTTTGTTTGGATTTTGTATGGATTCAGTAACAATACTTCCGTAAAGTTGGAATATATGCTTTTCATGTAAGGTTTTTGATTTTGACCAACGTTTACACTGTATAATCAATGATTCTGAACCAGTATCAACAATAAGGTCTCTACCCATATCTTCAAGCCCCATAATAGCACCATAATATTTTACTGAATAGCCTTTAATTTCATATTGGTATCCTATGTATCTTTCAAATTCTATGCCTATATCCCAGTCCGATTTATTACGATTTTGGTATCTATCGAGAGCAAGCTGAAACTTTTCGGTATTACTTAATTTATTATATTCTTCTGGAGAAAGCCATTTTTTTAAAAGCGAATAATCATTCGTGTGATCTTGTTCGTTTTCAGATGCAATTATATTGTCATAAGCATCATATGGGTTAACTTCTTTGAACTCTTCAAGCCAAGGAAATATTGTTTCCCAATAAAGTATTTGATGTTCAAGCATTTTGTTGTTAGCAAGAATTAATTTTTTTTCTTTGGCTACTCTTGCAACTGAATCAGAGGCTTTAATAGCGGGTCTCTTTTTATTTCGAAGGTCTTTAGCGATTTCTTTATCTATCGAATAAAATAGCTCAGAATATATATTTGATAACCAAGGATATGATTGTGAACTTTCATTAATAATTTTTTCTACGTAAGCTTTTGTTTCGTTGATTTCTTGTGATTTAGATTTTAACAATTCTTCTTTTTTTATATATGTAGCTTTGTTAGTAGCAATACTTTGTTTATACTTTGCTTCCATTTCTTTTATATCATTACCAAGATTTGTTATTTTGTTTTCAAGAAAGGATTCCTTATCCCAATAATATGCGATACAACAAGAAATAAAGAAAAACGTACTAAATATGATAATTAAGGACATATTTGAATAGTCAATTTTTAAAGATAAATGAGATAAAAGTGATATAAGTCCCCAAATTAACAGTAAAAGAATCCACCAGCAAGCTAAAAGACCTAAGCCAAATATCTTTATAACAGAAAATAAATATGATCTTAGTTTAAATTGGTATTTTTCATTAATATGTTCAGTATTTATAAAAATAGTATCATTGTAGTTACCGCCTTCTGATAGTTTATCAGTAGATGATAAAAAAGAGTTGTCTGATTTATATTTTTGAAAATTGTTATTTTGCCTATTGATATTTATTGATTGATCAACATCGATGCTTTTGTTATTATATGGAATTGGCTTTTCTATTATATCTTGAGTATTCTGTTCGTAAATTGATTTGTTTTTGATTTCAAAAGATAAATTATTTTTAAATATTTCTCTTAGTCGATCTTCCTTGTATTGTTGAAATTTAAAAAAAGAATTTATAGTTTTACCAGTATATGGATTTATTCTTCCTTTATAGTCTCTATAATCTTTTGCATCACATTCTAATAAATAATTTTTATATTCTTCAAAAGAGGTTATTATGCGATTATTATAAGGATTTCTTTTACCACGAAAATTTTTATAACTGTTTTGAAGAAGGTTGTCTTTATAAATTTTAAAATCAATTTCGTTAAAATCTGACATATAGCGCACTCCAAATCAAAAACATGAAAGCTACTAAGATAAGCCTAATAGTTTTATTTATTGTTATTATCACAAATAGCTAAATTTGTTAAGTATAGACTTTATTAAAGGAATATAATATAAAAATTTAATCTAATGCAATAATTGTCTTTTTTAAATAGCAAAGGCAATATAAAACTGTTAATATAATATAAGTAGTTTTTATAAATTAATAGTAAAACTACATAAAAAAGTTGTCAATAAAAATAAATATCTTAAAAATCATTTTTAGAAAATGTAGTGTTCATGAAAAAAGATATAAGATAATTAAGCAAATTAAATTCTGCTATTCCAGCAGACGTTCAATATTTATCTGGCGGTTATAATCGGCGGTCATAATAATACGCTGTTTTATTTCCGAGGGAGTTATGGAAGGATATTTTTCGATAAGCAGAGCGGCTGCACCGGAAACGATAGGTGTGGACATTGATGTTCCGCTCATCATTATATAATGCGGAGAAACGATTTTTTTATGACTTCTTCCATGAAATCCGAAGGAGTAGTTTTCCGACATACAGGAAACGATATTGTTTCCGGGTGCGGTAACATCACAGGAGAAGGACGGAGAGGCACTGTTGCCGACGGTTATTATTTTCCGGTTTATGCCGGCAGAGACAATGGAGCTGTTTCCGCTGCCGATATTTCCGTCTGCGGCAACTATACATATGCCCTTGTCCCATGCCTCATACATGGTCCGTACAAGAAGGGAGTTTATTGTGCGGTCGCTTGTGCCGACTGACATATTTGCAATGCGTATATTGTAACGCTTTCGGTTATATATAAGCCACTTGATGGCCTTAAGGGCAGTGGAGGCATTTCCTTTTCCGTAGCGGTCGAGTATTTTGAGCACAATAAGGTTTGCATTCGGTGCAATGCCGGAATATCTGCCGTCCGATAATCTCCCGTTTCCGCAGGCTATGCCGCATACGTGTGTGCCATGACCGTTGTTGTCATAGCAGTTTGGAATGCCGTTCACAAAATCATGGAATACGACAATGCGGTTATAAGGCAAGGTGAAATCTGCCGAAGGCGAAAGACCGGTATCGAGTACGGCAATGCCGACGCCCTTTCCGGTGAAGGGAATGCTGTCGGTATCCAGATGAACCGAAGGTTTTGCTTTATCCATATAAATACCTTCTGTCACAGATTTTAGTACAGAGTATGAAAAAGACAGGCCTTATGCGACAAAAAAGAGCATGTCCTTCATAAAAATATAAATAAAAGTGTTATTTCACAAAATTACCGCATAAGATTAGATGTGTAAAAAATTAAGGAGTGTTGTTTATGGGTAATTGCGGTTGTTTTGGAGGAAATGAATCTTGCTGGATTATAATTCTGCTTCTGCTCTGCTGTGGATGTGGCTGCGGAAATAACGGCAACGGAGTTCTCGGAAGTAATTCGGACTCACTTTGGATTATTATACTTATTCTTCTTTTATGCGGTTGTGGCGGCTCTAACTTCAATATGTGCGAGGCAAAATAAAAGGGAAATTTACGGGGAGCTTAGGCTCTCCGTATTTTAATACCTGTCGGTGGCGGTGGAAAATTATTTTGCGGCTTTACAAGTCGCAAGGCTGTCTTTGCGAGGGAGGAAACTCTTAAATTGCGAAGTCCGACTTCCTCCCTCGCACTCCTTCTTTTCCGGACACGCTAAAGTTACGAAAATTGCTAACCTTCGCAGGAATGCTGCTCGGTCTTAACGCAATTTTGAAAGCACAAAACCGAAGCTTTGTAGCTAATTATTCAATTTTTAATAAAGCTGCATTCGCAGAATGTAGCTAATTAAAGTTTAGATTGAACCTTTTTAAAGGTTCATAGGGTTTGGGGCAACGCCCCAATGTACTAAGTATATTTTTCGAAAGAAGGACATAAAGATATAATAAAAAACGGAGCTGATTGATTTGGAGGAGAATAACACAGAAAATATAATCAAAAACATAGATAAAATAAAAATGCTGTCCGGAATGCTGGGACAGGACGGAAGCATGGACGCCGGTAAAATGGAGAACATAATCAATGCCATAACTACGGCGAAAAAGCTCGGCATAATAAATATGCCGCAGGAGGAAAGTCATGATATTGCAGTATCGGAGAATACAGAGCAAGATAACAGCAGCTTTGGCGAAGGCATAAGAGCGATTAAGGCGGCGATACCTTTTCTGAACAGGGAATACCAGAAGCATTTGTTCCTTGCCGTAAAGCTTATGGAAATGAACAAGGAATATGATGACGGCGAAATGAGCCTTCAGTGCCAGAGCATTACGGAAGGTACGTCAGAGGAACAGAGAGAGGCTATGCTAAGGGCTGTAAGAGGCCAGCTCGGCAGTGAAAGCGGCAGAAAGCTTGATGTTGTTCTGAAAATGCTTGAGGCAAGAAGAATAGCCGACAGATTAAAATAACAAAATTAAAAGTGTCCTGCATAGATTATGAATGCAGGACTTTTTTGGTTACTTACATATAATACACAATAATATTATAAGTAGTATAAGCGGAAAGCTCTGCGTGTTTTCGGACGTATCATTGCTGCATGGCGTTGGGCTGCTTTCGACACAGGCACATTCTTCAACGGCTGTACTGCATAAATATTCGGGCCGAACCGGCTTGCCGGGCTCAAACTGACAGTTATATGGCTGTGGAATGCTTCGATTGAAACGGCTTGACATTGTTTTGCTCCTTACGATATTTATATATCGTTATATTTATATGCCGAATTAAGCCGGAGTATGAATAAATAAACATTATTGGTGCATCAGACATAGTATTTAACAATTTTTTTGTGCTGATGTACAATTATTATTATATTTTATGTGTTCAGGTTGACTTTAACACACTAAAGGTATACAATAACATTACTTTTTGTTCAATATTTCAAATCGAAGATAAATAATTAATTTACATAAATCCGTTTGGGTTGTTTTGAGGAGGCCAATTATGCTTGAGTTTAATAAGAAAACAAATTTACTTGAAAGCATAGCACAGGAATATCCTCTTGAAGAGGTAAAGAATCCCAATCTTTTCAGAGATTATTTCAGCTATGAGGATATACCTAAGGTAGCGTTTAACAGACGTTTGGTGCCTATGGACGTACCCGATGATATTTGGATTACCGATACAACCTTCCGTGACGGACAGCAGTCCAGAGAACCGTATACGGTTGAGCAGATGACAACGCTTTTCGATATGATACACAGACTTTCCGGTCCCAACGGCGTAATAAAGATGAGCGAATTCTTCCTTTATACAAAGAAGGACCAGGAGGCAGTATATAAATGTCTTGAAAAGGGCTATCAGTTTCCCGAAATAACAAGCTGGATAAGAGCATCACAGAAGGATTTCGAGCTTGTTAAGGAAATAGGCCTTAAGGAAACGGGAATACTTGTAAGCTGTTCCGATTACCACATATTCAAAAAAATGCACATGACAAGACGTCAGGCGGTAGACCATTATCTTGCGGTTGTCCGTGAATGTATCGAAACAGGCGTAAAGCCGAGATGTCATTTTGAGGATATAACAAGAGCCGATTTCTATGGCTTTGTTGTTCCCTTTGCATCAGCACTTATGGAGCTTATGGAGGATACCGGAGTTCCAGTTAAAATACGTGCCTGCGACACAATGGGCTATGGCGTTACATATCCCGGTGCGGTTCTTCCAAGAAGCGTTCCCGGTATAATCTACGGTCTGCATAACCATGCCGGAGTTCCTCATGAGCTTATCGAATGGCATGGACACAACGACTTTTATCGTGCGGTAAACAATGCGTCATATGCGTGGCTTTACGGCGCAAGCGGCGTAAACTGCTCACTTCTCGGCATAGGCGAAAGAACGGGAAATACACCTCTTGAGGCCATGATTTTTGAATATGCACAGCTTAAGGGAACATTAAACGGTGCAGACACAACAGTTATTACGGAAATAGCCGATTATTATCAGAATGAAATCGGTTATGATATACCGCCTATGACTCCTTTCGTAGGCAAAAACTTTAACGTAACCAGAGCCGGAATTCATGCCGACGGATTACTTAAGGATGAGGAGATTTACAATATATTCGATACTGATAAATTCCTCAACAGACCTGTTAAAATTGCTATTTCAAATACTTCCGGAACATCGGGCATTGCACACTGGATAAATGTATTCTATAATTTTAAGGGTGCAGACATGGTTGATAAAAAGGATGAGCTTGTCGAAATAGTAAAGGAATGGGTTGACGAGCAGTATAATGAAGGACGAGTAACAATGATAACCGACGGCGAGCTTGAGTCAATCGTAAACGAAACGGCAGTAAGACTTAAGCAGGACAAATATTTAAGGAGATAAGGATTATGACAAACAAAGAGAAAATTGAAGCAGCAAAGGAAAAATTCGGTATCCTTCTGGAGGAGCAGCTTGCAAGAGTTGAGCGAATGAAAAATGAGCCTGATTTCATTGATTATTCAAAGCTTGACAAAATTATCATCGGTGTTACCGGCGGTGACGGAATCGGCCCTGCCATAACAGGACAGGCACAGAGAATACTTGAATTCCTTCTTAAGGACGATATTGCATCCGGCAAGGTTGAGGTAAGAAACATTGAAGGTCTTACAATAGAAAAACGTGTTGAGTGTATGAAGGCTATTCCCGACGACGTTATGGCAGAGCTTAAGAAATGCCACGTTATACTTAAGGGACCTACAACAACACCCAGAAAGGGCGATCCATGGCCCAACATTGAAAGTGCGAATGTTGCAATGAGAAAGGAATTAGACCTTTTTGCAAATGTTCGTCCCGTAAGAATTCCCGAACAGGGCATTGACTGGACATTCTACAGAGAAAACACAGAGGGTGCATACGCCGTAGGAAGCAAGGGTGCGGTTGTTGATGAGGATCTTTCTGTTGACTTTACGGTAACAACATCGCAGGGGACAGAAAGAGTTATAAGAGCCGCATTCGATTTTGCTGTTAAAAACGGAAAGACAAGAGTAACAGCAGTTACAAAAGCAAACATAATCAAGGCAACAGACGGAAAATTCCTTGATCTGTTCTATGCAATAGCTAAGGAATATCCTCAGATTGAGGCTGACGACTGGTACATTGACATTATGACAGCTAAGCTTGTGGACGAAAAAAGACGTAAGGACTTCCAGGTTGTTGTTCTTCCTAACCTTTACGGCGACATTATCACAGACGAGGCTGCCGAGTTCCAGGGCGGCGTTGGTACAGCCGGAAGTTCAAATATCGGTAAGAGATATGCTATGTTTGAGGCTATCCACGGTTCAGCTCCCCGTATGGTTGCGGAAGGCAGAGATAAATATGCCGATCCTTGCAGCGTAATCAGAGCATGTGTACTTCTTCTTAACCATATCGGCTACAACGAACAGGCCGCTAAGCTTGAAAAAGCACTTGACATCTGCACACAGACAGAAAGAAAGGTTTACACAACAGGCCGCGACACAGGTGCAACAGGCGAAGAGGTTACAAACTACATAATGGAAACAATCGAAAAATTATAATAAGATTATTAATGGAGCTGTAAAAAAACTCCTTAACAGAAAAATCGCCCAGACCGTGAGGTCTGAGCGATTTTTTGGTATAATTAATTATGCTACTAAATAACAATACCAGTAATAATTATACTATGCGTCAGCT